>Ga0214917_10004407_pt1 | contig 15671 bp, 52 predicted proteins | sample LL_1208_BB_MetaG_FD_177983 | JGI IMG/M metagenome (GOLD analysis project Ga0214917, IMG submission 177983) | Freshwater microbial communities from Lake Lanier, Atlanta, Georgia, United States - LL_1208_BB | ecosystem: Environmental > Aquatic > Freshwater > Lake | place: USA: Georgia | collected... | reverse complement strand
TTAACAGAGGATAATGAGTGATGGTAAGGATTAGCCATTAGAATATCTCCTCGGTAGTATTCACGCTTTCGACACGCTCATTAAACTCAAGACTAATCTTGCGATTAAGAACATCAAAGCTGAATGTTCCGTAGGAACCTTCGTTAATCTCCCAACCCATATGCTTTGAACCTAACTTATCATAGCATATCTCGTGAACAAGCTCCTCAACACAACCTTGGCGAGGAGGCAGTTCTTCCATTTTCTTCTTCTTGTCGTTCCAGTTGTATCCAGCTTCTAATCGTGAATTAGGAACTTTGCCAAGTGGAGTAGCCATATCTTTGCCCCTATGGTCAAGATACTCTACATTATTGATCTGTCCACTATCGCCACAACCATCAAATGTCGCATTGATGGTCACGATTCTTGATTCTTGCAAGAAATCAAATAATGCTTTTGCATTACGCTTGACTGCTTCGCTTTTGGTTAGACGTTCTTCTGCGATCTTTTGATAGATGTCGTCCATCTTTGGTAATTTAATTTTTTTGGATTTGCTCATATAAAGAGCATACCACAAACTAAATCCTAGTCAAGACCTACGGCGACTTTTCTTTTTCTTCTTAAAGATATTAAAGATATCACACTTATAATCATATAGCTTGCCACATACCCAATAAGTGCTATACATCGATATCCAAAGTACCAGAGCTAATCCTAAGACTCTTATTTCAGAGCTTTCAATTAAATTTTCAGTTATAATTAATATCATATATTTTATAATCCTTTATTTACAAATAACGAGATAATGCTTTAGTACTAACTTTATTTAAGACCTTTTCTAATTGATCAACAACATCTTCATAACCCCAACTTTGCCTATGCTTTACCTCTGAAATCTTGTCTACAACACAATCTTGAATCAATCGCCAGTCCTCTAGAGTAATCTCACTAGTCCAGTTATTTGGCAATATTCCAGAAGCGTTTATTTGGTTCATAAGATTAGTTTATTTTATTTATTTAGCTTAGTCAATTTAATTTTTGTATATTTATTATAAGAGCCAATTCTATTAATCTTATTTACAGACAAGTGCTTCTTATTTCGCTTTTTGAAAGTCTTATATCTTTTATTTATTTTTTGTTTCTTATTTAGCCAATAGCGAATCGGCTTTGTATCAATATAATAATATTTAGATCTAATGTATCCAATAATAGGAATAGCCGCTGATACTAGCAAGCTAATCAAAAACAAATAAGCATATAGTTGATTCATAGTTTTCTTCTCCCTAAGAGTAAAGTAGTCAAGCCGAGTGAGAACAATAGATTTGTATTTGGCTCTGGTGTTTTCGCACATCGAACCACTTTCTCGCCATTAAAGATCCAGCCAAATCCACCCGTAGGTTGAGAAGGTCTTGGGTTGCCATAAACTTCGGCTGTAATATCATCAAATGTTCTAAATCTTGATTTCAAAGGAAGTCCTAATGCTTTTCTTTGTTTTATTTCTCTTTTTTCTTCTTCAATTATTTTATAAAAAATTGAATCTTTGTCAATAGCTCCATCTACATATGGATTTTCTACTTCCGCTAAATTAATAAACTCTTTATTTTTTGTTTTTTTAAATGATAATGTTGGTTCAACAGGATTATATTCGTAAGAGTCTGTGAATGGGCGTAGCTGTCCAAAGCAATCTAAAGAAAAACTAATCATAAGAATTAAAATATATTTCATTTTGCTTGCTCTAGTTTGTTTAGTATATCAACTATAATCTTTTTATTTTCATCTGTCAAGTTAGAACTATATTTATTTAAAATGTGTTGAATACTATCATTCCTAAAACATCTAAGTATATACCAATCAAAAGGATATCTCATATTTAAAGAGTCCCACTCAGAGTTTAAACAATAATACAAATAGGTAAGTTCATTCTCATCTAGTGCCTTTATCTGGCTATTATTTATCATTTACTTATTTCGTATTCTTTTATTAGTTTTTTTATTTTGGTATTTTTGTTTATTTCTTTTATTTCGGCCACTAATTTTAGTAATTTATCAATTCTATATTGATAGTCTATGATAGTATCTCCTATGTCTCTTAGGCTTGGCATAAAATATTGTGGTTTTCCGCAAGATGGAAGGGGTCTAACTTCTTGCGAGGTTCACCACAAACCTTGGGTTTCACGGTTTAATATATTATATTAATTTATAATAAAATGTCAATGCCAAATTGGGCCAGAACCAGCATTATCTAAGAAGCGAGGATTAGGAGGTGGCATATTTGCCCAAGGTATATCATCATTTGCTCGCCATCCTTGACCTTCAACATTTTCTATTGGAGCAGGAGAAGCACTATAAAGTCCAAACTTTGGATATCCCAGAGTTGTGCATCCAGACAAATAAACACAAGCAAACAAAATAAAGATTATATTTAGTAGTAGCTTCATATAGCTACTATAATTTAATTTTTATATAAGTAAAGACTTATTTAGCAGAGATCTTCTGTTGTATTTAATAGAGTCTCGTATGCTGTAATTATCTTTAGTAGATCTTCTTTTGGAATATTGAAAGAATTTAGAGCTGATTCAAATTCCTCTGGACGAGTTTCTTTTAAAACATTGATCTGTCTAATAGCTTCTGCTGCGACTCCTCTTGGGTTTGTTAGTAGTCTACCCAAGGAAATAACAGTAGCTTCTACCATAGGAGCCCTAAGTTCTTGTTTTGCTTTTAAAAATCTATGATCGTGATGAGCCATATAATTTGTCCTTTAAATTATATACACTTATTTCTTAGATTGTTGTTGTAATTGATTTTGTAGGTAAAGAACTACACCCTCTAGTCTTGCTACCTCGTTGCGTAGGAAACCAAGTCTATTAGTATACTCTTGGAGTTCAGATTCAATCTTTTTATTTTCTGTATTGTCGTTAGAAGTGTTTATCATATATACCATTATACCATTAACTTTAAAAAAGTCAAAGATAATTTAAAATAATCTAAAATATCCTAAAAATCATTAAACTATTCAAAATCATTCAAAGCAACCTTAGCTTTTTTAGATAACTTAAATCCTATTAAAGCTATTAGTTCTTTATTTGATAGTATCTTACTTCTATTTCCTTTATACAAAAATTCACGATCTACCGCTATTAAGTCCCAATCCTTTAATATTAGATCATATTCAGTATCAACAAACTTTGAAGCTATAAAATTCGGCGTATATTTTATTGCTATTAGATATTTTTTGCTTTCTGCTATTACTACTCTTTCATCTAAGTAATTATTTACATCACATATATTAGTTAATGTTGTTTTGTTTATTCTATTATAAGCATCTATATCAATAATAGCCCAATCTCCTATTATTTTACTAGGATGTTTTATTTTATCATAGTATAATTCTAATTTATCTTCTAATTTCTTGAATTTCACCTATACTATTATAAGTAGATATTATAGTTAATTATATTTTAATTGTTTTTGCTGTTATATGCTATATAAGGATAATAAAAAAGAATATATTATAGAGTTTTTGTATTGACTTATTTGGAAATATAAAAGAAAATCATACCCCTTTTAAACCATTATTATTACTAGTTTTCTTTATTTTCTTTATATCCTTTAAGTATGTTTTAAGAGTATCTATGACTTTTAAGGTCAAGAAACCTATTCCAAGATAGATTAACAAGAAGAAAAAAACAATATATCCCAAAAATAAGTATATTGGCCTAGAATATGGTTGTTTAATATAGTTTAGCATATATAATAAGAAGATAAACTTATCTTTCACCTCTCTTTTTAATATACCTCTTTATATTATTTAAAGCAAGCAGAATATATGCAGATAGCCCCAAAATCCCTATTATCAAAGCTGTAAGAGCGATTGATACGATCAATAGGATAATCGTGCCTTCTATGCTAGAACCAAAGTAAATATACATATTAGTCCTTAAACTCTATAACAAAAGATATAATAAACAAAAAGGCAAAAGCTCCTATTACAAAATAAACACTATTCATTTCTTTATATAATTATATGCTAATACCGAAGAAAGACCAAGAGCCAAACTAATAAGGGTAGTTAGTTCATTCATATCTTCTTTAGTATATCCTTAATATTCTTTTTTGAAAAGCCAAATTGTAAGATTTTACTCAATACTGCCACAAGATAGTGCTTCTCGGATTTCTTCAATTTCTTGGCTTTCTTTTTAAATTTAGCCATTTTTAGCCTCGCCCAAGCCTAATATTTAATCCTGTTCGCCTTCGTGTAAGGTTTCAGCTTCTTCTGCTACCTCACGCCTATAATCCTCAAGTTCAGCCTCAATATCATCCGAAGGCATATACTCAAAAAGAAGATCAATAAGATCGCTTACTGCCATATCGTTATACATTTCATATATATACTCTTGCTCATCGCTAGAACAGGTTTCAAGAAATTGGATTGCGGTTTTAGATTTACTCATATATTGAATATACTACAATTTAAAATATGGTCAAGAATTATTATTTGAAATAAGATAAACAAACCAAAAGAACAATGCTGTGATAGCTAATGGAACAATTAATCCCATATTAGTAGATATTTTCTACAAAATGGATAGCTTCTTCTCTGACATACCAATCCCAATTCTCTCCAACAACAACACAATAATGTTCAGAATTTGGAACACTACTAATCTTACCATAGAATTGAGTTCCATCATCAATTTGAAACATAACTTCTTTGTCAATATTTCTCTCCATTACTACCATCTTTGCCTTATCATTGGTATGACTATCCGCAGTTTGAGGATATTTCGCATCATAGTTTAGGGGATTTGCATTAACAAAATGGCTCATCGGTTATCTCCACTTCCTTTTATTGTATCTCTTTTTAATCGGTCTGCAAGTTTAATTAAATTAGATTTTGCCACATCTTCAAGATTAACGCCAAGTTCATCTGCCATAGTTGCACAATACCAAAGAACATCGCCAAGTTCAGCATAAAGGTCTGCTTTATGAGCTTCTTCTAGCTTACCGCCGTTATCTCTCATTATTTTCTTGACTTTGTTAGCAACTTCGCCAGCTTCACCAGCAAGTCCTAGTGCTGTATAATAAAGTCCTTGATTGGGGAATACTCTTGGGTAGAAAGCAGTTCTACTAGCATTAGTCTGATAGTTATTAAAGGTCATTTCTTTTTCTTATTTTTATTCTTTTCAGCAATTTCTTTTGCAAGCTCTAATCCTTTAATTAGTGCATAATTAAATCCAATGTTAATAAACTGGTCATCGGTAATAACTTGCTTGCCAAGATCAAGAAAGTAAGCTCTATTATGTTCGCTCATATCCACATCAACATCATAAACATTTTTTTTCTTAAACTTACCGATTTTAAGATAGTCAGAGTCTTTAACGCTTTTCTTCTTGAAAGCGTCTGGATTCTCTGCTAAAATCTCTGCTCTAGTTTTACCTTTTCTTTTATATTGTGGATGCTTCACGCTTTTATCTTCCTATTTTTTCCATCTTTTGTCAATAGTAATTTACTACGCATCTTTTCAAATTTTTTAATTACAATAGGATTGTCTACATTTCTTAATGCCATATCAATAGCGTAAATCAATGATATTTTATCATCAGAACCTAACTGATGAAGTTCTGGAGTCATTCGCCAGCTACTCATTCAGAATTACCTTTAGTCTTAAAAGAAAAGATTTTACTAGTCCAATCAAAGTTCTTAGCTGGATAACCTTTTATATTTAAATTAGAAGGTTTATTCATCATAGCTATCATTTGATCTAGTTTCTTTTCCATTCGATCTAGAATTTGATTAATTTCTTCAAATTGTTCTTTTGTATATTTCATATTAATAAACTGCTTTGAATACCTTTATATTCATATTAGGGCTTGTTTGGCCGTTGTCAAGTGTGTTATACTTGGAATTGTAAAAACTCTGACTATCTTCGTCCATACCAACAGGAAACCAACCTTCTTTATCTTCAGCCTTATCTACATTTGCACAACCAATAAAAAAGAATGTAAGAAGAATCCAAGCAATAACTATCATAAAGAAAGCAACTGCTCTGCGGAAATTAAACACCATCTCTTAATCCAATCGTTTGAGAGATTATTTTATTTTCTTTTGCTTCAATAATTTCTGATACATTTAACCTTGCGTTTTGGCAAGGGGAAAAATTACAGAACCAAGCTATGAAAAATATATCTATTGGCGACCACATATTTTTAGTTTATATTAGTTTTATATTTATTGCAAGTGTTTTTAAAAAAAATAAATAGGGCATCGGGGATTATCCCAATGCCCTATTATTAATTACTTGGTCGAGACAGAAACTACTTGACCACCAGTTTTATTAGCGAAACGCTTGCTGGCAATCTTCGCACCACGAAGGGTAGGATAGCTCTTTGGAGCTACAACTACTTGTCCGTTGGTAGCTTTTACTGACCAAGTATATTGGGTTTGAGTTGTATTCATATTGTTATATTATTAGATATTTTATATATTGTCAATATATATTTAGATTATTTTTTCTTAAATTTTTCTTCTTTAGGTTGCTCGGTAGCATCTTCTTTATTAAAGATTCTGCTCTTTGGTGCTTTGATTCTTTTTCCTGTAATATCTACACCACGCTTTAAGTTGCCCCAAGGATTCATACCAGAATTTTTGAGGTTGTTCTGGAACATCCTAATTTCTTTTAGTTCTTGTTTTGTTAATGCCATAGTCAGTATATACTAACTGAATTTAAAATTTAGATCAAGTTTATTTTTTACAACGACAACCAGAACAACCGCAACCCAACTTAATGCCCATCAACCACTTAAACGCTTTTTTTAGCTTTTTTAGCACTTTTCTTTTTGGCTTTCTTTTTCTTTGGTTTAACTTCGATTTCTTCTACTTCTTCGGAAATATCCCATTGAGCATCAAGTTCTTTCAATTCCTTTGATAGTTTAATTTTATCTTGAATTGCCCAAACTGCATCTTCAATTTTCCATTTAATTGAATCAAAAATGTTTAATAGCCAGTTCATACGAACCTAACTCCAAAAATACTACCAAGGATGAAACAACTTGAAATAATTATAAGTTCCATAAGTTCCTTACTTAGCATTACACCTAATTTTTAGGCTTTTCCTTGGATTTTTTATTATGCTCTAGAACATCATCCAGATATTTGTTAATCATATTTTTAATTGTGCGTTCTTTTTCGTGATCTTTATGATAATAGGTTTTATCTAATTTTAATAGCTCATCTCGCCAATGATTTAAACTGGCGATATGCTCTGAAAGGAGTTGGATTTTAGCTTTCTTTAGTGGCATTTTTTACCTCTTGCTTCCATTGTTGAACAATCTTTTCTGTATCATACATATCATAATTATCATTACTTCTCAAAAGATAAAATGTTTTTTCGGTTGAATGTATTTTATTCGCTAAACTTTTATAGCCTTTTTTTAAGGCATCTTTATCTAAATAATAATAACTTTGCATATAAGGATTTTCGCCACCTTTTTCCATTATGCTTTGAGTTAAAAGATATCCACCTTTTTCATCTTTTTGACAAAGTAAAACATTTTTATATTTATGTTTTTCCCAAATATTTTTAAATGATTCACTTAATCCCATATTAAAAATACAATTATGATAATATACGCCAAAAAAGCTAACGCTATCATCAATTATCATATAGTATTATATTCTATTATAAATCTTTACCTTCACTATTTTAGGATTACTATTAGCAAATTTCAAGGCATCTTTTTTATTCATAAAGAAAATATCAATAATTGGGTATTTACCATTACTTGCCTTTTTTTGAATAACTGCTGTGCCAGTATCGTGAGCTACTCTAAATCCAAGATTAGGAATATAAATTCTACTAAAATATGGTATAATACGAGGGTCTACTGCAACTGAGACATTAGGTTTAAGTTTCACGCCAGTAGAGCTTTGACGCTTTGCACTCCAACTATCAGTATCGCCACCTTTTGCCCAATAAGCAGTTATACGAACTTTAAGTTCTTTTTTGGGAGTATTATTTTTTACAAATTGTTGTATGACAGGATTTGTTGAGTATTTTTTAGATGGTGCAGTAATCTCTGGTTTAAATAAAAACCAGATACCACATAAAAACACGAATAAACGGCATAGTATTTTCATAACTTGTCCTCCTAGAATTAAATTTAATTTAAATTGGAAAAAATGTCAAGCCAGATTAGCTTCTTCTGGCGACTACGAAACTCCTATTATAATTATTAGACTTCATAACAAATAGATTACACCCATAACTCGGTATTTCTACCAAATTAAGGGTGAATCGTATGATACTTATTTCGTGACGAGGACTGAATTACGGAGCTTGCTGGTTAGCCTACGCTTATCAAAGCTACGCCAATGACGAGCGTGTTGATTAACCTTGTCAAGAACCTTTGTCTCGCTGATGGTAAATGTGCCATCAGTATTATCAGTCATCTTCACGAAGTATGTTTTAGGTCTAATTGCCATAATGATTATATTAATTGATATTTAACTATTTGTCAAATTTAATTTATCGAATTTGCCAATAATATTACTAAAATATACATTTTTGAAATTTAACTGCTTAATCATATCACAGCATCCATTACAAGGAGCAGAAAAATCTAGCATATTATTTCTATTAATCCTTGTATTTACGAGAGTTAATTTAGAGCAATCTTCTTCGCCAAGTCTAATAACTGCACTTAATTCACTATGAGTTCCAACAATATTAGAAATCTTTTCGTTATTTTTATTAACATAATTATATTTAAGATTAAGAGGATGAGTTTTCGGTGAGTTTAATCCGATACTAATAATACGATTCCTGTCCAGAATAAAACTAAAATGACGACAACGGAGATCAGCATTATGTTTATTTATCAGAGCATAACTAACCTCAATTATCTTATTAAAGTTCATAATATAAGATTATTTTAATTTTAAATTAAAATCAATCTTTTTTATCTAAATCTCTATACTGATCTTCGACTTCTTTCGCTTCTTTATCTAGTTGATCTTGAAAGTCTTTCAAATAATCATCAATCTTATCTAAATCTGGAGTTTTTGGAGTATAAATATTACTTACATAATTTGTGTTGCTATTACCGAAAAGAATACGAGCAATAGTATAAATACCAAGGATTTGTAGGAATGAAAAATGCAAATCATAGAATGGGGTAAAAAGAAAATTCCAAATAACCCAAATAACAGCACTATAAACAAATCCAAAGAAAAGATAACTTGTAGCTAAATTAAACCAATCTACTTTATATTTCATTTAAATTGTATGGATGAACATTGGGGTAAATTCGCCAACATAAGAACCACGAACATTAAACTCAAAGTAATCAATAGCATCAGTTTCGGGGTCGTCTTGATCGCTGAATTGCTCTGCAAGAATATCCAAACATTTTTCGATAGAATATACTGCAACAGGATTGCCATTCTCATTCTCGCCAACGCCGATGAAAGCGTCATCAAATCCATCTGCAAGAAGAATCTTGTCAGTATAATCGGGAAAAGATGTTTCAATAAAGTCTGTGAGATTTTTCTTATGTTTGCTTAATTTCATAATTGCTAATGTATATGGTGTCCTCTTGACCTTATTTATACTCACATTTTAATTTACACGCAAGTATTTTTTTAGTTAATCCAAAGTCTATTGACGATCTCCTCTGATTTTTTATTAGATACCTTTGACAAACAAAAAAGAAACTTACTGATGCTAAAGCAAATAGAGCTAAAAGCCGATAAGAATATTTGATAAAAGAAAAGCAAGATAAGCGAAACATCTGCTAAAACCTCTGTGGTTAAAGGCTTTGCAAAGCTAAATAAACCTTTGATACTTTTACATAGTTCAGATATAACATAACTAAATGTCATCAAAGCTACAAAAATAAACCCAAAAAAGGTATTGATAAAATCTGAAACAAATCTCATCTTTTAAAATGCTTTTTGAGTTTCTTTACAAGTCCTTCTACTTTATCTAGTTCTTTCCAATTTACGCCAGCAATATGCTTGTGATTTTCTTCGTGCCATTTGATTAAACCTTTTATATCATCTTCGAGTTCGACCAAATCTTTATTTAAGTGTGATACTAATGTCTTTGCGTTTTCCATAAATTTATCCTAAAAACTTTCTTAAGTATTCAACCATTTCTTCTTCTTGTTCTACGATATATTTAAATTTAACATAAAATTCGTGAAGTTTATCTGTTGGCATTTCTTCTCTGGATTCATACCAAGCCACAAACTCTTTCATCGTGCTAAGTGCTTTGGCTCGTTCTTCCATACAATAGATAATACAAGAAGTTTATTTTTTTTTCAATTTTAATTTTGCGTGATCTGCGAATAACTTTGGGTCGTCTTTGTAAAGGCTTTCAAGACATTGTTTTGTAAATTCTCTTAAAAACTTTTCATCTTCAATAGCATCAACAATCTTTTTAGCCATAAGGGAGAAAGTCTTTTCTTCTTTCTCTATGCTTTTCTGGATTCTGGATTTTTCTATCTTTTTCCTACCCATAAATCTAATTACACATTAGAAATTAAATTCAAACTGCTCTGCTATATATTTTGGATTTGTTTCAAACTTTTCAGAATATCTTTGGCAAAGTTCATAATCCGAAAGATAAACATAAAATTCCATAACACGATCTACAAGAGTCCGACTATCTTCTTGAAGATATGCTTTCTTTAGGTTTGCAAGAATCATATCTCTAGGATTGGTATGTTTAATTACTCCATTAGTCATTTTCTTTCTCCAATAAAAATTCTGGAATCATATCTTCTTTTGCGTTCTTGTCCTCGATAACATCAATCCAATTACCGATATCACCATACTTAACGCCTTGCATCAAATCTTCATATAAACATTCGTAGGCTCGTTTAACCATTTCATCGTTGTCCATATCTACGATATAGTTTAAGTCTAAACAAACTCGTCCTAGTTTCATTTTTGGTTTTTATACTCCTTTACAAATTCGCTTGCTTCAAGTAGAATATCCGTAAAATGTCTAGTGCGACACTCTTGAGGACAATCTTCATCGGCTTGAAATACAAGCTCGTCTAATAGTTGAATTGCTTTTTCCATATCTTTATTTTGCATCTTTTTCTTTTGCTGGCAAGCCAAATCCTAGTTTTGGTCTTTCATTTTCTTTAAACAATTCTATGATACGAATATTATCAATCAAGTGCCAATCAGAATTAATCTTAATACATTTTTTAGCGGGAGAAATCTCTGATACTTTTCCCTCTTGAATTGCGTATTTATTAATAGGATAATTAATAAAAAGAATTTTGCGATCAATTAAATCTTCTAGTTTCATTTTTGTATTTCCGTTTTATAAAACTCGATCTTTTCTTTTAATTCAACTAATTTATTACCAGAATCATAAGATACAGAAATTTCTTCTAAACTTTTTGCATCAGAAAGAATATCCGATACTAAAGTAAGAGCCATATCTAGTTCATTCTCCGTAAAATAAGAGGAGATTTGCATACTTTAATTTATATGATTTTTATTATAGATTGTCAATTCAAAAATCGTCCAGTTTAAAATTATGAGAGAGAAGTTTAACTTTGGGTTATGATCTGCCTCATAATAATCTGTATTAACATTTAAGTCAAAGAAAGTTATGCCATCTTCTGCTTTTCTAATTTGATAAAAAACGCAAAAGTCTATTGCATAATTCTTTGATACCGAAAAGCTAACGCAAGGTATCATTAGAATGGCTTGAGAACATATCCCCAATAATCACTATCGGGCTGTTTCTGAATCTCATCCCACATAATGCAACGAGCGATATAGGATGGGACATTTAACCTCTGACAATTTTCCATCCAATGTTGCTCCATCGCCTTATACTTTGCAACACCTACTTTTGATTTTGTATATTTTAAATCTTGCATACCATAAAAGCGAAGATGGTGGACATCACCGCATAAAACTCTAGCAAAGAGAGGGTCAATCATCTCAAAGCTAAAACTGACCTTCGCATAACTCAGTCCACGAATACGCTCCACAAGATTATCACGAACAGAAACATATCGGTTTCTCTTTTGTGGGCAAGAGAAGTCTTTAGGATTCTGCCAGAAATCTTTTGTAAAATCCCAAATGTAATCTGTGCGTTCTTTCTGACAACCAACGCCAGAACGAGTAAGACGCTTTAGAAGTTCTTTGCGATTGTGCTTCCAATAAACAAAGTCACGAATCGCAAGGTAGCCATTGATATTACCTTTCCAAGTCGTATGAACAGAGCAGAAGGCAAAAAGCCAACGCCTAAAAATATCTTCATCGGTCTTGGGTCTGACGCTCTCCCAATACTGCTTATAAGGTTCGACCTTGTGACGATGAAGTTCGTCAAAAGTGGCAAAGAATTGATCTGGTTTAGTTGTATCCATAGATCAAATATAATTTAAATTTAATTTAAGTCAAAGAAAATTATTGAATAATCCAAACAATTTCGTCAAAGCGTTGAGAATCAAAGTCTAATACTTCTTGATGATTACCATAATACCATTCAGAATTTGCGTTATGAATAATTTTTGCTTCTCTCAATAATTGAACATAATCCAGCCCATCTTCATATCCTTTCACACATATATGTGTTTCTGGAGGCAATTCTTTAAGACAATTAATAAGTTCTTTTGCGGTCATTTTCCATCCAATTCCTTGCGTGGTAAGGAGTTTCAAAAGTTTTTACAATTTTTGCGTCTGGAAAAACCCAATTACCTTTTTGGGTGATAGTTTCTTCGTAGACAGCCCATCTATTTAATGGTTCGCCTTTTTCATCCTCAAGTTCTTTGATATAACGAATTACTTTATTCATTAAACTATGATATTAATTTTGGCGTTAAGTTTATAAACTAGATTGCCTCTTTGCTCATCGGGGTCGCTAATTGTGATACGCTTTTTATCAGCAAAGTTAAACACTCTGCCATCGTCAAGATTAACAATATTATTTGAACCATTCTTAATTTTCATAAAAATAGAATGATTGCCTCTTTGGACTGATTCGGGGTCAAAGAAAGAAAAAACTTCTCCTTCTTTAACAGAATCAAAGTCTACCATAGCTTCTTTATCTCTTGATGTTATTGTATATTTCATAAATTTAAAATGGTCGGTAATTATACATCCTTTCTGCTATCTTACTGAAAGTATCACTATTTGTAAAGCTGAATTTATACTTTTTCTTAAATTTTTCTAGTTTCTTTTTATTGATATTTTTTTTGCCAAAATCAGATATTTTAGACTCATCAGAGATTAAAACATCATCATAATCGTAAGAAAATAAATCCAATAATTCGTCTACTTGGTCTTTATACTTCTCAACAAGGGTAGTATCAGCAAACTCTATAATTTGCCCATCGTATGAAATTAATTTTCCTTTATCGAAATCGTATCTAGGTTTCAATTATTTACTCCATTGAAACTCAAAAATCCATCCTAACCAGTTAAACCCACACTCAATATAATATTTATTTTTCATACAAAAGAATTTTGGAAATGATTTAAATTTATATGAATTTAAAATATATAGCCCAAAATCTTTAACTCTGATACGATAATGAACCTTGCTTAAAAAAATATCATTTTCATTAGCCCACTTTTCGTATTGTTCACTTGTCATTTTCTTGATTTTCTTTTATAATTTGTTTTGTTAATCTATCAAAGTTTTCAGCAAGACTATATAATGATTGATCTATGCCTTGCAAAACGCCTTTAATCTGTAATAGTATTTTTGTGTTGTCCATAAATTAATCCCATAAATCTCTAAAGTAAAGTCCGAGCAGAAGAAAACCATTTCTTTGACGCTCAAAGGCTTTATTTAATTTAGAGTAATCTGGTTGAATATTGTCTTTTGTTTCAATCTCAACCGAATAATTACCATCAGATTCTTTTGTTAAAAACATCTTATTATCACGAATAGGGTCATAACCTAATGGATAAACTTCATAGAGTTTATCAATCTGTGCTTTAGGGTCATCTTCAAGCAAAAGAAATTCGAGAGCAAAGATGATTTCATCTAAAACATTTTCGTATTCTTCCTTAGAAAGAGAAATACTTTTATTAATTGATTTGTCAATATAATCACCTTGTTCTTGACTATATTCTAGATTCTTTTCATCAGCAACATAAGGAACAATCTTGTCACCTACAATGAGATGATGGCGATTAGAAAGACTATTAAAGTTTTTGCGAAGATGTTTCATTCTTGGTAATATAAATCTTGCCGTAGCTTGTGGAAGATTCCAGCAATCGCTATCAGAATAGCCACGAATTAGATTTTGTAATTTATTTTTTACGCCCCATTTAACATTAAGATAAGCGTAAGAAAAATAATTAACCTCACCATAAATCCAATTTAAAATAGGATTCTTGTGAAACTTAAAAGACCGCATCAATTCGTCTAGTGTCTTTCTTTCGTTCATAGTTTATTTAAAATCTCCTTACAATAAGATATTGCATCAGCTACATCTTGTAAAGAGTATGTTTCTGAAAGACCACCATTAAAAACAAATTCATCTTTACCTTTATAAAAGGAAACCATTAGTTTGCAATCTGCATAGTCATAATTATAATTGCCAGAGAAACTATTTCCTCCAGTATATGTTTTTAACTTACCATAAAAATATGCAGTTCCACTTACATTTTGTTTGCTAGTATTATGCAAGCGAATAGTGATCTTACCAGCGGGAAACTTCTCGGTTGAAGTCTTTTGAATAATTTTAGATGGATTAATTAGTCCAGAGTTCTTGACTCTTGAATTATTTTCCCAAACAATGTTATCTATAACTTGATTCATAATCCTTCCTCCTTGCATTTATCCTCGTATGCTTTTACTTCGTTAAATTCTTCCCAACGACCAGCATTAGCAAGAACATTACTTGTTAAAAGGACTCGGTGTTCATCTTCATTTTTAATATTCTTTTCATCCCAAGTCAAGAGAATAACTCCAAGGCCAAAATTATCATAGTCATCAATCTTTAATTCAACGCCTTCTTTTTCTTCTTGATCTAAAACGCTTTCAACTGCTCTTGTGCAAGCCTCACTATACCAATCAGCTTTATCAAGTTTTTTGGTATCAATGTCTACTTTCGCAGACCAATTATATCCTGTCACATAAATATTCATTAGAATGGTAGATCATCTCCTTCATCTTCGCTCTCATCAATAAAATCTAAAACCCTTTCATTTTCTTCGTGAGAACGAAACCATAAAATTGTATTGTCGCCAACCCTTTGAGCATCTTGATATTCCAAAGGACATTTAGCTAAACGCTCTTTGACAATATCTACAAAACGATTTGAAAGACGAATAAATAAACTTTCATCGCCCTCAATCCACTCATAGGAATCAGCAAACTCATCACAAATCATTTTTACTTTAGGATGCAACTTCATAGATTATTTAAATCAACCTTATCTGGTTCATCTTCTTGACAAAGTAATTGGCCTTTAAGGTGCGTCAAAGTTTCAACAGCAGAATCTAAATCATATTCTGATGTATCACTTGTGTCAAAATCAACAGACTCTTGAAGATCAAGAATATCTTGAATAATTAAATCAATCTTATCAATTTGTTTCTTTTTCATTAGTCATCTCCTGTTTAAGAGTATCTAGCCTTTTTGCGTCAATGTCAAGAGCAGAAGGATGAATACTCAAAGTCATATCTAGGTGAGGAATAAAACAATAGAAT
>Ga0214917_10004406_pt1 | contig 15671 bp, 11 predicted proteins | sample LL_1208_BB_MetaG_FD_177983 | JGI IMG/M metagenome (GOLD analysis project Ga0214917, IMG submission 177983) | Freshwater microbial communities from Lake Lanier, Atlanta, Georgia, United States - LL_1208_BB | ecosystem: Environmental > Aquatic > Freshwater > Lake | place: USA: Georgia | collected... | reverse complement strand
GGCCGCCGCCCGCACCGATTCCAGGTCGATCACCCGCCAGATTTCCGAGGCGAGTCCCTGCCAGACGACCCCCTGTGGCCGGGGCGACAGGAACTTCAGCATCCGTTCGCCCGATCTCGGCACGACGCCATACTCGGCACCCACCACCACCGTCTCGTCGCCGCTCCAGACGTCGAGGCGGTCGGGCACATCCCATTGCTCCGGCGCCGGCGGATGCTCGAACCCCTCCTCGTGGACGACGATCGCCCGCTGCACCCCGCCGAGCAGTCCCGAGTAGGCGAAGGCCAGCGACGTGACGACCGACCCGATGCCGCAGCCGCTGACCACGAGCAGGGCCATGCCTGCAGCGATGCCGCCCCGCAGCCAGGCTTTCCGGCCTCCTCGGGCCGACAGGGCCTGACGTGGGGGCCGGCCGGCCGAGCCGACAGGAGCGTCACCCGACGCAAACTCGATCCTCGCCGCCTCGTGGACCGCGGCGTGCAATGCCGCGCGGCGCCAGAACTCGTGGCGGACGTCGATCGACTCGAGGATCGCCACCTCCAGTTCGGCGAACTCGACGTCGTCGATCGTGCCGTCCAGCCAGGCTTCGATCAGGTTGTTCGTGCGGTCGTTCATCAGGTTGTCCCTCCCGTTCCATCCGCGGCGAGTTTCGCCGCCATGCAGTCACGCAGCGCGTCGCGGGCCTTGAGCAAGGCCGTGTTCACGCCCCCCGCCGTCCTCCCGAGGGCCGTGGCGATCTCGCGCGGCCCTTGCTCGAGGAAATACCGCAGCCGGATCAATTCCCGGGCGCGGGGCGGCAGACGCTTGAGGCAGTCGAGCAGGAGGGGCAGCCACTGCTGGCCCAGGTCGGGCCCGAGTTCGGCGGCGGGAATCGAGTCTGCGAGCGATTCGACGACCGCTGGCGAGAACCGCCGGGCCGCCCGCCGGTTTTCGAGCGCCTTGAGCCGGGCGATCGCACAGGCCCAGGCCACGAAGTTGGTCTCCGCTTCGAAGTCGGCGGCTTTCGCGGTGATCGTCAGGAATGTCTCCTGCACCACATCCTCGGCCGCCGCGAAGTCTCCGGTGAGCGCGATGGCGAAGGCCCGCACGGCGGACTGATGTCGCACGAACAACTGCTGCACGCCGGCGACGACTGGATCGCTCATCCATCCCTCTCCTCTCGAGATATGACGCGGAGCCCCCGAAACTCACCCTCCGGTTCCCGGAACGGGACAAGACTTGATGTTTTTGGCAGGACTTCGGGCCAGCGCCCCTCTGCCCCGACCGTGTGGCAGATACTCTGAGAGCCGCCGCCTTCTGGCACGCCTTCCTGCCGCCTGCCCCCGCCAACCCTGCCCGAACCCCGATGCCTTTCCGCTTCAGTGAAGCCTCCGACCGGCCCGGGAACAATCGACTCCCCAGCCTGAGCATGCTGACGGTGCTTCTCGCGGCATGGCTCGCAGTGTGGACCACGGCGATCCGTGGTGCCGCCCCCGTGTCAGGCGACGAGGTCGTCGGTAGCATCGACGTGGCGCCCGTGTGGGCGGGGCACCCGGTTGGCTTCGCGCTGCTCACGCAGCCCGAACGGCAGTACGTCGCGTTCTACGCGGCCGATCGGCATCTCACCGTCGCATCGCGACCGCGAGGCGGCGACTCCTGGCAATTCTTCCGTCTCCCCTCGCAGCAGCCCGGGGCTTCGCGGTATGGCGCGGCGGAGGCGTCGGCCGTGGTCGGCTGGGACAGCCACAACTCGATCGTGATGGCCGCCGACTCGACGGGCCACCTGCACCTCGCCGGCAACATGCACTGCAACCGGCTCACCTACTGGCGCACCCGCGAGCCGGGAGCGATCGACACCTTCGAGCCAGTCGCGGCGATGGTGGGCCGCGACGAGGAGCAATGCACGTATCCGGTGTTCATGAAACTGGCCGACGGCCGACTCGTGTTCCAGTATCGCTCGGGCCGGAGCGGCGACGGCAGCACGTTCCTCAACGTGTACGACGCCAAGGCCCGGTCATGGCGGCGGCTGGTGGACTCGCCCGTCTTCGACGGCGAAAAGAAACGCAATGCCTACCCGCTGACTCCCGTCGCCGGGCCGGACGGGGCGTTTCACATGTCGTGGGTGTGGCGGGAAGCGCCCGACGCGGCCGCGAACCACGATCTCTCGTACGCGCGAAGCCGCGACCTCGCCCACTGGCTGACCGCCTCCGGCCGGCCGATCACGCTGCCGATCACGCTCGACACCGCCGGCGTGATCGTCGATCGCATCCCGGTGGGCGGAGGGCTCCTCAACGGCTCGGGGCGGGTCGGATTCGACTCCCGGAAACGCCCTCTCCTCTCCTACTTCAAATACGATCCGTCGGGCAATTCCCAGGCGTTCGTGGCCCGCCGCTCGGGTACGGTGTGGAAGGTCGTGCAGCTCAGCGATTGGGATCATCGCTTCGAACTCGAGGGGGGCGGCTCGCTGCCGCGGTACGACATCCACCTCGGGGCCGTCGAGCCGGGCAAGGAGGGGGAACTGCGGCTCGAGTTCGGCCACGTGAAGGAGGGCTCGGGCGTGTGGGTGCTCGACGAGGAGACGCTCGCGGTGCTCCGCACCGAGCCGGCGAAGCCGCACTACCCTCGCAGCCTGTGGAAGGTGGAGTCGAAGTTTCCCGAGATGAAGCCGCGCTACGCCGACGACGCCGGCGCGTCGGGCGAGCCGGGACGGCGGTTCATCCTCCGCTGGGAGACGCTCGGGGCGAACCGCGACAAACCGCGGCCCGAGCCCTGGCCCGAGCCGTCGATGCTGCGCGTCGTCGAGCTGCAGGAGAAGTAGTGCCGCAGAGTGCCACGCCGCGGCTTGCGCATCAGCCGCCGCAGTAGTCGATCGCGCGGGCGATCTCGCTCTTGAGATCCTTGCGGGCCACGATCCGGTCGATGAAGCCGTGCTCGAGCAGGAACTCGCTCGTCTGGAAGCCCTTCGGCAGTTCCACGCGGATCGTGGCCTTGATCGTGCGCGGGCCGGCGAAGCCGATCAGGGCCCGCGGCTCGGCGAAGCAGAGATCACCGAGCGAGGCGAAGCTCGCCGCCACGCCGCCCATCGTGGGGTTGGTGAGCACGGAGATGAACAGGCCGCCGGCCTGCGAGTAGCGGGCCAGGGCCGCCGACACCTTCGCCATCTGCATGAGCGACAGGATGCCCTCGTGCATGCGGGCTCCGCCGCCGGACGCGCTGACGATGATCAGCGGCAGCTTGTGGGCCGTCGCCCGCTCGACCAGCCGGGCGAGCCGCTCCCCGACGACGCTCCCCATGCTGCCCATGATGAACGACGAGTCGGTGACGCCCACGGCCACGCGCCGGGCGCGGATCATGCCGCCACCCGTGAGCGCCGCGTCGGACAGCCCCGTCCGCTTCTGCTCGGCCACGAGACGGTCGGCGTAGGGACGCTTGTCCCTGAACCCCAGCGGGTCGGTGGGCCGCAGGTGGGCGTCCCACTCCTCGAACGTGCCGCTGTCGAGCAGTTGGGCGATCCGCTGGGCGGCGGACACATACCAGTGGAAGCCACACTGGGGGCAGACGTTGAGGAGCTCCTCGGCCTCTTTCCGGTAGATCGTGGCCTGGCAACCGTCGCACTTCAGCCACAGCCCCTCGGGGACGCCCCGCTTGGGGCGGGCCGTGGCGTGACTCACACGTTCCATCGCTCGCTCCTGTCCGATCTCCGAATGTGGCGGGGCCATCCCTGGCCGACGCGTCGTCAGTGTATCCGCGGTGGTCGGGCGACGCTGCGCCGGCTCACGCCCGGGCCCGCTGCAGCCGTGCCGCTGGACGCCACTGGGCCGCGAGCGGCACTTCGACGACGGCCGACTCCGCGGGCCCGCGCGACCACAGGTCGTCGATGGCGGCGCCGGCGGTGAGCCAGCGCACCACCTGGTCGAGCGGTGCGGGCACCACCACCGCGATGCGACCGCGGGGATGCCGCCGCCGCAGCGCCGCGAGCGCCGATTCGACACGGCTGCAGGCCTCCTCCAGCAGTTCCCCGTCCGGTGGCGACACCGCCCACGGGTTGTCCTGCCACTGCCGGTAGACGCGGGGCTGCTTCACGCGGATGTCGTCCACGAGCATCCCCTGCCACAACCCCTGGTCGAAGTTCGCCAGGTCGTCGAGCTGCCGGGGCCGCAGGCCGAGACCACCGAGGGCGTGGCGGGCGGTCTCGAGCGACGCCCTGTCGGGCGCCACGTAGAGGGCGTCGATGGGCGAGGCGGCGAGCCGCGTCGCCAGGGCCCGCGCTTCGGCCACGCCCTCGGCCGCCAGCGGCATGTCGAGCGTGCCGCGAATGCGGCCCTGCAGGTCGTAGTCGGTCGTTCCCGCACGAATCACGACGAGGGAATCGGCCATCAGGAGGTGAGGTCTCCGGGGTGCATGATCGTCACGCGGCCTCCCGCGCGAGCTGTTCGAGTTCGGTGATGGCGTGGGCGTAGTTCTGCGCCCGGATGACGGCGCTGCCGGCCACGATCAGTTCCGCGCCCGCGGCGGCGACGGGGCCGACCGTTTCGGTCGAGATGCCGCCGTCGACGCAGAGGCGGAAGCCGGCGTTGCGTTGACGCCGCACGGCGGCGAGCGACGACAGCTTCTCCAGGGCGACGGGATTGAAACGCTGCCCGCCGTACCCGGGCTCGACGCTCATCACCAGCACGCCGTCGCAGCGGTCGAGATAGGGCTCCACCCGCTCCACGGGCGTGTCGGGGCTGAGTGCGAGATGGGCCTTCGCCCCGAGGCCGGCGATCGTCTCCAGCGTCGCCCCGGGGTCGGTCAGCCCCTCGACATGCACGGTGACGATGTCCGCGCCGGCCCGGGCGTAGTCGGCGATCGACCGCTCGGGTCGCTCGACCATCAGGTGCACCTCGAGCGGCACCTTGGCGGCCCGCCGGACCGCTTCCACCACGACCATCCCGTAGGTCAGCTGCGGTACGAACCGGCCGTCCATCACGTCGAGGTGCAGGGCCGCCGCGCCGGCCTCCTCCAGGCGTTCCACCTCCCGCGCCAGGTGGCCGAAGTCGCACAGCAACAGGGCCGGGAGCACCACCGGGCCGCGGGTTTCCAGACGGGTCGCCAACGGGTCGAGGGAGTGTCCTGCCGGGGAGGTCACGGGCGGCCGATGCCTTGCGGAGAGTCGGCGGGCGAACCACGCGCCCGCATCCGTGGGGTGCAGTCTACCACAGGGCCGCTGGAAAACCGTTTACCGGGCGCCCGCGCGGGCCCGGCGGGCGGCACGTAAGCCGAGTGTTCTGATAGACTTGTGGTACGCCGTTTCGTGTCGCGACGCGCTCGTCCGGAGGCCGCCGATGTCTGCCGCGAAGGACCTGCCCCAAGCCTTCCCCAGCCGCCTCACGGGGGCTGATCTCGAGGCCATCGAGACCGCCACGCAGTCGATCGGGCGGCGGCTTCTCGCCGAGTCCCTCGCCGCCCAGCCGACGCCGGTCTCGACCGACTGGTGGGTGCAGCAGGCCGGGGAATGGGCCACGCAGCACGACGAGCTCAAGGTGCGGCTGTTTCGACTCGTCGACTGCATGCCGATGCTCGAGGACCCGGCCGCCCTCGATCGGCACGTCCGCGAATATCTCGACGACGGCGTCGTCGAGCGGCTTCCGCCGGCGCTCCGCATGGCGATCCAGGCCGCCCGCAGCGGTGTTTTGGCGCCGCTGGCCGCCCGGGCCGTGCGGGCCGCAACGCTCGCCCAGGCCCGGCGATTCGTCGCCGGGTCCAATCCCGACGAGGCCGCCGCCGCCGCACTCGCCGAGCGGCGGCACCATCGGGCATTCACGCTCGACCTGCTGGGCGAGGCCGTGACCAGCGACGACGAGGCCGATGCCTATGCGGCCGCCTACGTGAGGCTGCTCCACGACCTTCCACCCCAGGCCGCCCGTTGGCCGCACGACCCGCTCGTTGACGACGGGCCCGACGGTCCGCTGCCGCGGGTGAACGTGTCGCTCAAGCTCTCGGCCCTCGACAGCCAGTTCGACGCCGTCGATCCCCGCGGCACGTGCGAGCGTGTGCTCGCGCGGCTGCGGCCGCTGTGGCGGCTGGCCCGGGAGCGGGGCGCGCAGGTGCACGTGGACATGGAGCACCATGCGACGAAGGACCTCGCGCTCGCGATCTTCAGGCAGATCGCCGCCGAGCCGGAGTTTCGCGACTGGCCCGATTGCGGTGTCGTGGTGCAGGCCTACCTCCGCGACGCCCCCCGCGACCTCGAGGCGCTCGCGGCGTGGGCCCGGGCCCGCGGCACGCCGGTGTGGATCAGGCTCGTCAAGGGCGCCTACTGGGACGCCGAGACGATCCATGCCCGCGCGGCCGGCTGGCCGGTCCCGGTGTGGCGGGAGAAGTGGCGGACCGACGCCTGCTTCGAGGCGGCCACCCGCTACCTCATCGAGCATGCGGACGTGCTGCGGCCGGCGCTCGGCAGCCACAATCTACGGTCGCTCGCCCACGGCATGGCGGTGGCGGAGCACCTCGGCCTCGACCGGCGCGGCATCGAGATGCAGATGCTGCACGGGATGGGCGACCCGGAAAAGGCGGCCGTCACCGGGGCGGGCTGGCGGCTGCGCGTGTACATGCCCTACGGCGAGCTCGTGCCCGGGATGGCCTATCTCGTGCGCCGCCTGCTCGAAAACTCGTCGAACGACTCGTTTCTCCGCGCCGGCTTCGTGAAGCACGTGCCGCCCGAGACGCTCCTCGCGCCGCCGGCGCCGCCGCGGGCAGCGACGGGCGGGGCCGCGAACCGGTCGGATGGGCCGCCGCCCCGCGCCACGACCGACGCCGACGCCGGCGCGTTTCGCAACGAGCCGCTCGCCGACTTCTCGGTCGCCGAGGTCCGCGCGGCGCTCGAACGCGAGATCGTCGCGGCCGACCGCCGGTTCGCGGCGGGGCCCGTGCACGTGCCGCTGGTCATCGACGGCGTCCGCGCGACGACGACCGACACGTTCGATCGCCACGATCCCTCCGCGCACGGCAGGCTCGTCGCGCGGGTCGCGGCGGCCGACGCCGATGCCGCCCGTCGGGCCGTCGATGTGGCCCGCGGCGCGCTCGACGCGTGGCGGAGGCGAGGCTTCGCCGGCCGGGCGGCGATCCTGCGCCAGGCGGCGGCGCTCATGCGGCGGCGGCGGTTCGAACTCGCGGCACTCGAGATCGCGGAGGTCGGCAAGGGATGGCGCGAGGCCGATGCCGACGTCGCCGAGGCGATCGATTTCTGCGAGTACTACGCCCGCGAGGCCGAGCGGCTGGGGCGGCCCCGGCACGTGGACGTGCCGGGGGAGGAGAATGCCAGCGGCTACCTGCCGCGCGGCGTGGCCGTGGTCATCGCGCCCTGGAATTTTCCGCTCGCGATCCTCGCCGGCATGACCGCCGCCGCGCTTGTCACGGGCAACACGGTGGTGATGAAGCCGGCGGAGCAGTCGTCGCTCGTCGGCTGGACGCTGCACGAGATCCTGCTCGCCGCCGGAGTGCCGCCGGCCGCGGTCGCCTTCCTGCCCGGGCGGGGCGAGAGCGTGGGGCCGGCGCTCGTCGAGCATCCGGAGACGGCGCTCGTCGCCTTCACGGGCTCGCGGGCCGTGGGGCTCGAAATCAACCGTCGGGCCGCCGAGGCGTCGGCGGCGGGCGGGCGGCTGGTGAAGCGGGTGATCGCCGAACTGGGCGGCAAGAACGCGATCATCGTGGACGACGACGCCGATCTCGACGAGGCGGTGGCGGCCGTCGTCCAGAGCGCGTTCGGATTCCAGGGCCAGAAGTGCTCCGCCTGCTCCCGCGTGATCGTGCTCGACCGGGTGCACGACGCCTTCGCCTCCCGTCTCGCCGGCGCCGTCCGGAGCCTGCGGATCGGCCCGGCGCGGGATCCGGGGGCGAGGATCGGACCGCTCGTGGACGAGACGGCCCGCGACCGCGTCGCCTCGTTCATCGACCTCGGCAAGCGCACCTGCCGCACGCTCGCCGCCGTCGAAGCCGGGCCCCTCGCCGAAGCGGGATGGTTCGTGGGCCCGCACGTGTTCGCCGACGCCGATCCGCTCGGACCACTCGGGCAGGAGGAGATCTTCGGGCCGGTGCTCGCCCTGTTTCGCGCGGCCGATTTCGAGGCGGCCCTGACGCTGGCCAACGGCACGCCCTACGCGCTCACCGCCGGCGTCTTCTCGCGCAGCCCGGCCCGCCTGGCGCGGGCCCGCGAGGCGCTCGAGGCGGGCAACGTGTATCTGAATCGTGGCATCACCGGAGCGCTCGTCGGCCGCCAGCCGTTCGGTGGCTACCGGCTCTCGGGCATCGGCAGCAAGGCGGGCGGCCCCGACTACCTGTTGCAGTTCGTGGTGCCGCGCACGGTCACCGAGAACACGCTGCGGCGCGGCTTCGCGCCGCAGCCGGATCCGGCCTGACCGGCGGGCCGCGGGTTTTTTGCGACGGCTGGCCGCCGCTCACGAAACCCTTACACTCTGCCCGTACACCTACGCCGCCGGCGGCACCATCGGCCCGCCACCGGTTCCCCCGCACCCGCCCCCGACCCCTCTCCACAGGAAGTCGAACCATGTCGTCGTCGAAGCCGTTTTTCCGCTCCCTGGCAGCGCTCGCCGCGGTGCTGTGTGCCCAGGCGGCCGCCCCCGCCGTGGATCTCGAGATCAAGCCCTATGAAAAGGTTGCGGGCGAGGTGTCGGGCGGGCTCAAGTGCGTCGGATCCGACACGATGAACAACCTGGTGGCCCACTGGTCGGAGGGCTTCAAGAAGTTCTACCCCAGCGTGCAGGAGGGGATCGAAGGCAAGGGATCGGCGTCGGCACCGCCGGCCCTCATCGAGGGCACGAGCACCTTCGGCCCGATGAGCCGCGATTGGAAGCCGTCGGAGATCGACGCCTTCAAGGCCAAGCACGGCTATCCGCCGACGGTGGTGCCCGTGGCCATCGACATGCTGGCCGTCTACGTCCACAAGGACAACCCGATCAAGGAACTCTCGCTCCAGCAGGTGGATGCGATCTTCTCGAAGAACCGCAACGGCGGCCTCAAGGAGGACATCCGCACCTGGGGTGACCTCGGCCTCGACGGCGAGTGGAAGGACAAGCCGATCAGCCTGTACGGTCGCAACGCGGCGAGCGGCACCTACGGCTACTTCAAGGAGCACGCGCTGTTCAAGGGTGACTTCAAGCCGACGGTGAAGGAGCAGCCGGGCAGTTCGACCGTCGTGCAGGCGGTGGCCAGCGACAAGTTCGGGATCGGCTACAGCGGCGTCGGGTATCGCACCGCCGACGTGCGGGTGGTGCCGCTCGCCGCGAAGTCGGGCACGCCGGCGATCCCCGCCCAATCGGAATTTGCGTACAGCGGCGAGTACCCGCTCGCCAGGTTTCTGTACCTCAGCGTGAACTACAAGCCGGGTTCGAAGCTCGATCCCCTGCGGCGGGAGTTTCTGCGGTACGTCCTCAGCGGCACCGGCCAGCAGGACGTGAAGAAGGACGGCTATCTTCCGGTCACGGCACCGATCGCCCGCCGCGGCCTGGAGAGCGTCGGCATCGAGGCTCCGTAGGTTTCCGGATCCCGTAGCTTCGAGCCCCGAGGCGGCATGCACTCCCAGCCCACATTCACGGGCCGTCCCCGCCGCACCGCGACGCACCCCTGGGTGAAGGCCGGAGACGTCGTGGCGCGGCTGCTGATCACCCTCGGCGGCATCGGCACCATCGGCGCGGTGCTGCTGGTGGGGGTGTTTCTGCTCGCCGTCGCGTTGCCGCTGTTTCGCACGGCGCGGATCGACTACCTGCGGTCGGCGACGGTCGAGCGGGCGGCGAAGGCGGTCGGCGCGCTCGGCTGCGACGAAGGGGGCCTGATCGGCTGGACGCTGGATGGCGCGGAGCCGCGGCTGCGGCTGTTCACCGTGCGGGATGGCAAGGCCCTGCTCGATCGTCCGCTGGGCGAGCGGATGAAGGACGTCTCCGCGCTGCGGGTGCAGCCGGGCACGCTGCAGGCCGTGGTGGGGTACACCGACGGCTCGTTCCGTGCGGGCCGGATCGGGCTGGAGTCGGAGTTTCTGCCAGCCGCCGACCTGCCGGCCGGCCTGGGATCGCTGGCCGTCGGGGCGGCACGGGTGGTCGGTGACGACATCATCGTGAGGTCGGCGGAGGATCGCCACGCCCGGGTGCGGGCCGTGGTCGACATGGCCGCCGAGCCTTCGCGGCAGCTCGACGCCGCGGTGATCGACGTCGATTCGACGCAGCGGCCGTCGGGCCCGCTCGTGGCGGCCCTCGATGCGCGCGGGCGCGTGCGCGTGGAGACCTCCTCGTCGCGACGGAATCTGCTCACCGACGAGGTCGTGACCGAGTCGTCGGGGGCGACGGTCGAGCCGGAGCCGTCCGGGCCGGCGGCCGCGTTCGTCCGCGTGTCGGAACTCGGCGACCAACTGTTCGCGATCGCGCTCGACGGATCCTGCCGGCGGTACGCGATTCGCGACGTGGAGTCGCCCGTGCTGATGGAGTCCGCCGATCTGACTCCCGGGGACGCGACGGTGACGTCCGTGGCACGACTGTTCGGCGGCAACGCGCTCGCCGTCGGCGACTCGACGGGCGTCGTGCGGATCCATTTCGCCACGCGGTCCCCGGACGCGCCGGCGGCCGACGGCCTGCGGTTGGTGGCGAGCCGCTCGTTCCCCGCGACCAGGCCCGCCGGCGCGGTGACGGCGCTCGCCGCATCGCCGCGGTCGCGGCTGCTGGCGGTGGCGGACGCCGCCGGGGGCGTGCGGCTGCTCCAGACGACCGCCGGGAGAGAACTCGTCGAGGTCCGCGTGCCCGGCACGCCCGTCGGGCCGGTCGATCGGCTCGCGATCGCGCCCCGCGAGAATCTCGTGCTGGCTGCCGACGGGGCGAGCGTGGCGCTGTGGGCCTGCGATCCCGGCTACCCGGAGGTGTCACCGGCCGCGTTGTTCGGCCGCGTGTGGTACGAGAACTACCCCCGCCCCCTGCACGCGTGGGAGACCACGGGGCACGAGGCGTTCGAGTCGAAGTTCGGCCTCGTGCCGCTCGTCTTCGGCACCATCAAGGCCACCCTCTATTCGATGCTCTTCGCCACGCCGATCGCGCTCCTGGCCGCGATCTATTCGAGCCAGTTCATGCACCCGCGGTGGCGTTCGCGGATCAAGCCGCTGATCGAGATGATGGCCAGCCTGCCGAGTGTCGTGCTCGGGTTCGTGGCCGGCCTGGTGCTCGCGCCGCTGATCGAGCCGGCGGCGATGACGCTGATCACCGGGCTGCTCACGGTGCCCCTGGCGCTCCTCCTCGGCGCGCATCTCTGGCAGTTGTTCCCCACCGGCTGGCGCAACGCGCTCGGCGGTCTGCGGTTCGCGCTGATCGCGCTGGTGGCCATGCCGGCGGGTGTGCTGGCGGCCCGCTGGCTCGCTCCGACCGTCGAACGGCTGCTGTTCCTGGGGGACTTCCGCGCCTGGCTCGACGGCCGCGGCGGGAGCGGGTTCGGCGGCTGGGTGCTGGCGCTCTTGCCGCTGGCCGGCATCGCGGCGGGCGGCCTGACGACGCGGGTCGTCGGGCCGTGGCTGCGGCGCCGCAGCCACGACTGGTCGCAGCGGCAGGCGGCGCTCGCCGGACTGGCCACGTTCGTCGCGGGGGTCGGCGTCGCGATCCTGATCGCGGTGGCGGCGGCGATGTTCTTCGACGCGTTGCGGCTCGATACGCGCGGGGGCCTGTTCGGCACCTACGTGCAGCGCAATGCCATCGTGGTGGCGATCGGGATGAGCTTCGCCATCATCCCGCTGGTGTTCACGATCGCCGACGACGCCCTGTCGAGCGTGCCCGACCATCTCCGCAGCGCCTCGCTCGGCGCCGGCGCGACGCCATGGCAGACGGCCGTGCGGGTGATCGTGCCGGCTGCGGCCAGCGGTCTGTTTTCCGCGGTCATGATCGGGCTCGGACGGGCCGTCGGCGAGACGATGATCGTGCTCATGGCCGCGGGCAACACGCCGCTCATCGACTGGAACGCGTTCAACGGGTTCCAGACGCTCTCGGCGGCGATCGCCACCGAACTCCCCGAGGCGGCCCGCGGCAGCAGCCACTACCGCGTGCTGTTCCTCGCCGCGCTCGTGCTGTTCGCCATGACGTTCGTCGTCAACACGGCGGCCGAGGCGGTCCGTCAGCGGTTCCGGAAGCGTGCCCATGAGCTCTGAACGTGTCCGTCCCCCGCGCCGGCTCCGATCGGCCCACTCGAGCCTCGCGGCCCACGGCGAGCCGATGCTGTGGCTGACGGGCGGTTCGTTGGCGGTGGCGATCGCGATGATCGCCGGGCTGCTGCTGTTCATCGTGGTGCGCGGTGCGGCGACGTTCTGGCCCGAGCCGCTGGTGGAACTGCGGCTCACGGGCGGCCGTCGGGCGCTCGGCGAGGTGAGCGCCCGGGAGCGGGTCGCGCCGGCGGCCGACCGGCCCGGGTTCAGCCGCACGCAACTGAAGACCGCGACCTTCGAGGTCACCGGAACGCACTACGAATGGTTCGACGACCCCGACATCGAGCGCGAGGCGCGTCCCGCCTGGGCGACCGCGGTGGAGCGGGTCGAGGGGGGGCGGTTTCACGGTCTGCCCGTGCGGTTGGTCCACGGCGACAAGACGGTGGCGGAGGGCGCCGAAGCGGCCTGGCGGGAGTTCGAGAGGCTGCATCCGGCGGTGCACCGGCGGGTCCGGGAGATCACGCACATCGACCGCCACGATCGCGGCGTGCTGCAGCGTGAGCTGCGGGCGGCGCGGCTGGCCGTGGTGCAGGCGGGCCTGCGGGGAGGCGTCGACAGCCCCGGGCACGACCGGGCCGTGCGGTCCGAGGGCGCGGTCGCGCAGCGGGTCGCCGAGCGATCGGCGGTGCTCGACGCCGCGACCGAGCGGCTGCGGGCGGAGAACGCCGGCTGGGGCCTGGAATTCGAGACGGCGGGGGGTGAACGCAGCGTGATCGCGCTCGACAACATCGTGCGGGCCTGGCAGCCCAACCGGCTCTCCTGGCCGGGGAAGCTGGGGGTGTACCTGGCACGGTGGGGCGAGTTTCTCACCGACGACCCGCGCGAGGCGAACAGCGCGGGCGGCGTGTTCCCGGCGATCTGGGGCACGGTGGCGATGACGCTCATCATGGCGCTGCTGGTCGCCCCGTTCGGCATGCTCGCCGCCCTGTACCTGCGGGAGTATGCGACGCCCGGGCCGGTGACGACGGCGATCCGGATCGCGATCAACAACCTCGCCGGCGTGCCGAGCATCGTGTACGGGGCGTTCGGTCTCGGCTTTTTCTGCTACGTGCTGGGGGCCGGGATCGACGACCTGTTCTTTCGGCCGGCGCTGGTGGCCGACAATCAGCCCACGTTCGGGACCGGCGGGCTGTTGTGGGCCGCGCTCACGCTGGCGCTGCTCACGCTGCCGGTCGTGATCGTGGCCACCGAGGAGGCGCTTTCCGCGGTGCCCAACTCCATGCGGGAGGGGTCGTACGCCTGCGGCGCCGGCAAGTGGCAGACGATCCGCCGCATCGTGCTGCCGCGGGCGCTGCCGGGGATCATGACCGGACTGATCCTGGCGATGGCCCGCGGGGCGGGCGAGGTCGCGCCGCTGATGCTCGTGGGCGTGAAGAAACTCGCCCTCGACCTGCCGATCGACGGCACGTTCCCGTTCGTCCATCCGGAGCGCGAGTTCATGCACCTCGCCTACCTGATCTACGACGTCGGCTTCCAGAGCCCCAACAGTCAGGCGGCGAAGCCGATGGTGTTCACGATCACGTTCCTGCTGGTGTCGATCATCGCGCTGCTGAACGTGACGGCCATCTGGCTGCGATCCCGGCTCAAGCGGCGGTACGTGGCCCAGCAGTTTTGAGCGCGGCCCCGGGCCGCCGTACCATTCCGGAAAGGATTCTTCAGCGATGCAGGCTTCCCCCGACTCCCCACTGCAATCCCCCGACGGCGGCCGCGGCGCCGAGCCGATCGATCGCCTGCTCGCCGTGGCGGCCGGCCGCGAGGTGACGGCCGAGGTGCACGACCGGGTGCTCGAGGAGACCCCGGTGCTGGAGATCGACCGGTTCAATCTGTGGTACGGAGGCAAGCAGGCGCTGCACTCGATCAGCATGCCCGTGCCGCACAACAAGGTCACCGCGCTCGTCGGTCCGAGCGGATGCGGCAAGTCGACGCTCCTGCGGAGCGTCAACCGGTTGAACGACCTGGTCCAGAGCGTCCGCATCACGGGCGACATGCGGCTCAACGGCGACTCCATCTACGACCCGCGGATGGACGTGATCGAGCTCCGCAAGCGGATGGGCATGGTGTTCCAGAAGCCGAACCCGTTCCCGATGAGCATCTACGAGAACGTGGTCTACGCCCTGCGGATCGACGGCGAGAACAGCCGGGCGGTGCTCGACGAGGTGTGCGAACTGAGCCTGCGCGGGGCGGCGCTGTGGGACGAGGTGAAGGACCGGCTGCACGACAGCGCGCTCGGCCTCTCCGGGGGCCAGCAGCAGCGGCTGTGCATCGCCCGGGCGATCGCCGCCGAGCCGGAGGTGCTGCTCCTCGACGAGCCGTGCTCCGCACTCGACCCCATCGCCACCGGGAAGATCGAGGACCTGGTGCAGGAGCTGCGGGGTCGCTACTCCGTGCTGATGGTCACCCACAACATGCAGCAGGCCAGCCGGACCAGCGACTACACGGCGTTCATGTATCTGGGGCGGCTGATCGAGTACGGCCCCACGACCGAGATCTTCACGAAGCCGATCCTGCGCGAGACCGAGGCCTACGTGACGGGACGATTCGGCTGAACGGCAGGCCGAGCCCGCCCCCGCGACGGAACCCATGACCAGGCACATCGAGCGCCAGATCGACCAATTGAAGGAGAAGATCCTGCGCGTCGGGACGCTCGTGGAGGAGGCGTTCTCGAAGTCGATCACCGCCCTCATCAATCGCGACATGGCCCTGGCGCGGCGGGTGATGGCGAGCGACGAGGAGATCGACCGGATGGAGGTCGAGGTCGAGGAGGAGTGTCTCAAGATCCTCGCCCTGTACCAGCCCGTGGCCGCCGACCTGCGGTTCGTCGTGGCGGTCCTCAAGATCAACAACGACCTCGAGCGGATGGGCGATCTCGCCCGCAACATCGCCAAGCGGGTGCCGCAGCTCGCCGACGGGCCGGCCGTCGAGCTTCCGCCCGAGATCCGCACGATGGCGATGCTCGCGCAGGAGATGGTGAAGCAGTGCCTCGACGCCGTCGTCAATGCCGACCCGTCGCTGGCCCGGCAGGTGCGCGAGGAGGACGACGCCGTCGATCACGCGCGGCAGCAGATCCGCCGGCGCATCCTGCAGGGCATCAAGACCCACCCCGAGCAGATGGAGAACCTGCTGCGGGTCAATTCGGTGTCGAAGCACATCGAGCGGATCGCCGACATGGCGACGAACGTCGCCGAGGACGTGATCTACATGGTGGAGGGCGACATCGTGCGCCACCGGGCGACGGAATAGGGGCGGTTCGGAGCTGCCCACGCCCGCTCGCCGGACGTTCGCTGCGGGCATCCTGCCAATCCTGTTCGGCACGGCACATGCCGGACGGATGAATCGGCGTCTTGCGTGGCTCGGGGCCGCCAATGCCCCATCGCCGGACGTTCGCGGTGGCCATCGTGGCCACCGCTCCCTGCATGTCCGCTGCGCTTCGCCATCCTGGCTGCGCTTGCTCCCATAGCCCGGCGTTGGG
>Ga0214917_10004405_pt1 | contig 15672 bp, 14 predicted proteins | sample LL_1208_BB_MetaG_FD_177983 | JGI IMG/M metagenome (GOLD analysis project Ga0214917, IMG submission 177983) | Freshwater microbial communities from Lake Lanier, Atlanta, Georgia, United States - LL_1208_BB | ecosystem: Environmental > Aquatic > Freshwater > Lake | place: USA: Georgia | collected... | reverse complement strand
TGCAACCACCTGAGCCACTTTGATCCCCCGCTCATCGCGGGTGCTTTTTCGCGTCCAATCGACTTTTTGGCAATGCGGGAGCTGTTTGAACCCGCATGGTTCGGTTTTCTGATGCGGAGTTGTCGGGTCATTCCACTGGGAAGAAAACAGGCGGACACCACCGCCTTGAAAACGGCTTTGCAGCGATTGAAGGCAGGTCGGATCGTCGGGGTTTTCCCTGAGGGGGGGTTGCGTGCGGGAGAAACTTCCGTTCTGGAGGGGGCTGCCTTGACCGAGGGGGTTTCGTTACTGTCTTCCAAGTCGGGTTGTCCGGTTCGGCCGGCGGTGATCGTGGGAAGTGATCAGCTTTATGTGGCCAGGAACTGGCTACGTCGCCCGAGAGTGGTGATTGCGGTTGGAAATCCCATCCCTGCCCCGCTTCGAGGGGAAGACAGAAAGAAGTGGATGGCCCGTTTGGCCGAAGAGATGAGGAGTTTATATGGAGAGGTGAGGAGAGGATATCGGCTGGAGGAGGTCGTGCTCCCCAAAACCCCGCAAGAGAGATGGAAGGCGGGGCGATGATCGAAAAGCTCCATGCGGTACAGTCGCGGCTGGTGGATACGACGGCTTTTTTGGGGATTGGATTGTGGCAGTTGTTGGGCCGAGCCGGCGGGCACAGTCCGGAAGAGTGGGATGATTATTCGCAAAAGTGGCTGACGCGGGGGGCGGACGAGTTCTACCGGGTTCCGGAGAAAATTCCCGATGGACTCAAGGAAGGGAGAACGAGTTTTTCCTCTCCGGTGGCGGGGGACCGGGAAGAGAACAACCGGCTTCATTTGCGTATTTGGCCTGGTCCGGACGGGATGAAGTCACGCGCCATGGTCATGTTGCACTCCCTCTTTTCCACGAGTGATATGGGTTATGTTCACTGGGCCTCCGTGCTGAACCGGCTCGGGTGGACGGCGATTTTTTATGATCTGCCGTATCATTTTCGCAGAAGGCCGAAAGGTACGTGGAGCGGGGAGCTGGTGTTTGGGGGGAATCTGATCCGGAGTGCGGAGGCGATCCGGCAGGCGGTCACTGAAGTCAGGATGGTGACGAGGATGCTCAAAGCGGCGGGAGCCCCCGAAGTGGGGCTTTGGGGGATGAGTCTGGGCGGGTGGGTGGCGGGGTTAACGTTGTGTTTTGAACCGGGGTTGGCGTGTGGGTGGTTGGTGCAACCGATTCCGGACGTGGCGACGGCGATCTGGGATTCGGAAGGGGGATGGGTTTTGCGGAGGCAGATGGAGCAGAGGGGGATCAGCCGCAGCCGGGCTGAAAAACTTCTGCCTTTGGTTTGTCCCTCGCATGGAAAACTTCAGCTGCCCCCGGAGCGGGTGTTGGTCGTCGGCGGTTCGCACGATTCCGTCGCTCCGCCGTCCAAGTTGAGGGCTTTGGCGAAGGGGTGGGGAGGGACGCACTATCGGGAGGTGGTTCAGGGGCATATCGGGTATCAAGCGATGCCGAGCACGTGGAGATGGGGCAGGGAGGTGATGCCGGAACTGTTTAACGGTCGGTAGCTTTCGTTGGCAAGAAGTTGGAATTGATAGGCACAAAAGGAGTGGCATAGTGGTAGAAGCAAGGTTCGGCATACAACCTGCCGGATAAACCCAAGGAGCCACCCGCACATGGCATCGTCAGGAGCAAAAAAGGTAAAGTCGAAAGAGAAGCCGGGGAAATCACCCGCGGTTCTGCCTACCCTGACACCCCCGGAACGGGTGGATCTGCTCCGCAAGATGGTTTTGATCCGTCGTTTTGAGCAGAAAGCCGCGCAGGCTTTCATGCAGGCAAAGATCAAGGGGTTTTGCCATCTCTACATAGGCCAAGAAGCGTTGGCGGTGGGATCGATTTCGACCCTGAACAGCACGGATGCGGTGATCACCGCCTATCGGGATCACGGGCATGCCCTTGCCCGGGGAATGACATCCCGGGAGTGTATGGCGGAACTTTTCGGGAAAATCACCGGGTGTTCGCGAGGAAAAGGCGGGTCGATGCACTTTTTCAACAAGGAAAAGCATTTTCACGGGGGTCACGGAATTGTCGGAGGCCAGACGCCTCTCGCCGCTGGGATTGCCTTTGCCCAAAAATACAACGGCACGGGGGAGGTTACGGTTTGTTATCTGGGAGACGGAGCGGTGAATCAAGGAGCGTTTCATGAATCGCTCAATCTTGCGGCGCTCTGGAAATTGCCGGTGATTTATGTGATCGAAAACAACGAGTACGCGATGGGCACCCACCAGTCCCGTAGTTCGGCCGGATATCCTCTGGTCAAGAGGGCGGATGGTTACGACATGGCGGGAATCACGGCGAACGGGAACGACATCGATGACGTCCGGGAAAAAATGTGGGATGCCGTTCAGTTGGCCAGAACGGAAAGTCTGCCTTCCTTAGTCGAGGTAAAGACGTATCGCTACCGGGGGCACTCCATGTCGGATCCTGGAAATTACCGAACGAAAGAAGAGATTGCCGAGAGAAAGAAGGAGTCGGAACCTATCTCGCTGTTTAAGGAAAGGCTTTATAAGGAAAAGGCTTTGACCGAAAAGGAGTACGAGGAGATTGAGAAGGAAGCGGTGATGGAAGCCGAGGATGCGATTGCCTTTGCGGAGAGTTCCCCCGAACCCGAGGTCGCAACCGTGTTTGAGGATATTTTTGCCCCGGAAGACCAGATCGCGGAGTTTCGTCCTCCGATCGGAAGCTAGCCATGGCCGTTTTGACGATGAGGGAGGCGCTCAACCAGGCGTTGAGCGAGGAGATGGAACGGGACGAACGCGTGATCCTGATGGGGGAGGAAGTGGCCGAATATCAGGGTGCGTACAAGGTCAGTTCCGGACTTCTGCAGAAGTTCGGCGCGAAACGGGTTCTCGACACCCCGATCAGCGAGTCAGGTTTTTCCGGTTTGGGGGTGGGGGCGGCGATGCAGGGGTTGAGGCCTGTGGTGGAGTTCATGACCTGGAGTTTTTCGATGGTGGCCTACGACCAGATCGTCAACAACGCCGGAGCGATCCGCTACATGAGCGGTGGGCAGTATTCGATTCCAATTGTTTTCCGTGGCTCTTCGGGTGCTGGACTGCAGGTCGGAGCCACCCACTCGCACACTCCTGAAAACTGGTACGCCAACGTGCCGGCTTTGACGGTGATCACCCCGGCTTTCCCGGATGATGCCAAAGGCCTTTTAAAGAGCGCGATTCGGAGCAATAACCCGGTCTGTTTTATCGAGAACGAGAAGCTTTACGGATTCAAAGACGAGGTTCCGGAAGGTGAGCTTCTTACCACGATCGGGAAGGCCCGCATCCGGCGCGAGGGAAGCCAGGTCACCCTGATCGCCAACAGTGCGTCGACCCATGTGGCCCTCGCCTCGGCCCTGCAACTCGAAGCCGACGGAATTTCCGCCGAAGTCATCGATCTGCGTACCATCAAGCCGTTGGATATTCCGGCGATTCTCGGTTCGGTGGCCAAGACGAATCGGGTGGTCATTGTCGAGGAGAACAAACCTTTCGCGGGATGGGGAGCCCAGGTGGCTTTCGAGATTCAGAACCGGTCATTTGACGATTTGGATGCTCCGATCGAGCGGGTCACCGGTTTGGATGTACCCCAGCCTTACGCCCGGGTGTTGGAGCAGGCCGTGATGCCCAGCGCAGAGCGGGTGACGGAAGCGGCCAAGAAGACGCTGTCCTGACGCAGGCTCAGCGAAACTGAAGACACAACCACCGGCCGATTCGGCCCCGGCGTTCCAACTTCCATCCGAGTTTTTTAGCCTTCCGAAGGATCGGACGTTCCTGCCCCACCAGAATTCCGGAGAAGATGAGTTGGGTCCCCGCTTTTCGATGGGCCCGAAGACGGGGCAGGAGACGAAGTAGAAGGGTGTCGTAGAGGTTGGCCAGAATCAGATCAGCCGCAGGGAGGGCTTTGCGGAGGACATCCGCCTGCTGAAAATGCGCCCGATGAGTCAAACGATTCAATCGGGCATTTCGGAGTGCCTCTTTCACGGCGGATACGTCGTTGTCCCAGCCCTTGGCCAGGCTGCCCAGCTTCGCGCAAGCCAGAGCCAAAATGCCGGAACCACAGCCCAGATCGAGGATTTGAGGACTGGATTTTGGACATCGGCCAAGGAATTGGGTGAGATAACGCAGGCAGAGTCGGGTGGTGCCGTGCTCTCCTGTGCCGAAGGCAGGTCCGGCGCGAATCCTGAGTCGCGGAACCCCTCGATCCCTCTTCGGGAGTTTTTGGTTTCCGCTCGTGACAATCAGTTTCCGGCCGATGCGAAGCTGGTAGGGGGTGGAGGGGCGAAGGTGGAGTTTGCGGATCCGTCCGCCATGACTCCTTTGTAAACTGCAAAGGGGGGAAAGAAGGGGGGAGTAGATCTGGAGTTTTGGAGCCCGGCCCGGGATTTCCACCACGGCGGATGGCAGCGCGGTGGAAGGTTTTACCGAAAGATCCAGTTCGAGGACGTGCATCCGTTACGCGTCGATGGAGGGGATGGAGGCGAGAAGACGCTGGGTGTAGGGGTGCTGGGGGTGTGTTGTGATTGTTTCGGCGGGACCCTCCTCGACCAATTTGCCGTGTTCGAGGACGGCGATCTGATCGCTGACGTGTTCGACCACGGCGAGGTCATGCGCGATGAAGAGGTAAGTGAGGTTTAGTTTTTCCTGCAGATCCATCAGGAGGTTGACGATCTGGGCCTGCACCGAGACATCCAGGGCGCTGACCGGTTCGTCGCAGATGATGAATTCCGGTTCGACGGCCAGTGCTCGGGCGATCCCGATCCGCTGGCGTTGGCCCCCACTGAACTCGTGCGGGAAGCGGCGAGCATGGGTGGGATCAAGTCCGACGAGTCGAAGGAGTTCGGCCACACGTGCTTCGCGATCAGCCGCGGACATCTTTGGAAAATGGATTTCGAGGGGTTCCCCAAGGATGGTGCCGATACGCAGGCGGGGATTGAGCGAGTTGTAGGGATCCTGAAAGACCATCTGGATCTTTTTGCGGTAAGGACGGAGTTGGGAGCCGCGGAGGGAACTGATTTCTGTTCCGTCATAAGACACGGAACCCGAGGTTGGATCGAGCAGTCGGACGATGACCCGGCCCAAAGTGGTCTTTCCGGAACCGCTTTCGCCAACGAGGCCCAGAGTCGTGCCTTTTTCAATCGAAAGGGAGACTTGATCGAGGGCACGGACCCAACCGGTCTGGCGTTGGAGCAGGCCCGAACGGACGGGAAAGTGGACGCTGAGGCTGGAAACCTGGAGGAGGGGGGCGCTCATTTTGCAATCAGGGTGGAGCGGTCGATCGAGGCCAGCCGTTTGGTTTTTTGACCGAGTCGGGGAATGCAGTCCAACAGGGCTTTGGTGTAGGGATGCTTGGGGGATTTGAGAATTCCCTTTACCGGTCCCTGTTCCACGAGGCGCCCCTCGAACATGACCAGGACGCGGTCGGCAAAGTTGGCGACGATGCCGAAATTATGGGTGATCAAGAGAACGGACATGCCGAGCTTTTGGCGGAGATCACGGAGGAGGTCGAGAATTTGGGCCTGAATGGTGACATCCAGCGCGGTGGTGGGTTCGTCGGCGACAAGGAGTTTGGGCTGACAGGCCAACGCCATCGCAATCATGGCCCTTTGTTGCATTCCCCCGGAGAGTTGGTGGGGGTAATCATGGGCGCGGAGTTCCGGATCGCGAATCCCGACGAGTCCAAGCAACCGGGCGACCTCGGCCGGCACATCCGAAAGATTGGGCTGATGCAGCCGAAGGGCTTCCGAGATTTGAAAGCCGATCGAGAAGACGGGATTGAGAGAGGTGGAGGGCTCCTGAAAAATGTAGGCGAGTTTTCCTCCCCGGGCTTGGCGAAGGATGGAGTCAGGACAGGAAAGAAGGTCGGTGCCGTCCTGCCATAGAACTTGGCCGGAGAGGCGGCAGGCGGGAGGCGGGGGAGTGAGACGGGTCAGGGCCAGTGAGGCTGTTGTTTTTCCCGAGCCGCTTTCCCCGACGACGGCAACGGTTTCCCCCGGGGCAACGGAAAAAGAGAGGTCTTCGACGGCGGCAACCGTTTTTGTGCCGGAGGAAAATTCCACACGGAGGTGGCGGACATCAAGAAGGGGGTTCATTTTCCGGGAAGGCGGAAGCGGGGGTCGACCGCGTCGCGCAAGGCATCGCCGAGTAGATTGAATGCGATCACAGTGAGGATAATGGCGACTCCCGGCGTGAGGAGCCACCAGAAGTTCAGCATAAAGATTTTGATGTCCTGAGCCTGTCCCAACATCAAACCCCAGGAGGAAGCCGGTTCCTGAATTCCCAATCCCAAGAAGCTAAGGGCGGCCTCGCCCAAGATATAACCGGGAACGCTGAGAGTGGCAGCGACGATCAGGTAGCTGAAGGTGTTGGGAAGCAGATGGCGGAAAAGAATCGTCCAAGGACGTTGACCCAGAATGTTGGCGGCGAGGATGAAAGGTCGTTCCCGGAGGGATAAGACCAGGCCACGAACGACGCGGGCGGTGCCGGCCCAACCGAGGGCGGAGAGAATCACGACGATCATCAGGAAGGTGGCATCCGACGGAAGGCGGGAAGAAAGAGCCGCCCGAAGCGCGAGTAAAAGGTATAGGCCGGGAACCGCCATGAGGAATTCTGTCAGGCGCATGGCAAGGGAGTCGGTCCAACCTCCCAAATATCCGGCCAGACCTCCTATGGTCAGGCCCAGGATGCTTGTCAGAGCAACTCCGACCAGGCCGATCCCCAGGGAAATGCCCGATCCGTAGAGAAGACGGGTGAAAACATCCCGCCCCGTGGCATCGCTTCCGAGCAGATAAATGCAGGCCGGGGTGGCGACGGTGAAAAGATGCCGATCCGACGGGATCATGCCCAAGAGTTTGTAGGAGGCTCCTTTGGAGAACCACTGAAGGGGGGCGGATTGTCCGGGGAGGGGTTCGTACGTCGCGGTGGAGGGGTCGACCAGTTTGTATAAGCGGACACAAAGTTTTCCCTTCTGCCAAACCAGTCCGGTGGGAGGATGGTAGGTTCGTTTCAAATCCTGGGCCGAGGGAATTGTCGGAGATAGGAAGGGAGCCAGCAGGGCTGCTCCATAAAGAAAAAACAGAAGCACGGCGGAAATCATACCTGCCGGCCGCCGGAGAAGTGTGCGGATGAGATCAGCGGCCATAACGTACCCTTGGATCGGACCAAGCCAGTGCCAGATCGGAAATGAGATTGCCCACGATGAGCAAAGTGCAACCGACGACCACGGAACCTAGGACAACAAACTGATCTTCCCGGATGAAGGCCTCGTAGACCAACCGGCCGAGTCCGGGGTAGTTCATGACATTTTCGACCAGAAGAGATCCGCTGAGAAGTCCGGCAAAGGCATACCCTACGGTGCTTAGGAGGGGGTTGAGGGCATTCCGTAGAACATGGCGAAATAGGATGACCCGTTCGGGCAGACCCTTGGCCCGGGCGGCGGTGACGTATTCGGCGCGAAGGACATCGAGAACATTGGCCCGGAGGACACGGAGGGTTCCCGCCACGCCACCCAGGCCGAGAACCAGAGTGGGAAGGACAAGGTGGTGCGCGATGTCGAGAAACTGGCCGAAGGGAGACAAGAAATCATGATCGAGGGAAGAAAGGCCTCCGATGGGGAACCAACCGGTGCGGGCGGCCATCCAGACGGCGAGTAGGGCGAGAAAGAATTCTGGAATGGCCAAGGCAAAATAGGCGGCAGCGGAAGTGAGACGGTCGATCCATCCTCCCGGCCTTGCGGCGGCAAGAACGGCGAGTGGAATAGCCAAGGCCCAGGCCAGCAGCAGAGAGGTCAGGGACAGCAGGATGGTGGCCGGGGCTCTTTGGGCGATGAGCTGGGCAACGGGGACTTTGTAAGTCCAGGAGTAACCGAAATCGAGATGGAGAACATTGCCAAGCCAACGGACGTACTGTTCGTACCAAGGTCGGTCCAGTCCGAATGATTTTTGGAGTTCGGCAATGAGGGCGGGATTAATGTCCCGTTGGGCTTTGACAGGGGTGAGAAAATCGCCGGGAGCCAGGCTCATGAGGGCAAAGACGAGAAGGGTGACGGCCAGAAGCATGGGGAGGAGAGCCGCCAAGCGGCGAAAAATAAAAGCAGTCATGGCGTGATCCAAGGGGTCCAGAGTTCGTCCAGGTTCCAGACCAAGGAACCCAGGGGCGGGATACGAATGTTTTTCCACCGCTCCTTCAGGCCGACGTACGCATTGGCCGTCACGAGATAAATATAAGGGGTTTCATCGCTCATGATTTTTTGCACCTCGTCGAAATACTTCTTGCGGGTGGGGTAGTCGAGCGTGCGCAGTTGGAGGGACATCAGTTGGTCGATTCTGGCCTCCCACGGGGTGGCGGGCGTTTTTTGGTTCGGATACCACTGGTGCAAGCGGCCTTTGGAGGAAAAGACCGAGATGCCTCCTGCGGGATCCCCGCCGCCCGTCAGTCCGAGCATACCGGCTTCGTAGTCATAAGAATCCTGAATCTTTCCGACAAACGTCCCGAAATCGAGAAAGGAGAGGTTCACGGTGATCCCGAGGTCCCGCATGTTCTCCTTGAAGGCGGTGGCCATGTTGGCGCGGAGCTGGTTTTCCTGATTCGTGTTGAGTGTGAACTCCACCAGGTTTCCATCGCGATCGCGAAGTTTCTGATCAGTCCCCAACTTGAATCCGGCCTCGGCAAGGAGGGCACGGGCCCGGACGGGGTCGTAGGGGTACTGCGTTACGTTCGGGTTGTACCATTTTTTGTTGGCAGGGGTTTCCGGTCCCCAAAGGGGTTGACCCCTTCCAAAGAGGACCCCGCGGACGAGACCTTCCCGATCGATGCCATGGGAAATAGCCTGGCGGAAGCGACGATCGGTGAACCAGGCCAGTTTGTGGGGAGGAACAAAGGGTTTGCCTGAGGCGTCCTTGCCGGGATTTTGATTCAACCAGATGAAGCCGGTGTTGGGAGATGGGCCGCGGTTGTGAACGGTGAATCCGTAGCGGGAGGCATACCGCCCGATCCAGGCCACATTGTCGGGGGAGAGGCCTTCGGCATCCGTTTGGCCTGTGGCAAAGGCGAGAGTGCTGGCATTGGCGTCTTTGACAAGTTTTGTGACGAGGAAGTCGACATACGGAAGGCGGACTCCCTTGGCATCGGCCCGCCAGTAGTGGGGATTAGCCTCAAAAATAATGCGTTCGGCAGGTTGGTAGGAGCGCAGGCGGAAGGCACCGGTACCCACAAGGCGGTGAGGTTCTTTCTGAGCCACGCTGACATTCCAGGCTTTGAGCAGGGTGCCGTCCCGGAAGGCGGCTTCGAGTTGGTGTTTCGGAAGGATGCCGACTCCACCGACGTATTCGAGAAAAGGGGCAAAGATCTCCGGGCTGGTCAGCCGGACGGTGAGATCGTCCATTTTCTCGACCAGGAATTTCTTTCCGTCGACGGAGAGGTCGAAGGCCGAGCGGTTGGGAAAACGGGGGTCGTAGATGGCCTGAAACGTGAAGACCACGTCATCGGCGGTAAAGGGATGTCCATCGGACCAACGAACTCCCGGACGGATGTGAAAGGTGAAGGTACGGTTGTCGGGAGCGATGTCCCAGCGGGAGGCAAGGCCGGGCTCGACTTCCTGGGTGACGGCGTTGTTTCGCACGAGGGAATCGAGAAAGAGGCTGATGAATCCCCCCGAGGTGGCATCTTCAGAAACCAAGGGGTTGAAAGTGGAGGGTTCGCCCGGAGTGGAATCGATGAAGACACCGCCCCGTTGTCCGACCTCATTGCGGGCTGTGTCGATTCCTTCCGGGAGCGGAACATTTTCCCTTGCCACCTTTTCCTGGGGGGAGCAGGCAACCAGAATCCATGGCAGAAAAATGAAAGGGAAACCCCGAAACATACTGGGGAAGATTATGGGATTTGGAGTGGAACCCAAATCCCAATTTCGTGAATAAAATAGAATTTAGTTTCGAGGGAGACAGGGGGGCCAGGCGACACGACGTCGATTCAGCCAACCCACGCCGATCAGATCCTGAATCCCCACCCAGGCCCGGCCGGCAATCGTGTATTTCGAGGTTCCGGCACGCCTTGGGCGGTGACGGACGGGCAATTCGCCGAGGCGAAGTCCGGCGGCTCCCAACAGGGCGGGCAGATAACGATGCATACCCTTGAAAGGAATGAGAAAACGTGCGTCTTCCCGGCGGATTACTTTGAGGGAGCAGCCGGTGTCATGGGCGCCATCCATCAAAACGATGCGACGGATGGAGTTGGCGATTCTGGAGGCGATCCGCTTCTGCCAGGAATCCATCCTGGGGGTGCGGATGCCACAGGCAAAGTCGGCCTGATTGGAACGGAGTAGTCCGAGAAGAGCGGGCAGATCGGCAGGATCGTTTTGACCGTCCCCATCCATCATGGCGGCGTAGGGTCGGGTGGCGGCCAGAAGTCCGGCATAGAGAGCGGGTCCTTGGCCAAGATTTCTTGGAAAGTGAATGACACGGATGTCTTTTTCCTGGTCCAAAAGGGCGGGGGTCCTGTCGTGGCTGCCGTCGTTTACCGCAATGATTTCTGCTCCGGGAACGGCCCGCCGGGCCTCTGCAATCACGGCTGAAATATTCTCCTCCTCGTTATAAAAGGGGATGATGAGGGCAAGGTCGGACGCCATGATTTATTTGAACTTCAAGAGTGTCGGAAGGCGGGCAAATAATTTTGCAAAAAGTCTGGGGCCGAAAAATTTCCAGGCTTGATCGGCTGTTCGGGCGATCAGCCAAGTGTAGAAAACAGCCAAAGGGATCGAGGCCAGAACATCCGTGGGATAGTGGTCTCCGGTATAGATGCGGCCGAGTCCGGCGAAGGCGACGAAGATCCAGGGCCAGCGAAGGGAGGATCCCCAGACCAAGCGGGTGCACATGGCGGCTGCTGTGGCGTTGGCCACGTGGGAAGAGGGAAAGGAGCGACCATGCAGGACATCCCTCTCCGGGATTCCTGAAATCCGGACGCTCGGCTCCCAGCGATTGTTGGCCGGTCCCGGGCTGACGTCGCGGACCCCTTCGGCGGATTCAAACGGACGCGGACGATCGAAAAAGTGTTTCAGGGGGTTGACGATCAAGGGATCTCCGATGGCGACGCTCAAGAGGGTGAGAATGATCCAAGCCTTTAGGCGATCCGAACCGCGAAAGAGAAGGATCAGGGCCGTGACCGCAAGAATCGGGATCCAAAAACGTCCGTCGGCCAAAAGGTTGAAGAATTGGTCAAGGAACGGGTGGTTGAAGCCCCGGTTGATCCAACGGAAAATTCTGAGGTCCAACGAATAAACTTGGGAGATCAAGTTTCCGAGGCTAAATTAGGAAAAATGGTACGACAAGTCGCTTGCTTGGCTCTTTTTCTGGCCTTCCTGTCTGTGGGGTGGGCCCAAAATCGAAGCACGGCCAAGTCGCCGGGAAGTACGGCTCCTGCTTCCGGCGACGAAATCACCCCCACCCCCCGCCAAATGCAGAATTTCCTCTGGCGGACGCTCGTGATGAAGGATTTGAAGCTGAAAGGTCAGGTTCAGAGTGGAGAAAGAAAAATTCCGCTCCTTGTCCGAACCAAAGAGCGACTACTTCAATTTGAATTCCAGGATCGACCCCTGCAGATCCGGGTGCGTTTCGCCCCGGAGGGGAGTTTGATTCAACGCCGGAGCAAATCGGAAGGGGAGTGGCAGGTGGTCACCGGTTCTGAAAAAACCCAGGCCGTGGCCGGAACGGATCTGGCTTACGAGGATCTGGGAATCGATTTCCTGCGCTGGCCCGATCCTCAGCCCAAAGGGGAGGATAACGTCATGATGTTGGACTGTTGGGTGTATGAGGTGAACCCGCCGGTCGAAAGCAATTACGCCAAAGTTCGTTATTGGATCAGCAAAAGCTACCGATCCATGATCCGGGCGGACGGTCTCAACGCCAAAGGCGAGCCCATCAAAAGATTTACTTTCAACAGCGTGATCGAAGCGGAGGACACGGTGGTGATCGGGGAGATGAAGGTGGCCAAACTCACTCCGGGCACGGATGTTTCATTCTCCCGGACCTTTGTCCAGATCGAGACGGTGGAAAAAGGTTCCGGACTCTGAGGGAAGTGTCCGTGAAGTATCGCATCGATCTGCATTGTCATTCCCGATTCTCCTCCGACGGGGTGAGCGAGCCTGAGGAGATGGTTCATGCGGCCAAGGAACGGGGACTCCACGGCTTTGCCATCACCGACCACAACACCTCCGCCTGCGTGGATTATTTTCTTTCTGCGGGTTTGATGCGGGAAGATGGGCAGCCGGTCGACGGATTTCTTATTCTCCCGGGTCAGGAGATCACGACTTCGGCCGGACATTTGCTGGCATTGGGGGTGCGGTTGCCTGATCTGAAGGGAATTGCACCTGATGAGGCGATGAGTTTGGTTCATTCGGCCGGAGGGTTGGCCGTACCTCCCCATCCGTATGACAATTTCCGGGCGGGAATCCGGGAGTCGATTCTCCGGGAACTGCCGCTGGAGGCGATTGAGGTTTTTAATGCGGCGGTCACCTTCAAGCGGGCGAATCAACGGTCTTATGACTATGCCTGCAAACATAAGCTGGCGATGACGGCTGGAAGCGATGCGCATCACGTGGAAGCCATTGGCACGGCCTGCACCGTGCTGGAAATGGAGGATTTCAGCGTGAAAGGGGCGTTGGCTTCGATTCGGCGGGGCCCGGTCGGATTGGAACAACGCTATATGAGCAGGACCCAGGCGCTGCAAAAAACATGGAGCAATGTTTTCCGGTTACGGGGAAAACCGAAACATCCCCGATCCATTTCGTGAAAAATCCGGCACCGGTCACCCGGATCATCATCCTTGGAAATGTCGCCGTTGCGGTGCTGGATGTTCTTTTGACCCTGGGTCAGCCCCGGACCGATTCGGTCGTCCGTCAGCTCCTGGCCCTTTCCCCGGCGAACCTTTTGGATGGAGCCTGGTGGGAGCCCTTCACCTACATGTGGCTTCATGCGCCGCCGGTCGGTTTTTGGGTCACGCACATTTTATTCAATATGATGACCCTTTCGATTTTTGGTCGTCCGGTGGAATCGCGTTTGGGTTCCCGCCGGTTTCTCATGATTTATCTTCTGGGGGGGCTGGCTGCGGCCGGATTTTTTCTGGGACAATCGTGGTGGGGGGCGGGACATACTTGGGCGGGTTTTCATTCTGTCACCCAGGAGATTGTGGGGGCCAGCGGGGCGGTTTTGGCGGTGGTCGCGGCTTTTGCCGTATATTTTCCCGATGCGCGTCTTTTTATCTTTCCATTTCCTTTTCCCATCCGGGCAAGCAAGGCGGTAGGTTTTTTCATTATCTTGAGTCTGGTGATGATGTTTGTGCCGGCTCTTTCCTTCATCGGGCACAGTGCCCATATCGGAGGTCTTTTGGCGGGATATGCCTTGGCCCGTGCCTGGCGCAGGGAGATTCCGGCGCCGCCGGTTCTGGCCAGACCTGCACAGAAAACCATGGACGAGATGGCGGCGACCTTGGAGGTGGCAAATTTGTCCGATGCGGATTTTCGTCGGGAAGTGAAAACCCTTTTGAACGAACTTGGCCAGGGGAGCTGGCGTCCCCTCAGCCCACGGGAGCGGGCTCTTTTACGACGGGCTCATTTACTAGTTTAAAAAAAGGATGAGGCTCCGCAACCGATTTCAAAATGCGGAGAAGGCCTGGCGAAGCTTTCTTGAATTTTCTCCCGGAAGCGTCGAAGCGCTTGCGGTAAACGAATTCCTGATCGAGGGGGCGAGGAGCCCGGACGGCCTGCTCGTTGAAAAAGGGTTGGGGAAATATCGGATCGAATGGAAGAAACTGGAGCAAGCAAGCGAGTCGCCTTCGAAAAGGTGGGAGATTCTGCGCGAATGGCAAAAAGCGGAACTTGTGCGTTTGGGGTTCCTGGAATTTGCCAAGTATCCGGAAGCTGAGCTTTCTCCAAGCCGTTTAACGGGGTTGGCGGGATTCACTCTTCAGACAGCCTTGGAGTTGGCCCGAGAGGGGGCTCCGGCCGTCGATCGGGGGAAATCAGATTCCCTATCGGTTCTGGCGCTTGGCAAGTTGGGGGCGGCCGATCTGAATTTCTTTTCCGATCTCGACCTTATTTTCTTCTGTCAAAAGGAGGACGAGGTTGAGGCGAGCCAGCGGCTTGTCCGAAGTCTGATGGCTGGATTGGATTCCAAGGGAGGGAGTTCGATTTACCGGATTGATCTGCGTCTTCGCCCGGAAGGGGATCGGGGGGCTCTTGTGCCCACTCAGGAAGGTTTGGAGCATTACTATGCAGCCTATGGGGAGGTCTGGGAAAGGTGTGCGTGGATCCGAGCGCGTCAGGTTGCCGGTGGGGAGGAGGCCGCGTACGAGCTACTGCAATCGCTCCAACCTTTCATTTATCCACGTGGATTGGCCCCTTCGAGTCTGGGAGAGCTTTTTCGGCAGAAATCCCGGGCGGAAGATGAGTTAGTGCCGGAGGAGGACAGGGATCGGGAGATCAAGAGGGGCCGGGGAGGTTTGCGGGAAGTGGAATTTCCCGTTTTGGGTTTGCAACTTCTCCACGGGGCCACCCAGCCCACCCTGCAGACCCATGATCTGCGGAAGGCCATCCGGAATCTGAAAAGTCTTGGTCTTCTCAAAGCGGAAGAGGCGGAAGTTCTGGGCGGGGGGTATGATTTCTGGCGGCGGCTGGAGGACCGGTTGCAGATGAGAAACATCCGTCAGACCCATCTTTTGCCTACCGACCAGAAGGAGTTGGAATTATTGGCGGAGAGCCTGGACTTTTCCTCGGCTTCAGGACTTGAGAAATCCGTGGAGGAATGGCGAAACAGGGTGAGAAAGGTTTACGACTCCATTTTTAACGGGATCCGTCCAAAGACCGTTTCGATGGAAGGAGTAAATTTCCCGGAGGCTATCCGGTGGAACCACGAACAAGAGGCCCGTGCGGCCTGGGATAGTCTGGCGCCCTCGGAGGAACACCACGCCACCGCGAGAACCAGGGAGAATTTCCAGAGGCTCCTTCCAATTTTGAATATGCGGCTGGGGGAGTGCACACGTCCGGATCTCGCGTTGATGGGATTGGCTCATTTCACCAAGGCCTATGGAGCGCGCTCATTGCTTTATGAAAGCCTTTGCGTGAATCCGAAGGCCTTGGAGCTGCTGATCCGTTTTTTTGAAAGCAACCGGGCATGGGGACCTCATCTGGCGGCCCATCCCGAGCTTTTTGAGGAGGTCACGCAGGCGGAATTGGATGAATCAAGGGGAGCGGCCTTTCACCGGAAGGCGTTCCGGTTGCCGAAAGACGAGGATTCCGCGTTAGAGGGGGTGCGTTTTTATGTGAGAGGGGAAGAATTACGGGTCGCCCTGCGGGCGTTGCTTGGTCTGGCGGATGTTCCGACCTTGCAGGCGGAATTGACGGCCTTGGGGGAAATCAGTCTGGAGTGGGCCTGGGAATTTGCGGGAAAACCCGAATGGAGTTGGGTGGGATTGGGGAAAGTGGGCGGTGAGGCTTTGAGTTTTGGTTCGGATCTGGATCTGTTGATTGTCGGCGAGGGGGAAGAGTCGGCACAAAAGGCGGTCAGGTTTCTGACGGCAGATCTCTCCTCGGGAGCCCTCTTTCGTGTGGATTTTCGTCTTCGGCCTTATGGGGAAGGAGCTTTGGCAGTCCCGGTGGATCGGTATG
>Ga0214917_10004403_pt1 | contig 15674 bp, 15 predicted proteins | sample LL_1208_BB_MetaG_FD_177983 | JGI IMG/M metagenome (GOLD analysis project Ga0214917, IMG submission 177983) | Freshwater microbial communities from Lake Lanier, Atlanta, Georgia, United States - LL_1208_BB | ecosystem: Environmental > Aquatic > Freshwater > Lake | place: USA: Georgia | collected... | reverse complement strand
AAGCGCTGTTATTGGTGGCGCGGCATTTACATTCACCATCATGCCAATCCTCGCATTTATTTCGGCTGCGGTTGTCTTTCGTGGTCGATTGGTTAAAACCCTACAAATGCCGGAGCGTTCCACAGGTAAACCATTCATTGGAACACAATCTGATTTGTTGGGAGTAAAGCGAAGCTTCACGATGAGATTTGATTGGCTCGAACCATCTATTTTGAGAGCTGTTGAAGGCGGAGTTTTGCTCTGGATTTTTGCCTCAACAAGTTCAATCAATATCGCGACTTACTTCATACTTTTTGCCATTGTTTTTCATCACTACGACAATCTCTATCGCGCTCTCCAGGATGAAGAGAAACCCGCATGGCTCTCAACTCTCGGACTTTTTGTCGGGGGTCGAATCCTCTTGCTCGGCATCGCGGCGCTCCAAGGTTGGTCGCACTCATACTTCGCCTGGTATTTCGGAGCTTTGTTCCTTGTTGTCTCTTCGTTGCAATGGGTCTTTAGTCATAAAGCCAATAAGGTTGGAAAATGAGCGCTCGACCTACAAAACCAACGATCGCTCAGATTCGCGAGATCTCCCAACCGGTATCGGTAACAGGTCGAACCAATGCAGAACATTGGGTTGCTGATCTGTACCTTCGCAAGATTTCTCCATATTTAACTCGACTCCTACTAAAGACGCCTATTACTGCAAATGGCGTTACCTATTTGATGATTCTTACCGGCATTTCTGTGAGCGGCGCTCTGTTGATACCGGGATATAAGGGGATTCTCTTCGCTCTTTTCTTAACTCAACTTCAAATGCTCTGGGATTGCTGTGACGGTGAGATTGCACGCTGGAGAAACTCTCAGTCTCCTAAAGGCGTCTTCTTGGATCGAGTAGGACATTACCTAACAGAGAGCCTCATTCCCGTTGCTTTTGCACTCCGTTTAACTGGATGGCCAGAAGAAGCTGTCACCGATTGGAAGCTGCCGTTTCTTGGAGCCTTGATTTCAATTCTCATTCTTTTAAATAAGGCCTTTAATGACATAGTCCATGTCTCGCGAGCATTTGCTGGAATTGAAAAACTCACAGATTCCAAGAGCAGTAACGCGCCAACAAAGAATTGGCTTCGCTTAGCCAAAGCTCCATTTAAAGTAATTGCAATACAGCGACTCTTCCATTCGGTCGAAATGGCACTGGTTATTTCTATTTTTGGCGATAATAAATTACTCATCGAATATGGATTGTTTGTCGCTCTCTTCGTGACAGCTGGGCATCTCCTTGCGATACTTGGATCACGTAAACTGGAAGCGCGGTAAGCCATGATTTTTATCTGTAAAGAGATGATCGCAGGATTTAAACACCTCTTTCCCCATGGACGCTTCAGATTTGTATTAGTGGTGCTCTCACTTGCTGCTGCAGCTATTTCGGTCTCTGAATTGCTCGTGATGAAGTTATTTGCCACCTTAGTACTCCATGAAGGCGATTTCGATCGAAGCGTCTTAGGTTGGGCAATCCTCGGCTTTTTTATCTTTTTTGTTGTTACGCGAGTAGGACAGTTCTTCCAACGTAACTATCGGGTCAAAGCGCTTTCAAAAGCTTTTAAAGCAGCCCCCCGCGAGAAAACTGCGAAGGAAGAAAACCGTGAATGGTTAATGGCCTTCGAAGTAACCAATGTGCTGAGTCTTGGAACTCAACTTGTTGCGATCCTTATCTTCTTCTTACTTCTCAACCCACTTATTGCTTTTCTCAACACCTTGATTCTGCTAGTGATTCTTCAAGTTGTAGGCGGAATTTTCCGAAAACAACTAGCGGTTCAAGCCGCGATTAATGCTGCTACTGGTGAAAAACGAGTAAAGCCCGATACCCGCCACGGAGTAAGAATTAAGGCAGCAGAAACAGGAGCGTTGATCTCCGGAGTTGGGATGCTCTTGCTCCTTGGGTTACTTCTTTTCTTTAGCCTTGAAGGAGACATCACTCCAGCAAATACTCTCGTTATATTTCTTGGCGCCAGACTTCAAAACTCTGTTATCTCAAATACCTCCCAAGCTTTGATGCGTTATGCGCGTTCGAATTCACGAACTGTTGAGGATAATGAAACAGAGTGAAGTTGAATTAACTTTTGGTTATTCAACGATGTCAAATAGGGTTAAGAATCTTCAACTGCCACATAAAAGCGAAGATAGAGAATTTATAATCCTGGTGCAAAATCCTAATGAAGAGAGTTATGTCTTCGATGTTCCTCAATCAAAACTTGTAGAACTTAAAAGTAGAGGTGTAGCCAAGAGTCGGAATGCAGCCCTGAAGTATGCAAGTGGCAAGTATCTAATTTTTGGAGATGATGACATTACCTTCGTTGAGGAAGGGATTATCAAACTTCTCCAATACTTCGAAGAGAATCCTCAATGCTCGATTATTTTGGCCCAAACGTCGGATGAAACAGGGATATTGCGCAAGAGTTATCCTACGAAGCAACATAAACTCACAAAATATAACTCAGCTAAAGCAGCGACCTACGAGATGATGATCCGAACCGATGCAATTCGAGAAGCTGGAATAACATTTGATGAAAACTTTGGTGCCGGGGCAAATAATTACCTTGGCGATGAATACATTTTTATCGCCGATGCGCTGAATAAAGGGCTCAAGGGAGTCTTCCTCCCAGTGCGAGTAGCAATCCATCCGAAAGAGAGTTCGGGAAGCGGATGGGGCACGCAGCGCGATCTGACTGCAAGAGCCGCTGTTTTCACTCGCGTTTTTGGCGCTACCGCCCCAGTTTTCCGCGCTCTATTTCTTTTAAAATCTCAAAAAGGCCGGGTTGGATTTCTTGACGCTCTTCGCTTCATTATTGGTCGATGAAAATCTTCGCCCACCGCGGTTATAGCGCTCGATTCCCTGAAAGCACCCGCGCTGCATATGAAGGCGCGGTATTTGCACGGGCAGATGGTTTTGAATGTGATGTGAGGCTTACACGCGATGGCGAGATCGTTTGCTTTCATGATCGAACTCTTAAACGCAATGCTGGAATCAATAAAGCGGTCTCTCGATCAACAATGAAAGAACTTCGAAGCTTAGTGAATGCCATTTCTCTTGATGAGCTACTTGATATCGCAATACGTGAGAAAAAAGATCTCTTGATTGAGACGAAGCATCCAGTTATTTCTGGCGGCAAGATCGAACGCAAAGTTGTCGATCTTTTGGAAAAGAAAAGAGAGGCGATAAAAAAGTCCGAAATTAACGTAACGTTGATGTCATTTTCTTATCTTGCTGTAAGGAGAATCAAAAAGGTTTATCCCAATGTTGCGAAAATTATAAAGTATCAATTAGCAGCAAAGTTTTCTAAGGAAAATCAGATAGCTTTGAGTATTGATATTATAATTAAGAAACCGAAAATAATTGCCGATAAACGTTCTACGAGGTTCTTCATTTGGACAGTGAATAATAAGACAGATATTGAGTTAGTAAGTAACTTGGGTGTTGCTGGAGTTATAACTGATGAAGTGGAATTGGCTAAGCGAGACTAAAAACGCCCACCCGTAGTTGAATCTCCGCTTAATTTTTGCGATAGATATATTGGAATGAGCGAGAAAAGTATGAGAGTTGCCGCGACAACATTCACTATAGGCGCCTGGTTGGGCCGAAAAAGATTGTTATAAATCCAAATAGGGAGAGTTTGTATCCCAGGTCCAGCTGTGAAGGTAGTGACCACAATTTCATCAAAAGAGAGGCCGAAGGCGAGAATGGCGCCAGCAAATAGCGCGCCAGCAATATTCGGCAATGTAATCAATCGAAAAGTTGTAATCCCATTTGCACCTAAGTCCATCGAGGCTTCTTGGAGTGATCCTCCAAGTCTGCGAAGTCGGGCAATTACATTGTTATATACAACGACAATACAAAAGGTGGTGTGCCCGACGATAATCGTAAACATTCCAGTTGAAATACCAAGATCTTGGGTAAATGCATTATTAAGTGCAATACCGGTAACAATCCCCGGTAATGAAATAGGAAGCACGACGAGAAGGGAGATGGTTTCTCTTCCAAAAAATTGGTACTTCGATACTGCGAATGCGATACAAGTTCCGAGGATGAGGGCAAGACCAGATGCAGCTAATCCAGCAACGATGCTCCACCCGAGAGCTTCGCGAACTCCAGTGTTTGAGATTGCTTTTGCCCACCATTGAGTTGTGAAATCATGTGGAGGCCAACTAAAAGTTCTACTGACGTTAAATGAATTAATCACGACAACTGTGAGGGGTAGGTAGATAAAAGTGAGGCCCACGCCCATCAAACTTGCAAGAACATAACGGGTAAGGCGAGAGATGGTCATAAACTTGTCAGCGCCCCAGACCGTCTAATTATCCAAAGATAGATTCCCATAATTGCGATGGGCACTGCGGACATTGTCGCAGCGAAAGGCAAGTTAAGAGAATAATTCTGGTAAACAACATTACCGAGCATTTGAAGTTTTCCACCGATGATTTGCGCTGTTATGTAATCTCCAAGACTCAAAGAAAAGGTAAACATGGATCCGGCGACAATGCTAGGAAAAACCAGAGGCAGAACTATTTTCCTAAAAGTATAGAAATTTCTAGCTCCTAAATCCCCTGAAGCATCCAACAACGAATTCGGTAATCTTTCGAAACCTGCGTAGATGGGAAGAATCATGTAGGGCAACCAAAGATACGAAAGACCGATAATGATTCCTGCAAACCCAAATCCAGGCGAACGGATGCCCAAGGGCCCAAGTAACCAATCAATCACTCCAGATTCTGGCTCTAGCATGGTTCGCCAGGAATAAATCTTTACCAAATAGGACGCCCATAGCGGCGTCAGGACTAGAGCAACAAGAATTTTTTGAGATCGACGTTGTGCGACCTTGGCCATAAAGAAAGCCATGGGAAGTGCCAGAACCGTGCAGATAAAGGTCACTGATAAGGCAATCCCAAGAGTTCTAAGTACGACATTTCGGTATGAAGGATTAGTCAAGAGTTCTACAAAGTTATTTAAATTAAAGGTTCGAATTACATCGCCAGTAAAAGTATTTATTGTGTAGAACGATGTGATGAGTAGGGAAGTTAGAGCTCCAAGATAAGCGACTACGAGCCACAAAAGCGGGGCGACAAGTAGAGCCGCTAGTCGAATACGTGGCCTTTGGTGGAACCACGTTGCAATCGACTTTAGCATCTACTTGTCGCCGCCTGCTCTCTTAACTTATTTGTATCTAGATGATATTTATTATGAATTACGTAAGCTAGACCAAGCGGTTGCCCACTCAGAATATGGCACGCATTTCACATCAGTACGGCCATCGAGACATTTCTCAGTGGCTGTATTCCAGTAATAGACATCTGTCCAATACGCATCATCATTCGCATGGAAAGTTGCGCAGTGATTCTTATCTGCAGTGAGATCACAAGACTTGGCGTTTGAAGGAGCTTCGCCGAACCACTCAGCAACTGCTGCATTGGCTTCGGGTGAAGCAATGTGGTTCATCCACAAATATGCACAGTTTGGATTCTTTGCCTGGCTTGAAATCATCCAAGTATCGGACCAACCAGTTGAACCCTCAGCTGGCTTGATTCCTTCTACTTTTGTTCCTTCGCCTTTTGCAAGATTGATATTTACTTGCCACGTTGTGCCAAGAACAGTGGTTCCTGCCTTAAGGCCTGCAACATGCTTTAGGTAATCGCCCCAATATTCGCTGATAAGAGGCTTCTGTTGCTTGAGAAGTTCCATTGCTGCGTCAAATTGTGTTTGATCAAGTGCATATGGATAAGTGATTCCAAGTTCTGGCTTGGTCTTCATTAAGTACAAAGCAGCATCTGCAATGTAGATTGGTGAATCATATGCTGTGATCTTGCCAGCATATGGAGAATTGGCATCGAATACGGAACCCCATGAAGTCGGAGCTGGCTTAACAATATCTGTGCGGTATGCAAGCAGATTTGCGCCGCGACCGTGAGGAACTCCGTATGCAACTCCATCAACTGAATTCCAAGGCTGCATCTTCAAGTTTGCAAAGATGTCTGCATAGTTTGGAACGAGATCAGTATTAACTGGTGCTACATCTCCGCCGTAGATAAGGCGCAGCGATGCGTCGCCAGATGCCGAAACTACATCGTATTCGCCGGTCTTCATGAGAGCGACCATGTCGTCAGATGAAGCGCCAACTTTTACATTTACTTTGCAACCAGTTTCTTTTTCAAAACCAGTCACCCAGTCGACTTTTGGATCTGTAGAACCATTTTCAACATAGCCAGCCCAAGCAACGATATTTACTTGACCCTCGCCAGCACCGAGCTCTTTGAGCATTTCTACCTTTGGTAGACCGCTATCTGATGCAGAGTCGCTTGATCCGCAACCACTCAGGGCAAGTGCCGCAACCGATGCTACGGAAAGTGCCTTAAACAGACGCTTATTACGCATCTGTACCTCCATCCTTCGTAACCACGTTCAACTTTTGAACGTGGAAATCTCGCCCCTTAAGGGTTCGAGAATTCTCTCTCTGTTTTCCACGATACATACACCGCGTCTCCACGATTGAAATCACCATCAGCTTTGAGAGCCGTTATTAGACCTACCTTAGTTTCTACAACGTACCGAGTTGTAGACCCAACAAATATGATGTCACGAAGTTCGCCCTCATAACTCCTACTAGATTCCTCAATTGAAGAGGTAATCATTATGTGTTCAGGTCTGATATTAAGTTTCTTTCCTTGTATCTCCAAAGCATTAGTCTTACCAACAAATTCGGCAACGAATCTTGTTGCAGGTCTTTCATAAATATTCTTTGGAGTATCAATCTGTTCGATACGCCCATTATTGAAAGCTGCAATTCGATCGCTCATAGTCAGAGCTTCTTCTTGATCATGAGTAACAAAAATAAATGTAATTCCAACTTCTCTTTGGAGTTCTTTGAGCTCGAGTTGCATCTGTTCACGAAGTTTCAAATCGAGTGCGCCAAGTGGCTCATCGAGCAATAGAACTGAAGGTCGATTCACAAGAGCTCGCGCCAATGCAACACGTTGACGTTGTCCGCCTGATAATTGATTTGGTTTGCGATTTTCATAGCCGGATAAACGGACCTGATCGAGCGCCTTCAAAGCTTTTTCGCGTCGCTCCTTTTTTTCTACGCCTTTGACTCGCAAGCCGTATTCAATATTTGAAATGACATCCATGTGAGGGAAAAGCGCATAATCTTGAAAGACAGTATTTACATCGCGCTCGTAAGGTGGCAGATATGTAATGTCGCTGCCATTAAGTTTGATAGAACCTGAATCTGGTGTTTCAAAACCCGCAATCATTCTAAGCACCGTAGTTTTTCCTGAACCCGAAGGACCAAGAAGGGTGAGAAACTCTCCGGCATTTATGTCTAGATCGACGCCATCTACAGCTTTTACGGAACCAAAAGACTTTGTAAGGTTTCGAATTTCGATCAGAGCCACCCGCAAAACCTACTGAAATGGTCCAGATTTGTAACTAGGGCAAGTTAAGTGTTTGGCAAAGTTTTGTAATTAGGGGAAGATTTCGACATGGACGAGCGCCTTACCCTCTCGATTGACTGCGGCGGTTTATTTCTAAAAAGCTGCGTCCTCGATGATTCAGGGACGATGCATTCAAAACCAAATCGAGTCGAAACGCCCTACCCTCTTTCACCCGAACGTTTTGTCGAGACGATTGCAGAAATTGCTTCGGACCTACCCAAGTCTTATCGCGCGACCGTTGGCATACCGGGAATGATTAGAAATGGGGTGGTTGTCGCTACGCCGCACTACATAACCACCAAGGGTCCGAGAACCAGGATTGACCCCGAGCTTCAAGAGCAATGGCGTGACTTTGATGTACAGAAAGCCATCGCAACAAAATTAGGAATTCCAACCTTGGTGCTTAACGATGCTGAAGTTCACGGTGCGGGAATCATTACTGGTTCTGGGTACGAAGTCGTCGTCACTTTAGGTACTGGTTTGGGTTTTGCAGTTTTCTACGGCGGAAAACTCGCACCACATTTCGAGTTATCCCATGCCACAGTTCGACGTGGTACTACCTATGACATTTGGATAGGTGAACAAGAACGTAAAAGATTAGGAAATGTTTTTTGGTCGCGCCGAATCAAACAATTAGTGGAAGAACTTCGACCAGTATTTAGATGGGATCGTCTATATATTGGTGGCGGAAATGCTCGATTAATTAGGCCAAAAGATATTGTCGCAATGGGTGATGAAATTGTGATAGTTCCCAATACCGCTGGCGTAGCAGGCGGCGTGAGAGCTTGGACGCTAACTTCAGTCATAGACTAATTGCATGCCGCGCGCAAAGATTTTTCATAAGAAAAAATCGCACCGCTATTCACGTTTCTTTCGCGTACTTGGGCCAGGGTTAATTACCGGAGCGGCTGATGATGATCCATCAGGTATAGCGACCTATTCCCAAGCTGGTGCAACATATGGCTTTGGACAGTTATGGAGCATTGCGCTCTGTCTGCCTTTAATGATTTCAGTGCAAGAAACCTGCGCTCGAATTGGAGCGGTTACGGGTAAAGGTCTAGTAAAAGTTACTTCTGAACTTTATCCACGGAAGATTCTCTACTCTGTGGTCTCCTTGGTAGTCATTGCAAATGTCATAAATATTGGCGCAGATATTGCCGCCGTTGGCGCTGCACTCAACCTTCTCTTTCCCTTACCAATATTTCTGCTTTCCACAATCTTCACCGTCATCGTTATCTTGTTAGAGATTGTTGTCGGATATCACGCCTACGCAAAGTTCCTTAAAATTCTCGCCCTATCTCTCTTGGCATATGTCTTTACAGCGCTCATCGTTCAACCAGATTGGGTAGAAGTAATAAAGTCGTTAGTTATTCCGAAGATAACCTGGGAATCGAATTATTGGTATGTCTTGGTTGCGGTTTTGGGCACGACTATAAGCCCCTATATGTTCTTCTGGCAGGCGACTGAAGAAGTGGAAGAGCAGAAATACGCTGAAAAAACTGGAACCCAAAAGAGATCTCTCCAGACTATTCGCCGTGACAATACGATTGGTATGACTATCTCTCAGCTAGCAAGTTTCTTCATGATCGTTACAACTGCGGTAGTACTTCATGGTAAAGGCACAGGTGAGATTGCCAGCGCCGCAGATGCCGCAGCTGCACTCGAACCTCTTGTAAAAAGCTTCCCAGATGCTGGTCTCTACGCGAAAATTCTCTTTGCAATCGGAATAATTGGAATGGGGTTGCTCGGTATTCCTGTTCTTGCAGGCTCTGTTTCGTATGCAATTAGCGATACACGAAGTTGGCAACAAGGTTTAGATAATAAGTTCTCTCAAGCTCGCCAGTTCTACGGTGTGATTATTGTTGCCACAGTCGCTGGCTGGTTACTCAATGTGATTGGCGTAGATCCCATTCATGCGCTGGTTTTCGCTGCAGTTATTAACGGTTTAGTCTCAATTCCTTTGATATTCCTCATCTCTCGAATCTCAAAGAATAAAGATGTGATGGGTGAAAACGTTGGTGGACGATTGTCGAGGGTTATGTTGATGGCAGCCTTCATTACAACTCTATGTGCGGGCGGGATTCTGGGGCTTTCTTTATTAGGCGCGTAGCGCCTGAGCAAACTCTAGGAAGTCGCCAACAATAATGTCGATTTCTCTCTGGCCATGAGCCAGTGAAATCAACCATTGTTCATCAAGTCCTGGAGGGGTCATCACATTTCGGTTCAATGACCAGAAGAAAGAAAGTTCTGCGATATCAAAATCAGTAGCTCTGTAATCGCGATAATTTCTCACAGGCGAAGGTGACCATGTTATGCATCCCTTTACGCCAAAACCAACAGTATGTGCTGGAATTTCATATTCATTAATAATGTCAGCAATACGAGTAAGAGCTTGGCGATTCAAATCTTCGCACCGTTTAAGTGCTTCAGGCGTGCAGAGTCGATCAACAGCGCGAATACCCGCCATCGCAAGGTAGTGACCATTGAAAGTACCAAGATGGGTATGTTGACCATTAACAACAACATCCATGTATTCACGTTTTCCACCAAAAGCAGCGACTGGAATTCCGCCACCGATTGATTTTGCAAGTGAAATGAGATCTGGTTTTACCCCAAGTCTCTGTGCAGCTCCTTGTGGACCTGCGGTAAGACCTGTTTTTACTTCATCAAAAACAAGAAGTACGCCATATTGATCGCAGAGTTCACGAACTCGCTCGAGATATCCCATATCTGGAAGAACAATTCCGATGTTTTCTAGAACAGGCTCCATAAATACGCATGCGATCTTGTCAGCATCTTTCTTCAAAATTCGCTCAATAGCATCAGCATCGTTATAAGGAACAACCCAGACATCACCTGGAACGGTGGCAGGAAGTGGAACAGAGTTCGGTGAATGTGGATCGCCAGCTTTATCAAGAGCCGGTTTAGCCGAGACCATCAACGCGTCATATGAACCGTGGTAGCCACCTTCAATTTTGATAATGCCAAGTCTTCCGGTTGCTGCGCGAGCAGTTCGGAGTGCGTACATCGTTGCTTCAGTACCAGAGTTAGCAAAGCGAACCATGTCGAGACCAAAGCGGCGGCAGATAATTTCAGCGCCATCTCGGGTAATAGGAGATGGGGTTGCAAAGAGTGTTCCGACATCGAGAGTGGCGTGGGCTTCTTTAACAACCTCTTCATTGAGATGGCCAACAAGGAGCGCGCCAAAGCCCATCGATAAATCAAGCATTTCGCGGCCATCAACATCTTTGAGCCAAGCGCCCTTAGCTGCGACGATAGAGATGGGATATGGATCCCAATGTTGGAAACTTGAAGCTACGCCAAGTGGAGTTACTTTTGAAGCGCGTAGATTTTCAGCGCCAGATTCAGGGGCTTGTTTGGTGAATTTTGCGCGTTCGATTTCTAAAAGTTCTTGGATGCGAGCTTCTGGAACCGGCTTAAATCGATTTGGTGTTGCTCGGAAAGTTTGTTGATGATGCGTTTTATTAAACATGGGAGTTTCGGGACTTCCCAAATACGGATCAGAAGATCCGATTTGTTGGTACCACACCCCTGTTCTTAAGGAAAAACGTTAACTTGCTGAATGGGAGTTTACTCCTGGGTATTAGGGGCAGTCAAGAGTTGGTTTTTACGCGTGGCTTAAGCGTAATTACCGCATAAATAAGTTTCGTAACCTACGTGTTGTGAAATACAGTCCGGTCACAATCATCACACAAAAATAACCCACATGAATCAACGTTCCACTATCAAAAGTTGAAAACCAGATATCACGAACTAATTCGATTCCATGCCACGATGGCATTAGTTTAATAATGAATTCCAACCAATCTGGATATACCGAAATCGGATAAAGCGATCCGGAGAAAAGAAACATTGGAAGTAAAACAATGTTAATCATTCCCATTTGTTGGTAAGTTTTGAAATAAGAAGTTATCGCCATACCAAATGATGCAAAACCAAAGGCGATAAAGACAGCAGCCGGTATCGCCAGGATGGCAGAAATTCCTGGAACCAATCCAAGTGGAGCAGTTATTGCCATAAATGCCATGGCGTAGGAGAGCCCACGAAGTAGCGCCCAGGTAATTTCACCCAGGGCTACATCTAGCGGCCCAAGTGGGGTTGCGAGCATGCCTTGGTAGAGCTTGCTCTCATTAAGTTTGAAGAAGACATTCCATGTTGAGTCATAGATCGCGCCGTTCATAGCGCTAGTAGCTAGTAAGCCTGGAGCGATAAAGACGGTGTAGTCGATGCTCTTGGAACCATAGGAAACATTTCCAATGAGTTCACCCATTCCATATCCAAATGCAAGTAGATATAAAACAGGTTCAACAAAACCTGTGGCGATGGGAACCCACGTTGAAGAGCGGAGCGCTAAAAGCGAACGTTCAACAATTGCGCGAGCGCGTCCTGCATAGAGTTGGTGTCCGAATTTATTGGCGCGCGCATCAGCGATCTGGACTGCGTTACTCATTTCGCCAACCTTGAAGTGAAGGAGCGATTAGCAAGGGAGAGTCCTCCGATGAGAAGAAGAGACAAGTAAGCAAAATGCGTAAGGATCATCAATCCTGAAATGGAGTAACCGTAAGAGAAGTGTCTTCCTAACTCTGTGGCATGCCAGAGCGGCGATACCCATCCAACTGGTTGAAGGTATGTAGGCATGCTTTCTAACGGAAAAAAGGTTCCAGAGAATAAGAACATAGGCATAATGATTAACCGCCCGAGGATCGTCATAAAGAAATCTTCTTTTGTAACTTTTGCGGTAATTCCAAGAATTACCGCGGCAAAGGCGCCAGCGGCAAACATAGTTATAGGAATGACATCCCACGATTGACCAATGCTGAAGACTCCGAAGGCAATAAGGAGCACCCAATAGCAAAAGACAGTGAATGCAACGCGGAGCATGGCGGCGATAAATACGCCAGTCGCGATTTGAACTCCCGTAATTGGAGTGGCGTTCATAGCGAAGAAGAGTTTGCGCCACTTAAATCCCTCAAGAACTGGGAACATGACCTCATCCATCGCACCGGTAAGCGCTGCGCTTGCTAATAACGCAGGAGCGATAAATGTTATGTATTCAACGCCGCCAGTTCCAGACGTTCCTGAGTTTTGGTTAACAAGAACTCCAACGCCGATTCCAATCGCAATCAAATAGAAGAGTGGATTACCAATTGCAACAATGGCGATGATGCCCTTCCATTTCATCATCTGAGAGATGCGAGATTCAGCAACATAGATCGCGCCGATACTGCGCACTTTCGCGACGTTGATTCCTGCGTTCATGGCTACTCGATAAGAGAGCGGCCGGTGAGTCTCAAGAAGACATCTTCAAGAGAGCTGCGTCGCACAAGAGAAGTTGTGGGATGAAGTTTCTTAGAAAGAATTGTTTCGAGTAGAGCTTCGCCATCCTCTACATACATCAAGATACGGTCAGGAAGTTCTTCAATGCGATCACACATCTCGCGCAGAATTGGCGCGACTTCTTTATTACGTTCGGAACCAAAACGGACTTCCAAAACTTCTTTCGTGGAGTAAGTCTTGATGAGCTCGAGAGGTGAACCCTCCGCCATGATCTTGCCCTTATCCATAACGACGAGGCGATCACACAATTGTTCAGCTTCATCCATAAAGTGGGTGGTAAGAACTAGCGTTACACCAGTTTCTTTCAAGCGGAATAGGCGATCCCACAAGATATGTCGTGCTTGAGGATCAAGGCCTGTGGTTGGTTCATCCAACATAAGAATGTCTGGTTCACTCACAAGCGCACGAGCGATTGTTAAGCGACGCTTCATACCACCGCTCAGAGCATCAACTTTTACATCGCGCTTCTCTTCAAGTTGTGCGAAAGCTAATAACTCTTCAACTTTAGCGCGGATAAATTTCTTACTTAATCCAAAGTAACGACCATAAATAAAAAGATTCTCAGTAACTGTTAATTCGCCATCCAAATTATCTTGTTGTGGTACGACTCCAAGATGGGCGCGAATCTGGGGTCCATGTTCTTCTGGATCTCGGCCTAGAATTGAAATTGTTCCTGAGGTGCGCTGTGAAGTCGCAGCGATGATGCGCATCGTGGTGGATTTACCGGCTCCGTTGGGTCCAAGGAGTCCGAATGACTCACCCTTGGCTACGTCGAAGTCGATGGCATCTACTGCGGTGAAATCTCCGTACCTTTTGGTCAATCCACGCGCACTTATAAGCGATTCAGGCATTGATTTATCTTATCGCTTCAAGAGGTCTATAGTTCCCCTACGTGCGGTTACTACATCAACCAAATCACGATCTCAGTTACGACGATGTTTTTATGATTCCGTCGCGCTCGAATGTAACGAGCCGTATGGATGTAGATCTGTGTACCGCTGATAAGACTGGCGCAACCATCCCACTTGTTGTTGCAAATATGACTGCAATATCTGGACGACGTATGGCTGAAACCGTTGCGCGCCGCGGCGGATTGACTGTTATTCCTCAAGATATTCCTCTACCAGTTGTTTCTGAAGTAATTTCGTGGATGAAGTCACGCCATATTCTCTTTGATACTCCGATTACTTTAGAACCACACCAAACAGTCGCAGATGCCGCTTCGTTGATTCATAAGCGCGCACATGGCGCAATTGTTGTAGTAGAAAAGAACAAACCGCTTGGAATTGTTATGGAAGAAGATTGGGAAGGCGTCGATCGCTTCACCCAGGTTCACCGCATAATGTCGAAAGATTTGATGGTTATTCCCGATACCGTAAATGCCCGAGAAGCTTTTGATTTACTTCATGAAAAGAATCGTCGACTTGCGCCCGTTGTTAATGCCAACGGTGATTTGGTGGGAATTATCACTAAGACTGGCGCGCTTCGCGCCACTTTGTACCAGCCGGCTTTAGATTCCCAAGGAAAATTGCGGATTGCTGCCGCTGTTGGTGTTAATGGCGATGTGAAGGCGAAAGCAGAAGGATTGATTAACGCAGGCGTTGATGTACTAGTCGTTGATACCGCACATGGCCATCAAGAGAAGATGATTGAGGCGCTCAAGCTCATCCGTTCGCTTTCGCCGAAAATTCCAATTGTGGCTGGCAATGTTGTGACTGCAGAAGGAGTGCGCGATCTAGTAGCAGCTGGCGCCGATATCATCAAAGTTGGAGTTGGCCCGGGCGCGATGTGCACTACTCGAATGCAAACCGGTGTTGGTCGCCCACAATTTTCTGCAGTTATGGAATGTGCAGCTGAAGCGAAGAAGTTAGGAAAACATATCTGGGCTGATGGCGGGGTACGCCATCCTCGCGATGTCGCCCTCGCACTTGCTGCAGGCGCATCATCGGTAATGATCGGTTCATGGTTTGCAGGAACATATGAGTCACCAAGTGATTTACGAGTAGATTCTTCAGGCAAGCTTTATAAAGAATCATTCGGTATGGCGTCAGCTCGCGCAGTTGCGGCAAGAACTTCAAGCGAGGATGCATTTGATCGCGCCCGTAAGGGAATTTATGAAGAGGGAATTTCAACGTCGCGTATGTATCTCGACCCAATTCGCCCCGGAGTAGAAGACCTCATCGACGAAATTATCGCTGGGCTCCGCTCTTCCTGTACTTATGCAGGAGCAAAAAGCTTGGAAGAGTTTGCAGAAAAAGCTGTTGTGGGAATTCAATCAGCTGCAGGTTACGCAGAAGGCCGCCCGCTGCACACCTCTTGGGGCAAATAAGAAGCGTAAAGGAAATTAAGCTTCGCGCGCGTATTTTGAAGCGAAGATCAACAAATAAGAAAAAGCGGCAATCAAGAAGAGCGTCCAACGTAACTCAATTAAATCAGCGATAAACCCAATAAGCGGAGGACCAATCACAAAACCAAAGTAAGAAACGCCAGAAACTTTCGCGACCGCTTCAGATGGCGCAATTACACCCGAATATTTCTTGGTGGCAAGCGTTCCAGCGGCGCTAAACATCAAGGGAATCACAACAGATAATCCAATTCCGAGTAAGAACCAAGAGATCATGATGGCGGGAATTCCACCAACGATGAGACCAAGAGTTAATCCAGTACCCGAAATGATTCCTCCGGCAGCAATTACAAGAGATGCTCCAAAGCGATGAGCCAAATAGTCTCCCGAGAAACGACCAATAATCATTGCGCTACAGAAAACTATGTAAGGCAAGGTAGAAATAAATGGCGTTGCACCGAATGCATCGCGGGCAAGAACTCCACCCCAATCGCCTGCTGCTCCTTCG
>Ga0214917_10004401_pt1 | contig 15679 bp, 12 predicted proteins | sample LL_1208_BB_MetaG_FD_177983 | JGI IMG/M metagenome (GOLD analysis project Ga0214917, IMG submission 177983) | Freshwater microbial communities from Lake Lanier, Atlanta, Georgia, United States - LL_1208_BB | ecosystem: Environmental > Aquatic > Freshwater > Lake | place: USA: Georgia | collected... | reverse complement strand
TGCGTGGTCTCGACTTCCCCGTCTCTCTCTCCTTTAATAACTTTCGTGATTAAATCCATTCTTTTGGCACTCCTCCTGAGTTGCTTGTCCACATACGCAGCTGACGAAACCGTCAAAACCGCTCAAGCCGCCACTCCGAGCACGATCGTCTGGCCGACCCAGATGTCGTCAAAGATTTACATCCTGCCTGTAAAGATCGACCCTGCCGCTATCACCGATGCCAAAAAGAAAAACGAGGCGGGAATTTCCATTCTACCTTCCGACGATGAGGAAGAGACCAAAAAGAAACTGGCCGACCTAAAAACCGACCTGACGGCTGCTATCCTGGAAAAAATGAAGGACGCCGAACTCCCTGCGCAGATCTGGACTAGTTCTTCCCCTGTTCCCTCCGATGGATGGAAGCTGGAAGGTAACGTCGTCAACCTTGATCCGGGAAAAAAGGTCCTAGGAACCGACAATCCGGTGGTTGGAATTGTCATCTCGGTGGCTGACTCCACTCATCCCGTCAACCAACCCTTTCTGGTCTACAACTCTTCTGCCAAGGCCAAGGTGGCTCCTGGTCCGGGAATCAGCCCCTTTGCCAAAATCGGCAATATGATTGCCAAAGGGACTGGGCTTCAGGAATCCATGCAGATCGGTCGCCTGGCCGATAGCGTCACCGAACAATTCGGGGAAGCCATGGAAAAGCACGGCCTGAAGAAAAAAGACGACTAATTCAGTCTCTTGGGGAGTTCCAGCTTCGGCCCCCGTTGGGGACTCCAAGGATTTTTTGTAAAATCTCCAGACAACAAAACGGATTTCATATCCTTAGCCAATTTGTAAATCACTTCCGTCTGGATTCCTTCCCACTCTTCGCCATATCCGCCTAGGTTTTGTTCCGTCAACCCTAGAAGCCGAAAAGCGGGCGCAAGACGCTGCCGGTGCACCTGGTGATCGGGATGCTCATAATGCTTTCGCATATGAACAAAGGCTCCTGCCAACTGGATCAACCCCTGGTAGAAAGCCCCTCCCCTTGCCTTCCGCCCTCCTTCAAGCCAAAGGGACTCGAGAACATCATGGGCCTCGTAATAATCCTCACGGTTGAAATGATGAAAATAGGCAGTGTATCGAACATCCCACCCCCGAGGGTCGATCCCCTCCCACAATTCGGAAATCCGGCTTGCTTTTGCTGACATAGCCCCACCCTACCACCACTTTTTTTTTCGCGAAGCACTTGCCGAACCCGTGTGGTTGATTAGCTTCCGCCAATGGGAGCGACCCCAGATCGAGCCAGTGCTGCAGCTAAGATTTTAGCTCACCCATCCGATTACAAGGTCTGTGAGGGTTGTGGCAGTATCGTTTTAAAAAAGGCTCTGCTCTGCCCGAACTGCCATGCCTACCGGTTTGATGAAGCCGTGAACCGAGTAGTCCTTCAAGCTGAGATCTTGGGATCCAGAGATGCCGCTTCGGTAACAAAAGACGACTACAACTAGCCTCTCGACTCGTTCCGCGACTACCAACCCGCTACGCTTTCCAAATGAAACTGACCCTAGGGCACAGCCCTGATGCGGATGATGCATTCATGTTTTATGCCATGGCCAAAAATCTGGTGAACCTCCGAGGACATGAATTCACCCATATTTTGCAGGACATCGAAACCTTGAACCGGCGCTGTCAGGCGAATGAACTGGATATTTCGGCGGTTTCCTTCCACGCCTACACACGGATTGCCGACCAATACGCACTTCTTCCCTGTGGTGCCAGTTTTGGGGACGGCTACGGCCCCTGTCTGGTCGCAAAAAAGAAGATCGACCGGGAGACGATGAAAACGATGCGGATCGGCATCCCCGGACTCCTGACCAGCGCTTATCTCACCCTTCAACTCTATCTCGGCCTTCCCCACGGCTCTTTTGAGGCAGTGAATCTACCCTTCGATAAGATTCAGGAGGAGATTCTGTCAGGCCGAGTCGATGCAGGCGTAATCATCCACGAGGGCCAACTCACCTATCAAGACGAGGGATTCAAGCTTTGCGAAGACTTGGGAACTTGGTGGGCTAAGGACACCGGCGGACTTCCCTTGCCGCTGGGTGGAAATGTGGTCCGACGAGATTTAGGTCCAGAGGTGATTGCCTCCGTTACGGAAACTCTCCGGGAAAGCGTCCATTACGCCCTCGACCACCGCCAGGCTGGAGTCCGCCATGCCTTACCCTTAAGCCGTGGAATGGACGAGAAACGCACCGACAAATTCATCGGCATGTATGTAAACGATCTGACTCTTGATTTCGGCGATCGTGGCCGGGCGGGCCTGAAAGAGTTCTTTGGCCGCGCCCACAAATCCGGCCTGATCCCTAAAATTCCATCCTTCGGTTGGTAGACCGATCAGTTCTTAGCGCAAGACAACGCCCCGCTCTGAGGTCTTTAAAAACTCAATCAGTTCCTTCACTTCGTCGGTCTTTGCCCCCTTCTCAATCAAATACTCTCTTGCTTGGGAAAGATTGTATTTGGGGTTCAACAAAACCTTCAGCGCATCTTTCAAACCACGGATCGCCTCCTCGGAGAACCCCTTCCTCTGCAATCCGGTTAGATTCACTGCCCGCGTCACTGCAGGATTTCCGTCTGCGATCATGTACGGCAGAACATCCTGCACAACCTTAGCGCATCCCCCAATCATCGCATGCCGCCCAATCCTGCAAAACTGGTGAATGGCAGATAACCCCCCGACCACCGCAAAGTCCCCCACGATCACATGCCCCGCCAAGGTCCCGTTGTTAGAAAAGATACAGTCGTTTCCAACCACGCAATTGTGCGCGATGTGGGCGTATGCCAGGAAATGATTTCGGCTTCCAATGAGGGTCTTCTCCTCGGGTCCCGTTCCACGATTGACCGTTACAAATTCCCGAAAGTTATTTTCGTCCCCTACCTCCAAATAGGTTGGTTCACCTTTATACTTTAAATCCTGGGTCTTGCCCCCGATCGAGCAGAAGGGATGAAATATATTCTTTTTTCCAAGTCGACTCGGTCCCTCCAAATTCACATGGTGCCGCAACACACAACCCTCACCCAACTCCACCCCTTCACCCACGACACAGTAAGGCCCAATCTCTACGGAACTGGGCACCTTCGCTTTCGGATGAACCACAGAGGTGGAGTGAACCGGCACAATCCCTCCTCAGCGATCAATGATCGCGAACATAAGCTCTGCCTCTGAAACCACCTCACCATTTACCAGACACTGACCTTCCGCCTTTCCAATCTTGCCCCTCGATTTCGTCAACTCTACCTGCATCGTTAGCATGTCTCCCGGCAGGACTGGCTTGCGGAACTTGGCCTTATCAACGCTCATAAAATAACCGAGCTTTCCCGCATTTTCCGTGTTCCGTAGTAGGAGAATACTCGCAACTTGCGCCATCGCCTCAATCTGGAGAACACCAGGCATGATCGGATGCCCGGGGAAATGTCCCTGAAAATAAGGTTCATTGATGGTCACCGTCTTTAAACCCACCGCCTTGGTGTCCCCTTCAAAACGCAAAATCCGGTCGACCATCAGGAATGGATAACGATGGGGCAAAATCTTCATGACATCGTTCGTATCCATGGCGCGTTCCCCGACAGGGATATTTTCCACAGGCATCAACGACGACTGATAAGCCCGATACGCTTTGTAGAGAGCCTTGGCAAATAGCAGATTGAGCCCGTGACTCGTTTTTGCCGCCAAGATATGAGCCCGGATCGGCACTGGAAAAAGCGCCAGATCCCCAAAGATATCGAGAATCTTATGACGAACGAACTCATCGGGATAACGAAGAGGCTCCTTGCTCATTACCGATTCACCTCGAATCACAATCGCATTCTCCAGACTTCCCCCCTTAATAAGACCCTTGGCCAAAAGCGGTTCGACCTCCTCGTAAAATACAAACGTTCGTGCCCGTCCAATCTCCTTGGCGTAATTCGCGGCCCCGATTTCTAAACTCAAAAACTGCGTGTGATGATGGGTGTGATTTGCATTCGTGCAGGAAACCTTGAATCCATCGTGAGGCAAAGCCGCCATGTAGCCCCCGTCAGGAGTCGTCACATAGACAGGCTCCCGAATCTCAAAGACCGATCTTGGGGCTTCCAACTCCTTGCGACCTGCCTTCGCCAACATCTCCAAAAAAGGAGCTGCACTTCCATCCCCGATCGGTGGCTCATTCGCATCCAACTCAATCAAGGCATTATCAATTTCCAATCCGCGCAAAGCCGAAAGCAAATGCTCGACGGTACTTACCTTAACACTGCCTTCAGCCAGTGTGGTGGCCCGCTCCACCTGCTTAACTTTTTCCAAGAAGGCCGGAATGGTGGGTTGGTCCGCCAAATCCATCCTACGGAACTGATACCCAGATCCAGCCCCAGCTGGCTTTACGGTCAATCGCACCTTGGAGCCGCTATGCAGGGAAATCCCTGTCATGCTCGCCTCCTGAAGAACCGTAGTTTCTCTAGCCGTGCCCATCCCGACTTTCTACACATTTTCCACCCCTGAGTCACCCCTCGTTCTTCCCTACTTTCGCCACCCCTTCCCCCCTCTGGTAGTCTCCTCCTATTGAGCCAAACACTTCAAGATGAAGGGATTCTCTTCCATATCCGCCGCCAAGGTGAAACCAGCCTTCTGGCGGTATGGTTGACCCGACACCATGGAATTCTTCGCACACTAGCCCGCGGAGCTGCAAAACCTGGAAGCCCGCTCAAAGGACATCTCGACCTCTTTCATGAGTGCGAAATAACTTGGGAGCTTTCCCGGCGAACCACACTCCATCACCTCAAAGAAGCACGGCTACGGGAAACCCACTCAGGCCTCCGCCAATCCTACTCGCGCCTACTCGCAGCTACCTACTTCTCACAACAGATCGAAAGTATCGCCGAACCAGATGCGCATTTGGAATCTCTTCATCTTCTTCTCCAAACCGCAATTCAGTGGCTTAGTAAAAAAGATCCCCACTCCCGACTTGTGGAACGCTTCGAGCGAGCTCTTCTCAAAACCCTCGGCCTTGATGATCCACGGCGAACCGCTCGATCACTCCTCGATGATCTTTCTCACCGGCGCCCAAAATCCTATGCAGCTCTAATGCGTATGATTCGAGACTAAACAGGCACAGGAACGCCACCCGCAGGTGCATCCACCCATTTTCCGTGTTCGCGAATTAAATCCTTCAAACGATCCACTGCCTCGGCCTCTGGAATATTGAACTTCACGGGAGTCTTCCCTACGTAGAGGTTGATCTTACCAGGCGCTCCTCCCACATAACCAAAATCGGCATCCGCCATCTCTCCAGGCCCATTCACAATACATCCCATGACCGCAATCTTAACGCCCTTGAGATGAAGCGTAGCAGCCTTGATCTTGGCCGTCGTGCTCTGGAGATCAAAAAGGGTTCTCCCGCACGAAGGACACGCCACGTAATCCGTTTTAAAGATCCGACTTCCCGCCGCTTGTAAAATATTGAACCCAAGCCGCAGACAGGCTCCAGGAGCAGGCTCTCCCCTGACCAAAATCGCGTCCCCGATTCCATCACACAGTAACGCCCCCAAATGAACCGAGGCTCGAATCAGACCGCTCAATCCCCCTTCCGATGCACTCGGATGCAGTGTGTCTTTCAATAAAATTGGATGTCGCGCTGGAATTCGAGCAGCCAACAGGCGGGTTGCCGAAACAACATTCAAATCCAAACCATCTTTGACACTCACCAGAACCGGGTCCTTTTTCTCCTCAAGGCTCTTCACCTCACCTTCACTTCGTGGATCGATCTCCACGATGGCAGTTTTTTCATGAATCAGTTCGGGCGCTAAATCTCCGAGCTGTGCCAATCGGGGCCGTAAAGCCTCTTCCACTTTCGCAGACACCATAACCCTTGGCGGTTCCTCCCCGCCTATCTTCACACCACCCACTACAACCCTTGTCGTGACACGCTTGTTGTAACTGAAAGGGTCGTAGGAAAGCTTCATTTCAGAATCAAAACTGCCTTTGGCACGCTCCTCCAAGTACTTAACCAACGCGCGACCTACAGGAATCTCATGCACACTGTCCTCGGTTAAACTCACCCGAATGGTGTCGCCTAACCCGTCCAACAAAAGAGATCCAATACCAATCGCGCTCTTGATTCGTCCGTCCTCTCCGTCTCCCGCCTCTGTCACGCCCAAGTGCAACGGATAATTCCAATCCGCACCCTCCTTCTCCAAAGCCACCGTTAACAATCGATACGCCTCAATCATAACCTTTGGATTGGATGACTTCATCGAGAAGAGGAAGTTGTGAAAATTCTGTTTCCTCGCAATTCGGGCGAACTCCAAAGCACTTTCGACCATTCCATGGGGCGTATCCCCATACCGGTTCATAATTCGATCTGAAAGAGATCCATGATTCGTTCCGATCCGAATCGCAATCTTTCGCTCCAAGCACAACTTAACTAACGGAACAAAGGTCTCTTCAATCCGTGCTAACTCCTCCCCATACTGGTCGTCCGTATACTCCCGCACGGCAAACTTCTTCTTATCGGCAAAATTACCCGGATTGATGCGAACTTTCTCCACCCACTGTGCGGCTTCCATTGCCGCATCCGGCTTAAAGTGGATATCCGCGACAATCGGGACATGACACCCCGCCGCAACGAGCTCTTGTTTGATTTTCTGAAGATTGGCTGCGTCTTTTACCGTCGGAGCTGTGATACGGACGATTTCGCAACCCACCTTCACAAGGTCTAAGGTCTGCTTGACCGAAGCGGCCGTATCCATCGTGTCACAGGTGATCATACTCTGAACACGGATCGGATTGGCTCCTCCAATCCCTACTTGCCCTACCTTGACCTCGCGTGTTGCGCGACGTGTATATCGGTACGGGCTACTACAGTAAGTTTTCATTTTGCTTTTTTCTCAAACACAGGCATTTCAGCACTTTCCACGGGTTTCTCGATACGTTTTTTTAGCCTCATCGAGTCATGATACGTCACCAAAAGAAAAAATCCTGCCAAAAGCACAACAAAACATGTCTGGATCCTAACAATCGTCTTAGCTTCCACCTGCCGGCGCCGTACTGCCTCAAGCAACGAAAAAACGATATGCCCTCCATCCAAGACCGGAATTGGCAGTAAGTTCATGACTGCTAAGTTCACATTCAAGATCACACTGAAATAGAGAACCAATCTCGGATCGGTTCGAAGCAGAGAGACCAAACGATCAAATATTCCAAGCGGGCCGCTTAAGTGCTGCAACCCAACACTCGAAGCAGGGGTCACCAAGGCTCGAAGGGTTCGCCACACCAAACCCACAGCTGAACTCACCTGCTCTTGCGGTGTCGGATGGGTGATCTTGATTTCCGAGCTCCTCCAAACTACCCCAATCATTTTATCCTTACGATTCGTGGCTTTTTCAGGTCGAACCTTGACCTGAACCTCCTCCCCTGTGGGGCGACGGATTCCCAGCTGTAAAACCTCCCGCCCACCTTCCACAGCCGCTTGGACCGCAGCAGGACTCCAGATCTTTTCTCCCTCTAATGAAATCATGAGATCACCCGGTCGAATTCCTGCCCTCTCAGCTGGCCCATCCTCAACCACCTGTTTCACCCACGCACTCTGAGCTGGATACATCTCAAATCCCAACCTGCGCAATCCCTCCATCTCAGCCGTTTGCTCAGGCAAAATTCTGGCCGTGACAATCTCTTTTCCATTTCGGTCGAGTTCGATAAGAATCTCCCGATCCGTTCCCAAAAGAATACTCTCCACGACCGCTCCTGGCCGCCCTGCCCACCTCTCTGGCCTCTGATGATCAATTGCTAAAATTACGTCCCCAGGAAGAATTCCTGCCTTGGCAGCAGGTGTACCTGGCTCAACCCACCCGATCGTGGTCGTCCGATACGTCATATTCGTCGGCACCCCGAAGATCCATACCCCCACAGCACAAAGCACCCCTAATCCCAAACTCGCCACAGGTCCTGCTAGAGCGGTAAAAATCTTTGCTCTGGGCGACACAGGTGGCAGTTCCTTGAAATCCTTGCTCGATTTCCCCTCCAACTCTTCGGCTGGACTCATCTGGGGCAACTGCACAAATCCCCCCAAAGGGAGAAGATTCACCTGCCACTCTACACCATCGACGACTTTTCCGTAGATTTTAGGTCCAAATCCAATCGCAAATCGCTCCACCACTAATCCTGCTCTCTTCGCTGCATAAAAATGCCCAAATTCGTGTGCCGCCACAGTCACCCCAAAGAGAAAGAGAGCAAAGAGGATTGTCCCAGCCACAGTCACGATCTCCATCCAGGGAAGCCCTACCAAAAAACTCATTTTTGCTTCTCCAATCTGGCCTTAGCCTCACCCCTAGCCCAACGATCCGCTTCAATAATAGCCTCCAGGCTGGGCTCCTTCTCCGTCCGGTGCTTTTTCATCACTTCCTCGACCATGCCCCAAATCCTCGGAAAGGAAATACGCTCGGCAAGAAATGCCTCCACCGCCACCTCATTCGCCGCATTCAACACCCCAGGCAAAGTCCCCCCCTGCTCCCCCGCCTCACGAGCCAAGCGAAGTGCAGGAAATTTCTTCTCATCCGGCTGTTCAAAAGTCAACGTTCCGAGTTTCGCCAAATCCAAAGGAGGCAATCCACTCGGCATTCTCTCGGGATACGTAACCGCATACTGAATCGGGAAACACATGTCGGTCACGCTCAACTGTGCCAAAACCGATCCATCAATAAATTCGACCATTGAATGAACGATGCTTTGCGGGTGTACCACCACATCGACTTGCCTCATCGGCAACCCGAAAAGCCAGTGGGCTTCGATCATTTCCAAGCCCTTGTTAAACATGGTGGCCGAATCGATTGTGATCTTTTGCCCCATCGACCATGTGGGATGTTTTAAAGCCTGCGCCAAAGTAACCTTCTCCATTGCCTGCGCACTGCTTTGCCGAAAAGGCCCACCCGATGCCGTCAAAATGACTTTCCGCACCTCTTTCTCTTTTGCTCCGACTAGACACTGAAAAATGGCATTGTGTTCACTGTCCACCGGCAGCACCTGTTTCTTCCTTTTTTTTGCCTCAGCCATAACAGCCGACCCTGCCAAAACCAAAATTTCCTTACTCGCAACAGCCAGATCTTTTCCTGTCCGCAACGCAGCCAGAGCTGGCGCCAAACCCGCCGTTCCAACAATAGCCACTAAAACCATGTCCGCCTCAGTTTCCTCCACCATACGTGCCAATCCCTCGGCCCCAGGATAAAATTGCGTCCCTTGAGGCAAGCGCGGCTTTACCTTCTCCGCCGCCTGAGGGTTGGATACCGCCAACGCCTTAACCCCAAACTCTTTCGCCTGCTCCAGCATTCGGTCGGTGCTCTTCGCCACCCCCAATCCAACAAGCTTCATCTTTTCAGGCAGAGCCCGAGCCACTTTGCAGGTGCTCTCCCCAATCGACCCACTAGATCCTAAAAGAATAACCTTTTTCATACTCTCCCCGCTAAAACGATATACCCGTAGAACACGGGAAGACTAAAAAGTAAGCTATCCACCAAGTCCAATGCCCCACCAATTCCGGGCAGAAAATGACCCGAATCCTTTACTTGGGCATCCCTTTTCACTACCGACTCACCCAAATCCCCAATCACACTCGCTCCCGCCAACCCCAACCCCAAAATCCAAGCGTGAATTCCACCTAGGCTACCCAAAGCATCGGGAAAGAGAGACGGCAAACTTATACTGGTCACCACGGCAAGGATAACTCCTCCCGCCAACCCCTCCCACGTTTTCTTGGGGCTAATCACGGGACTCATCTTGTGACGACCAAAAAGTTTTCCTGCTATATAAGCTCCCACATCGGTAAATTTAGTCACAGCCACCGCATACGTGAGGAGCGCGATCCCATTCCCCTGACTTCCAGTGTAGAGAATTTTTGTCGCGTAATTCAAAAGATAGGGAACATAGAAAAACCCGAATAAGGTCAAAGCCATCGCCTCAGTAGCCCCCTCTACCTTTGGGTGGAACACCCTCCGTGTGAGCGCCCCTAGAATCACCAAAAGAACCAGTACCGCCTCCCCAGAAAATGCCGCGGGAAATCCACCCGAGGGCGAGACTACAGAGAAAAATGTCGCAGCATAAAGTAGCCCGCCCGCCAAAAGACCCGTTTTTAAGAAAACCGTTCGGCCTGCACTTCTTTGGGAGAGATAAAATTCTCTTTGTGCCGCTAATCCGACAATCGCAATCAGAAGAAAAACCCCGTTGGTGTAACGAAGGGTTACCAAGGCCAAAATAATGCCCCACAGCAGAAGCGAAGAGAAAAGTCGGGCTCCGAGCATGCTAAATCCCTCCAAATCTCCGCTCCCGACCAGCGTAATCTGCCAAAGCTTTTGCAAACTCCTCTTTTCCAAAATCGGGCCAAAGAACAGGCGTCACATAAATCTCAGAATACGAAATCTGCCAAAGCATAAAATTACTAATCCGCATTTCTCCACTCGTCCGAATGAGAAAGTCGGGATCAGGAATCTCATGGGTGTAGAGGTGAGCGGACACAGTCTCTTCCCGGATTTTATCAGGATCCAGCTTTCCAGCTTTTACTTCCCGGCCTATCGCCTGCATTGCCTCAGTAATCTCGACCCGAGACCCATAACTGAGGGCGAGGATTAGATCCAACCGCTGATTGTCTTTCGTTCTTTCTATGGCCGCCTCCAACTCCTCCCGCACTGCATCCGGTAAATCCTGTCTCCGCCCGATCGTTCGCAACCGAATGCCCTCTTTTCCCATCTCATTTAACTCTTCCCGAATCACTCCACGAAGCAATCCCATCAGCCCCTGCACCTCTTCTCTCGGTCTCTGCCAATTTTCCACGGAAAAGGCGTACAAGGTCAGATATCGAACCCCATGATCAATGGCCGCCTGGACCACCTGCTTTACCGACTTTCGACCCGCCTCATGCCCGCTCAACCGAGGCAAGTGATGCTTTTGAGCCCAACGCCCATTCCCATCCATAATGATGGCAACGTGCTGGGGTACGGTTGAAACTGTCTTTTCCTTAGCCATGTCGGAACGTCTGATCTCGCCCAGCCCCAACGGAAATGATTCCTAAAGGTGCCCCGACCATTTTTGCAATCGCAGATAAATAAACCCTGGCTTTGCGGGGCAAATCTTTCCAGTGCCGTGCCTCTGTCGTGGGCTCACACCAACCTTCAAATACGCGGTAGATAGGTCGGCACCGCGCCCAATCCATCGCCTCCACAGGAGGCTCCCGCAAAATCTTCCCTTTGAGCCGATATCCTACACACACAGGAATTTTTTCTAGCCCATCCAAACCATCCAGATTCGTAATCGCCATCTCCGTGACTCCGTTTAGTTGAACCGCCCTGCGAACCAGCACCGCATCAAACCACCCGCAACGACGTGCACGGCCTGTAGTGGAGCCAAACTCCCTTCCCATTCCATGCAGTAAATGTCCAAGCGTTCCATCCTCAGTAACAAAGGGCCCACCCCCAACTCGAGTGGTGTACGCTTTCAAAACCCCTACGACCCGATGAATCGCCGTGGGCGGAACACCCGTACCCGTACACGCTCCCCCTGCCGTACAATGGGAACTGGTCACAAAAGGGTACGTTCCGTGATCTACATCTAGGAAGGTTCCTTGAGCACCTTCGATTAAGATTCGTTTCCCCGCCGAAACAGCACGATGAGCTAAAGTCACCCCATCCGCCAGATAAGGCCGTAAAAAGCGGGCTGCTTTGCCCATCTCCCGCACAGTCTGGGTAGCCGAAATTTTATCCCAGCCTTGGCTTGAGGCGTGACGATTGTGGGCTGCCACACGGTCCCGCAATCGCCTGCCCAACTCTGCAGGCGGCAACGCCAACTCACCTGCCCGAAGCCCCACTCGCGTTGCCTTGTCAGAGTAAGCAGGACCAATACCTCGACCCGTTGTGCCGATCTTTCCATGCCCCCGTTTTTTTTCTGACCCCTGATCCACAGCCCGATGATGCGGCAAAACAAGGTGAGCCTGTTCAGCGAGATGAAGCCTTCCCCGTGTCCTGATTTTTCTTCGAGTTAGCCCCTCGATCTCCTTTACCAATCCAACTGGATCTACAACGGCTCCTCCCGCAATCAAACAGGAAACATCCGCACGCAAAATTCCAGAAGGGACCAGATGCAGAACATATTTTTCAGTTCCGATCTCCACCGTGTGCCCCGCGTTATTCCCCCCCTGTGCCCGCAGGACCCAATCCGCCTCCGATGCCATCACATCCAAAATTTTTCCCTTCCCTTCATCCCCCCACTGAAGGCCCAAAACGATCGTAACGCGCGACTTCAACGCCCAACGCTCGTATACTCAAATCCCAGGGACTTCATTTCCGCAGGATTGAGAAGGTTTCGTCCGTCAAAGATTCGCGGGGTACGCATGGATTTTCTGATTTTATGCCAGTCCAGTAAACGATATTCTGGCCACTCTGTCGCCACAATAAGTACATCCGCCCCTTCCGCCACCTGATGGGCATCCGAAACAATCTCGACCCCTTGGGGTAAAAGTTCTCGGGCTTTTTCGCCGCCCTTCGGGTCGTGACAGCGTAGAATGGCCCCCTCGGACACCATCCGCTTCGCCAATTCAATCGCCACGCTGGACCGAACATCATCCGTGTTCGCCTTGAATGCTAGCCCCAACTGGCCGACCTTTTTATCCTTCATCACCCAAAGGGAAGTCCGTAGTTTTTTCAGAAATCTCTCCGGAATGGATGCATTGATCTTTTCCACTTCCCTCATCAATCCAAAATCCACCCCTAACTGCTCCGCAATCCGAATAAATGCGCTCACATCCTTCGGGAAACAGGATCCACCATATCCTAAACCCGCATTCAAAAATGCTCTCCCGATTCTTGCATCCGACCCCATCCCCTCCGCCACCTGCGTGACGTTGGCTTGACTCGCTTCGCATACCGCCGCCACCAGATTGATATAGGTGATCTTCAACGCCAAAAAGCTATTCGCTGCATGCTTGATCAATTCCGCACTGTTTAAGTCAGTGATCATGATGGGCGCCTTGAAGGGCTCGTAGATTGCCTTCATCGCGGCCACAGGTCTCTCCGAAGCCACTCCGATGACAATTCGGTCTGGTTTTTGAAGATCAGCAACGGCACTGCCCTCTCGAAGAAACTCGGGATTGCTTACGACGTCGAATTCCACCCCCTTGCGGCAGTAACGTCGGATCGTTTCAGTTACATGCTCACCGGTTTTCACGGGTACCGTGCTTTTGTCCACAATGATCCTATATCCGGGCAGCACTTCAGCAATTTCCCGTGCGACATGTTCCACGTAACTGAGATCAACCGATCCATCCTCCTGTGGAGGGGTAGGTACTGCAATAAAGATGACCTCGGAATCTGCAACCGCCTCTTTCGTTGAGACCGTAAACGATAGACGCTTGAGTTGGACATTTCTGCGAATCAACTCCTCTAATCCCGGTTCGTAGATAGGAATTCGACCCGCCTGAAGTTCCTTAACCTTCGCCTGATTGTTGTCCACGCAGATGACATTGTGACCCGCCTCGGCCAGGCAAGTTCCCGTCACCAACCCGACATAGCCAGAACCGATGATCGAAAGTTTCATCCGTAAAATACTAGAGGAAGAAGGGTCACCCCCGCTAGGGGGAACTGCTTCCCGCCGCTTGCTGAGCGCCACCCAGTCCTACCCCCGAACTGTTCGGGTTTTGATTGAATCCCAAGGGAAGATCAGGAAAAGCCTTGAGAGTCAGCGTAGCTAACGCAACGAACTCGGAGGGAGCACCATTATTCTGTCGATTGCCGATCTGAGCACCCAAAATCCACGCGCCGATATCTCGATAGACTCCTACATTCACCTGCTGAAGAAGAGAAGGACTGACAGAATAAGTTACGCCTGCGTTGGCAAACCAGCTTTCGTTCAAACGATAGCTTGCGGAACCATTGATCAAACTGCTTTGCGCAGCTCCTGTTGTCGTCACATCCGTGTTATTCAAAGCATCCAGATAGTTGAACCCACTCAAATAAGAATACCCCAGATCGAGCTCCAAAGCAGGAACAACTTGCCACCGACTCCCCAGGTTCAAAGAGTTAAACCCATTTCCGCTGATCGCGGTGGTCGCTCCTACCGTACCCGTCCACCACGGCACGGGCATAAAATTAAGAACGTTATACAATTCAGGAATTGAAGATGAGACAGTTTCTGGCGCCTGCACTGTGCTGAAGTTCAAACTCGTCAGGTCGGGACGAATCGGCTGAAAGTCCGTATACACTTTCCAATTCGCCAGCTCATAAGGGGCTCCATCTCTTTTCGTGATCATTCGGTTCATCATGCCGGGCCGGACGATCAACAATTTGTCAATCGAGTCGATCGAGTTGTAGAGCGTCGAATTAAGGGGGCGGGATTCAGTTGTATTAATTCGGTTATCGTAGCCCGCAAACTCGCTCGGACGCACATTCGGTTGCGGAATATAACTGGCCTGAATAAAAGGCTCGAAAACGTGTCGAATCCCATCAATTGCCCACGCTTTATTTTTGATATCATTCCATGTTGCATAGGCTTTGGTGGATGCATCCAAACCAAAGTTAAACACATATCGGAAAAGAGAGGTGTCGGCCAAAGGTTCGTCGTTACCAATGTCATATCCTGTGCCTGAGGCGGTATTTTGCGCTACCCCATTTGTAGTTAAGTTGCTGCGATTATATACTGTCCCGCGAATTCCTGCCCGAGGAGTGAGATTCAGCCAGTTAAAATATTGTCTAGGATAAAGTAACTGATGGTAGGTGTCGTATCGCAAAGCTGAGTAGTCGGTTTGATTAGCGACTTGATTCCACTGAGTGCCCAAATTATCCACGCTCGATTCGCCCTCGTATGCTAAACCTTGGTTCCCATCTGGATTTTTACGGACATCCTTTTTGTCGTAGGCATAGGTTCCTGGGATAAATTGGCGCTTAAACTCGATTTTTGCTGACGGCTTCTGCTGCTGTGTCTGAAACAGATTGTTAACCTGCGTTCGTGCATTAGCCGTGACTGTGAAATTGGGATCCTGATACATCACATCCGCAAAGGTGTTAGGCTGCTGATCCCGAATATACTCATCCGCAAAAAAGTCCTGCGTCACATAGGCGTCGCTAAGAACATTGACTTTGGATCGCGAACTTAAGGAGGGCGCATCGAAGGCAGGAGCCCGGTCTTTATCGCCAGGGTTTCCTCCCTTCATAATTGTCGTGTTATGCTTATACGGAAAGTAGTATCGCCCTCGAGGAGGTGCAGAAGCCGCAGATCGCTCGGCGTCCCCCTCATTAATTTGATAGCCACGATCGTTGATGTACCAACCACGCAAGGAAATCTGGGTAGGTCGTTGGCCGGATCTTAAATCCTTCGCAGGAGTTTCATAAGATACCATGGCTCCGCCCGCCCAGCCGCGGCGGCCGTAGTAATCCAAATTAATCTCCCCTTTTATGTTATCTGTTAGTGCAAATCGATAGGACCCGAGCGCATACATTCCCAAGCGAGATACAGAACCAAAACTAATATCAGGAGACGAACCCATGTCCCGCTCGTAAAGGCTGAGCTGCGGAAAATAGAAAAAGGGCACGTCTCCAAAATACCCGACAGAGTTTTCTACAATCGTCTTGTCCCCAGGATAAATTGAAACCGAGGACGCCTTTGTTTTCCATCCAGGGGTCTCGCGGTCATCCGTCGAGTAGTCCCCTCCCGCAA
>Ga0214917_10004400_pt1 | contig 15680 bp, 23 predicted proteins | sample LL_1208_BB_MetaG_FD_177983 | JGI IMG/M metagenome (GOLD analysis project Ga0214917, IMG submission 177983) | Freshwater microbial communities from Lake Lanier, Atlanta, Georgia, United States - LL_1208_BB | ecosystem: Environmental > Aquatic > Freshwater > Lake | place: USA: Georgia | collected... | reverse complement strand
TGAACTGCGCCAGCAGCTCTCCGCGAGAAAGTTGTTTGGAAGATTCGACTTCAATGGGCTTGATGCCACGGGACGCTTCAAGCTCAATGACCTTGGCGGAAAGTTCAGCTTTTAAAGCCGCAGTTTCGTTGGCCACGGGCTCCTCAGCTTTTACTTCTTCAACCTTGGCTTCGGCGAGCACGGGCTCTTGCGCCACGGGGACTTCAAGTTTCTTTTCCTCAACCTTGGCGGCCATAGGCTCCTCAACCACATCGCTCACCGCATCAGCCGTCAGCATGGCCATGATGGCATCCAGCTTGGCGTTGATGTCGGACAAGGTAGGTTCAGCGGCTTTGACCGCTTCTTCCACCGGGGCCGCCGGTGCAACGGGCGCGGCTTCTGCCAGCGCTTCTGCTTTTAGTTCTTTGTTTTCGATCATCGGCTCACGTGCTTTGTCAACCCGTGCTTGAAAAATTCCAGAGGGATTGGCGGCTGGCGTAAGAACCAGATCCACGGAATACAAGCTCTGCACGTCGGCCAGTGTGGTTCCGTCCTCCGCTGTCCTGGGAATCCCACTAAAGCTAATTGAAAATCCGATCTGGCCGGGCAACGTGCTGATCAATTCGGAAAAGAACCCAAAGCTGTCATGGCTTTGGAATAAGGTGAGATCCGCCCTTACCTGCACACCATCAAGGCGGAAGTTTTCGAGATATCCGATGATGTTTGAGATCGATCCTGAATGATCTGAGAGCACCTTAACCTGCCCGGATTCGTTGCCCCTTTCGACCACTTGGGCAAGTGTGTCCGCATCAATGACCATTCCGTGCCCCAATGCAGGCCCGGCGGTGATGACGCTGATGCCTTTGAATTTCTTTTCGGCCATATCGGCCAAACCGCGTCAACTCGATTTTTTTTTGCGCGGCTTTTTGTCTTTTAAACCAAGGCTCTTGGCCACCATCGTCAGCTCTTTGTCGCTGAAATAAAAGTCCGGCTCGTCCTTCATGGTGAATGCTTCCGTCATTTTGACTGGAGCAGGCGTCGTCATCGTCACTGTTTCAGTGATTGCGGTAAGCTCCGGAGCTGGAGATTGTGCCGGCACTTCATCTGCCGGGGCTGCGCTGGGAGGAGTCACGGCCGGTTGGGCTGGCTGTTGGTTTGGAATAAATTGTACTTCGCTAACGGGAATCCCAGCCGCTTCGCACTTCGATCGGATGTAGGCTTGTTCCGCAATCTTCTGATCGATCGCATCCTGCCAAAACTCTCCTCTGGAGGCGTAAATGGATGCGTAGGAGGTTAGGCCAAGTTTCAAATCCTCCCGGTCAGCGGCAGAATCTCTCCCGGCGTCAATGGTGGTTTGTCGTGGCGTGTGGTAGGTAGCTTTCCACCATTGATCCATTCCACGCGGAGGAGTCAGATCACCGCGTTTGATTGCTTTGGCTAGTGCCCAAAGGCGAACCCTAGACACGAGCTGATTGATTACGGTTTGCGAAATTTCATCAAATCTGCGCTGGGCTTGTGCCAGAACGAATCTCTGCGAAGGGCCAGAGAGATCCGCCTTCCAAAGATATTCATAAGGCAAGCCAAGCCCAGAGGCCACGGCTCGCAGAAACTGATCCATAAACTCAGTCAAGTTTGGGCTAGGCCGATCGTCCTTGATCTCGCGGATCTTGCGACCGTTGGGAACGTTCCAGATCGCGCCCGATCCAAAGACCCGATCAGTCGTGATGCCTTCGGAGTTGGTTGACTCAGGCCCAAAAAATCCGGCACTGCCCTCGCCTTCCAAGGCCAAGCCAATCGCGCTCGATCGTTTTACGCTGACCATCGTGTTGCTTAAAATTTCCTCACGATCCTGAATCAGGTTGAGGCAGGTGACCAATCGTGAAAGGCTGCGCAGTTCGTCGGCCCGGTCACGCTCCGCCAGCACAATCAGATCAGGAGCCTGGATCTCTGAATACTTATCTGCGTCGCCGGTGTTGATGTAGTAGGACAGCGGGCGGCCTTGCGCATTGACCCGGACGCCATCGATCACCCGCTTCTCGCCTTGCAGATAGTCAGGCGTTTCGCAACGGTGTGCCTCGACCATCTGAAGCATGGGCCAACCGTCTCCGTTGTCGGTCAGTAAAATAAAGACTTCATTATCACGCAAGCAGGTGCGGGTGGCGATTTGCTGAATGGTGCTCCAATCCAAAAGGCCACGGATATCGCAAGCCCGGCCCCAATTCTCCAGCCATTCCTCGGTGGCCTTGTTCCACCCTTCGTCACTTGTACGAGATTGCATTTTGATGCCAGGGCCAATGGAATTACGAACCATGCAATCGATCGCCCCGCGCACAACGGGGCTGTTGTAAAACCAGTAACGGGCAAGCCCCAGAACCTGCTTGCGACTTTGGTTCGATACGTCGGTGCGAGTGTCCTGCGGGGTGACGTAGATGTGCTGGCGCTTGGTGTAATCCTGCGCACCAGCCCGAACGATACGGCCAAACCAAGAACCCAGGCTCACGTATTGATAGGCGACATCACGCCAAAGTTGGGGTAGCTCATCTGCCCGTTTGATTTTGTCAGATAGTTTTCAAGTTCGGCCGAGGTTGTAAAATCTTTGACCTTTGTCCAGAGCTCGTAAGCCGCTTGGGCAATGTTGGACGGATTAACGCCTGGTTGCATTTGATAGCTGAAAGACTTGCCTGCAACCGATGCGCTAACCATCACGCGGCCTCCGTTATTAAATGTGCTGTATTGATTTGCGGCGATTGCTTCAAGAGCAAGACGTGTCGCAACCGGATCCTTTGCCGACTGTATCCATAGGGAAAAAAGCAGACCTCGCTCCACGCGCCTTTCATGCTGTCAATTTAGCGGCTTCCTCCTGCGGTCGGTTTTGTTCGTGCTCCAAAAATACGAGCACCAGCTTCTCGCAATCGCCCAAGTGGTTTGCGCCCACTACCTCCCACGTTAGCTCTCTTTGCCCATAGCGCAGCTTGCGCTCCACCAGCCGTTCATTCGTCAGCTGGCTGATGTAGTCGCGGCCCAGATTGCGCGGCAGCCACCAGTCCGCCCCGGTACGCTCCTTAATTTTGTTGATGTAGAGCGTGTGCTTGAAAACATTATCATCGTACTGGACCAAAGGCAGCGTGCGGCCTAGGTGCTCGACGACCTGCTTGACCACGCTGGCCCGCATCCCGGCACTGGCTGCACGTCCCTTGCTGGCCCAAAACTTTCCGGCTGCCTTGATCACAAACTCATACACACCTCCGGTCCTCCGCGCCGCGTAACCAGAATCCACAAATCCGCCCAAGCAGCTTCGACCTTCACCCTCTTTGTTACGCACCGGATACTTCTGCCCAAACTTTTGCAGGACTGCGTCCCAGCCGATCAGCTGGCCGTAGTCCACTAGCGCGCTCCATGGCTTCCCTGCGTTTTTGCCGTAGGACCGGATCGTGTACCACAGCTCCGTCTGTTGCACGTCCACCGCCATCATCAGTCCATCCGGATCCATCGGGCACTCACCCAGCAGATACTCCGGGCTGGCCTTTATAACGTCCTCGATGGCGCTTGGCTTCACCGTGGCGGCGGCCGGAGTCCATGGCTTGGCCAGATAGCTGTTCACAAAATGGTGCAGCCCGCGGATGCTTTCTTTGTCCTGAATAAACATCACGGCCAGCTCGCCCCAGGTCTTGTGCGGGCTGTACAGCGCGTTTAGGTGATAGCTGCGGCGGCCCGGCTCGCCTATGGATGTAGCCTTCCACTTGCCCTGCCGCATCATCTCATTGCGCTCGCTAAAGAGGATTTTTCGCCGGCAGCCAGGACACTCATAATAGGCCGTGGCCTTTAGTTTTTCAAAGTTCCACGTCTCAGAATCTGCCTCAAAAGAAGCCTCGTCCCACTTAATGCCCTCCCACTCCAGGTTGAATTGATGATGGCACTCGCGGCATGCGACCATGTAGTAGCGCTGGTCACCGCGTTGAAACTCTGTCCAGATGTTGACCCCTTGGTCAATCGTCGGAGTGGACGCCTGAACGTAGAGCCAGTGAGGAAAGGATTCCATCCGGGCACCAATCAGCTGTAGCGGCGCCGCCTCCTTGGTGTTCCAGTCCGGAAACTTGTCGATCTCATCGGCAATGCTCATGCCTACGCTGCGGGAACTAAGATTGCTCTCAGACCCTGCTCCAACCCACCAAACCGTGCCCGATCTAAATCTCTGCTCGTCCAGCTTCATCTCATCGTCATTGTCCGGGCAAAGCCGGCTGAGGCACTGGTTGCTCTGCACCAATTCCATCCAGCGGTCCGCGCTGATGGAGCGTGCCAGCTTTAGCGACGGTAGGACAACCATGCAGGGCGTTGCCCGATTCGTAAGCCGATGCGCCAGCATCAGCTGCAGGGCCGTGCTTTTGCCGCACTGGACCGCAAAACATAGCGTCAGCTCATGCACGCCCGGCGCCGTGGCACTATCCAGCACCTCGCGCAAATAAGGCATGGAGTCCAGACTAACCTTGCCCGGCTTGCTCGGGCTGTACCTTTCTGAAAACCGAATATGCTGCTCCGCCCACTTGCTGACGGAGTCCATCCCCGCAGGGCGGAGAAACTTAAACGCTGCCCCTACCCCATGAACTGATGATGATGACGTAATCGTCATGCAATCATGCGGGCCTTAATAGCCTCATAGGTTCGTCCGGTTTCCTCGCGCATGATGTCGTGGATCTCTTGGGCGCTTTTGCCCACCAGCCGGCTGCCCTTATTGACCAGCGCCTCTAGGCCACGCTGAAATTCAGCAGCCAACCGCTCCACAGTTTGCGTGTGTTGTGTCACTGTCATTATGATCCCGGCCGACGCCCGGGCTTTGCCCAGCTCCTCGGCGGCATCCCGGGCACGCTCTTGAGTGGCAATGACCTTGTCCAGGGCCAGCCGGATCCCGTTCACGTCCTTGGCCTCCTTGGCTTGATCCAAAAGTTTCATGGCCTCCCGCTCGGCTACCTTTGCTCGGTTAGCCCTTTCCCTTACCTCGGTTAGTTCCGGTGTTTCACCCGGAAAAGACGTCTCCATGCTCACCGGCCCGTCCGCATCCGTGTAGGCCGCGGCCGCCTGTACTACTTTGCATCTGGGGGCGCGCTGGGAATTGGCAGATCTCCATGCGCTGGCCTCTTCCATGCTAGTCAATGGCATACCTCGCTTGACCCACTTAGCCACAGCCTGCCGGCTGCATCCCCACTCTTTGGCTAAATCGCTGGCCGTCACAGGTAACTCCAAACCTGTCAACCTATGGTGCGCTAAGGTTACTCTCGCAAAATCAACGGCAGTCGTGGCCACCGCTGTGTGTAAAGGATTAAAAGATTCCTTACCAGCATGGCCAAAGACCATGCGGGCACCATGTAGATGACCATGCTGCTTTGTAAAGCTATATAGTAAAACGACTAAAGAACATGATAACATGGTCAACATGGTAACTCTGTACCCAAACGCGCGCGCGCGCCCTCGCGCCCGCGCTGGAGAGCTATGAATGTGACTGGGTGCAGATAGGCAACTTACCATGATGACCATGACAATTTTAATGAAATCAATTACAAGGGAGCGGGTTGCGACTCAGCATGGTCAGACACATGACGGGCAACATGGTGAATTTGAATCATGCGGGCGTGGCCCTCACCCTTAACCTCTAACCTTTTAAATCCAAAGGTGCGGCCATCAAACCTAGCTAAGATCTTTCCAAAAGCAGACCTTTCACGGCGCACCTGCCGGTCATCATCACTTGGATCTTCGTCTAATACCCATGCAAATAGACCCATCTCCCTTGACTTGCTCATGAGTTCGGCAGCACGAAACTCTAGTAAAGGTTGTGACTCATCAACCATAATGGCACCAACCATTTTTTCCATGTCGGCCAAAGTGTCGTCAGCGCTTACTAATGGAGCTGTGCACGGATGAATGCCTGTAACAAGCTGCACAATTCCACCCACCTGAGCAGACCACCTTGGAAAACTGCTGTGATTAACTGAACCTGGCGTCCGACCTTGGTCATCCCAGTGCTTTACAAAAGCCCACAAAGCCCCCAGCAACTGGGGCCGGGCCGCCAAGATATCTTCCTCGCTGATTGCCCGGCTATATTTGCGCTCCTCAATTTTTGCCTCCTGTACGTGTAATGAGAGCTGCAAACATCTGCGCCGCATATCTGCATTGACCCTTGCCGTGTTGGCGGTGACGTAAATCAAGCATGATTTCTCAACCTCAAAGTTTCTAGATTGTCCAAGCACCCGGCCGCCCCATACATTTGCCGTGATAAATGCCTCCAAGCTGGACGACTTAATCTCACCCCTCCAGTTATCAAACACTAAATAAGGTTCCCCACTAATGGCCGCGGCGTTAAGCGCCTTGGTTAGCTCCTCGCTGTCGCTTCCTTCAGGCGGTGCTGTGATCCGCATCGGGCCAAACACCGGGCAAACCGCCAGACGGCAAAGCAAGGTCTTTCCAGCCCCTTCCGAATTGGCTGAAAAGATGAACGCTGGGCGCGGTTCTCGGGGTGCCAGCATCAGGTCAAGATAAGGTGCAAACATTGCAGCCAAGGCCACGGCCTTAGACCTTCCAGCTTCCGCCTCATTGATCGGCCACGGAAAATCCACCATCCACTCGTCAAATAACGCCTTTGCTTGCTCAAGACTCATGTCGTCCTGCAGCTCCATTTCAGACCTGGTCAACACCTGCGTCTCCGCATCATACCCCTCTGGTAATAGCTCTAGCGTCCCATCCTTTCGAATCACCGGCAGCCTTACCGTGGCCACCCTCCGGATTGGCCGCAGTTCCCGAATAAACTGCTCGCTGGCCAGCACACCAGCCGCGCACTTGTCGCTCATACTGGCCGCCTCCTCTCCGTGTTCGCCTAGCTTGTAGGGTGCCACGTAGTCCTCAATCCAGCTGTGAAACTTTTCAGATGTCATTACCGACAGACGGCCTCGTCGATTCACCATCAGCACAATGCCATCCCTTTCAAAAAGATCTTGGTCACGCAAAGCCTTGCCCAAATCCTCAGCTGTTTGCCCTATACGATGACCATTACCCGGAAGCCGTACCTTTGGCAAAACACTACTGACCACAACTGGCCCTGTGTCCACCTGGCCAACAAAATCAGATACATCAGCGCTGGCCTCCCATAAAGCATCCAGCACCTGCCCGTCCTTCATGCCGATTTCCTCCAGATATCCATCCAATCATAAAAATCCACCTTTCCGTCCAGTGGAGCCGACGGCCATAGCAGCTCCCACCTCACAATTCTGACCTGGCACCCACCTTTATCCCGCAGGGCCTTGGCCACTGAAAGGCCGTGATCCTGTCCTGCCTTGTCTCGATCCGGCACAATGACAACCCGCCTTTTTGCCAGCGTCTGGGTATATTCCTCACGCCATTTCCCAGCTCCCATAGGAGACGTGGTAGCAGCGATTTTGGCGTCCGCGGCCGCCGCCGCATCCGCATCCTTTTCGCCTTCAAAGATACCCACCACCAGTTCCGGGTTGGCTAATAACTCCGGCAACCGATATAGCACCGGAGTGATACCAGCCAACGTCCATAACCACCAATTACCTTCACGGTCGCGGCTGGCCTGTTTGTTCCCGGCTCTTTCGCCTTCAGCTGCCGGCCGCCGCTGCCGAAACATCTTTGGCTCATACCTCAGCGTTTGGTGCTTGAGCTTGCCGTCCGCGTCTAAATAATTATATGCCCTCACGATTCTTGGCTGTGGCTTGCCGTCCTTTCGGGTTAACACAGGCGCCAGATCACCTGCCCACTCTCTCATCATCCGGATAGCCTCTTTAGCCGATACCCCGCGCATCTTCTCAATCAGCGTGATCTGATCACCGGTTTCCTTTGTTCCATGGTCTGTCCAAACAAGGCCACGATCTCCTTGCCAAACTGAAAAACTTGGGTTGTCGTCACCTTGCCTGATTGGGCTACACATTTTGCCAGGACCGTCTGGAAAGCCGGCAATGCCCAATCTCCTGGCGGCCTCGGGGAGTGGGATTTTAGCTTTTAGATCCTCAATCGTTAGCATGATTTGACCAGTAAGCCTCGGCGTGTTCCACGAATTGACGGCTTCCAATTACATTTCTTTGCATTACACACCGTCGCATGATCGCAATCCCACGCCTGCGCGATCATGGATATAGTCATGCCCGCTTCATATTGTTTGCGCCAAAAGTCCCACCGCTGGGCCACCACATGACATGCCCGGTTACGCTGCTTCTTGCCGTTCACCGGGCGATAACTGATTTCCTTAGGCACATCCAAAACAGGCAAGGCTAATTCGGGGCGCTTTAGGGCTGACCTTAAAACCATTTCGCCGCTCAAGCGATGAACCATTTTTCTGATTAAATCAAGTTCACGATCATGATTCTCAGATTTCTTTTCCAGCATTATCAACCTGTAATTCTTTGCTGCCTCGATCATGTTGCTGTCCATTTACTTCCTCCTTTTTTTCTCCCAACATCAGTACCATCGCATCGACTAAAGTGATGGCCGCGCGGATTTCGGGATTGGTGCTTCCCTCCCGAATCCGCACCAAGGTCATTCGTAACGTGCTCAGCACGTCACGTAGCCATGCTAGATCCAGCACCTAATCCTTAGCCTTGACGTATTCCACAAACTCAATGACCGGCTTGATCTGCTCCCGCACCTTGGCGTGCCAGTTAAGGTCACCCCTCCAACCGTCATCCAGCGACCGCCTCCACACTTCAAATTCAGTTACCCAGGCGGATAGGGTAAATATACCGCTTGATCTTTCGTCAGATCCACGGACCACTTCTCCAGATGCGATTGATCTTTTAAGATCGTTGGGAGTCAGCTTTTCGGCCTCGGCCACCTTTGCCCATTTGTCCTGCTCCTTGACTGTTTTCAGCTTTTGTAGCTCCAGATAATGCTGTGCCGTCAGGCCCGGCCGCCGCTTCTCGATCGGCACGTTAGCTAGCGTCAGCAACGCGTCTGTTTTAGGCCCAAAGTTAAACTCCAGCTGATCTAGCGCCTCCTGCAGATCCACCTCGTCGTACGACTTTTTGCCGTAGTTCAGCCAGTCCGCATCCAGCCAAGTCTGCGCCCGCCGGCAGCTCTGCAGCCATAGTCCTACTTCTTTCCACTGCTCAATGTTCAACGCCTTTTCAAACACCAGCCCATTGGGCGTTATTTGCACCCCGGGCACCTTCTCCACCGCCCGGCCCTCGCGGTCCAAGCGCTTCAGTTCAATTATTTGCATTTTTTTACTCCTTTTTTACCAATGTTTTGCCGCCTCCAGTGCCGCTCCCGCTGCACTGTTCTGTAACTTTCCACCGCCTCTGCGCTTTTCGTGTGCGCATTGCGTCGAAAGCCCAAGAAATCCAGCCACCACTGCACCTGCTTGCTTACAGCCGCACGGGTCACCCCCATGTCTTTGGCCGCGGCCGTCTGCGTCCACACCCCGTTTAGCGCATCGCTATTGATCGCAAACATCAGCGCATACACTCGCAGGCGCACATTACCTGGCTTGACCAATATCGGCAGCACCCGGGACAGCGTTTCCACGGTCAGCTGCCTAGCCTGATCTGCGGTGGTGATCGTCAGCCATTTTTGAAAACCTGGCAGGCCACCACTGCTATACGATTCCGTCGCCTCACGATAAAGCGCTTCGACGGGGTTATCGCAAAGGCTGGCCATATCGGGGGTATGGCTGGCCTCCGGCCGGTCGGCCGCATCGCAATGGTGACCTGCGTAGGTCATTAGACGTCCCAACTTCTAAGTAACGGCCACACCATGGCAAAAATTGCCACGACGAAAACCGGCATCATGAAACGAATTGCCATTTCTATTTCATTCATATCAGTCCTCCTTTTTGTTTTTTGATGAAGCTCTCTAAAACCTCCTCCAATCTTTCAACCCTTGCGGTTAATCCGTGAATCCGCATGTCTCTGGCGGCGTTTTCAAAAGCGTCCTGCACCCCAGAGCTCCAAGCCTGTGAAAGGTTAATGTTTCCAATTACCCCTTCTTGATCTAGGTCCCTAACATCAGCTGGCTGAATCATTGTTTTTTGTTCCTTTTGTCCTCTTTTGGTTGCCGCTTGGTTACAACCGGAATCCCACGTTTTTGGCCGTAGCCATCGCGCCAAACTCGGTTTCGCATTGTGTTTTTGTTTGCCATAGATTTTAAAGCACTGGATCCGGCAGCGGGCCTGCCAGTTTCCACGTGTAAGTGGGGCGGTCGTATTGAATCGGATAGCCCATAAAGTCCCGCATGAGGCCTATGTCCCGGGCGATGGTTTTGTAGGAAACTTCAAACTCCTGACCTAGCTTCTCACAGCTGGGCAGCTTACCCCTTTCCCTCAACATCTCCGCCATCCACCGGCAACGGCGTAGGACCGGCCTTGTCTTGCACGCTTTCTCGCGCTTGCGCAAAGACACGCGCGTCATCGCCCCTTCTCCACGTGCTTTAGCTTTTTGTAGTATCCACGCACCGAATCGTGTGGCTTTAGCCGGGCGTTAGGTTTGCGCCGGTCAATAATTACGTGCACCGCCCGGCCTGTGTCCGCAATCGTCACAAACCCAGCAAAAGCCATCAACCTCGTGGTCAAGCTCATGCCCCCTCCTCGCGCAAATGCTCAAAATACTCGTAGCCTACTGGCTCCGGCTCCTGTGGACGCTTAGCTACCAATTCCCTCAGCTGATTTGGGTCCATCGTCTCGTGCTCGTGCCGGGACAGCTCCGGGGTGGCGTTAAATTTTTGCACCAAACCGGCAACCAGCTTTTGCACCACAATGCATTTTTCGGCCTCGCTCATAGCGCAGCCTCCTCTTTCGCCTTCTTGTAGAACCAAACCGCGAATGAGATTGCAAAAAATAACAATCCCCAGGCGGTTGTTACAACTAGCGCCCACCCCGTAACCATTGTGATCACGTGGGCCACTTCTTTAATAATTTCCCAAGTCATACCAATCCTCCTTTCAGTTGATGCCAGCGCATGGAAAGAAGGTGGCTTTGACCGCGGCAATGCCTTAGCAGCCAATCGCCAGAGAGAGATTTAAATCCAACCACAGCCCACCATTTGGGGGCATCCAGCTGTATAAATTGTTCCAGCTCTTGAAGAGTTTCAGGCGGCGTATCGCTATTAGCCTTGAGAACTCTCTTGCCGTAGCAAAACCGATCTAAAAAAGCGCGCAAGCAAACCGCCCCCACCAGCTTGCGAAAACCAAAGTCGTTTATCTCATTTGTTACGTTCTTGTTACGTCCGCTTTGTAACTTGCTGTCAGATAAAGATCGGACGGGGTGGGATTTGAACCCACGGTAATGCACGATTGCAGTTTTTTGCTGTTTTATTGTGTCCGATTTCACTTTTTTGCTTCTGTTTTTTGGTAATTTGCTACGCTTGCTACGTGGCGTCTATTTACAAAAGGTCTGACAGCAAGTGGTTTTGGATCAGGTATAAAACCAAGGATGGCCAGTGGAAATCCAAGGCCACCAGGTACAGGACGGACAACACTCTGCATCGCGCTAGAGCTGCCCAAGAGGCCGCCGAGTTGTCCATCCATGAGCATGAAAAGCGAACTAATGATCTCAGCTGGGTGGACAGGCTTATCGAAACCCACCAAGTCGCCACCAACACTCGGATTTACTACCGAAACTCTTGGCGCAACCTGATTCGATTCATGTCCGACCGTAGCATCGCCATCGAAGATTTTACCCCGGCAACGGCCCATGAATACATTGCTTGGCGTACCACCAACCCGCGCTCCGGCGGTGGGTTTGTCGGCCGCAACCAAGCGCTGCAAGACGTTAAGATTTTGAAGTGGATCCACCGGCAGGGCCGATTGCTTGGCCACATGTCCAGCATGGCCATGGTTGATTTCCGATCCCGCAAAAGCCCCGTCCATCGCAAGCCTGTCTTTGCCGAGGATGACGTTGCCAGATGCCGCGAAGCGCTCGCCAGCCGCTTTGTCCCTGACTGGATGCGCACCAGCTTTGAAATTGCCTACCATACCGGCTGCCGAATGAAAGAAACTAGGATTCCCCTGTCCTGCATTGATCTTGAGGCGAGCACCATGACCTTTCCGGAGCCCAAAGGCGGATCCGGACGCTCCTACACCATTCCAATTCCTGACGGTCTTTTGCCCTTGTTTGCCAAACTTAAGGCCACGCCCAGATCGCATACCTTTGAGTGGCCGGGAGCCGGCACCAAAGTCTCCTGCTACTGGCGTCGGTTCTTTAATTTGGTGGGTTTGAAAAAGCATAGTTTTCATGGGTTGCGCGCTACTCGGGTGACAAACCTGCGGCGTGCAGGGATTGTGCAAGCTGTTGCCATGCGATTGGTGAACCACAGCTCAACGCTCGTCCACGAGCTTTACCAGCGCCACTCGGTTGAGGATCTTCGGAACTACGTGAACGCTGGCCTTGGGTCATCCAAGCCTCAAACGCCTGCGGAAACACTAACCCGCGCACGATTGGAAATCCCGCCTCAAAAGACAAGGAGCGAGCCCGGTAATACGTTATCCCGTACGCTTCCGACAGTTCCCGCAGATTAAGAGGTTGATTGAGTGTGCGCTTTTGATGCGCACGCGAGAGCACTGCGTTATCCCTGGCACCATCACCGTTGAAAGCCCTCGCGCTCATGGTGGAACTATCTTGAAGCCTCGATTTCGAGTTGGTGGCGCTCGATAAGTTCGGTCACTAGCTGGGAAAGGGAGAGACGGCGGTCGGCCGCAATTTTGATCCCGGCTTTTTTGACGTCCAACGGCAAATAGAGGTTAGTCTGCTCACTCTTGCTGGCCTTCGTCATTTGCGCAAGTTGTGCGCCATATTTATGCCGTCAACAAAAATCTTTTGTTGAGTTAGATTATTTTTTACGAGGGCTTGCCCTGTGCGTTATTTTAGCGCATAATGTGTGTCGTGAAAAAGGAGCGCACCAATGTTTATTTGCCCACGGAGGTAAAGAAAAGGGCCATGAAAATGGCCGACAGCTCCGGCATGTCATTGTCTGTTTTTATCACCCAGCTGCTTATCAAGGAGGCAGCCCGTGAGCAGGGTTTTACCAAAGAGAGCCCTGCTATTTATGTTCCCGCTCGGTTACGGGTAAAAACTAGCCCAAAAGGGATATAGTTGTGCAGACATTTGGCGATGGCCAAAGCCCTTAAGACTTTTTCTGATTTAAATTCTTGATGATGCGATAGTAGGGGTGCAGCCGGAAGTAAGGCCGGCGTCTTACATTCCCATTATCCACCCCGCTCACCTCCGACCGAAACTTTTTCATCTCTAACTTTCCCGATTTTACCAGCCTAGTAACAATGCGGCTGACGTGCTCCTTCGACATGCTTTGCTCTTTGGCGATCTCTTTAACGGTTTTAAAGCCAGGAGGGATCACGTCCGCCTTGCGGCTAAAAGCATCCTGCAATACCTCTGCCCAATCGTTGCTCATAGCGGGAATCTCCATTCATCTTTGACCGGCGTGGCAAGCCACGCCACGCAAGCGTCAGCACAATACTCCCCATAGGCAAAGCCGTGCCCCCAGCGGTACGTGGCACGGCGGTGCCTGGCGTAGCCCATGGAGGGAATGTTGGCCAGTGTGCCGGTGCATATCCCCACCGGCGATCCCCTCACCCGGCCCCTGGTGATCTCCGGCCGGTGCAGGTGAGCCATGACGATGGGCCGGCCAAGGCTCTCCACGGTATCCCTGACGGCCGCTTCCCCGCATTGAAAGCCGTGCAGGAATACGGTGTCGCCCAGCAGGAAAAGGCCATCGTCAATGTCGTAAGGCAATAGCCGGGCCTTTAGTTTTTTCACGGCCTGCTCAATGGCCTGCGTTCCCTGCTCTGCCGCATAGGCCACGACAGCAGATGAGCTGCGCAGCATACCCCAAAGCCTGGCTTCGTGATTTCCAAGTAGCACTACTGACGGAGCAAGCTCCTTAAGATGGCTCATGCCGACTAGGTAATCGTCAGAAAAGCTGGCTGTCTTATCCGGATCGTCCGGGGAGCTGCGTGCCCCGGCTCGCCAGGCGGCCGTGTCCAAAAAATCGCCCAGATGGATGGTGGTTTCTGGTTTCCACCGGCGCTTAAAATCCAGCACGGTGTCCCAGCTTTTGCGGTCAATATGGGCGGCGTGCGTGCACCCTACGGCAAACCACCGACGCCATTTGCGGACGACGTTCACTTGCCCCTTGCCTCGTGTCAGCGCTTATCAAAACCCGTGGGCATTCCTTGGAGGATGTGCAGGATCTTGCGACAATTCTCTCTGGCTAGGCTTGCGGCCAACGAATCATCCGTGCAGCCGGCCATGGCCAGATCCGCAATGGCCCCAAGCTGGATTCGGTGGGTGTAGACGTAAGCGACCAGATCCACCACCTCCTGCATCGCATCCGACCAGCACGGCCGCAGCCATAGGGATCCGCCATGCTCCTCCTGGCCCCGGCGGTACTTGGTGCTGAAATCCTTTGAAAACGTCTCTAGGATGGCTTTTAGATGGAGCTCATGCTCCGGGCTCATAACGTGCTGCGTCATGGCTTGCGAATGCCCACCTTGCGCTGCATGGCCTGCCTGTTCTTTTCCGCAATCTTGGTGCCAGAGCTCTCAGCCTGCGGAATATCCCGCCACGATGCGTAGCGACTATCCTGCAAGTGGCCTGTTTCAAAAGAAATGGCGGTTAGCCCAAAAGTAATACCCACACGCTCGCCTAGTTTGAATGCCGTCTCATCGTCCCAATCGGCCTGAAACAGATCCACCTTGGCGGCTGGTTTCATGGGCACCCAGTCGAACGCTAGGCCGTGATTATGATACGACTCCCCTGGTCTTGCCTTGGTTACTATCTTGCCCGGCTTGGATCTCCCGATGGCATACAGCGCCGCCTGCTCTTCCATGCTTCTAAAACCGGTGTAGATCAGCGGGAGGATCCCGGTCTGGATCATTTCCTCCAGCCACTGCTTTGCCTTGCGCTGAAAGGACAGCTCCAGCGTGCTGATGGTCTTAAGCGTCCGACTGCTGACTTCGCCTAGCGTATTCATTTGCTTTCCGCACGTGCTCGCCAGCGGTCTGTTTCAGCCAGGCTTGCAGATAGCGCCTTAAGCGCGGAGACGTACTGGTCGCGGTAAGCGGACGGAGCTGGGCCGCTGACTTTTTGGATTTTGTCCCAATCGTAGATAAGCGCCTCGATTGTTTCCGGGCGCGGCGGCGGGCCGTCCGAGATAGGCGTGACCGTTGCGCAGCCACTAATGAGCAGCGGGAGGCTTATTAGACCACCAAGAATCAATGCTTTGATCGCGCTTGCGCTTTTCCGCCTCAATGATTGCGTCCCGGTAGCTGGTCTTGTCTTTGGCTCTATTTTGCAGCCACCAGAGAAAGATTGCCCCAAACGTGCCAAGAATTGTGATGGCACCGGTGATCATTCTCTCCCCTTATTTGCGGGAGATTTGCGAAATAAAATCAACAATCTTCTGCAAGGTGCGCTCCGGCTCGTCACCAGGGATGACCGTGGCCACGGCGATGGCGGCCGTAAGGACGGCGGTGAGGATCCCGACATATTGTTGCCAGTTCGTGGCGATATTGTTGATGATGTCCATGCCCTGCCGCTTAATGTCAAAGACCCAGCTTGCGGGAAACAACGGCTCCAAACGCGCTGGCGGCGGCCGTTACGATTACCCAAGCGAGCCAGAGTTTGGTTTTGAGCGTGTGGGCGTCTGCCTCAAGCGCCGTCACCTGCGTATCCAGATGCGTCAGCTTGGTTT
>Ga0214917_10004399_pt1 | contig 15681 bp, 10 predicted proteins | sample LL_1208_BB_MetaG_FD_177983 | JGI IMG/M metagenome (GOLD analysis project Ga0214917, IMG submission 177983) | Freshwater microbial communities from Lake Lanier, Atlanta, Georgia, United States - LL_1208_BB | ecosystem: Environmental > Aquatic > Freshwater > Lake | place: USA: Georgia | collected... | reverse complement strand
TAAGTTTAAAAAAATGAAATACTACCATTTTACAGGGATTGCCCTCATCATTTTTACAGAATTTGTAAAATACCTTTTTTCTAATAATCCAGAGTGGGTTGAGCATTTCTATGCTCAAGGTATTTATAGGTTCTTAAGTTTTCTGATTCATTCGGTTTCCTTTGTTTTTATTATACCCGGTTTATTTTTAATCCCTTTATTATATTTTACCTTTCTGATTTATGTCTTCAGAAACAAAAAAAATACGCTTTATAAATTTAGCTGGTTTATAAATAGTGTAGGTATTTTGTATTTTTTATTCTATTTGGTTTGGGGGTTTAATTATTACAGATTACTCATAGATGATAAATGGACCGTTAAGGTTAAGCCTTTTTCTACCATTCAGTTGGAAAAAGAATATGAAGAAACTACTTTTAATTTATTGATAATTAGGCATTTACTTGCAGATACTGCTTCTAAAATACCTATCAGAAAGAATGCCACACAAAGAAATGAAGATATGAAAATTCTTCAAAGTAATCTTCGTCTTTGGTTAAGAAAAAATGGATTTCCTCAACAATCTTCAATTTCCATTAGGCCCATATTACCAAAAGGCTTTTTTTTGCACTTTAGTACAGCGGGTATGTTTTTTCCGTTTTCTCACGAGGGAAATGTTGATGCAGGTTTGCATCCATTGGAATTTACCTCTGTAATGGCGCATGAAATGGCTCATGGCTATGGTTTTGCTGACGAAGGAACCTGTAATTTTTTGGCATTTATCTGTCATCAAAATGATAAAAATGCCTGGATTGCCTATTCAGCTACTTTGGGATATTGGCGTTATCTCGCCGCTAATGTCAGGAAGGTTTCCCCTGATTTTTTCAATCGCAAAATAAGAGAAATACCCACAGGCTTGAAATTAGATCTGCAGGAAATGCAAGATTACAGCAACAAATATGAAGACTGGATTCCAAAATGGCAATATAAAATTTATGATGCCTATCTAAAGGGACAGGGAATAAAAGAAGGTATGCTGAATTACAATAAAGTAATAGGTTTAGTTTTAGCCTATAAAGCAGCTAAGCCTTTCATTTTTGATGCTTCCTCTTTTCCTAAATAATTGTCTATTATATGATGAACGCCATAAATTACAGGTGTTAGTACCACAGCCATTGTGATTTTATAAATGTATTGGATGGTTCCAACAGCAAATATTTGATCCCAGCTCCACGGAGTTACCGTTCCGGCTAACTCAGGCCCCCATTTAAATGCGATTGTTAGAATAACAAAACTATCAAAAAACTGGGACACAAAAGTGGAACCTGTCGATCTGAGCCAAACTCTTTTTTCTCCCGTGACTTTTTTTATCCGATGAAATAACAATACATCAACCAGTTGAGCAACTAAGAAAGCTGCTAAAGATCCAAATATCATAAGAATACCTTGTCCAAATATTACCTTGAATGAGGTTTGCATGTTTTCAACACCCTGTGCTTGGTTTTGAGTCATCCACCAGTCAGCAGGAACGAGCTGAATGGCAAAAAAAATTATTAAAAAAGCATAAGCTATTAAACCTGCAGTAAAAAATGATAATTTTCTTACTCCTTGTTTTCCAAAATATTCGTTAATAATATCAGTCATTAAAAAAACAACAGGCCAGAGCAATACACCTGCGGAGAATTGAAGTGCCCCCTTTTGTCCAAAAAGTTGAATATTAAATCTTGGAATACCCAAGGTATCCTCTAAAGCAAATATCTTTACACCGATAAATTCTGCCACGAGGGCATTGACTATAAAAAACCCTCCAAGTAAGAAAAATAAAGAGGTTCCTTTATCCATCCTTTTTGTAACATGATTAGCATTTAAAATAGGTTGCGACATGAACTTTATTTTTAGTATGGCTTAAAACAATGCAATTATGAATACGTTCTCATTGTAAAATTATCTTTTTAAAGATTAAAAAGTAGTTTTGTGTTAAAATTTAATTCTACTATGCCTAAGTATGCTATAGATTTAAAAAGCGGGTCGATTAAAAATGAGATGCCTTTAATCATAGGAATTGACCTGGGAACCACCCATTCTCTAGTTGCTTATATGGAAAATGGAAAACCTAAAGTTATAAAAGATGAATTTGGCGAACAAGGACTTCTGGCTTCTTTACTATATCTGACAGAAGATAATCATTTTATAGTTGGTGAAAAAGCAGGGGTTTATCTTGAATCGGATCCCTTAAATACGCTCTATTCTGTTAAAAGATTAATGGGTAAATCGTATGATGATTTAATATCCTATAAAGATTTTTACGGTTATGAACTTTTGGATACGGGCTCGGAAAATCTGGTTAAGGTTAAATTACGAGATAAATCATTTACTCCCATTGAATTATCAGCTGAAATCCTAAAGACGCTAAAATTAAGAGTAGAAAAACTTTTAGATTTTCCAGTCTCAAAAGCGGTTATTACGGTTCCTGCATATTTTAATGATGCCCAGCGTCAGGCAACCCGAGATGCCGGTAAATTAGCTGGTTTAGAAATACTCAGAATTATAAATGAACCTACCGCCGCGAGTCTTGCATACGGCATTGGATTAGATAAAAAGGAATTTCAAAAAGTGGCAGTATATGATTTGGGAGGGGGTACTTTTGATATTTCAGTTCTTGATATTCAGGAGGGTATTTTTGAGGTGCTAGCTACCTATGGGGATACCTTTTTGGGTGGAGATGATATAGATAAATCCATTGCAAATTATTGGTGTAACAAATATGGGTTTTCTCTTTCCAATATTCCTGCGCTCAGGAAATTAGCAGAAAGAGCTAAAAAACACTTGTCTAAAGAAGAGGTTTTTATTGAAGTGGATGGTCGTTTTGGCGAACTTCAATTATCCATTCATGAATTTGAGATTCTTGTTAAACCTTTAATTGACAGAACCATAACGGCTTGCGAAAAAGTGCTGCGCGATGCTGGCTTAGAAAAAAATGATGTTCACCAAGTTATCATGGTGGGGGGTTCTACTCGTGTACCAGCCGTTAAAAGAGCCGTAAGTTCCTTTTTCGAAAAAGAAGTTTTTGATCAGTTAAACCCAGATGAGGTAGTGGCATTAGGTGCCGCTATTCAGGCAGATATCCTTTCGGGTAATCAGGAAGACCTCTTATTACTGGATATTACACCGCTTTCTTTGGGTATCGAAACGGTTGGTGGCTTAATGGACACTATCATACCAAGAAATTCAAAAGTACCAACAAAGGTGGGTCGAAATTATACCACTTCCGTTGACGGGCAGACCAATTTAAAGGTTGCCGTTTTCCAGGGTGAAAGAGACTTAGTAGTATACAATAGAAAATTGGGGGAATTCATCCTCTCGGGTATACCACCTATGCCTGCTGGAATTCCTAAAATTGAGATCCAATTTCTGCTGGATGCTGATGGAATATTAAAAGTAAAAGCCAGTGAACTCCGTTCAGGGGTTGAGACCTCGGTAACTATCCAGGCCCAGTATGGTATTTCTGAAGAAGAAATGGCTCTTTTATTATTGGATTCTATTAAAAATGCCTCGTCTGATCTGGCTGCCAGAGCATTACAAGAATCTAAAAATGAAGCAAATAATGTATTACATCATCTGGAGAAATTTAAAAATCAAAATTTAGGTTTATTTGATGAAGAGACGGTGAATAAAATGAATCATTTAGGGGAATGCTTACATCAAAAAATATTGGAAAATGATAAAAGTGCTATCGATCAGGCGATGCATGAACTAAATACTTTTACAAGACCTTTGGCAGAAAGAGCACTCGATCATGCTGTTGCTGCCGCATTAGTGGGTAATAAACCTGTATAACATGAGCAAAAAAGTAAAGAATCGGATAGGTGTGGTTTATTCCACCAATCCAGCATTTAATTATGAGGTGGATAATGGAGAACAATTAGATACTTTGCCACCATTAAAACAAATATTAAGAATTCAATTGGACAGAAAACAAAGAAAGGGAAAAGAAGTTACTTTAATAACAGGTTTTGTGGGTCAAATAGCCGATTGTGAAGAGCTCGGTAAATTACTTAAACAAAAATGTGGCGTGGGCGGATCTGTAAAAGACAACGAAATAATTCTTCAGGGAGATCATCGAACCAAAGTACTTGCCTTTTTACAAGGGGCAGGGTATAATCAAACTAAAATTTCAGGAGGATGAATCAATTAATTAATCAGGAACCTGCTATAACATCGCATTTATTAATGATTAAACCCAAACATTTTGGATTTAATGAAGAGACAGCAACCAATAATGCATTTCAAATAAACGATAAAGTTTTAAACCTTTCTCAAATATCTGCTTTAGCTTTAGATGAGTTTGAACATTTTGTAGATATTTTAAAAGAAGCAAGATTGGATATTACGGTTATTGAAGACAAGGAAACGCCTGTTATTCCCGATTCTGTTTTTCCTAATAACTGGTTCTCAACGCACGCTGATGGCACTGTGGTTACTTACCCTATGTTTTCAAAACAACGAAGATTAGAGAGAAGAGAAGATATTTTTGATTATTTAGCGAAAAGATTTATCATTTCAAATCGTGTTCATTTTGAAAAAGCAGAGGAAAAAAATCAATTTTTAGAGGGAACGGGAAGTTTGATTCTAGATAGGTCAAATAAAGTAGTATATGCTTGTAGAAGTATTAGGACAAATGACGCTTTACTTCAACAATGGGCGAAAAAAATGAATTACAGACTTTTTGTTTTTAATTCAAAAGACAAAAATAATCTTGACATTTATCATACCAATGTAATGATGGCATTGGGGGAGGATTTTGTCATCTGGGGAGGCGACAGTTTATCTGAATATTCAGAAAGGGAATTGGTTGAAAATCAATTTATAATGTCTGGAAAAACAATAATTCCTATTTCTAACGAACAAATTGGTTCTTTTGCTGGAAATATGTTAGCTGTGAAAAATATCAATGGGGAAAAATTGATTATTATGTCCAATACAGCTTATAATTCCTTAACCAATGGACAAATAGCTCAAATCGAATCATTTTCAAAGATTATTAAAGCGAATATACCTACCATTGAAAAATACGGAGGAGGAAGTGTTAGATGTATGTTGGCAGAGATATACTTGCCGGAATCAGAATGAAAAGTAATAAGAATTTAAGGTAAAGAATAAAAAAAAGAGGCTGCCTTATTAAAAGACAGCCTCTTTTTAATTAAATGAATTAATTGAAGATGTAACGCACACCAAGTTGGGCTTGCCATGCATTTCCGACACTAATTGTCTTAACAAATGTTTTGTCAAGTAAAATGGTATTACCATCTACTACTCTTGTTGCCATTCTGTAAGTTACAATTCCATCAGTTGAAACAGAAGCTATAGTTAAAGGACTTGCAGAGCCAAAAGATCCTGAAGTTGTTGAATAACCAACTCCCCAAGCATTATTGAGCATATTTCCGAAGTTAAGAATATCTGCTCTGAATTGAATCGTATTTCTTTTCCCGCCTACCTTAACAAAGAACTCTTGAACTACAGATAAATCTATTCTTGTTAACCAAGGAAAATATCCTCCATTTCTTTCGGCAAATTTACCTTTACGAGATAAAAGATATTCATCATTATCAACTAATAAGTTGAAAGCCTCTTGCTGTTGTTGAGCAGTAAATGTTTTGCCACCTGTAGTTAAGGTAGCAAATGTAAGTTGTGTAGCATTATTTGGGATGAAAATTAAATCATTAATTTGACCATCACCATTTAAATCATTTCCATAAATGTAACTAATCTTACTTCCACTAGCTTTGGTTCCACCAATAGTAAATGCTGTAGAACCTCCAAATTTACCTCCGTAATTTAATCTATAGTTTAGATATCCTACAAATCTATGGCGTAAATCATTATCCGTGTAAGATGGATTCAGGTAGTTTTGACCTCCAACAGTTGGAGCGTTTGCTTGAACTGTACTGCCCACAGATTGTAAATCTGTAGATTTTGCATTAGTATAGCCAATCATTCCTCCAAATCCTTTTATTGCTGGTTTTTCAATTTTTGCAGTAAATGCATATGAATATCCTTTATCTGTATTTGTTAATACAAATGCATTAGCAATTGTAGGATTTAAAAACCTTGCAATAGCAACTGTATTTGCAGCTCCTGACCCAGTACTGGTTACTCCTGAAGCTGGAAAACGAGGTCTGCCATCACTTAGTACTCTGTCTGCATTTTTTAAATTTGCATCAATATATCTTAAACCATTTAAAGTTTTACCGTAGATACCTTCAACAGTAGCCACTAATCCTAAGGGTAATTTCTGGTCAACAGCAATATTTGATTTCCAAACAGATGGATATTTTAAATTTTCATTTGAAGCATTAATTACATATGGAGGTAATTTGCTAATATCTGTTGAGGTAGGAGCAAATTTACTTGGATTTGTAGTGAATGGGTAAGCTGTTGTATTTGTTACGTTTATAACTGCAGTATTAACACCATTGTTACCTAATTGATTAGATACCAATACTTGAGGAACACGTGAAATAAATATACCTGTACCTCCTCTGACCTGTGTATTTTGTTCTCCGTCTAGGTTATAGTTAAAACCTAGTCTGGGAGATAATAAAATAGCTGGTTTTGGAAAAGCACTTGTATTGATTTTTAATGACTTTGCATTTTCATCTTTAAATGTTAAAGCTCCAACTATTGGATTATAGAAATTTGCTGCTGTTGAATTATCATAAATAACAACATCGCCACGCAATCCTAATGTTACCTTTAATTTTTCGGAAACTTGAATCTCATCTTGTGCGTATGCACTAAATGTAGATACTTTCAATGTTTGCAAAGGCTCAATTCCTCCCGGAAGAAGTGAATATCTTAAATTGTATCTATTTAAAGTAACTGGAGATGTTAAATTATTTGGATCATTTTTGAATTGCAAAGCAGCCTTTTTAAAATCATCTATAGAATTATAAACATATACACCATTAGACGCAGGGAAAAAGACATTATTTGACTGGAAAAATTCATAAGCTAATCCAAAGGTAAAATAGTTTTTACCTGATGACAAGTTAAAATTATTAGTCAAATTTAAAGTACTATAATTAAGTTTGTTATTTGGTGTAAATGGGTCGAATCCCACCGTTGTGTAGGTTGTTCCATCTTTTAATATATCCACGGTTGGAAAAATATCTGTACGATATTTTCTGTCTTCAATTTGTTTATTGAAAGTAGCAATAAAATTATTAGACTTTTTACCATCTAAAACCGAGTTTAATTCAAAAGCTAAAGATCGAGTATTATCTTGAATGATATATCCAGTATTCTCTGCAGATATTGCAAGTGCAGAATTCTGGCGATTTCCATTTCCTGCAGTATTACTACTATTGGAGCTACTGATAACCTGCTCAGATTCAGAATCATGATGAGAATAGCGAAGAGATGCCTTATGTTTTTGATTAATATTATAATCTAAACGAATTAACCCTTTTGTACTTTTAACGTCATTATTGAAATTGTCTAGTGCACCTAAATCATAATTAAAGTTAGATTTCATAAATGAAGCCAAATCTTTCAAATCATTTTCAGTTACACGTGATACGTTTCCTGTTGCACCTGCTTTATTTGTTTGCCAGCTTAAAGCTGGATTTGTTCCAGTAAATTGTTCAGCATTTGCAAAAATAAATAATTTATTTTTGATTATGGGTGCACCAATTCTAAATCCTGTAGTTTTTTCATCAATAAAAATTGAAGGTAATTTAATGCCATTAACAGTTTTTCCTACTAAATCACTCGTTCTTAAAATGTGATAAACTGAAGCTGTGACTTCATTTGTACCAGAACGAGTTATAGCGTTTACACCTGCTCCAACGAAACCTGATTGTCTTACATCAAATGGCGCAATATTTAGTTGAACTTCTTCAACTGCATCTAAAGAAATAGCTGTCGTTCCTGTCCTACCACCAGCTGCAGCAGAAGATCCTAGTCCAAAACCGTTATTGAAAACAGAACCATCAATAGTGAAATTATTAAAGCGGCTATCTTGACCTCCAAAGGAACGACCGTTTCCGTATGCGTTATACTTTGTAATGTCATCTATAGTTCTTCCAATTGTTGGAATACTATTTATAACATTAGAATTAAATTGAGTTGATGCGCCAGTTTTTGAACTATTGAATAAATCAGAGCGATTAGCAATTATATCTAATCCACTTAATTCAATAGCTTCTGCAGTTAATTCGACATTAAAAGTAGCTGCTGTACCTAAACTTAAGGTTACATTTTCAATCAGTTTTTCTTTGTAACCAGTATAAGATACGGTAATTTTGTAAGGACCACCAACACGCATACCCGGAATACGGAAATAACCTCCATCATCTGTAGAATTTCCATAAAGAGACCCAGATGGCAAGTGCTCAGCCTGAATATTAGCTCCAACAAGGGCTTCACCCTTTGAATCTCTTACTCTTCCAGTAATTGAAGATGTGGTAACACCTTGTGCATTAAGTTCGTTATAACCTAATAACAACACGAGGAAAAAAGTAAACCAAATAGTAAAATTTTTCATAAAATGGTTTTTTAATTAAACATTTATTTAATTTAGGGACAAAAGTAATCAGATAAACCCGTAATTATCAGAACTGTTGAAATTTTGTTATGTTATTTATTTGTAAACTTTTAAATTTTAGGTTTAACAAGGATTAAATACCATTTTTTTAGATGGATGTAAAAAAAGAAATTGGAATTGTACTTTCAGGTGGAGGAGCCAGAGGTATTGCTCATATTGGTGTTTTAAAAGCTTTAAATGAGTTAGATATTCATCCAACGGTAATTTCGGGTTCTAGTGCTGGCTCTATTATAGGTGTCTTGTATGCAATGGGACTTTCCAGCAAAGAAATGTTTGATTTTGTGGGACATAGCAGTCTCTGGAAATTTTTTAGATTTGAATGGTCTGCGGGTGGCTTATCTAATCTGAATTATCTTAAAGAGAGATTAATCCAAATCGGTATTCCAGAAAATTTTGAGCATTTAAACAAAAATCTCTTCGTTTGTACAACAAATTTGACCAAGGGTATATCTGAAATCTTTCATAAAGGACCTCTTTTGGATCCAATTCTAGCTTCTTGTTCTATTCCATTGGTTTTTAAACCTGTTATTATTAATGGTGAAACTCACGCAGATGGGGGTATTTTAAACAATCTTCCTGCATCTCCCCTGATTCCACTTTCTCATCGTATTATTGGTGTAAATGTGATTCCATTGTCTGAAAATAAAGAAAAGGATTACCAATCGTCCATTCAGATTGCTCAGCGATGTTTTGAATTGTTTATGAATGCAAATACAAAACCCGATTTAATTGCCTGTGATTATGTCATTTCTCCAAAAGTCCAAGATTTTTACCTTTTTTCTTTACCCAAATTTAATCTTATTCATGATATTGGGTATGAGACCACTATGGCCGAAGGGGAAAAGATACAAAAGGCTATATTGGGTTAATTTAGAAAAATGCGTTGTCTTGGAATGACAATTTCTCCGTCAGTTAATTTATTTAATTCTCTTAATTTTATTTCTGGTATATTAAATTTCCTAGAAATACTACTCATGGTGTCTCCTTGTTGTACGACATAAATCTCTCGTTGTGAGGAGGAACCCTTTATCGTTTTTTGATCACCTCTTTCTTCTGATATGATTTCCGGTTCTGAAAAAAGGGATTTCATTTTCCCATTTTGAATATCAAAATAAGGTACATTTTCCTCTGGTTTAGATTCAGTAGATAAACTTTCTGAAGGACTTTCTTTCAATGTTTTTATTTCTTCTGAATTTCCTCTGTTTTGTGGGGCCTGAATGTTAGATACAGGGCAAATGACCGTAATTAAAGTTTGGCCTGGATTAATTTTTTCATTTGGCGTTAAGCCATTCATCTGTCTGAATCTGGCTTCAGTGAAACCATATGCTTCTGCTAAAACAGGTACAGTCTCATTAGCTCTGACAATATGTTTTCCGTCTGTATTTTCCCACATTCTTGAATTTAATGATAAATTAGCCTTATTATTTTCAGGAATTTCAGCTCCTTTCGTACGCATGCCCTCTATGATTGGATCATTTTCAGGTGCTTTAATAAAAATAATATCACCGACTACCTTTTCATCAAAATCTGGATTCCAACGATAAATATCCTGGTGAGTTATACCAAAAGTAAGGGCTATTTTTTCAATATTATCAGCTTCTTTAAATACATGCGTACCATCAGATGATTTTGGTTTTATTTTTTCCGCTGGAATTTTTATGGCTAATCCAATTTTCAGTCTATTAGGATCAACACCAGGGTTATAATCCATTAATTCACCTGGTAAAACATTGTATTTTTTGGCAATACCAAAAAAGGTTTCACCCTTTTCTACCAAGTGCATTCTTTCTTCTGAAGAGGTTGATTGATTTCCCTTTGATCGTAAAAGATTTTTACTATTGTCATTTTGATTGTTTACCTGACTTTCAATACAAATACTTGACATGTAGTCTATAAAAGGTATTCCTTTTATTCTTAAAAGAGAATATTCTCCTTGATTTTCAGAAAAAGATTCTTTTATTACACCTAGTTTTGGAGTCCAGGTAATGTCCTTAAACAAATCAGTGTTAAGTTTTGAATTTTTCCTAATGGTATATGACTTACAAAGGCTGTTATTTATCTCTGTAATTTTTTGAAGCTTTAAATCAGAGGATGCTAAAACAATATCCCGGTTCATATCTAAAACAAATTCCATATCTGGGCTTCGAAATTCACATCTATTATTTTGAATTAAAATCCATTCGATAGCATATACAGGTGCAATCCTAAACTGATTTACACCCGCCGGTAAAACTAATTTGAGTTCCTGATTTCCTGAAATAATTTTTTCACGTATAGAATCATCGAGTTTTACCCAGACAGAGGCATTCATTAAGACGGCATCTAAAGGTTTTATGCTTGTAACTTCTCTGTCTGACTCAACTCCAATATCAAAAATAAGGCACTCATTTTCAGAAATTATAAATAAATATTTTACGTATTCCTTGCCCGCTTTGGTATTTGAATAAGCAAATTCCATTTTCTGAAAATTTTCAGATCCAATGGTAAATTCAATGGCTTTATCTATTTTTTGGCCATAAAGACAAATACTAATTAGATAGATAAAAGCAAGAGAAGGGAATTTTATCATTTTTTTTTCCATGGTTTCCATACTCAAAACAATTCAATTTAAAGGAAAAGGCTTAATGAAACGTTGTAAATCTATAAAAAAGTTTTTATAAATCAATAAAAATCAACTTGAAATGCCAATATGGGAATAAGAGGCAAGGCATAATTGTAATAAATTTGTAATTTCTGATTATCAAATCTTTCTCTGATTTTATTCTTTCTTAAGGTTGCGTTCTGGAGATCAATCCTAAAAGTCCAGGTAGTACGCTCTTTATTAATTTTGTATGCCATCCCATAATCTAATCGCCAGAATGTTGGAAGTCTTGGCTCATAAGCATTTGCATTATCAAGCACTGTGGTTTTTCGTTTAATCGATTCTTGCAAAAGAATGGGAATATATCTGTTTCCACCCCTTAACATAAATCGGATATTATAGGACAAAAAATGTTTTTTTTCTTTCCCAATGGGAAATTCTTTTCCTAAAACGGCACTGCCAGCGAAAGTATTGTTAAATATTGTATTTCTCCATTTTAAATCTAAGGTTTGATAAGTTGATTGAAACAGGGAAAAAGTAAATAAATAATAAAAATTCTTATAAAGAAACTGTTCAACAGTAAATTCCAGGCCTATGTTTTTTCCCAACCCTTGATTTGTTAAAATGGCGCCCGGAATTCCTGATGTTGAGTTTAAGATAGAAAAAAAGCTTTTCCTACTGGTATCAACAGGTATCTGATATAATTTTTGATGATAAGCTTCAACTACCCAACGTGCATGGTTGGATACTCGTTTATTGAAACCAATCACTGTATGCCTGGCCATGGATGGTGATAAATCTTTATAAGGTTGAATAAACTGGCCAGTTCGGGTTTGCCGCTTGTATAAATATAAAGTGATGGGTTCTAAACGACTATGTATGCCAAATCCAGCATTAATGGAGGATTTTTCCCCCGTTTTAATTTCCATTCCCAGTCTAGGTTCAAAAGTAGCTTTATTATTCAAATTAAAATGTAACGTGTGAATACCTGCTGAAAATTGTAAATGATTATTAGGTGTATATTTAATTTGACTATATCCTTGTGTACTGAAGGTATGCCCTTTTTCATTGATCCAGTTTATAATTTTTTTCTGTCCTGAATTCCAAATATCTTCATTTAATTCAAATCCGAGCCTGGAGATTATTATTCCAGTTCTCATTTTCCAATGGCTGTTAATTCGATGATTAAAAAAAGTGGTGAATCGCAACGCTCTTTCATAATGTGTTTCATCATAGGTATTTATCCAGCTCCCGTTTATGAGGTTTTCTCTGAAATATTGATGTGAATTAGTTGAAAAAGCAAGGACTGTATTAATGTAACCTATTTTTTTTATGGGTAATTGATGACTGATGCCTGTTGAAGTTACTTTATTTTCATCTCTGTCTTTAAAAGTTTCATAATCGCTGTCTGAAAAATTCTCACCACCTAAACCCCATAAGGTAAACTTTCCCGTTTTTTTTGTTGGAAGCTCAAAAGTAAAATTATAATCGCGGAAGGCAGGTTTAAATCCTTCTGTTTCTATTTTAACCAATCCTGTTTTAAACAATAATTCCAGGGTAGAATATCTTCCATTTATCCGGTAAGATGCGCCCGACTTGGTTATGGGTCCTTCTGCAGCTACTTCCATACCAACCACACCAAGTAATGCCTTAAATTCATGCTTTCTGTCATTTCCACGCCTGAATTTCAGGTCAAATACCCCTGATAATGCATTACCATAATCAGATGGGAAAGCGCCTGTCAGAAAATCGGAGTTTGCCAGACTGCTACTGTTAATCATACTAATGATGCCACTTGTAGAACCTTGACCATCTCCAAAATGATTTGGATTAGGAATTTCTATACCTTCAAGTCTCCAAAGTAAACCTTTGGGAGAATTTCCTCTAATAATTATTTCATTGTTGTCATCATTTCCAGAAGAAGTAACTCCGGCGAAAGACATGGCCATTCTGGAGGGATCACTATAACCTCCTGCATATTTATTGCTTTCCTGAACGCTGAATTGTCTACCACTGACAAAAGCTAATTCATTGGTTGTTTTTGTTTTATCAATATCAGCCTGGATAACTATTTCCTGCAATTGAATAGGAGATTCAACCAGCTGGAAATCTAAAATAGCTTCCTTCCCACTGCTAACCTCCACTGACTGGACACTTCCCTGTTGATATCCTAACAAAGAAAATAGGACGGTATACCTGCCAGGTGAGAGTCTTTCGAAATAAAATTCCCCTAATGCATTGGAATACATACCTTTATTGTTTTCTATTATTTGCACACTTACTCCTTCCAGAGCTTGCTTTGTTTCCCTGTCCAAAATTTTTCCTCTCATTACTCCCGTACCATTTTGACCTAAAAGCCATAATGGGAATAGTAAGCAAAGTAAATACCGCATAAATCAGTTTATATTGTTAACCCATTATTTACAGCATATAAAACCAGCTCAGATGGGCGTCTCAATTTAAGCTTTTCCATAATATTTTTTCTATGTGTATATACGGTGTGGGTACTTAAATTTAATTTTCGACTTATTTCCTTTGCTACAAGTCCCTTGGCAATAAGTTGGACAATTTCTAATTCTCTGGCGGATAAAGGAATAGGTTCACTGCTTAAGTTTTGAGAAAATGATTTTTCAAAAATATAATCAAACACACGGGTGCAGAAAAATTTCTCGCCCTGCGTTATAGCTTTAAATGCTTCTTGTATTTCCACGGCGTCACATTTTTTGGTCAGAAATCGAATAACACCTGTTTGAATTACTTCATATATATTTTCCCTTTCGTCATCGGACGAAATAACCAATATTTCTATTTCCTGATATTTTTCCCTTATTGTTTTTATATTTTCCATTTTAAATGAGCCTGGCTGATTGTAGTCCATTACAATAATATCAGGCTTTTTATCCTCCAGAAACACAAAAAGTTCAGATTCATTTTTAACCTCACCTATAATGGTAAAAGATTCCATCTCCTTGATTAATTCACTCAGTGCAAAGCGGATCAGAAATTGTGAATCTGCCAATAATACCCTATAATTAGATTTGTGCATAAATGAATTTTAGGGCTAATTTAGATTAAGTTTAGATAAAAATAAAAAGAATAGTGAAAAGATAATATTAATTGTAATATTTTTGATTTTTGCTTAATTAAAAAGGTATGTTAAAGCCCAATATTACCCTTAACCTGTGTGGAAGGTTATTCGTGTTAGAGCGTCCTGTGGTCATGGGAGTCATTAACATAACCAACGATTCCTTTTATGAAAATAGCCGCTTTACTGAAATAGATAAAATATTGGCCTATGCTGAGAAACACCTCAAGGAAGGAGCAACTTTCCTGGATATTGGGGGCATGTCGAGTCGGCCTGGAGCACCTGTTTCAGAGGCTAAAGAGGAAGAAAAAAAAATGGTTCCCATTGTAAAGGCTTTATTGAAGGAATTTCCTAATGCTTATATTTCCATAGATACGGTTCATAGTAGCGTTGCCAATGCGGCTTTTCAAGAAGGTGCAGTGATCATAAACGATATTTCAGCGGGAACTATAGACCCAGAAATGTTTCCCTTTGTAGCAAAAGCAGGAATTCCTTATGTGTTGATGCACATGAAAGGGGTTCCTCAAAATATGCAGCAAAATATTCAATATAGTAAGGTTGAAGTGGATGTATTAGATTTCCTTATTTTAAAATATCAGGAACTTAAACTTTTAGGAGTAAAGGATATAATCATAGATCCCGGTTTTGGATTTGGAAAAAGCTTACATCAAAACTATACCTTGTTGCATAATCTTTCCATTTTTAGAATGCTTGAATGCCCTATGATGATTGGGATATCCAGAAAATCCATGATTTACAAAATATTAGATGGTTCTCCTGAAGATGCATTGTTTGGTACAACCGCTTTACATTTTTATGCTCTTCAGCAAGGTGCATTAATTTTAAGAGTGCATGATGTTAAAGCTGCCATTGACACGATAAAGGTTTGGGAGGCATTAGAAGCAGTTAATCAAGTTGAAAATTTATAAAATGCCATATATTAATGATGATTATCGACCCCCGTTTTGGTTTAAAAATAATCACATAAACACCATTTCAGCCGCTCTTTTTAGAAGAAAAATGAAATTAATCTTTGAAAGAAAACGGTTTAAGTTAAAAGATGATGATTTTGTAGATTTGGATTTTGTTATTACTGGGGCTGATAAACTGGTTATTTTGATGCACGGACTTGAAGGAAGTTCTGACAGAGCCTATATCAGGGGAATGGCTAAGATACTTTCTAAGCATCATTTTGATGTACTTGCATTTAATTTTAGAGGTTGTAGCGGGGAACCAAATCTCTCAATGAAAGGCTATCATATGGCAGCAACGGAAGATTTAGAGGAGGTGATTACTTCTTTAAAAGATGAAAATAAATATAAATCTATTTATTTAGTTGGATTTAGTCTGGGAGGAAGTGTTGTTCTTCGTTTTTTATCATTATTAAAAGGAAATCCATCTTTAAATAATGTTAAAGGTGGCGTCGCATTTTCA
>Ga0214917_10004398_pt1 | contig 15683 bp, 14 predicted proteins | sample LL_1208_BB_MetaG_FD_177983 | JGI IMG/M metagenome (GOLD analysis project Ga0214917, IMG submission 177983) | Freshwater microbial communities from Lake Lanier, Atlanta, Georgia, United States - LL_1208_BB | ecosystem: Environmental > Aquatic > Freshwater > Lake | place: USA: Georgia | collected... | reverse complement strand
CACAAATATAAAAAAACATTTTATTGGCTTTTTATTATTTATATGTATATCATTGATTCTATTTTTATATGGATTTTTTGAAGGAGGCAGTGGATATAGTATATTTGGTTTAACAAATTTTATTATTACTTTTATATACATAATATTAAGAATTATAGATAGTAATTACAGAACACATATGAATATTGTTAATATGTTTAATACAACATTTGGATTTATATTTGTAGTGCTTTTTATAATATCAATGCTCTGTTTATTTCTACCATATTATTTAATAAAAACTAAGAAGCATGTAAAAGCAACAAAGAACAAAGCATATATTTCAACTCTATCAATATTCACTTTTATTGGAACATTTTTATTTAGTCTACTAGTTGCAATTTTTATAAATATAAAATGAAAGTATTCCATGTATGTTTTTGTTGTCTTGTGAAGGGTTACACTAGTGAAACCCCATCATATGTGGAATCCGCAACTGGCTGAAATGATGTATTTACATATTCCATTTGAGAACTTTTTCCCACCGGCGCACGCATTTCAATAATGTCTTCTTCCAATGTTTTGTATTGGGGTGGATTCATTTTCTGTAATTGAACGTCCTTGTTGGCTTGTGTTGGAGTGTAGTCTATGATTGCACTTCGGGCAGTGACAAGAGAACTTCGGCGAATTAATTCATACCCTACCAAAATGTATAAAATACCTAAAATCGGGGATGTGTACAAAAATAAATATACTGTAACACAGAATATAACTAAAATTCCTAAAGAGGAATCTACTGATGATGCAATAAATGCAGGTGTGGGAATGGGGAAAATGATATATAACACAAATACAATAATAAGTATAATTTCAAGGGGTGTAGATTTGTTGAAAGAATTTACAATTGCCATTATATCATACAATTATATTTTTATGTATAAAGAATCATAAAAATATATTTCGAAAACCTATTTATAGATTATTTGTTAATATTCATAGAGAACATTTGAAACTTAAATAACAATATAATATTATGAATTCTTCAAACAATTCTAAAAAATCAAAAAAACAACCCACAGAATTTATTTTAAGCATTGCCTATAAAAATCTGGTATGTTGTCATTCTTATTTGGGGAAAAAAGGGTATACCATACCTAAATCTATTTTGAATCCAGAAGATTTAGAATTTTTAAAGAAAGATTTGCTTGTAAAACCGGAATTGTTCGGTGGAGTCCCATTCCATGTAGGGTCCACATTTATGCAAGAAAATTCATTTCCTGTATATCGCGAAAATGCGCAAAAAATATATATACCCCGATTTTACGGGTTAGCCCGTTATGGAACCCCCGAGTTGCCATGCGAAATGGAATCCGGGGAGAACATTCAAGTGGAGTTTGCAAAATCAGTGCGGGATTATCAAGAAGAGATTATAAAAACATATATTGAACATGTGAAACCAAAACCATCCACTGAATCAAGTGGGGTTACCCCAGGTATTGAAGGCGGGGGTGCAATATTGGAGGTCCCTTGTGGACAAGGAAAATGTTTGGGAAAAGATACCCCCATCATGATGTATGACGGAACACTCAAAATGGTACAAGATGTGGTTGTAGGCGATGTTATTATGGGGGACGATTCTACACATCGCAATGTATTGAGTACCATTCAAGGAAGAGAACAATTATACAAGGTATCTGAAGTGTATAGTATTGAAAAAAATGGAGGGGTTTGCTATGAAACCACCTCTTATATTGTTAATGAAAGTCATATATTGTCTTTGAAAGACAAAGAAGAAAAAACAATAGATATAAATATTTTGGATTATTTACAAGAATTAGAAACTACAAAAAGAGAACATTGGGGGTATAGAGTTCCTATATCATTTCGCGAAACTCCCATAGAATTAGACCCCTATGAACTAGGGAACTGGATAGGATGCAATGCAGTTTCTCCTTCTTTATGTTCTCCATTACACGCGGATTTTATAAATAAATATAACTTATCTGAAAACATTGGTATTCCACATCATTATAAATGTAATACTAAGAAAATTCAAACCAATGTTCTCCGAGGCATTATGAATTCTCCTATTTATCATGAAGATTATTTTGAAACAAACAAAAAAATACTGGCAAATGACATTGTGTTTTTGTTGCGTTCATTGGGTTATTTTGTAATGGTAGAGAAAAAAATATTCGAGGAAAATGAACATTATAGGATTCATATGAGAACATGTGGTCTAACATACAAAATCAAAATTGAAAAAATAGACTATGATGTTCAAAATGAATATTATGGATTTGAAATTGACGGAAATCGTCGATTTGTTCTCGGAGATTATAGTGTAACACATAATACGGTAATGGCACTCAAAATCATTTCTATTCTACAAAAGAAAACGCTCATATTGGTCCACAAAGAATTTTTAATGAATCAATGGATTGAACGCATTTCCGAATTTCTGCCAGATGCATCTGTGGGGAAAATCCAAGGACAAGTAATAGATGTAAAAGGACGCGACATTGTCATTGGTATGATACAAAGTATATACGACAAAGATTATCCATCAGACATGTTCTCTTCCTTCGGGTTAACCATTATAGATGAAGTTCATCGTATTGGAAGTGAACAATTTTCGAAAACCTTGTTAAAAACCATTAGCCCCTATATGTTGGGAATATCCGCCACGGTGGACCGGAAAGATAAATTGACCAAAATATTATACATGTTTATTGGTGAAAAAGTATATTCCAACAAAACCCGTGATGATGACAAGGTATATGTAAGGGCCATCGAATATAAATCTTCCGATGCCGAATTCAATGAAGTGGAATGTGATTATAGGGGTAACCCCATGTATAGTAAAATGATTGTCAAATTGTGCGAATATGGTCCCCGTAGCGATTTTATTGTAAAAATCATTCGCGATTTAATAGAAGAAAACCCCGGAAACCAAATTATGATATTGGCCCATAATCGTTCTTTGTTGACTTATTTATATGATGCAATACAACATAAAAATATAGCGAGCGTGGGATATTATGTAGGGGGGATGAAACCCGCGTCCCTACAAGAAAGCGAAGGAAAACAAATTGTGGTTGCCACATACGCCATGGCGGCGGAAGCATTGGATATTAAAACATTGTCTACACTTGTTATGGTCACCCCAAAAACAGACATTGTTCAATCGGTAGGACGCATATTGCGTATGAAACATTCCACACCTATTATAGTGGATATTGTAGATGGTCATGAACCTTTTAAAAATCAATGGAAACAGAGGTTGCGTTATTATAAAAAATGCAATTATAGTGTGCATATGTGTAATTCGAATCAATATGGGGGAATGGGGGAAATCGAAATTTCCTCAAATTGGAAATTATTATATAATCCTAAAGCAGGTTCTTCATGTTCTCCAGATGGAGAAAAAGAAGATATTACTAGTGATGACAATGCCCCTAAAATCGGAAAATGTTTAATTTCATGGGAAGAACCTGATGTTGACCCGCAGACATTTTAGCGTCTTCGACTTCTTTTGTTTGATTTTGATTTATTATTATATCTTTTTATGATTTTACTTTTTCGCATTTTGGAGGACCTCGATTTTCGTTTTCCACCCCTAGATTCATATTTATAAGTGGAACCTTCTGTGCCCGCTGTTTGAATAGAAGGTAATACATTGTTTGGTGAATTTAAGGATGATGCATAGGAAGCAAACGCAGACATGTATAGTGTATAAATATATTTTTATTCATCTATAAAAATGGGTGAACTAATTTTATACAGCCCTTATCTCATAATTCGTTGTGTCTTCAATATATTTTTTAATATTATTAAAATTTTCTTCAATTTCATCCTGAGATTTAGTTTTATCTTTATTGTTAAACTCGTATACTATATCGTTATTATTTTTATTAACAATCTGAAACCTAGCATATTTTTTTGAATCTTCTAATTTAGCTAAAGTATCAATTATTTCATATCCGCCTCCTTTTTGTGACTTTCTGCTTTTTCTAAATTTCTTGCCCTTTTTGTAATTTCTTGCCCTTTTTGTAATTTCTTGGTGTTTTCTTCATATATAATATAATAATATATTAGTACCTAGTATTTTATATAGTTGCACATCTTTAATAAAGATGAGTACTTTACTTACACAATTCAAATCTTATTTTGGACGATGTACTATTGGCAAATGTTACAAAAGAATTACAAGTAATTATGTACTAATTTACTAATGTGAACAATGCGACTATGGGATGGACATACATGTACCGGCACCCATTTCTTAAATTTATTATGAAAGACGCACTCCATGATTATTTTTTTATTTAAATCCACATATTTATCATGGTCAATGTTCTCGAAATCGTCTTCGTCGTCACTTTCTTCAATATAATCCAAATTTTGATTTTCGCGAATATTGCGAAATAATTTATTCATATAAATACTCGTTTTTATGGTAGGCACTCCTGCAACCCCATAATAGACTTGACTGTTATTTTTCCCAAATGCATACAAATGATAAATATCATATTGAATATCCGCCATTACCAAAAATACCGTCTTTTCTTTGTATTGAGGCTTATTAAAAGCCAACGCCAATGGCTTTCTAGGAATTTCAACACTGGTTTGTGCCACTGGGTGCACATGGTGAACAGGTTTGTCCCTCCCCATTTTCGACAATATATTATGGAGCGGAATATTTATGTAGGGGGATATTTCGTTGAGTTTTCGTAATTGTATGTGATGGGTGTTGTATACAATGTTTTCTTTGTGTTTTTCGAATTCGGAAATAATATTTTGTTCGTTTGTGGATTTGACTCCCCACATGAACGGGAGGGCAAAAATAACAGTGGGAAATTCGGGATTATGGTTTGCACATAGTGTGGAAGTCATATGTTCAAATACTTTTTCAATATACCCCAATTTTTCGCTCAATAACATGGACTTTAATGCAACACCTTTATAATGGAAAATATCTTCTATTATAAAGAATTGGGTTTGAGCATCTTCTCCAACAGTTAAGAGTGTTCCATACAATAAGGTTCCGTAACAGAGTTCGAAATTGAATTGTGGGGTTTGTACAATACTGATTTTGTTTATTTTTTGATTTCGACTATAATCCATTAAATAACATACATCGTTTTCTCTTTCGAAAGAAAAATAAGCGCAATATTTTTTACCGTTGGGAATGGCAAGTGCAATATCATAATGGGGGAAAACTTTCTTATGGGCAATATTTTCATAGGAAAGTTCAAAAGGAGGAATTCGTTTTACTAATTGTTGAATTTGAATGTCGTTTAAAAATTTCATAACAAAGGTTATTCTTAATTAGAATAGCGCACTAGTTTTATATTGTTTTTATAAATTTTCTATTTCATGATTCATGTGGTCAAGTAAAGATTTTTCCATGGTTTGTTTTTCTTCTACACTTAAATAATCATTTGGATTTGATGTGGATTCGTTTTTTTTGTTCTCGAGAACTTCGGATAAGATATTTTTGTATTTTTCGGCTTGGGTTCCTACTAAATCTTTTGTTTTTTTATAGGAATAATTTGTTTTTATATATTGATATCCATAATGCAAAACAAGTATAAGTATAAATGAAATTATAATTGTTTTTATAATACTCCACATCCAATGTTCTCAAGCCTATAAAGGAAAAATACATTTTATAAATAAAAAATTAACGCTTTACTTATTTTTTGGAACTGCGTCTTTTGTTCTTTTTGGTTCTTCTTTTTCCTCCACCGGGAGTTGGAGGTTCATTCTGGTTTGATTTGTATCCAAATAAACTTTCCAAAATTGAACCACCAGTTTTGCGTTTCTTCTTCAGTGCCCCTCCCAATGTATTAGATGTTACAATTTCAAAATGTTCGTTGAACATAATACCATCTTTATCGTAGTAATACTGCATAATTACGAATGAATCATTGAGTATATTAATTCTCCTATTATCATGATTTATTCCAACTTCTATTTGTAAAAAATATATTTTATCAACTTCAAACGAATTAGTATCAGGTTGATCCGTTTTAAATTTGGCTTTAATTTTTACTAAAAATTTTTGTAAATTATTATCTTGTAAATTAATAGACATTCTATAATATTACTAAATATAATATTACTAAATATAATATTACTAAATTCGTTAAACACCTTATAACCTTGAATTATTTATTTTTGAAACAACTTAAAGTTGTCCCATTTTAAATATTCAAGTGTGTAAAATATTCGTATTATAATGCCAACCATATTAATTGTAGAAAGATTGGGTGTAATTAAACAATTAAACATAAAAAAGTATGACGAAGATGAACTTTATAAAAAAGCGGGATTCAAAAGTTCCAACGGGTTTTCAATTCACACCACATGGAATTTCGAACTAAACCATAAAAAGTACCACATCTCATTATATGGAAAATTAAACGGAAAAGTAAACCAAGAAAACAAATATGATTTTCCTCCACCCATTGACAAATTGCTTTTCTTCGGAAACTGTGTGTTAGTCAACAAAAATGAAATAGGCGAATGTGTCGATATTTCCCCTAAAGAATGGGAATTGTGTTATGAACATTTGTTTGGCGGATTTGAAGATATTGGAGAAGAAGATTCCGAAGACGAAGAAATCGATTCCATTGAAAATGACCCTAATGTAAAACTTACAAAAAGTGGATATATTAAAGATGATTTTATTGTAGATGATTATGAGTTCTCTGAAGATGACGAGGACGATGAAGATGACGACGATGATGTATCAGAAGAAGCAGTTCCTAAAGTTTCATTAAAGAAAAAACCTTCGAAAAAATCCTCTTCTAAAAAAGAACGTAAGTCGACAAAACCTGCATTTGAATTTCCAGTGGTAGAACCTTCTGTGGTTGCCGATGAATTTTTAGATTGTACCAGTGAACTCAGTGAGGAATCCTACTTGGAAGAATAACTGATGAATGCATTATTCTTCAAGTAAATTGACATGAAGAAATTGTTTGTTGTTATTGTCGCAATATATATTGTCATACCATACAATTTCTTCTTCGTCGTCGTCGGTTTTATATTTTTTTCGCATTGGCATACAATTCAATATATAACTAAAAAAGGAAGACATTTTAGAACCTATACTCTTTATGTAACTATACATGATTTATACTATTTGGAAAGGTTTGTATATATGTATACTAATATCTCTTTATTTGCATGCGAAAATAAAAAATTGAATTATATAAAGATAAATATATAATTCAATATAACTATAGTCATTACATCCCAAACATGCTCAAAATTAGTGATCCCACTCCATTCCGTGAAAACATTCGCAAAAAACTAAATGGAATATTAAACAATGAAACCCAATGTATTAATTTGGAAAAGGGAATCTATAATTTTGCAATAAAAGAAGCCAATCAGCGTAAAATCATTAAAAAGTGGGAAAACCCGCATTTTACCCAATTGTATGTAGACCGTCTACGTAGCATTTATATTAATTTGAAAACGCCGGATTTAGCGGAACAAATCAAAAACCGTGAAATAAAACCCGAAAACGTGGCATTCATGACCCACCAAGAATTGAATCCAGAACATTGGAAAGAATATATTGAGCGCAAAATTAAACGGGATTCCAGCAAATACACTACAAACATCGAAGCGTCCACGGATATGTTTACATGTAAAAAATGCAAGTCCAAAAAATGCACGTATTATGAATTACAAACGCGCAGTGCAGATGAGCCTACAACAGTATTTATTACGTGTTTGGACTGTGGCAAACACTGGAAAACATAAGACGAAAAAATATAAAAACATGGGTTAGTACATACATAAACATATAAAGATGCTGTTACAATATTTTGAACTATTTATAAAAAATGGTTTTTACATTCATTTCATAACTGCGTGGTTATATTACATCACACACAATCCATATATATCGTGGATGGTATCCATTAAATTATATTCAACCAATTATTTTTATTGGTATGGACATTTATATTCTTATTTACCAAATCCAAAATACAATTGGATAAAACAATGTATTCGATTTACAGACACTGGTCATATTGCGTCTATTTTACCACATTTTTATAAACCTGCATTGCCATTATGTCACAATGTTCATTTTGTAATCACTGCGGGGTATTGGATAGGCAAACTTGGGTTTGGAATGCCAGATTCAGACCGTCTAGAAAATTCGGAATCCAATAGCATTATAGAATGGCATGTAGATTTATGTACATATATTCATCATATTGTTCCGTATGTTTTAGTATATTCATTATGGAAAAATGAATTGGAAATGGACAATAAAAAAATGGTATGCAATGAACAATATCAATATAATACTTTAATTTATACTTATGATTGGTTGTATGTATGGTTTTTTATGATTTATTTGCCATGGACACTCTATACAAAAGATTGTGTATATTCAGTGTTAGACCCGAATAAAACCCATACTAAACATATTGTGTTTTTTATAATACTTGTTCATTTTCTTATTTATGTGGGAAATAAATTTGCATTTATGGATTGCATTTTTTATCAAGCAGAACCACAACACTCAATGTATGAACTCTAAATCTTTTAATTTCCAATATTCACAGCCTCCATTGGGTAACGGGCGTTTTATAATAAACGGAATTTTCTTTTCTTCCAATTCTTTCAATGCAATCAAATAACCATCAATCATATGAGGTTCCACATGAACAAACGGAGTTGCACCTACATTCAGTTGTTTTGCGCGTTCGCCTAAAATACGTGCTTTTTCGTATTTGGTTAAGAAGGGAAGTGTTTTATGGAATGGATCTACAATTGCCCCTTGTTCATTACGCACTACATTTGTCAATATTTCCACTTCTTGATAATTATGTTGCACCATTTCGGGGTGATATTCTGAAATGATGTTGTGTTTGATATTTTCGTCGAATTTTTTAAAATAATCGGGGTCGTTCATTTCATCATCGTCCTCTTCTTCGTCATCTTCCTCCCCACTATAATCCCCCAACATAGGTTCATTTGTGAGTTTCGATTTCTGTGACTCCTTTTTTTTGGAAGAAGAATCGTTAAACAAATCGTTTCCCATAATCTCATCTTCGTCATTCATGTAGTCATCCTCGTCTTCCTCCCCTTGTTCTAAGTCACCTTCTTCTCCGTCTGAATCATCTACACTAATATCATCATTATCTTCAGTTCCTATACCTGGTGCATTTTTTATTTTTTTGGGGATTTCGGGTTCACTTTCAGGTTCACTTTCAATATCACTTTCTTCATATTCAATGTCTGACATGTTCACTTGATTTTATATATAAGGATGTTAAATTTCTAAATAAATTTGGAGTATATATTTTATTTCAATTTTTTATGGATTAGAGAAAATCTATAAAAAATAAAGGGGCTAGATGGGGAGGGGGTGTGTGTGTATGCGAGGGCGTGTAATAAGAATATATGGAGAGTCCGCTTTATTTTGCATCGTCGGTTTTCCAGTTAGTATCACAGTCCACACAAATATATAAATATTTCATATTGTCGTCGTCATAGCGTAAATAAATGATTTCCGGTTTTTTCGTTTTGTCACTTTCGTCATTGGATGCACATTGGGAATTGGGGCACTTTACATTATTAATACGTGGCAATGTGGGGTCTAATTTTGTATATTTATTTATAATGTGATTGAAGGATTGACCGCTTTTCTTAAATTGGGTATTCAATACACAACATCCTTCTTGGGTAAGTTCTTCGTCTTTATATCCGCAATTGCGACAATAATAAATCATTTTATTGCTATCTTTTTCACTAATCCCAATATAATACATGTTATCACATTGAGAACAAAATTTCATCTTGATTTACTTATACTATATGTTATGTATCTATATTATTTTTAGATTCGTAATAAATCAATTTTTTGGAATAATGGGGGGAGGGGAAGTGGGGAGGGTGGGTGTGAGGGCTGGGGGGTGGTTGGCGGTGGTCTCACGTGACGTGGAGTGGATTATAAAAACATTACGACAATTGCAGTCGCGAAGGAGGCTATAATTTGGATTTTTCAAAAAATTGAAAAAAAGAAACCATATAAAAATATATGTATATTCTATCTACAGTAATTAACCCCATGTTTACAATACCAACTCCAAAAGCCGAGTTGAAATTAGACAATCATAATAGAAACACCAGCGGTAGTGGTTCCAAAAAGAAAGAAATGGCCGAAAAAAAAGGAAGAAAGGAACCCTCCGAATCTACAAAATTGTCTACCAAAACCAATGTATATTCTAATTCGTATTTCGATTTCATGAAAAATCATTTGTATGACAAAACCAATCCAGAACATAATTGTATTACAAATACTCGTATTGGAAATAACGACCTCAATATTTTTGGAGGGTCTTATTACATTCCCCAAAAAGACTATAGCGAGTTTTTGTTACATTATTATGCAGAAGTGTTTGAAAAAAAGAAAAAAGAATATTTGACGGAAAAGCAACTTGACACAAATGGTCCTCTATTAATTGATATTGATTTGCGTCACGATTTTGAAATCGAAGGGCGTTATTATACACAGGATCATATTGAGGACCTTTTGGACTCGGGATATTTAGAAATATTAAAACAGATTTATTATTTTGATGAAGAAACCAATTTTCACATATATGTACTCGAGAAAGAGAATGTGAATCGCGTAAAAGAAAAAAACACAACCAAAGACGGCATTCATATTATTGTAGGCATTCAATGCGACCATATAACCCAACAACTCATTCGCACTCAAATGATTAAAAAACTGGAAGAAATCTGGGGCGATTTCCCACTTCAAAATACATGGGAAGATGTATTGGATGAGGGAATTTCAATAGGGACTACCAATTGGCAAATGTATGGTTCACAAAAACCGGGATTTGAAGCCTATGCATTGACTGGCATCTACAATGTTACCTACGACGAAGACAGTGAAGACGTTTGCTGTAAAAAGGTTCCATTGCGCAATTTCAATTTAAAAGTGGATTTCGAAAAATTATCTGCGCGCTATGAAAACCATCCATCTTATGTATTCAATAGCGAATTTGCCAAATACCGCGAATATGCAATTGCAAATGGTCTTGTAGAAATATGCGACGAAAATGGCAAAAAAAAACGGGGTGGTGGCGGAGGCGCTGGTGGCGCGGGGGGTGGATTGGTTGCGGGAACAGGTCTAACAGGTCAATCTTATTCACTGATGAACAGTGCTCTTTCGTTGAATACTATTCTTCAAATCAAAAATCATGATGAATTACAACGCGTAATTGATCAGTTTTTGGATTATTTAACGTCCTCTGCAGCAGACTATAAATTGAAAGAGGCCTATGAATATACCATGGCGTTGCCCGAAAAATATTATGGAGATGGTTCGTATTTGAAATGGATATCCGTGGGTTGGGCACTCCGTAATACATCCGACATGTTGTTTATTGTATGGATTGCATTCAGTGCAAAATCGAAATCTTTCCATTTTCACGACATTCGTTCTTTATACGAAGACCGATGGTTGAAATTCGATTTGAACAATCCAGATGGACTCACATTATTATCGATTATGCGATGGTGCAAAATTGATGCGTTTGCGGATTATAAGACCATCCGAGAAAACAGCATCGATTATTTTATAGACCAAAGTCTGGGTATTTATGAAAAGGAAATAACAGACAAACCCAACAAAGGCGCAACAGAATTCGATATTGCAGTTGTGTTATTTCATTATCACAAATCGATGTATAAATGCGTCGGTATAAAATCCGATATTTGGTTTAGATACGACAATCATCGATGGGTGGAAGATGAATCGGGAACTACCCTTCGCAAATCCATATCCGTTGAATTGCGCGATGTATATCGTAAAAAATCCGTAAAATTGACCGCACAACGCGCACAAGAACAAGATGAAACGAAAAACAAAATCTTGGGTGCAAAAATAGATAGAATCCTCGATGTTTGTATGAAATTGGCGCAAACGACCTTTAAAAAGGGTATTATGAAAGAAGCCCAAGACCTGTTTTACGACCCCGAGTTTTTCGAAAAACTCGACGCAAATCCATATTTATTGTGTTTTAATAATGGGGTTGTGGATTTTAAAACGAAAACGTTTCGCCATGGATATCCCGAAGATTACATTACAAAAACCACCAAGATTGATTATATTCCTGCAGACCCTGTACGCGACGCCGAAAAAATAAGAGCAGTGGAGACATTTATGCAGGAATTGTTTCCAGTACAAGAATTATGTATTTATATGTGGGAACATTTGGCATCGAGTCTTATTGGGGTGTCTCCGAACCAAACATTCAACATATATATTGGGGATGGTCAAAATGGGAAATCGGCGTTAATTAAATTAATGGCATTGGTATTGGGGGATTATAAACACGATGCATCGGTTTCTATTATAACGAATAGTCGTACTAAAATCGGCGGAACATCGCCTGAAATACTGAGTTTAAAAGGAGTGCGTTATGCTGTGATGCAAGAACCCGAGAAAGGGGATCGTATAAATGAAGGTACTATGAAGCAATATACGAGTGGAATTGATCCTGTTGAGGCGCGTGGTTTGTATAATAAAACCCCTACTACATTTATACCGCAATTGAAATTAGTTTTGTGTTGCAATGAATTTATGCAAATTAAAAGTCAGGACCACGGTACATGGAGACGTATTCGCGTGGTGGATTTTATGTCATTGTTTACGGATAATCCTGTAAAAGGGGATAAAATAAAACCTTATCAGTTCAAGGTCGATCATAATTTTACGGATAAATTCGAATTGTGGAAAGAATGCTTTGCGGCATTGTTGGTGAAAAAAGCGTTCGAAACAAACGGGTTTGTCAACGATTGCGACATTGTATTGAAAGCCAGTAATTCGTATCGCCAAGGCCAAGATTTTATTTCAGAATTTATTGCAGACCGAGTCATTGAGTCGCCTGGCAGAAGCATTGAAAAAACTGAACTTACTGCGGAATTCAATTCGTGGTATCAAAATACTTATGGAGCAAAAGGCGCGCCGTCCATCAAGGATGTGCAATCCTATATGGATAAAAAGTTTGGTAAATTCGAAGTGCATAAATGCTGGAAGAATGTGGCAATTAATTATAATCGAAATCCAGTGGTTCCTCCAAATGCAAATCTAAATAGCGGAGATGAGGATTATGATGATATTGATGAAAATGATTTGTGAATTTTATAGATGTATTACAATGTAGAATAATAAAAGTAGTGTGTATTTGTATATATTTTTTATTGCCAAAAAGGCACCCCCATGATTAGGTGTATATATTTTGTATGAAAATAAAATATATACTTGATGGAGGCGATTGAGACGTTATAACAAACGTGGAATATATGCAACACCGCCAATAAATGCATATATGTAGTTATATAAGAAATAACCATATTGTTCAATGTAATCGATAATAAAGGGATATAATATGAAGAATACAATAAGTAATATTTTCATTCGAAACGACAATGATGTTCGGTTTAATAAGAAAAAATAGAGTGCCAATAGAATGACACAAATGTAAAAAATAATGAAAAGTATGAAATTGTAATTACGGAGTTGCACTACTTTTTCGGTTTTGTATAAGGATTTGGATTTGTCTGTGGCATAATTAGTGTCAATATTTTGGATTTGTGTTTCTAACACGTCATTTTGCGCTTTTAGTGTTTTATATATTTCATAATATTGTTCATTTGTAGTCATTATAATTATAATAAGATGTTATATTTATAGTGGAGAATAATTTATAAATTCATGGGGTAAATTGGAGTGTCTCCTAAAGTCGCAAAACTTTATGATGGTGCACCGCATGAATAATCCTTTGGAATGCAAAACTTTCCACATATTTTGTTATTTCCTGTGCATTGACCTTTCGCTACGCATTTGGCTGTTCTATCAAATACACTACTAAAAATATCATAGTTTAATCCGTTCTCTATAAGATTGCTTTTGTATAAACCAAGATCCATCATATTTGTTATTTTAGTAGAGTCAGTACAATCTGGTATACATTTTCCACTGTAATAATCATAACTGTGTCCAGGAAAGCATGCATCTTGTCCAGAACTCACCATCGTGCTTCTACTCATAGAAGCCCCAGTGCTTGGGTCATATTTCTTACCTGTATCGGGATTGATCAATCCTGTAGAAACAGTAGATGCTTTACCTGTTTTGGGGTCAATAACGATTTTATCTAATCCAGGTGGAGGAGCATAGTTGATTTTGTCAAAATCATTTGGATCGCGTCTATAAATATCGACTAAAAGGTATAAAACATATACAAAAACAAGAACTGCTAAAATAAATGTAATAAAAGTCAAAATTCCACCAATGGCAGGAACGGCTTTTTGAATTTGCATCATGATTATCATGACAACAAAAAAACTGATGACAATAAACATCAAATAATTGTATTGTGATTGTTTTTTGCGGTAACTGTCGTTTAAATCGACCAATCGTTTATTTGTAGTATAGGCATCGTCAACTTCTGTTTTTTTTGCTTGTAATCGTGCCAATTCACGCGCTGTAATAGTTTTTACAGTACTTTCACGTCCAATAATAGGTGCCAAATTAGAATTTAATGCAGTTGCATTATCTAATATATTTGTAATTTCGGTTTCAAGACCCATTTTATAATATTATAAATTATAATAATATAATATTATATTCAATATGTATTGAGAAATTGTTATTCCCTTGCCATCATGATTGCAAAAATAAGGAGGGATGCCGTGGTAATTGCCCCTAAAACATATGTATTGTTTTGTTGCAATTGAACTTCGGTCAAATCTTCTTGGTATGCATCATTTTTGTCTGTTATTTTTTTTGTAATATTTGCCTTGTCATGAGTACTAAATTTATATTTAATGCAACTTTGTATTTTTTCTGGAGTGCCCTTACAATTTCCACTTAAATCGGCATATATGCGTTCAATATCAACAGTATTATGTGATATATCTAGATTAATATTGTGTATAGTATACAATTGATTCAATATACTATTTGAGGTGGCAATTATACCATCATAATCCCCAGTCATTCCTTCCCTAGTTGAAAATTTTTCAGTTATTTTACTAGGATCCATTTTATTTGCTATTAATCTTCCCACTAAATCCTTTTGAGATTGAATGGTTTGTTTTACTGGTTCTAAACTCTGTCTTCCAATTGGCATGGGTGTATTCATAGTACCATCATAATCAAATCCTTGCGTAAAATTCGATGGATCATTTATATTGTAAAAGGTGAACCCATTTCTTGATTTTACATATTCTGGCATGTTTGTTGAATCCATAGCAAATTGTTTGTTTTGTATATATAATTTCGAAGATTTTATTTGAGTTTCGGGTTGTATTGTGTTCATTTTATTCAATGGAACCATATTGGTTTCATTTATATCATTATTTAATATGCATTTGTTTACATCTTTCAATTTAGTTACTGTAACAGGCACTTGTCTTGTTCGGGTTTCTTTAGACCACACTGTTTTGGGTTGGTTTTGCATTTCATAGATTTGTCTTGATTTTACCAATGGCACATAATTATATTTATTTTTATCAAAATTGAAATCACTTGTATTGTATGGTTTTGAACTAGAAACTAAAGTAGGAATTTGTATAACATTTGAAACATCTACTTGATATGTTTCTTCTTTTGTTTCTGTTGTTTGATATGGCACACTTTGTACATAACT
>Ga0214917_10004395_pt1 | contig 15685 bp, 25 predicted proteins | sample LL_1208_BB_MetaG_FD_177983 | JGI IMG/M metagenome (GOLD analysis project Ga0214917, IMG submission 177983) | Freshwater microbial communities from Lake Lanier, Atlanta, Georgia, United States - LL_1208_BB | ecosystem: Environmental > Aquatic > Freshwater > Lake | place: USA: Georgia | collected... | reverse complement strand
CCAGAAACTCTCTCCAATGTCCATAAGTCACCTTTTGGCACCTAATGGCACCTGATGAATACTGAACCGAACCGGCCAGAACCGGCCATAACTGATGATGACCTTAAAGGCTTTTTGCTCCCCCGAATCCAAACGCCCGAACTAAACTTGGAATCCAGGGGACACCAAGTAGCCGACTTAGCCAAGCAAATTGGGGTACCTTTGCTACCCTGGCAAGAACATGTGATAACTCAGGCAGCTAAAGTGAGGCCAAATGGAAAATGGGCACACAAAACCAACGGAGTCTTGGTTGCACGACAAAATGGCAAAACACACCTACTCAGAATGCGCATTCTTGCAGGACTGTTCCTCTGGGATGAGAAACTCATCATTGCTACGGCTCAGAACCGAGATATTGCGCTGGAAACATTCCGACTTGTTGCCGACACCATCGAGGACAACGGCTTTCTTGCTGATCAAGTCAAATTCATTCGCAAAGCCAATGGTCAAGAGGAGATTACAACCAAGACGGGAAATCGGTACAAGATCGTGGCTCCAAATAGCGGCGCTCGTGGAATGTCTGCGGATTTGGTTATTATTGACGAAGCTCGCGAGATGGTCAATACCGATGCGTATGCTGCTCTGGTTTACACAACAATGGCAAGACCCAAGAGCCAGATATGGCTTACGTCAAATGCTGGAGATGCATTCTCAGCCGTACTTAATCGCACTAGAGAGCAGGCCTACAAAGCAATAAGCGCGCCTGGTTCTGATGAAACTATTGGCTGGTGGGAATATTCCGCGCCTGAAGGCGTAAAGACTGATGATCGTGATGCGTGGCGCTATTCCAATCCAGCTTTGGGTTACACGATTGACGTGGAAGGCATCAAAGCCAGATTAAAAGACCCAGAATCTATTTTCCGCACTGAAGTTCTTTGCCAATGGGTCGAAACGCTCCAAAACCCATTTCCAGAAGGCGCTTGGGCTAATTGCCTGGATAAAGACATCACGTTACCCGATGGCCGCGCTCAATACTTGGCAATAGACGTTTCGCCCGATAGAAGGCATGCAGCTTTGGTGGGAGCAACCCGCGTTGATGATGAAATCATTGTTGGACTCATTCAAACGTGGGAATCTGACAGCAGCGTGGATGATTTAAAGATTGCTAGCGCAGTTTCTAATTGGGCAAGAAAATTCAACTCTCAATGCGTGGGGTTTGACCGATACACTGCATCGGGAATTGCAGCTCGTTTATCAGCTGCGGGCATTCCAACCCAGGATTTATCCGGTTCCACTTTCTATCAAGCATGCGATGAATTGCTTAGCGCCATGAGTAGCGGCCGGCTTAAACATACCGGCCAAGAAGTATTAACTGCCCATATTTACGCCTGTGCAAGAAAATCAGGCGCAGATGGTGGTTGGCGCATTGTGCGGAAAGATTCAAGTGGATACGTCACTGCTGCGGTTGCTTTAGCGATGACAGTCCACTTTGCGGCACGACCTTCACAGGTTGCAGGAATCTTTGCAGTGTGATAAGCAAAGTTTCAAAAAATAGTCTAATATAGACACCTATGGGTATTCGCGATTCTTTGCGTTTAGTTAAAAACGCCGAACTTCTTCCATCCTATCAGGATGTCTATGCGCAATTAGACCCAAATGTTTATGGATCAACTTTTGGCGTTGCTAGCATCAATGTTCCTTTCACATGGATTACCCGCGATGAGGCAATGACTGTTCCGGCAGTTGCTCGCGCTCGAAATATCGTTGCGGGAACTCTTGCATCATTGCCTTTGGAGTTATACAACTCTCGAGATGAAGAATTGCCAAAACCACGATGGATGCGCCAGCCTGACCCAAATTCCACTTATGGAACGATGATGGCTTGGACAATTGATGATTTAATCTTTAATTCTTCTGCTTATTGGCAAATTATTGAAATTTACAAAGAAGACGGCAGACCATCTGCATTTAGATATATTAATTTCGGTAGAGTAACTCCACAATACAACAATAACTCAACAATGGTTGATGGCTATTTAGTAGATGGCACGAAAGTTCCTAACAACGGATTAGGTTCCCTTATCACTTTCCAGGCACTTGATGAAGGCGTATTAAAGCGCGGAGCTTCTACAATTAAAACTGCAATTGCATTGGAACAAGCTGCAAAGCGTTCTGCTGAGGAACCAGTACCGAATGGCGTATTAAAGAACACTGGTATGGACTTACCAGAAGATCAAGTAATGAATCTTTTGGCACGATTCAAGGCAGCTCGCAATACTAGAGCAACTGCATACATGACGAGCAATCTTGAATATCAACCAATGCAATTTGACAATACTCAATTGCAACTTGTGGAATCCAGAAAAGCAATGCAAACCATGATTGCTCAAATGATGAACGTTCCAGCGTATTTGTTAGATGCTGAAACTGGTGGCTCTTTAACTTACAACAATGCAGAAGGTCAAAAGCGTTATTTGGTCGACTTCTCATTAAGAAGCATTATTACAGTATTAGAAAATCGACTCAGCATGGATGACATCACCATTATGGGCCAGCACGTTAGATTTGACCTTGATGACTTTTTGCGCGGCAATCCAACAGAGCGCGCAGCGTTCTATCGCGATGTAGTACCGCTTGGAATTCTTACCGTAGACGAGGCAAGAGCAATGGAAGATTTATCACCAGCCCCAAGGAGTACAAATGGAAATTAACTTTTCCCTACCACGGGAAGTGGAAGCCAATGTTGCCAAGCGCACGATTACTGGACTCATTGCACCTTACGATGCAGTAGGTCATACCAGCGCTGGCGAAGTTATTTTCAAAGAAGGCGCATTTGGCGATATTCAAGCCAGCGCAGTAAAACTTCTCAGCGATCATGAAATTTCCAAGCCTATTGGCAAAATGGTTAGCGCCGAATCACGCGCGGATGGCGTTTATGCGACATTCAAACTTGGTTCCAGTACCAGAGCAACTGACAGTCTTATTGAAGCCAGTGAAGGATTGAAAAATGGCTTATCAGTTGGTGCGCGTATTACTGATTATGAAACAAACAAGCAAGGACAAATGATTGTCACTGCTGCATCACTCAAAGAAGTTTCCCTCGTCACTGAACCTGCATTTGCAGAGGCGCGGGTTTTGGAAGTAGCGGCGAGCGCTACACCAGAAGAACAAGAAAAGGAAACCCCTATGTCTGAACCAATTAAGGAAGAAGTAGTAGAGGCGGCTCCAGTCGCTGAAGCTGCTGCTCCAGAGGTTGAGGCAGCGAAGCCAACAGTTGCGCTTGCCTACACCAAACCACGTCACGGAATCACAACCGCGGCATCCTATTTAGAGCATAAGATTAAGGCTGCTACTGGCAACCAAGATTCAGCACTTTGGGTTGCAGCAGCGGATGATACTTCAAACAACACCGGTTTAACTTTGCCACAACATATGACAGAGTTCATCACCACTTCAATCGATGGCCGTCCTGCTGTTGATGCAATCAGCACCGCTCCACTTATTGACAATGGAATGTCTTTCACCATTCCAAAACTCACGACTGCTCCAACAGTTGACGGAGATTCAACCGAGGGCGAAGCACTTGGCGGAACTGGCATGGCTTCAAGTTATGTCACTGTTGATGTGAAGAAGGCTGCTGGCTTACAAACGATTTCATGGGAACTTCTTGATCGTTCCTCACCATCGTTCTACAACGAACTTCTCAACGAACTCAACTACGCATATGCAAAGGCAACAGATCAAGCAGTTGTCAGCGCATTAATCGCAAATGGAACTCAGGCTGGAACACAAGCTGCAACGATTGCTGGCTTGAAGGCATACATCGCAGCATCCGTACCAGCAGCGTATTCCGCAGCAGGTCGTTTTGCTCGTAACCTCGTTGTGAACCCTTCATGGTGGGAAACCATCATTTCAGCAGAGGACACCACAAATCGTCCTCTCTTTATTGCAGCACAGCCACAAAACAGCCCAGGAGCTGCATCCCCAACATCCCTCACCGGAACAATCATGGGACTCAATCTCTATGTTGATCCTCACATGAGCATTACCACCAAGATTGATGATTCTGCTTTCATCATTGTTCCAGAAGCGCAAACATTCTATGAGAGCGCTCGCAAGACTGTTCAGGTTCAAGCACTTGCTAACGGACAGGTACAAGTTGCGGTATATGGTTATTACGCAATTGCAAACAAGGTTGGCGCTGGCGTACGCCGATTCAACCTCACCTGAGAATAATCTATAGACCGAGAGAGGTCAGCCCCTTCCTGGCCTCTCTCATCCGATAGGGAGAAACAATGGCATTAGTCACCGTGGCACAATTGAAAGCCACCATGGGCTTGGGTAGCCTATACCCCGATGCTGATTTGCAAAATATTTGCGATAGCGCCGATGCCATTGTTTTATCTTTTCTACCACACAATAGTCAGTTGGTAATTGCCAAAGAAGCAACAGGAACCACTGGCACTATTTACACTTTGGACCCACATCATTTAGTGGTAGGCGAAACTATCAATGTAGAAGGCGTCGGAGCGCATTACAACGGATCTTCTGTTATCACTGCCGTCACCACATATTCGATTTCTTTTGTTGATGCTCAATTGACAACAGAAAGCAAGCGAACAGTTGTTCCTTATGGAAAAGTAACTGGCCCAGAGAATTCAACCTGGGAAGATTACGATGCAGTATGTATGGCAGCCCTTATGATTGCCGTGGATATTTTCCAGGCGAAAACAGCGCCATCAGGCGGCGCTACAGCCATTGATTTCCAGCCTTCACCGTACAAGATGGGTATCAGCCTTCTCAGCCGCGTGAAAGGCCTTCTAGCCCCTTATATGGCCACTGGTGGGATGGTTGGATGAGTTGGGTAACTTTACGGCAAGCAGTTGCTGCGGCAGTTGCTAACAACGCGTTATACGCGACTTACAGCTTTCCACCTAATGCACCCATTGCCAATTCCTGCATTGTCGGGTGGGATGATCCTGCCGTTGAAATTACCAACAACCAAACCGCGCTGAGTCCTCGCGCTAATTTACGTTTAACCTTCACAGTCCCGGCCATGGATAACCAGGCTGGACTTCAGGCGCTAGAGAACATTATTCAGAGCGCCATTACATTATTAAAAACTAATCGGCCTACCGATACAATTAGAACAGTTTCAGCACCACAACTTTTCACACTGCCTTCAGGTGATTTGATGAGCGCTGATGTAACCATTCAAACTTTAACGAGTTGGAGCTAAAATGTCATTCATAGCCCTACAAGATTTCGCCATCCAAGGTTTTGGATTCAAGGAAGGCGAATTACTCAATGAAATTGAGGGAGTGGATTTCGATTCACTGATTGCTCTCGGTTATATTGAACCCTCAACTAAAAAAGTAAAGGATAAATAACATGGCAGTATTTCTCTCAAATGGGGTTCAAGTAACAGTGAACTCCGTAAATCTCAGCGCTTATGTATCAAGCGTTACCATCAACCAGGAATTTGACCAACTTGAAGTGACAGCAATGGGTGACTCAGGTCACAAATATATCGCTGGTTTAGAGAACAGCTCAATCAGCATTGATTTCAATGCAGACTTTGCAACTTCATTAGTGAACCAAACAATCAATGGTTCCGGCGCCGGCAACGGATTAGTAGGATCAACAACTACTGTTTTAATTCAACCAGCCGCGGGTGCAGCTAGCGCTTCCAATCCAAAATACACTGCAACTTGCTTGGTCACTCAATGGCCTCAGGTTTTCAATGTTGGTGAATTGGCGACAGTTTCGGTAACTTGGCCAGTAAACGGCGCAATCGCTAAGACCATCGTTTAATAGCACTACCGAAGGGAAAAAATGAAACTCAAAATAACTCAATCAGATGGACAGGTTAGTAGCCACGCTATTACTCCAGCTATCGAGGTCGCGTTTGAAAAATACGTTGGTGGGGGATTTGCCAAGGTACTTCGCGACCAAGAGAAGCAAGAGCATATTTACTATTTAGCGTGGCTTTGCCTGAAGAAAATTCAAACAGTGAAACCATTTGAGGATGGATTTCTGGACACCATTGAATTGGTGGAGTTGGACTTAGATGACCCAAATGGCTAACGCGCGACACTAGAACATATGAAGTAGCAGTGATCGCGCTAGCCACAGGTATCAGCCCAAATGAGTTGTTGGAGATGGATTACTGGATGTATAAGGCTCTTAAAGGAGCGCTAGAGGAAAGGCACAAGAACAGTGAGCGAGGCAATAAGGTTAGAAGGCGTTAAAGACCTTGAGGCCGCGCTTAAATACTTTGATGAGAGTGCCTACAAGAAACTAAACAAGGCAATCAATAAAGCTGTTGGAACCATACGTAAAAACGCTCGCGGATATATTGGTGGCGAGCTAATACCAGGACTGAGCAATTGGGCTAAACCAAGCCAAGGTATTCCCATGACGGGCATGGAAAACCAGGGCAGAGTGTTTCCACGATACAACCCAGCAGAGATGCAAGCCGGTTTGCGCACGGGCAAGCAACGCCAAGGCCGCACCCGTACTGGTTGGGGTCAAGTAGTCTATATTGAACAAAAGAACCCAGCCGGTAATATTTACGAGAAGGCCGGAGTGGTTGCATTCAGTGGCCGAGCCAATCGCAGCCGCAACCCTATGGCCTCACTTGACTTCAAAGAGAAGGTTCAGAACTTTTATTTTGTGCGCAAAGGCACTGGACGAGCATTGATTCGCGCAGGTATCGAGAACGCCGGACAAGCCAAGAATGATATTGCTCGAGCACGTTACGAAGCAGAACTAGAATTACAACGTAAGTTTAACGCAGAGGCGGCACGCAATGGCTAGATTTATTATTACTGGTGAATACAAAGATAAAGCCACTAAAGCTGCTCGTAAGGACCTAAAAGGTTTAAGCCAAGACGTTAAAATATTTGGCAAGAACGCAAAATATTATTATGGAATAGCCACAGCAGCCGCCGGTTATTACGCCAAGAAACTGGCTAAAGATTCAGTTAATGCGGCTTTAGAAGACGAGCGTTCTCAGAGATTATTAGCTCTTACTCTTGGTAATGTAGCAAGTGCGACTGATGCCGCAGTTGTATCTGCCGAGGCTCAAATTTCCAAAATGCAACAGATGTACGGCATCGCTGATGATCAATTACGCCCAGCACTTGCCAGACTTGCTAGAAGCACGGGCAATACCAGCGCCGCACTTTACGACTTGCAACTTGCCCTAGACATCAGCGCAGCTACTGGTAAATCACTAGAAGCAGTTACGGCTGCATTAGGTAAAGCGCAAGATGGCAACGTAGCCTCTTTACAACGCCTTGGCTTAGGTTTGGATGCAAACCTCATCAAGTCGAAAGATACAGATAAAATATTCAAGCAGTTACGCAGAACCTTTAGTAGTTTTGCCAGACAAGAAGCAAGCACAGTTGAGGGTTCATTCCGTAGAATTTCAGTAGCAGTTGATGAAGCCCAAGAGATTATTGGCGTAGCGCTCATTGACAGCATTAACCAAATCATTGCAACTCAAGGTGGGGTAAATAATCTCACCAAATCGTTCAATGATCTTGCTTATTCCATTGCCGATACTTTACGAGGTTTCACCAGTTTTGTTAATTTCTTCAACACAAACCTTAGACGAATCAATCTAGACTTAGTGTCTGCCATTCCAGTCTTAGGTGGATGGCTCAAAGGTTTCCAATCTATTGGCAAGCAGCAGCGCATTAACCTTTCCTTGCAGAAAGCGAACACCGCACAAGTAATCTCAGCGCGCAACGCCGAATACATGGCGCTAAAAGCTAAAAAAGATGCAGCAAACGAAACAACGGACACAGCCAAAAAGACTTCGGAACAACTTATGGCTGAAGAAGCTGCTCGCAAAGCAGGATTTAAGATTACTGAGGACATTGACAGCATACAGACGGTTGCAGCAGCCAAGCGTTTGGCAGAAGCCAAAGAATACAAAATGTCATTAATTGATGCAGCACAATCAGGTTATGAGGCAATCAAAGCAAACGCTGACCGCCTAACGGCAGTTTGGGAAACTCAAAAAGCTGCATTTAATGTGTTCAAAGCACTTTTGGAATCTGGTTTAAGCATTCCTGTTGCAATGCGTATTGCTGGAATTGGTGGCTCAACAGGAGAATCTGGAAATGCAAATTCCAAGACCATTCCTGATTTTGTACCAAGTGCTCCAGCCGCGCCGCAATTTTTAGGTGGAGGCGGTTCTTTTGGCACGGAAAGATTGGCTTTAGGTGGAGATACTAACGTTTACAACATTTCAGTAAATGCTGGCGCTATTGGTTCTGAAGATTACCTTGTTGGAGTCATTGGCGATGCTCTTACCAAATACACACGTTACGGAAACACCACCGCGCCTGCTGGATTTATCTAATGCCGTTACCTACGCTTAAATGCAAAATCAATTTCAGCACTGGAGCTTCATTTGGAGCTGCTGCTGAACTTGGTACATTCATCCTAGACACCAACGTTCTTGGTGATGCCGCCACTATTATTGTGGACGTTTCGTCTAGAATTCAAGCTGCATCAACCAAACGAGGTCGTAACCCTTTAACCGATGTTTTCCAAACAGGAACCGCCAGTATCCAAATTGCTGATCAGAATGGCGACTTTAACCCACAGAATCCTGCCAGCCCGTATTACACGCTATTACAACCGCTACGCAAAATTCAATTATCAGCTGTTGATCCAGCAACCAATATCGAATACAACATGTTCAGCGGATATATCACTGGCTATAACTACACCCAGAGCAGAGATACAGGAACAGTTTCCTATACAACTATAACCGCAGTGGATGGCTTTCAGCTTCTGAATCTTGCAACCATTAGTTCTGTTGCAGGTGCAGTGGCCGGAGAAACCACTGGCAATCGTGTCAGTGACATTCTTAATCAAATTGGCTGGCCAACTGGCATGCGGGATGTGGATACTGGACTCACCACAGTCCAGGCAGACCCGGGAACCGCTAGAACGGCCCTCAGCGCTCTTCAGACGGTTGCTACGACTGAATATGGGGCGCTTTATATGGATGCCTCAGGCCAAGTCGTATTTCAAGATAGGAACCTTACAGCTGGTTCAGTCGCCGGTACTCCGACAGTTTTTGCTGACGATGGAACGGGTATTGCCTATTCGAACCTTCAATGGGTTCTCAATGATGCTCAAATCTTCAATGAGGCCAACGTTACGGCCACAGGTTTGGCTAAGCAAACTGCCAGTGACGCAACCAGTATTGCGACCTATTTTCTTCATAGTTACAACGCCACCGATTTACTTATGCAGACCACAGCCGAAGCGCTTAATTATGCCCAGGCCTATGTGGCTAGTCGTAAAGACACCAGCATTCGAGCCGATTCAATTACCCTTGATTTGACTACCTCTAACTACGCTGCCGGAGTGACTGCTGCCCTCAATCTGGATTATTTTGATCCAGTAACAATCAAACAGGCTCAGCCCAATGCCACCACGTTACAGAAAACCTTTCAAGTATTTGGCGTTGCCCACGACATCCGGCCAGGACAATGGAAAACCACATTTACAACATTAGAACCCATTATTGACAGCTTCATTCTCAATAACAGCAGTTACGGCGTTTTGAACACAAATGTTCTATCATATTAACCCTACGAGGAGAATAAATGGCTAAACAGACGTTTACTACGGGTTCGGTGCTCACCGCTACCCAAATGAACAATTTACAAGCAAACGATTACAACTGGACAGTGAGCCAGAAAACGGCTTCTTATGTTTTAGTGGCTGCCGACGCTGGTACTCGTATCGAAATGAATGCCGCAGGAGCTACGACCGTAACGGTTAATACGGGTTTATTTTCGGCTGGAGATACTTTATTTATCCAAAATATCGGAGCGGGTGCGTGTACCGTAACCGCTGGCACAGCCACAGTTAATAAAGCGACCGCTGGATCTCTCACCCTTTCCCAATATCAGGGAGGGACACTTTATTTCGTATCAGCTTCTAGCGCCGTATTTTTTGCGGACGCCGGATATACGCCACCTTTAACGACTAAGGGTGATCTTTTCACTTATTCCACGGATAATACTCGTCTGCCGGTAGGCACTAATGGCCAAGCACTTTTAGCAGATTCGACGACCGCTACTGGTCTTAAATGGGGTAGTGCTGGATCTACTCCAAGTTATTCTCTTATAGGTACTGGTACTACTACCAGCGGATCAACTGTTACTGTGTCTGGAATTAGCGGAATAAATAATTTAATGGTTATTTTCAGAGCAATTTCTACAGATACAGCAGGATCAACAATTACTTTTCGGCTTAACTCAGATTCCTCTACATTATATGGCAGAGGTTATACGGGTGTCTATTTAGAGCCGACTTACTCGCCTAATTCACAGATAGATTCCGGTAACGTTACAGGTCAAAATTCTTATCTCATAGGCACGGTAACAAGCGGTGCGGCCGCTGGTACTGTTTCCGGATATGCTCAAATAGCTGGGTGTAATTCTACCGGTATCAAAATGATAAATGTGTTAGCAGGAAATACAGCCGCTTCGGGCTGGACATCAAACACAATGCGAATATCTGGTGGTACTTATACTGGCACTTCCACTATTAGCAGCATATCGGTAATAGCCGGATCAGGCACTTTTGACGCTGGTTCTTTCGACGTTTATGGGAGCATTTAATGAGCGAATATAAGGAAATAATTTTTAATATTCAAGATGGAACAATTACTGAGCGCCCATATACAGCCGAGGAAATAGCCGAGGTGGAAATTGCTACTAAAAAGTTAGCTGTGGAAGCAGCCGAAATGGAAAAAAAGGCGGTTCTTAAAAAAGCGGCACATCAAAAACTTTTGGATTTGGGACTAACGGAAGAAGAAATCGCGGCGCTTTAATGTCCATACTTACCGGAGATTGTGTGGATGAAGTTCTTCCTGGCATGGATGATTGGGAATGGGATTTAGATGGCTAGCAGTCAAAATGGTTGGCCAGCCTCACCTGATCGTAAAGCCATTGACATTATCAGCATTGAGATAGAAGGCTGCAAAACAAAGTTTGCCGTCAATAAAATCGTCGCACCTATCTTCAAAGCATTCCTATCGGAATTCAATGAAAAGGTTGAGAAGATTGACAAAGGCCAGGATGATTGGGGTTATGCATACCGAGAAGTACGCGGATCAACGGACATGCTCAGCAATCACGCTTCCGGCACTGCCGTAGATGTCAATGCCTTAAAACATCCACTGGGAGCTAGGGACACATACCGCCCAGAGCAGAAAGTCATTCTGGATGAACTATGCGCAAAGTACGGGTTGCGAGGCGGGTACACCTACAAGAACAGACCTGATGACATGCATTTTGAAATACAAGAATCCCCGAAAGAAGTAAAGGCACGAATCAAGCGCCTTGGATTGGACAAATAATGGATTGGCAAACAGCAGTATTGGCCGTTGCAGCAATCGTGGCTATTCCGATGCTACGCGCAGCCCTTAAAGCTCACAAAGCAAACAAAGACCTTGATGATATTTTGGCTGATGCGCTAGAAGCTGGCCTAGACGAGATTGAAAGCAAAAAGAAGAAGAAATGAGCGTAGGGAATTGGATTGCCATCGTTAGCGTGTCGCTCACTGCCCTAGGTGGCATGGCTGCGCTTGTCCAATTCCTTGTCAGACATTACTTGGCTGAACTACGCCCTAATGGTGGGGCAAGTGTGAAGGATCAAGTAACTCGCCTAGAGAACCGCGTGGATGATATTTACCGCATGTTGATTAAACAAGGGCTAAACTAGAACACGCGAAAGGGGTTCTCAATGGAAGAAGATACAAACGAACCTGATTTGATTCTTATGGCAGAACCCTTATCGCCAATGCTTGCAATCGCTAAAGAAGCTCATATGTTGCTGATGACTTACCAGCGCGTAGGATTCACCAGAGCAGAAGCATTCGACATTGTTCTGAATCAAATTCCTGAATGGAATTTTCCTAGCCCTACAATCATTGAACGAGATGATGAAGTAGATGATGACGATGATGATCTCTGGGAAGATGTGCCAGATGAAATGACAGAGGATGACGAATAAACGCATTGTCGTAATTAGTGATTTACAAGTTCCATACAATCATGAAGGGGCTACCAATGCACTCATCCGATTCATTAAACGTATTAAACCAGATGCTCTCGCGTGTGTCGGAGATGAAGCAGATTTACCCATGGTCAGCAGATGGGAAGATGGATACCGAGGCGAGTACAGCCCAGCCATCCAATCTGATCTTGACACCACTAGAGGTCTTTTGGGCGCTTTTAGAAAAGCACTCGGAGCAGATAAACCATTTACCATTGTCAGAAGTAACCACACCGACCGATTAGAACGCTACATCGAGCGTAAAGCTCCAGCCATAGCCTCATTGCGTGGATTGACCTACCCAGAACTTGTGGGACTCAAAGAACTTGATATAACCTGGCTCAACCAAATGGGCGAGATTGCCCCAGGCGTATTGTTGGCTCATGGAGATGAGGGAAGCATTTCCCAAGTGTCCGGAATGACCGGATACAAGCTCATGGATGCCACCGGAAAATCGGTAGTTTGTGGTCACACCCACAGGCAAGGCCTAGTATGGGCTTCTAAAGGCTTTAACGGGCGATTAGAAAGCCGTTTTGCGCTAGAGGTAGGTCATCTTATGGACATGAATAAAGCGCACTACCTACGGCCTCGTGGGGCTGCTAATTGGCAGCTAGGATTTGGCATGTTAGAAGTGACTGGAAAGCATGTCACCCCGTATGCCGTCCCTATGCGGCCTGATGGGTCTTTTACTTGGGCTGGCAAAACTTTCGATTAAATCATTGACATCCACAATGTTATCCCCCACACTATTAACAACCTAGTCCTGAAGGGGGACACATGAGCAATTCAACGATTATATGGATAGGTATTTCAATGGTGTTTTTCACTTTTATTGGAATGCTGATTGGTTACACACTTGGCCATGAGGATGGACACCGCGAGGGATTCCATACGGGTCAGTTGCATGAATAAGACCATGGACTACGCCAAGGCTAATTGCCTGGGGTTAAACACCGATTACTTTTATATGACTGAAAGTGATCTGCAAGCTGAAGGCCTCAGCCTAAAAGTCATCAGGCGAATCTGTTTTGATTGCCCTATCCAGGAAGCCTGTGCCAGTTATGGGTTTCAATATGAACGGCACGGCACATTTGGGGGCTACACCGAGATGGAAAGGGCATTGATACTGAGAAAACAATGGAACCACAAAGAGTTGCGCCGAATGTTCGAGCAACTTGCTAATTTAGGAGTACGCTGGAGCAAGGTTTTCGAATATGCCGAAACCAAGCCCACCCATATAGTGCCGGCATACTGGAAGAAAGAAGGGTCTTGTGAGTAAATTTGATTTGGAAAACTATGAAACAGTGGATGAAAGAATTCATAAGTTTTGGGAAATGCATCCGATGGGATCTATCCAGACTGATTTGTTTAGCGAAGTTAGAGCTGACAATCGTGTGGAATGGGTCTGCAAGGCTAGTATTAAGACACATCGTGATGAAACGTTTATTGTCACTGGCTGGGCTACTGAGTATGAAGGAGCAAACAAGTTCGCGCCTACAAATGCGCCGGAACTTGCTGAAACTTCTGCTATTGGTCGAGCGTTGGCTAACCTTGGACTTTCTAAAGTTGGAAAACGAGCATCGCAGGAAGAAGTGGCTTCCGCACGATCTAAAGAGGCAACACCTAAAGTGGTGCAGCAGGACGACCCATGGGCTAAGGGGATGGAAGTACTTGGAAATGCCCTTGGTGCAGAACCGCTAGAAAACCAAACCACATATAACTGCTCTCACGGCGTAATGGTTTACAAAACTGGAGTTTCTAAGAAAACTAACAAGCCTTGGGCTGGTTACTTTTGTCCAGATAATGTTCAATTATGTGACACAAAATGGCAGAAGGTGGGATGATGAGGAAAGCGTCTTTCACAATATCTAGTGCAAGCATAGATCACCTCATTACTGTTTTACAAAAACATAGTAAAGCTTTAGAGCTTGTCGTAGAGCTTCATAAATCACAAGATATTACCCTACCTGACGGGGATTGGGGAATGAATTGTGTGGAATGTGACGGCTTTAGATATCCGTGTAGAACCATGCAAATAATTTACAAGGAGTTATTCTGATGGGTTGGGTAACAATTACGCGAGCAAACGACCCAAGCGTTTATCTTGGGATAGATGGCGACTTCATTGACATTTGCGACTTGTGCAATTATCCATACAACCAAGCCAAGCGTTATGCGATAACTCAGGAACATGAAGAATCAGGCGTAATCCATTACATATGGACATGCCCAGATTGCGCTTGCAAGAACATGCGATGAGCCAACACCGCAAGCACAGGGGCTATGCTACACAGCGAATACTTGCAGCCTATTTGCGTGAGCATGGATTCCCGTTCGCTGAACCCGTTGGGGCTGGACGTACTGGCAGCGATATAACTGGAACAATCGGTATTGATTGGGAAATCAAAGCGAGGGCACGATTCAACCCGAAAGAAACTATTGATCAGTTATCAGAACGTTCTAACGGCAAAGACCTTCCGGTTGCCGTGATGCGCCTCAACGGGCAAGGCGAAGCATCAATATCTAGTTGGGTTGCTATGCTAACGCTACAAGACCTAGTGGTCTTATTGCGAGAGGCTGGATATGGAGAGCCAATTCAATAACGTTGGTTGGTACGGATATTGGTGCAGTTATTGTGAATGTTATACATGGATGGCACAGTTCGAAGGGAGCGAGCCAGGAGATGTCAAATGCAGAAAATGCAAATACGATACCGAGCGCATCGAGCGTTGGTATTCACACGCAGAATTTATGGGCAATGTTGTCCGAACATACACTTGAAAGATGCAGAAATTGTGGAATGTGGAAGCATGAACCATTGCCATGTACCACCTGCACCATGTTAGAAAACAAAGCAGCCTGAGCACGATTCAAAATAATGTGCTATAACTTTATGCCGTATCGGCTGGCAACCGACCTATCGTCCGTTAGAGGGACACTACCAACCTACCCAGAATATGCAAACGGTGGGGATTAGGAGCAGCTAGATGATCAACACGAATCGCCTGACATCATTCACACGCACTCTTAAAAATGGCGCGATTATCACCACAGCCACAGCTTGTTTAGTATTGGTTACTGCCGTAGTCGCTAGCGGTAAGCCTGCTGATGTAGAGCAGGGGCCTACAAAGCAGGAAATACTTACCCTGCTACGGCAGATGTCCTCTAGTGGTAAAGAGTTTCAATGTAATAAAGAGATAATGAGAAAAGAATCTAACTACAACCCCAGCGCAAAGAACGGAAGTCACTACGGCCTATACCAAGGTCGCTCACCGTACTTGGCTACAGCTACCATAACTGAACAGATCAACTGGTATATCAAATACATCCGAGCCAGATACGGCGATGGATGTAAAGCATTAGCTCATCATGTTAAGCATAATTGGTATTGATGAAACCATACCTAGCAACTGCTGATTGGAAGAAGCGTAGGCTTCTGGTATTACAACGTGATGGTTACACTTGTGCCTACTGTGGTGCAGAAGCCAACTCAGTGGATCATGTGATACCAAGGGCAGTAGGGGGTACTGATGACTTGGATAACTTGGTGGCTTGTTGCTCTAAATGCAATAGCAGTAAGGGTGACCGGTTTTTTAGCAGCAGACATCTAC
>Ga0214917_10004394_pt1 | contig 15686 bp, 11 predicted proteins | sample LL_1208_BB_MetaG_FD_177983 | JGI IMG/M metagenome (GOLD analysis project Ga0214917, IMG submission 177983) | Freshwater microbial communities from Lake Lanier, Atlanta, Georgia, United States - LL_1208_BB | ecosystem: Environmental > Aquatic > Freshwater > Lake | place: USA: Georgia | collected... | reverse complement strand
TGTCGCCGGAGAGGTCGGCATAACTCAGGGCGGCGCGTTGCTCTTGCCACGATTTTTTCTTCTCCTCGGGGGCGTTCTCCCAGGCGATGCGGGTCGCTTGGTTGGCTAGGGCCACCTCCGGCTTGGCTGGATTTGTGTTCCTCTCTTCCTGAGCCAAGACGGTGAGCGGTGCAAGGAGCACGGCGGCGAGAAAAGCGAGGGTGATTTTCATGTTGGGCATCGTGATTCTTCCCCGGGCCTGTGGCGGAAATTCAACCCGACACCGGCGTATCGTTCCATGGCGTGCTGGTAGGCCTGCTCGAGCTTGGAATTGCGGCGGGGCGAAATCCGGGTGGATTTGGCTCTACGCTTAGGCATCCTGTTAAACATACCAAAAATGGAATAAGAAACGAAAGCTGGAAATGAGAGCGAACCCGTTACTTGGTTTTGTTATCTGTAGACTAAAATTTTCCGGGACGACGCAACGCGCTGTATCGATGGGGCGCAACGGGAAGAGGCGAGTTCTGTAAGCTTGGATCCATGCAAGGGGGTGCACGCTCCTGTGTGAGAGGCTTTGGCGAATCTGGAGGATTGTGCCATGGGTGACGAATTGATCGCGCTGGGAATCCGACCAATATCGAAAGTCTGATGAGGGTGTATTCCGAATTGGGAATCGATCCGGCCAAGGCGGTGGAGGCGGCGCTGAAGGTGCCCATCTCCATTCACTGCTGGCAGGCGGATGACGTGGCGGGGCTAGAGGCAGGGGCGGGAGCGGCTGATAGCGGCGGCATCAAGGCGACGGGGAACTATCCCGGCCGGGCCCGTAACGGGGATGAGATGCGGATGGATTTTGAGAAGGTGTTCTCTCTGGTGCCCGGAACCCACCGGGTGAACCTTCATGCTTTTTATGCCGAGCCCGGGAAGAAAAAGGTGGATCGGGAAGCCATGGATCTCTCCCACTTCCAAAACTGGATGGACTGGGCCAAGAGCCAGAAGATTGCCCTGGATTTTAACCCCACCTACTTTGCCCATCCCAAGGCGGCCGATGGCTTCACGCTCTCCAGTGCAGATGAGGGAATCAGGAAATTCTGGGTGAAGCACGGCATTGCCAGCCGGAAGATTGCCGCGGCGATGGGCAAGGCGCTGGGCGGGGTTTGCGTCAACAACCACTGGGTGCCGGACGGCCTGAAGGATCTTCCCGGGGACCGCTGGTCTCCCCGGGCCCGTTTGGCCAAGTCGTACGACGAGATCTTTGCCGCCAAGATACCGGACGAAAAGCTGTGCCTGGATGCGGTCGAGCCGAAGCTGTTCGGGATCGGGAGCGAGGAGTATGTGGCGGGTTCAATGGAGTTCTACTCCTCCTATGCACTCAGCCGGAAGAAACTCCTCTGTCTGGACATGGGTCATTTCCATCCCACCGAGGGGATCGCGGACAAGATTTCCGCCCTACTGACCTTCCATGAGGGGTTGTTGCTCCACACCAGCCGGCCGATCCGCTGGGATTCTGATCACGTGGTGCTTTTTGATGATCCTACCCGGGCGGTCTTTCACGAGGTGGGGGCAGGGCAGGCATGGGACCGGGTGAAGATCGCCTTGGACTATTTCGACGCGAGCATCAACCGAATCGCCGCCTACGTCATCGGGATCCGGGCCACACGGAAGGCGATTCTCTATTCGCTTCTCACGCCACATCGGGAACTGGCTCAGCTGCAGAAGGAGGGCAAAGGGGCCCAGCGGTTGGCGCTGATGGAGCGACTGAAGGTGATGCCGTTCGGGGAGGCGTGGGAGGAGTGTTGCCGCCGTGCGGGCGTCCCCGGAGAGGCCCAGTGGATTAAGGAAGCGGAGAGCTACGAGAAGAAGGTTTTGGCGAAGCGGGGGTAGGGGAGGGGGGAAGATTTTTTCCCGCAGTTGCGGGATGCAGATTGCTCACGCTAAGTCCGCAAAGGTCGGAAAGGGGTGAGTCCCGCGCTTGCGGGATGCGCCGACGCGCGGATTTTGGATTTTAAAAACCCTTTAAACGATTGACAAATATAGTATCAAATGATACTATCATAAATTGAAATTTCCTTTTAAGATTACCGGTCAAATTCTTGACCGGATTGCCGCCATTGAGCGGTTGATTGGGCGGGTGGAGGGACTCGATCAGGCGAAACCCCAGCCCCATCTAAGGAAGTCCAACCGGATCCGCACCGTCCAGGGGAGTCTGGCGATTGAGGGTAACACCCTCAGCGAGGGCCAGGTCACCGCCCTGTTCGAAGGGCGGACGGTGCTGGGCAGCCCAAACGAGATCAAGGAAGTCCTGAATGCCATCGAGGTGTATCGAAGGATGAACGAGTTCAGGCCGCGGTCCCTCCGGTCGCTGCTTCGGGCGCATCGGCTCATGATGGACGGCTTGTTATCTTCGGCCGGAATCTGGCGTTCCGGCAACGTCGGGGTTCTGCATGGCTCCCGGATTTCCCATGTCGCGCCCCAGGCGGACCGGGTGCCCTACCTGATGAAAGATCTGTTCGGTTTTCTCAAGGGAGACGCCAGCCATCCCCTGATTCAGAGCGCGGTCTGCCACTATGAGTTGGAGTTCATTCATCCTTTTGAAGACGGCAACGGAAGGGTCGGGCGTTTTTGGCACAGTTTGCTGCTGACGAACTATCAGCCGATTTTCGAGTTCACACCGGTCGAGTCGCTCATCAAGGAGCATCAATCCAAATATTATGAAGCACTCGCCACTTCGGATCGGGCGGGTGATTCAACGTCGTTTATCGAATTTTCTTTGGAAATGGTCCATCAGGCCTTGGATGGCTTGGTGGATGCCATCCGACCTGAGCCCGCCACATCGAAAACACGCCTGAAACGGGCCCAGGACAACTTTGGCAAAGTCCGATTCTCTAGGAGGGATTACCGGAAAATCCATAAAACGATCTCCACCGCCACCGCGAGCCGTGATCTCCAGGCTGGAGTGGAATCCGGGCTGTTGGTGCGGCAAGGCGACAAAGCCGCTGCGGTTTACCGGTTTCGTGGGTAAGGAGGGTGGATCAAGGAAGCGGAGAGCTACGAGAAGAAGGTGCTGGCGAAGCGGGCTTGAAAGCTCTCCTCAGCGGGATTAGATTCAGGGAATGAAACTTCGGTTGGATCTGCTGGAGCAGATGACCCCCGCAGACATCGCGGAGCAGGCGGAGAAAAATGTCCACCGCTTCAAACCCGAGCCCCTTTTCTCAAAAACTGGAGTTGGGAGTCTGTCGCCGGCATCAACCAACGAGCGTGCACTAGAGGTGGAGCACAGCATGGAGCTAACTCAGAAACTGGAGCGACGTGCGCGCAAAGCTGGGAAGAAATCCGGTACCAAGAGCTGACCTTACCTGAGGTCTACGATCACCTGCGGAATTTTCACCGCCGCGCCCCTTTCCTGTTTCTAAACGGCAACACATTTTCCTTCATCGGCCGGGAACTTAGTTTGGCTGTTTTTAGTGATCTTTTCCCTGTCCGAAAGCGTGAACTTTCCTCGGCCGTGGCGCATTACATCGCGGGAGTTTTGGACCGGGAGTCCATGATCTCGGCGGTGGAGTCCCTGTGTGAATCGGCTTCGTTCGTGCCCGGTGACCGGGTACAGACGCTCCGGGGCAGCACGGCAGGCAGAGTGGTGAAGATCCTGGAAGATGGTCGGGTCGTGTGGGTCCCCCGGGGAACCGGCACGGAGCTGATTTGTCTTCCGGAAAGTTTGCGTAAGGTTTCCGCTGTTTAAACAAGAGGGGTATTTTTTCTATGGGTCGGTTTATTGTAAATTCCACTCTTGTCTTGGTGGTGCTGACAACCTTTACGTTTTTTGCTATGGGCCAAGATTGGTTACCACAAACGCCCTCGTTCCTGCTGAAACTTTTGCCTAAGCCGAAATTCGAAAAACACACTTTGGAGGGTAGTGAAGAAAACGGGCGGGTCATCGATCTGCAAGGCGGTTGGATGAACGGGGGAAAGTTGACCGAAGTGGTGATTTGTTCGCAGGAAACGGAAAAAGGGTGGGATGTCCCGGAGAAGATCACCGTCCGAAACGGAAAGTTACGTGGCTCGATCCGTATTTTTGGCCTTGGGGTCAACGGGGAGGCTCCCAAGGTGCGGGAATCCTCGCATCGTGAGGGGCACACGGAACGGGCCCAGGCCGCGGCTCCCCGCGGCATTTTGTTGGAGGATCTCGAGATCGAGGCAGATCACCGGATTCCGCTTTATCTGGGCCCGGGGGTGACCGGGGTCACGGTCAGGAAATGTACTTTCACTGGCTGGTCCGCTTCGACGACCGTCTATCTGGATGCGGAAAGCGCTGGCAACCGGATGGAGAACTGTACCTTTGATGTGCGGTCAGGCCGGGAGGTGATGGCGATCGACGGTTCTGCCACCAACACGATTGTCGGGAACCGATTCCTCCGGGCGGGGTACGGAGGAATCTATCTCTACCGCAACTGCGGGGAGGGGGGGACCGTGCGGCACCAGACCCCGCAGGGAAACGTCATCGAAAACAACTTTTTCGACCTTAAGGATCTTCGGTCGGGGAGTTATGGCATATGGCTGGGATCCCGGCAGGGGCGTCGGTCCTATTGCGAGGACGATGCTGGCTATCCTTTCGGCAGCAGCGTCGATAACCGCGACTTCGCCGACCACAACACCGTGCAGAGAAATTTTTTTCAGCCGTCTGGTGACCGGACCGTTCGCGACAACGGCGCCGGCAACCGGGTGCTGGAAAAATAAAACAGCTTAATGTCCGACGGCGGAGGCGCCGAGGTAGTTGCCGTAGCCGACGATGATGGTGGAGGCCGCCTGGTCATTTCGTTGTTTGAACTGCCCCTTGCTGTTCACCAACCCGGCGTAGGATCTTTCCGGGAGGCTTCGGCGGCAGCGTGCGGTACACGGAGGGGGACGAGCCATAGGCCTGCTTGAAGCATTTGGAGAAGTGAAAAGCATCATGGAACCCGAGGGCCTCAGCGATCTGGGCCAGGCCCAGCTCCTGCCTCCGAAGCAGATCGATCGCCATGGCCAACCGATGGCGGCGATGAAACCCTGCGGGAGTTTCCCCGGTCCATTTGCGGAAGGCACGACGAAACGCGTCGGCATGAAGTCCGGATTCCCGAGCGACCGACGAGACTGTGCGATGCTCGGGTATGGAGGCCAAGGCGCGCCGGGCTTTTTCCAGCCAGACGGGCAGATCCTGCTCCTTGGGCCTCTGCGCCAACCAGCGTGCCAACATTCCATGGACATCCGCGGCCTGCCGGATGGCGTCTTCCGCTTTCTCCACACGTCGATTCAGAAGGCAACGGAGAAAATCCGACTCGCTGCGGGGATCTTGCAGGCTCCAAACAGGATGTGCCGGATCCAAACCGTGGCCTCGCCAGGCATCGAAGGCAGGTCCGGAAAAAGCCACAAAAATCTCGTCCCAGCGCAGGCCCGGGCTCGGGCCGTAATGGTGGGGCACCTCCGGAAAAACCAGGATGGCCGACCCTTGGGCGAGGGGGATCTCCCGGCCCGAGGCATCCCGGTAGACTCCACCCCCACGGGTGATCAAAACCGCCGCGTACATGCCGTATTTACGAAAACCGTCCCACCCAGTTCCCGTGCTGTTGGGAAGAACCCCCCCAAAGTGCACTCGGCCAAGGGGGGTTTCCCGCTCAGGGAAGGAGTAGAGCCGGTACCGGCGGGGGTCCTTTGACATGTCTGGAAAATACATGCAAAAGTACGGTTCTGTCCATTTCCCCGAACAAGGTGCCTAAGCATATTACGGATGTCATGAGTCACGATTCCCTTGTTGCGCCTGCTTTGAAACCCCCGGAGCGGCTTGATTATTCCCTCACAGGAAAGAATGCGGCCAAGGCGGTGGAACTTGGACTGGCCGAGGCGGACTGGTATCAGCCCCCGGTTCCCAGAAAAGAATTGCGAAAGCTGCTGGAACGCCGGGATGGCCCGGCGATCCGCGATACCCTCACCTGGGTTGCCCTTCTGGGGCTGACTGCATGGGGGACCGTCGCGCTGTGGGGGACCTGGTGGGTCGTCCTGCCGTACACCCTGTATGCGGTTCTTTATGCCACCGCTTCCGACTCGCGCTGGCATGAGGCGGGCCACGGCACCGCCTTCAAGACCGACTGGATGAACAACGCCTTGTATGAGTTGGCCTCCTTCATGGTCATGCGCGAGTCCGTGGTCTGGCGTTGGAGCCACACGCGACACCACTCCGATACCATCATCGTCGGTAGGGATCCGGAAATTCAGGTCTCCCGGCCTCCGAATCTGCGCGCCCATCTCCTGAGCCTGTTCGCGATCAATGTTTACCAGGGGTATTTTCCAGGTCTGATCCGGCACGCCCTGGGCCGCGTAAGCGAGGCGGAGCGGACCTTCATTCCGGAAAACCAGTTCTCCAAGATCTTTCGCAACGCCCGGATTATCCTTGGCTTTTATGCCGCGACCTTGGCCACCGCGATCGCGCTACAGTCATGGGTTCCGATTTTCCTGATCCTACTACCGCATTTCTTTGGGACCTGGTTGATGATCGTGCACAACACCACCCAGCACGCCGGCCTGGCGGAAAACGTCCTGGATCACCGGCTGAATTGCCGGACGGTTTTCATGAACCCTTTCAGCCGGTTTGTGTACTGGAACATGAACTACCACCTCGAGCACCACATGTTTCCCTTGGTGCCCTATCACAACCTTCCCAAGTTGCACGAGCTGGTCAAAGACGACTGCCCGCCGCCCTATCGCTCCATCGCCGCCGCCTGGCGGGAAATTCTGCCTGCGGTGCTCAAGCAGGTCTCGGATCCCTCGTACCACGTGAAGCGCAAGTTGCCGGCGCCCCGGCAAGCCTCGGTGGAGCACGTTCAAGCGGCGGATGCCCAACCGGATGCCAAGGGTTGGGTCGAAATCTGTGCCGCGACCGACCTCGGTCCCGCCGATGTGTTGCGCTTCGACCATGGCCGTAAAAGCTACGCCCTGATCCGCGACGAAAAAGGAGCGCTCTTTGCCACCGATGGTATCTGCACCCACGGGAACACCCATTTGGCCGACGGCCTGGTGAAGGGGGATATCATCGAATGCCCGAAACACAACGGCCGGTTTCATCTGGCCGACGGGTCGCCCGCCCGTGCCCCCATTTGTCGGGGCTTGGCCACCTATCCGCTTGAGGAGCGGGGCGGGAGGCTCTGGCTGAATGTCCTCCAACCCGGCGGGGCTGGAGCCAGGCAACAAACGACCCTGCGATTTCGGGTCGTCAGCAACCGGAACGTGGCCACCTTCATCAAAGAGCTGGTCCTCGAACCGGTAGAGGTCTCTGCCAGGGTTGATTTTACTCCGGGTGACTACCTGCAGATCGAGATTCCCGCTTACGATCGCATCCGCTTCCGGGACTTCGATATTGCTGAGCCTTTCGCCTCGGTCTGGCGCCATCAGCACGTCTTCGATCTGGAGGTCACCAACCCCGTGTCCGGCAAGCGCAATAACTACTCGCTGGCCTCGAATCCAAAAGGGGAGCAGATCCTCCGCTTCAATGTCCGCATCGCCACGCCGCCTCCCGGTCAGGATTGCCCTCCAGGCGTTGGCTCCTCCTATGTGTTCAGTTTGCGACCGGGGGACGAAGTCACGGCGATCGGACCTTTTGGTGATTTTCATATCAAGCCGACGCAGAAGGAGATGGTTTACATCGGAGGCGGGGCGGGAATGGCGCCGCTCCGGGCCCATCTGAGTCACTTGCTGGAGTCGAAAAAATCGGCGCGGAAGATCAGCTACTGGTATGGGGCCCGGTCGAGGCAGGAACTCTACTACCATGAATATTTCGAGCAGCTGGCGGTCAGCCATCCCAATTTCAGCTTCCACCTGGCGCTTTCCTCGCCCTTGCCGGAGGATCGTTGGGACGGCCCGGCGGGATTCATTCATGAGGTTGTACTCGACCATTACCTTCGTCACCATCCGGACGTGCGCGCCGTCGAATTTTACCTCTGTGGGCCCCCGATGATGGTGAAGGCTTGCCGCAAGATGCTGGCGGAGATCGGGGTGTCGCCTTCGCAGATTGCCTGTGACGAATTTTGAGACGGCCTTTTTACCTGAACGATGGTTCGGGCGGTTCCCCCAAGCTTCGGGTGTTCCTGAATCTCGACAACTTGGTCGGCCTGCGCCAAGGCTCGCAGTGGAAGGAGACAAAGAAGGAAAGGATCCTGGAACAGCTGGCGGCGGATGGTTTTGAAGGTGTCCAGCTGACGCAAGACGGATCTTTAGCGCCCGGTGCACTTCCCCGCTGCGGACTTGGCCGGATCAATCAACCCCAGGAGGCGTTGCCTTTGGCTGAAAAGCATGCGACGCGCGGAGATCTTTGCCTAACCGTCCATGTCGGCTGGGGGATCGAGGATGACGAGGATGTCTTCCGCTTGGTAGAGGCCATTTTGGCTGCCTCGGAAAAAGCCCGGTTGCCCATTTTTATCGAAACCCATCGCGCCACGATCACCCAGGACATGTGGCGCACGGTGCAGATCACCAAGCGGTTCCCCGAGGTGCTCTTCAACGGGGATTTTAGTCACTACTACTGCGGGCAGGAGATGGTTTACGGAGGGCTGGAGAAGAAGATCGAGTTCCTGAAACCCATCTTTGACCGGGTCGGCTTCATGCATGGGAGGATTGCGAGCCCCGGGCAGATGCAGGTGCCCATTGATGAGGGGATCTCACGTCCGGCGGCGGCCGTTGGGGTGGTGGACTACTTCGCCGACTTTCGAACCCTCTGGAAGCGGGCGATGAAGGGGTTTCTGGATCATGCGGAACGCGGGGACGTGTTGATCTTTGCGCCGGAGCTGCTTGACGGAACCCACTACTACGCCCGGCTCTTTCCGGGTCCGGACGGAAAAATGACGGAGGAGTCCGATCGGTACGCGCAAGCGCTTCTTTACGCCAAAATTGCACGGAGGTTGTTTCAGGAGGCTTCCGCAGCACGCTGAAGGCTTGTTGCGGATCGGTCGAACAATCCTTTCCTTCGTAATTTTGGGTTCGGTTAAGTTACGTTTGGATCCTAGGGGGTTCTGATGGAGTCCGTGCTGTTTATGTCAGAAAAAGTGAAATAAAAAACCATTCATACCAAGGACGTTTTGGCAACGGCTGAAAAGGCGTGTTTTGGTCATAAAAATCATAAAAAAATACGAAAACATAATATGTAAAACGTTCCTCAGCAATTAATACCATATTGTGCTATACAATGGCAAAAACGTGCTAGACCAAGTTCCCATGTGGCGTGCTACCAATTACGGCACATTGGCTATTTCTCGCACCAAAATGCTTGCCCGTAAGCCGAACGAGTGGAGGCTGTCTCCCAGGGGAGACTCTGCGAGGATCCGTCCCCTCAAATTTGAGCGTGAGCTGGTATTTCCAGACCGGCATTTCCCGCTGGATGTTTTCTTCTTGGAGGAACATCCCGATTACCCGCTGCACATTCATGATTTCACTGTGATCGTCATCGTCACGCGGGGTCACGGGATCAACATCATCGGGAAAGAGGAGTTTCCGATTAAAGCGGGTGATGTTTTTGTGCATCACGGTTCGCGCCCTCACGGGTACCGTGCCACGGAGCACCTGGGCCTGATCAACATCATCTTTGACCAGTCGCTCCTGCAAAGGGTGCGCTTCGATGTGACGGCTCTGCCCGGATACCAGTCGCTTTTTGTGGTTGAACCGGCGATGTTGAAAGAGGGGCACTCCGCCAGGCATCTCACGCTGCCGATGGACGAATTGAGCAAGGTAAAAGAATTGGCGGAGGCGATGGAGAAAGAGATATGTGGGGATTTGCCCAGGCGGGGGGCGGTCCGGTTCGAGGAGCGTCATCGCACAAAGGCCGGAAACTTGTCGGTCCGGCGGGCTCCGGACGGCCACCGGTTCATGGCCATGACCTATTTCATGGCCTTGGTGGGGTTGCTGTCGCGGGCTTATCACGTCAAACCCACGGTCGAATCGGGGAGGATCATGAAGATTGGCCAGGTCATCGCCCACATGGAGAGTCACTTTGATGAAAACCTGAAAATTCCGGCTTTGGCTAAAATGGTGGGGATGTCCGACCGGAACTTTTACCGCTTTTTCCACCGGGTGAAGGGGGAGAGTCCTCTCGCCTACCTGCAGAGGCTGAGGGTCGCCAAAGGCGCCCGCATCCTGCAGACCAGCGACAAGAGCGTCTCCGAGGCGGCGTTGGAGTGTGGTTTCAACGACAGCAACTACTTTGCGCGGCAGTTCCGGCGCATCCTCGGGGTTTCTCCGAGACAGTTTCAAAACGGGAAGGGAACCTCGGCCCCGTCCGCCTGAGGCGGTCTGGATTTCGGCGGAATGGTGCTGATTTATGGCGAGACCATTGCAGAATCGCCCTGATCGTTTGCTAGGATAAAAGATATGATTGCCTCCCGCCGCCCAACCCCGTCGACCGTCCCGGCCAAGGGAAGGGAAAAAGATTTCACCGTGGCAGTTTACTACTTCGGTAACTACCACCCGGGGGACCCCCGGAACGAGGTCCAGAAGGGCAGGGGGTGGACGGAGTGGGAGCTGGTCAAGGCTGCGAAGCCCCGTTTCCCCGGGCATCAGCAACCCAAGGTGCCGCTCTGGGGATACGAGGATGAGTCGGACCCGAAGGTGATGGAGCGGAAGATCGCGGCGGCCGCCGACCACGGCATCGATGTTTTTCTCTTCGACTGGTACCACTACAACGACGGGCCATTTCTAGACCGGCCGCTGGATCGGGGCTTTCTAGGGGCGGCCAACTGTGACCGCCTGAAGTTCGCCTTGATGTGGGCCAACCACGACTGGGTGGAAATCTTTCCCGCCCGCCGCGGGGTGCCGAGTGAGGTTCTTTATCCCGGGGTGGTAACTCCAGCCGGCTTTTCAAAGATTTGCGACCAGGTCATCGAAAAATATTTTTTGCATCCGTCCTACTGGAAAGTCGATGGGAAGCCCTATTTCTCCTTCTATGACCTTTCCAAGTTGCTGGCTGGATTTCCCTCACTGACGGACGCCCGGGCGGCGCTGGATGAGTTCCGTGCCAAGACCCGTCGGGCCGGTTTTTCCGATCTGCACCTCAACGCGGTCGTCTGGGGCAAGACGGTGATGCCTTGGCAGGAGACGCCGGCCGACCCGGCCCGGGTGGTCCGCGAACTGGGCTTTGATTCCGTGACCTCCTATGTTTGGATTCATCATGCGGAGATGCCGGACGAGCAGACCGATTTTACCAAGGTGCGTGATGAGTATTTCCAGCACTGGGACAAAATGAAGAGGGATTTTTCGGAGCCGTACTACCCGAATGTCTCGATGGGTTGGGACAGCACCCCGCGGACGCACGGGGACGACGGGTTCGGAAATTTCGGCTACCCTTTCACCCATGTGATCAGCGGCAACACGCCCGGGCGTTTCCGCGAGGCCTTGGAAAAGACGAAGGAACGCCTCATGCAGGAGCCCGCCCCCCACCGTATCCTCAACATCAACAGCTGGAATGAGTGGACGGAGGGAAGTTATCTGGAGCCGGACACGGTCCACGGGATGAAATATCTTGAGGCGGTCCGGGATGTTTTTGGCACTGCCGGCCGGAAACAGCCGGGAAATGGTCGTCGAAAAAAAACTCCGGAGGTGAAGGTGTTGGTGGAAGAATGATGCCTGTCTCTGGAGATCGGATCCGTGAAATCCTGGATCCGGTCCGGTTTCAACTTCGAGAAGGTGAGGCCATGATCCGGTTTTCCCTGCGCACCCCTCCCATGGGAGGGGCGATCCATTCATGAAGGCCCTCACCACGAATTCGAAGCCGCGCATTTCTTCCTGGCGTCTGCTGGGCTACGCCCTCGGTGATGGGGCCAGCTGCATTGCCTTTGCGGGCGTGGCCAACTTCGCCCTGCTTTACTATACCTCCGTGCTCGGTCTCGGGGCCGGCATGGCGGGATTAGCCCTGAGCATCTCCGTTTTTTACGACGCCATCACCGATCCCCTCATGGGACACATCTCCGACAACACCCGCTCCCGCTGGGGCCGACGGTTGCCTTACGTGCTCGTGGGCGGGCTGCTGCTGGCGCCGGCTTTCTTTTCGATCTGGATCCTGCCTCCGGGCAGTTGGCCCACCTGGTTGCTCTTCATGATGGCGGTGATGTCCAATCTTTTGATGCGCACGGCCGTGACCATTTTTGGTGTGCCTTATGTGGCCATGGGTTTCGAACTGTGCCCGGACTACGAGGATCGCTCCCGTCTGCAGGGGATCCGCAGCGCCTTCTTCATGGTCATCAACCTTCTCTTTGGTGGCTGCGCCTGGATTCTCTTTTTTCGCGACCGGACCGGCCCCGCTGGTGAGCGGATCGATGGGTCGACCATTGCGGCCAACTACCTGACGATGGGAACGGTCCTGACGGTCACCATCGTGCTGCTGGTTTTGGCCTGCACCTGGTTCAACCGGGACCTCGCCCAGGACACCCGGAAGGAAAAGCTGGAGGGAAACTCGCTCCAAAGCTTCTGGGCCGACTTCAGTCAGATTCTGAGCGACCGGCTGGCTTGGTATGTTTTCGGCTTCTTCTCCATTGCCATGTTCGGGTTTCTCTTCGTCTCCCAGCTGCAGATGTTCGTCTACGTCTTCTTCATGGAGTTCCGGCCGGAGGAGAAAACCATCGTTCATGGAGGCGGCATGGTGGCGGCCGGCCTCGGGGCCCTCTTTCAGGGTAGGGTCACCCAATGGTTTGATAAAAAAGCCGCCGGCTATGTGGGCATGGGGATCGGCATCTTCGGCGGACTCTGGCTCCTTCTGGTATTCACCTGGCTCGGGCTGGCCCCGCGGGCCGAAGGGTCGGTGGCCGGCTGGAATCTCCCTGTGGGGCTGATGCTCTTTGCCTTGGGTCAATGGATGTGGTGGTTCGGTTCCGGCATGCTGGGGCCGGTTTCCATGTCGATGATCGCCGATATTTCCGAGATTCATTACCTACGGAGCGGGGTGCGCAAGGACGGCGGCTACAGCTCGATCTTCAGTTTTCTGCAAAAGGCCGCGCAGTCCGTGGGGCTCCTGATCAGCGGCTGGCTGATTGCCGGGGCCGGGATCGTTTCCGGGGCGGATCTCCAGGCGCCCGACGCGGTCCACCGGATCACCGTCATAACCTTCGCCATTGGACCCGTTCTGATGGCCTTGTCGTTTCTCGTTTTCCGGGAGTACCCGGTGACCCGGGAATCCCTGCGTGCCATGGAGCAAAAATCCGGGCGAAGGGTCTGAGCACCCCCGGCGTTGAGGGATGAGAAAATTTTCTTTGCTTTTCTTGCTGGGATGTTTCCTGGTCGGATATTCCCTTCTGCCGGCGGAGGAGGGCAAGGCCGTAGCCGGGCAGGAAAGCTGGCGTAAGATCGCCGCAGCCTTCGGCAACCCACCGGCGGAATTTCGCTTCATCCAGTACAGCAAGCATGACGGAGCGCTTCTGCCCTATGCCAAAATGCAGGATGCGGGGATCGGCGGGGTGATGTTGTTCATGCAGTCGGCTGGCTACCTCAACACCGAAGAGGCCTGGCAACATATCGGAAAAAATATCGCGGCCGCACAGGAAGCCGGTTTGCAGATCTGGGTTGCGGACGACAATGGTTATCCCAGTGGGATGGCTGGCGGGCGGGTCGTCGAGGCCGACCCGGCTTTTGAGAATCGTGGCCTGCGGGAGGTGTCCAAGGATGGGAATGGCCCGGGACCTGTCCGGATCGACCTCCCCCCCCAAGCGGAGAAGTTCGCCTACGCCTTTCTTTATCCGCTGGTGGACGGAAACCCCGTTCTCGACAAGGGAACTGCCGTCCCGATCCAGACGGACCGGGTCGAAACGAACGGCTTGGAGGGTTCGTGGAGGCTGTGTGCCTTTGCCTTGCAGATCGTGCGCGAAGGGATTCAGGCCGAGGCAACCAAATCAGGTTTCCAGACGAACGGCCGTTATCCCAACCTGCTCGACCCAGCCGCCATGGAGAAGTTCGTCACGCTGACGCATGAGGAGTACGCCCGTCGGTTCGGTCCCCTGAAAGGAAAGATCACCGCCTTCTATGCCAACGAGCCGAACCTGCAGACTCTCTGGTTTAAGCCGGGCCAACATGAGGGCGGTGCGAGGTTCGTGCCGTGGGAGGCCAACCTACCGCGCCGCTTCCAGGAGCAGCATGGTTACGACCTTCTGCCCCGGTTGCCCGCTCTTTACGGAGGCGAAGATACATCGGCGAAGCTCGTGCGGCGGCATTTCTACGAAACGGTTGGCAAAGCGCTGGCAGAAAACTTCTCCGGCAGGATCGCTGCTTGGGCCAAAAAAAATGGGGTGGGGGCCAGTGGCCATCCACTGCTCGAAGAAAGCATGCTGAATCACGTGATCGGGTACGGGGATTTTTTCCATTTTATGGAGCCTATGGATGCCCCGGCCTGCGACCTACCCATGCCCGATGGCGGCACCTACTTTCTCGAATGCCCGCATTTCGGCGCACCCCACAACTACTGGATGCCCAAATTTCTGAGTTCGATCGCACAGGCGGGCAATCGGGAGACCGTCGTCGGTCTGCTCGATCCGATGATCGCGCGCACATCTCCCGACCTCAAGCTACCACCGGAAAAGGTTCGCCGGATCGTCAACCTGGCCGTGCTGGGCGGGTTGAACCGGTTCATGAACTATTTTTACTGGAATGAATACGATCCGTCGGTCTACCGAACCCTGAACGAGTATGTCGGGCGCCTTTGCCTGATCCTGCACGGGGCGCGGAGTGCGGCGACCGTGGGGGTTTATTATCCCATCGAAACCTTTCAAGCGGCGTTTCAACCCTCGTCGGCGGAGTGGAGTCGCGAGTTTTGGCCGCCGGCGTGGAATCGGTTGGAACAGCGGATCCGCGAGCAGGACGAGGTGGTGCGTTCCTTATTTCTCCAAGGAATCGATTACACGTGGCTACATGGGGACTCGATCCGGGGTGCACGTGTCGAGAAGGGGTGGCTGGTGGCGGCCAACGGCCGTTACCGCACGATCGTCATGCCGGAGGTGGAGCTGCTGCCGTTGGCGGTGGCCCGCAAGCTGGAGGATTTTGAGAGGGGGGGAGGAAAGGTGATCTGGGTGAAATCCCTGCCGCAACTAGGCGACACTCCCGAAGAGCACGAGAAGGTAAAGGCGATGTTTGCGAAAAAGAAGATCGTTTCCCCTGGGGGAGTGGCGGAGGTGATTGGGACGTCTCTTCCACCTGGCTTCACGATTGAGACCGGTCCGGAGGTGCTGACGGCCCGCTTTACTCGGGACGGGCGGCGCATCACCTACCTGGTCAACTACCGAGCGGAAAAGGTGACGGTGCCGGTCACGTTGGCCTCCGGAGGCGCCCAAAAGTTTGATGTCTATAATCCGATGGACGGCACGATTCAGCCGCAGGAGCTGCCCGGCACGCTGAGCATTCAGGGGAATGGCAGTCTGATGGTGGTGGAACCCGCCCGTTCGGCGGATCGCTAAATATCCATAGCCCTTGGGAATTGAGGCCATGGGCCTACTTTGAATGCTCTCAGGGGCGTCGGTCTAAGCCGTTTAGGAAACGACCTTTTTGTCTTTCCTCCCGGACCAACTCCTCTGCCCTGGTGCAGGCCGGCAGCGGCCCCACGCCTCCGACGGGGTACGAGTGGAGAAAGATCACCGTGCCACTTTCCGGCCGAAGGTTTTACCTCGTGAACGCGACGTGGAGTCCATAGAAACGTAAATAACTGTAGGAACAATAGTTTAAGT
>Ga0214917_10004393_pt1 | contig 15688 bp, 16 predicted proteins | sample LL_1208_BB_MetaG_FD_177983 | JGI IMG/M metagenome (GOLD analysis project Ga0214917, IMG submission 177983) | Freshwater microbial communities from Lake Lanier, Atlanta, Georgia, United States - LL_1208_BB | ecosystem: Environmental > Aquatic > Freshwater > Lake | place: USA: Georgia | collected... | reverse complement strand
CACTGCAATGGTAGACATGACTGTCGAGATACCAGTACCTACTGGGCCATAGAGCAGGGTTGGAGTAGTTGCCGATGGGGCACTCTGTGCGAGAATCTTATAAGTCGTTGCCATCTAGGCTCTCCTTTGAATAAAACGCTAAGTTACTTACAAGGCGGGGATCGTTTGGATTTAATTCTACCGCTTTACTTCCGTATTGCATGGCTTTCTCAAAATTTCCTAGGTTGTATGCGGCAATAGCTGCGTAATCCCAGGGAGCTGAGCCCCAGGCAAACTCTTCACATAGATACTCCAGAGGTTTTTCTTTAATTTCCAGGGCCCGCTCAGCTGCTTCTAGGCAGGCTGTCCACATACTATGCTCATAATAGACCTTAGCTAGGTCTACATAGGCCTCTCTCCGATCGGGAGCTTCTTGACAAGCTTTAAAAAACCAGGCTATTGCATTTTGATAGTCTTCTTGTAGCTTGGCTATATAGCGCATCGACGCTGCACGTTCTGGTTTCCATACGGCTCTAGGTAAAGATAGGTGCCGATTGAACTCTTGTTCAGCCTCTTCATTACGACCATAGAAGAAAAGCTCTCTGGCGTAGTAAAAAGCGTTTCTATCATCATAGGGATCTTCAACTACAGACTGAGCTAAAAGCGGCATGTACTGAGATCTAGGTTTTGAATTATCGGGGTGGTGGTGGATTTCTAAATCAACCCAATGTTCAACTTGGTCAATGCGGTCACAAACCATTACTTCATGAACTGGGTGCTTCCAGCGGTATCCGTGACGTGAGTGGATCTTATCCCCTCCGTACTGTAAACCAGGGGTGCCGTCTACATTCCAACTCCACGTGTACTTGTACCGTGGTCGTGTTGTTTGTGTTGGGACAGCTTCTAAAGCTTTACGCCACCCTGGGACTAAAACTTCATCAAGGTCTAGCGCTATGCAGTAATCAATATCGTTTGGAATGTACGCAAGACTAGCGTTTCTAGCATCGTCAAATCTCCAAGGTTTAATTGAAATTTCAACTACATTTATGCCAAGAGACCTAGCAAGCTCGACAGTGCCGTCAGTAGAACCAGTGTCAGCAATAAGTAAGTAATCCGCTTCTTGTGCCGATTCATACCATTCTTTAACAAACTGCTCTTCGTTGAGGGCTATCGCATAGACAGCTACCTTCATTTTGCTCCGATTTATTCAGCGTATACGGTCTCAAAACCGATTGTGTTTCCTTCTTCGTCTTTAATTTCAAAAGTCTCTGCTCCTGCGGCGTCGACTCCTAAGCTAACTCTTGACTCACTCATGTTGTTTTAAACCTTCCCCAGATACCAATAGTACTGGATGCAGATACAGTCGTTGACGCTGGAAGGTCTGTTTGACCTCCAACTACGCCTGTAATTCTAGGTGCTAATGTAGATAGGGCAGCTGGTGGCGTATCAAAAGCTGTATATACAGATCCCGGTGTAGAAGCTAAGACAATTACTCCAAGAGCATATCTAGTTCCTGCAACAAGTTCATATGTGCTTGGGTAGCCACCAGTTGTGTTAAATACCAAAGTTGCTAAGGTATTTGGCGCTGTAAAGATAGATGTTGTGTTTGCAGACCTTGCCACCAGAGTAGCAACGCCGGTACTTTCGTTAAAAGTATACAAACCAAAACGAATAAGAGATGTTCCTGATGTTAGTGTTCCAGCAGAAGCAACACTAATTGAATTAACTGTAGTAGTCCACATAGATGTGAAGAACGTAAAGTAAACAGATCCGCTAGTTAACGTTGCACTTGAATTACCAAAACGTGGGTACACATCTACAACAGAGGTGTTTTGGTTCATAGTGCCCGCAATATTTGTGAAGATATCTGACCAAACAACTCCAGTTGTTGCTGCAGAGTTTGCCGCTAGGACGTATCCGTTTGCGCCTACTGGCAGACGAACTATGGTGTTAGATGCAGAGGCAGCTAGTAAATCACCCTTTGCGGTAGCTATGTTCATACCTAAAAGATTTGTTGTAGCCGTAGGCAGTGTTAACGTACCAGTATTTGTGATTGTAGAAATTGTTGGGTTTGTAAGAGTTAGGCCCGCTAAAGTTGTGGTTGTTGCACCTAACGTAAGTGCTGTAGATCCTAGGGTTAGCCCAGGGTTAGCTAACTTAGCGTTAGTTACGTTAGCGTCTACAATCTTGGCTGTTGTAACAGATAAGTCTGCAGGGGTTCTAACGTTAGTAAGGCGGGTATCAGTTCCATAAACTACCTGTGAGGTAGACGCATCTCCAGTTGCTGGCACGTCTTTTACAGAGGATGTGCCAAGACCAGTTACCTGGGTGTTTGCAATTGAAAGAAGAGTTTGGTTGATACCAATATTTGCAGCAGTTGAGGTGCCGCTATTTGTAATTGGTCCAGTTACTGAGATGACTCCAGAAGGGCCTGTAGGTCCTGTTGGGCCAGCAGCTCCTGAAGGACCTGTTGCTCCTGAAGGACCTGTTGCTCCAAACCCGATCACGTCTATCTGACCGTACATCATTGAGTGGAATTGGCACTGATAGTAAAGAGTGTTTGGTGCATTTAGTGGAACTTCAAATACAACTTGACCGACTGCAACACCCGCACCGGTTACACCAGACGAGTAGACGTTGCCAGAAACATAACCATTTCCAGTTGTTTGAATCCAGAATGGGTGGCCTGTTGCGTTTACGTTAAAAACATAGCGTGCTCCACGAACTAGTTGAATAGTGGCAGCGGCTACACCGTCAATTGAGTAAGAGCCTGACCCGTTGTTAGTTACAGCAAAATTAATTCCGCCAATTGGACCAGTAGGTCCAGTAGGTCCTGCTACGCCTTGTGGTCCTGTTGCGCCAATAGCTCCTGTAGGTCCAGTAATTCCTTGCGGACCTGTTGGTCCAGTAATTGATAATCCTTGTGGGCCTGTTGGTCCAGTAGTACCAGAAGAATAAGGAAGTGCGTTCCACGCTTGAGTTCCGTTACCAATTTTAAACTTACCGGTATCGTATTCATATCCAGCTTCACCTTGAGAAAGAATAGGGTTTCCCGCGGTCCACTCTGAAGCGGTACCACGTCTAAACTGAACTTTAACGGCCATTAGCAGTCACACTTCTCTTTCTTTTTCATCTTCCACCACATCCATATATGGTGAGTTGCCATCAATCCCATAAGAATCCACATGACGGTCATCTCGCTGATGCCATTTCCAGTAGTCAATACCATGTTTTCATGATTGTGCATTATTCGGTTACGCCTCCGCAATCAATTGGGGTAACTCCACCGTAAACAGTTGTTGGTGTTCCACAGTCTACGTTTTGAAAAATTGGTCCTGTTGCACCCGTTGGTCCGGTAGCCCCTTGTATTCCTGCTCCAGTTGCTCCTGTGGCGCCTACTGCACCTGTCGGACCAGTTGGCCCTATTGGACCTAGTGAAGGTTTAATAATCCATTTAAGTCCATCCCATTTCCAAGTAGTAACGCCAACGGTGAACTCTTGGTTCAGCGTAGGAGAGTTTGGAAAATCAATAGGCATAGCCCACAGTTTACCGCAGGGTTATTCGTATGACTTCTTAACCCAAAGGTGCTTTTTGTAGCCCCCGTATAGATAACGAGAGACGTTAAATAGTTGTTTTTTGACAAAGCCCTGGTTGTGAGGGATAACTTCTGATGTCCAACTCTCACGCTTTATAGGTATGAGCTGTGCTATCGGAGTTCCCGCAGGGATGATTCCAGTAAAGTCTTTTTGCAAAAAGAAAGGAATTTGACCGCCAAGGGAGAAGTTATCAGAATCCATAATTCCAGCAGTTGTAGTAAATGGAAGTTCAAACCTGTTTAACGGGTGAACTACAAGAAGGCTGTAGCCGGGTGGGGTAATTGAGGCCCAATGAAATGTCCAAGCGTATAGGTCTTGATCATGGCCGTGGGGTCTTGGCAAAGTTACCGCCATATTTTTAGGGCGGACTTCTATGGGGCCAGGCTCCTCATTCCAGAAGAACCCGACCCCACGTTCGTCACGTTGTACGAGAAGGTCAGCAGGAAGTTCTAATACGTATCCTGCTGTTAATCCATCCAAAAATGGCACACAAAGTTTTAAGTCTTTGTTAATACCGGCGCCTTCCGGCAAGACTTCCATCTTTCCGGTTCTAAACCTTTTTGCGCTTTTGTACCAATCAGGTACGTATGCTTTTGCTGGTTTAGGCTTTGGGTACATGTCCTCTACTTCTTGGGACATTGCCATAAATTGGATTTTTTTCATATTACAAGTCTAGCCCCATAAAGTACAGGGCTGAACCAACAAGCATGAGTGGTACCACTAATGATGCAATCGCCTTGTAGTAATCCTTTAGCGGAGTCTTAAAGTAACTCTTACCTACCACTAAACACTTGTGGGTTGGTGACAGCATGTACCCGGCGTAGTCAAATGCAAAGAACAACGGTAGCGCCCCAGCACCAAATACGGTTGCTGAGATACCAACGAAACCTGCAAACTTACCGCTACTACCCAAGGAAAGGCTTGCTAGGAAACCTACCAAAGCCACAAGGATAATTAGGTTGTGGTCGTGAGCTGACTTAACCCACTCGTTAATAGTGTCAAAGTTTGCTTTAACAACGTTACCTAGAACAATAACCAAAGATGTAAATACCAATACCTTTGCGTATTCGGTAATTTGACGGCGGTCCGCCTTGATGTCAGCTTGCTTCTGCCACTCTTCTTTTTCTTTCTTTTTGTTCTTTTCTGGGATCAGAATTTCAATATCGTCTTCTTTAAGAACTTTAAAGATGTAGAACAAGATAATGGTTACAGCTGTAAGAAGTAGAGGCCAGATCTTTCCCATGAAAGACCAGTAGCTAATTCCCAATACTGCCATAGGGGTAAGTACTGTAGCCTCTAAAGGAGACCAAAAGTAAAAGTGGTGAGTTGATAGGTAATCGATGATTCCAAAGTTTTTACGCTTCTTAACATCGGTTGGGGCGATTGTGTCCAGTGCTCCTGCAGATACAGCGACGCGACCTGAAATTGGTAGAATACCCGACACAAACGAAATGATTGCTACAACAGCACGCTTAGACTTAACAGTCCTAGCAATCCAGTTGTAAAAAGGCAAGAAAATTTGACTCTTCTTTGCCGAGAACGAGATAGCCATAACTACGGCTAGTAATAAAATGTATTGCTGATTATGAAGCAATAACGATGATGTAAATTCCATTCCACCAGTCCTTTTCTGATTCAATACTGTTTAGTATTTTTTTGGAATAGATAGGGGTAAGTCCCCCATCTTTTACTGCTTGGTTTGCAGCCATCACCGTGTCTGTCCAATTCGCGTCATCGAACACCAGGATTGCCTGCTTAGCAAAGCAGTTCCTATAACGGATCACGGTCTTGTATATATGCTCGTACTCGTGAGGCCCATCATAGAAAAATAAGTCTACTTCAGAAATTTCCGAAGTATCTACTTCGTACATATCTTCGTTAATGATATGTACTTTGTTTTCCCCAATGTAAGGGGCAATATTCTTCTCAAACTCGGCTTGACTATTAGGTGGCAGGGTCAAGTCATCCCGCACAGGTTGAAGGTCTTGTTCCCATAGATCAACTACGTAAGCCTCTAACTTGTTGTTTGCTAGCGCAGCGGCAGTTGTGGCCCCTAGGTATGCCCCAATTTCCAAATAAACCTTAGATTGCGAGGCTAAGCCGTTAAGAAGCTTTTGGATCCTGGAGCTAGTAAGCCCGGGGATGTTTATATCTAACTCTCTATGAACAGAGTCTACAAGCTCCCTAGTTACAACCATTGTTCGTGGCTGACGCTTGTCCCCGTACTTAGCTGCCATGATCTTGTCGCAATATCCACAATCCCAGCAGTCAAATTTGCAGGTCTTAATTTTTTTACGCCAAATATCAATAGGCTTATCAGCCATATTAGTTTCTTCAATAAAATCTTTAAAGTGCTGGAAGAGTATCTCTTTATTGTTGACGTAGTTGCGGATAATCTGCATAGTCTCACGAAGACGGCTAGTAGACTCACGCCCGTGCATCTTAATGACATCAATACCAAGTTCGTTTAGGAACTGATCCCAATCTTCCTTCCAGGGAGGGAAGTTGGCGGTCTTAAGGGGCACAGCTTGATCTTCGTAGTCCCACTTCATGCAGGAGACTCGACTGATGGGGTCTGTAAAGTACTGAGGTCCGTTACCACGTTCGTTATTAAAGTGGTAGTGCTCGTCCATCATAATGCAGCCGCCCATGCAACCTTCGTTAGCAAGCAGTGAAAGTTTTACACCGTACTTTTCTTTAGCTTTTTTAAACCTTAATAGCTTCTCGTGATCTCGCATAAGGTCGCGGTCTAGGTTTATATAGTTAAACCCAGCCTTAGCTAGTTTCTCAATGTCACGAGGCTCGCTTACATTTCTAAGGATGGTGTTCTTAATAAACAGTTCTGGGAATGCAGCTTGAATCTGTCCCGTAGCAACCCAATGGGTATGTGGGATAGTTGCGGAGCGGATACCAGCGTCGTAAAGTGGTTTAAAGGTTTCAATGAATAGATCAAGGTTATCTTGAGTTGGTCTAACGTATATGTTGTTAAACACGGCAGACGCCGTAATGCCTGTAAACTCTTGAATCTCAAGAGCAAGGTTGTTTAAGTAATCGTGGTCCTCTTCACCCTCAAGAAATACATCGCCCATAGCATCCTGTGTAAACGGGGCAATTCGGCAAGTAAAGTAAAAGTCGTAGATTACTTCTTTACACTCGTTTAAAAAGTCTACGAATTCGTCCAAGCTTTTCACGTCGAGCTTGGGATTTAAGGGCACGCTGAACATGTGGCTCCATCTTTTGTCCGAAAGCAATTCCTTGCTCTATGTCTTCTTGGGTCATCGTATACTTATATCTCATTGGTTTCAATATGGGGTTGCCAGTAGCCTTGTTTTTCTTAGGGTGCTGTACCCATTTTTCAAAGGGCACTTGCTCGAATAGGTTTGAATCCTCGTAAACCGTTATGTACCCGCGGTTAACGCCTTTAAACTTCCACCCCATAGCCTCGTACTCAGTAAGTTCAACATATTTCCAAGAGGGTAAAACACTGCCTATAGGCATAATTACCCAAAACATAAAAGAGCCGCATACACCCAATTTATCCCAACCTTTTGGGTTAGATTGCAGATGGGCTACAGAATCAAAATGTACTGCTGCGTACATTACTGTAGTTCTTTTGGTGTTACGGCGGGGCTGTTTAACTTCAAATCAAAATCCCTACCATCACTTAGCTCTTTAATTGCGTTAGATTGGATAGTCTCTAGTGCAGTGTTGACTCGCAAAGACCAGTCCATTGCTACGTTTAAAGCGTATACAACATCATCTTCGCCCATCATTGTTATAGCGTCCATGTTGCCCGTACCAATTTTTCCAGTGGTAAGAATATCTAAAGCAGCTTGCTTTCCTAGACGGTTGCGCCATAGGTCACGCTCGTGTGCTTCAGTCAACTCGGGGTTGTTCATTACGTCTTTAAGGTCAGTTCCGTCTGGAAGAAATGCCTCGCCAGTTTCGTACATCTCACGCATAGCCCGTAAATAGTTTTCACGTTCAGCGTAGGCTGAAGACAGTCTGCGGTGGATCTTGATCAAATCATTACGGTTTGTTACTAAATCAAACTCTTTAAGCTTTGCACGTGCGGGGGTTTCAGCCTCGGCTAGTTCTTCTTGAATAACTTCAATCTGAGCCTCTTGCTTAGCAATGTTCATAAGCAAGTTTTCAATGATCTCTTCACGAGAACGGATTTCAAGGAGGAATTGACGATACTTTGCGTAAGGAGTTATCTGGGCATCGCCAACAAAGTGCTTAATCTTAAAGTACGGGGTGTTGTGGTCTGTGTGTAGGGCTAAATTTAAGATTTCTTTTGAGCGATCATCAAGTCCGTCAGTAGTGCTGGACATCTCTTTAAGAAGTTGGTCGTACCGCTCTTTTGCTGAGGTCATTTCGTAGCTTGTTTTGTTTTCCATGTAGTGATCCTATCATTAATCGCGCCAGAAGCCGACTCCCGATGAGCGACCCCCAATTGCTGCACCGCTGGAACCGGTTCCTGAAGATGTTCCTGTTGGGTCAAAGCTTCCTCTTACTCCAACGTCTGTTGCGTAGGTAAGCTTTCCTGAGTCATTAGTTTGACCTTGTGCGGAAGCTGTACCCCCAGCTGTGTCAGAGTAATGTCCTAGTAGGTATCCAGCAGTTTGACCCATAACAAAATTTTCTTCGCCCATATACCAAACCATTTTTTGAGGGGTAGAAACTGTTACCTCAGTGGTGTAGTTCCATTTACGGAAATAACGACCAGCGCCGTAGGTGCCTTCGTTACCGCCATAACCAAAACCAGTTTTAGCACATAATCCTTTTTGCTGTCCGTGGAATCCAGGTGAGGCTGCTGGAGTAGATTCAGTTTCTGTAGCAAAAATAAACTTTTTACCTGTGTTGGAATCATCCCACCAATAGCCGTGGTTTTCTCCCCAGTGAGCCCCTACGCCCGTTCCGCCTTGACCCAAGGATGAACTAATTGTGCCTACATAAGATTCTGTAGTCATGTTAAATTTTTGATTAAAAGCGCCGGTCATATTGCCGTTAGCGTAGGCAAATAGGTATTCACCTGTTGGTCCAGTAGATTGGAGTGTTGATGCATCTCCAATAGCTGAGCCAGAGTTCATACTGTTGTTCTTAGTCATGGTAGTGTTATTACGCATGTTAAAACAAGAAGTAGAGGTAAAAGCACCAACGCCTTGAGTACCCGTTCCGTTGGTAGAAAAAACGTAAGCTGTATTTTTAGTCTGTGCGCCCTTTGTGTAGTTGCCCGCTTCTTGAAGAAGATCACCAAGGTTGGTAGTTGTGTCTGTAGATTGGTTTAGAACGTTTACGTTACGCCATGCCACACCGTCTTTATAGCCAGCAGCTACGTAGCCAGTAGTAATAACTTGACGTGTAAGGTAGGGAAGTAATCCACCAGACTTTTTACGTGCGCTAAAGACACCGTTAACTGATCTTTGGCTACTAAATAAAGGCATTAGTCACTCCACGTTCCTGCACCAGATGATGCTCCTGCAATAGCTGAACCAGCCGATGAGCCAGTTCCAGACTGTGTTCCTCGGTACCACTGCCCTGAAGGTAGAAGCGTTCCAGATTCAGTCGCATAGGTATATTTGCCAGAGTCTAAAACTTGTCCTGCACCAGTGTAAGAACCCAATGTAACTCCAATTGCTTGACCAGTAAAGTAGTTTTCTTCTCCAGAGTTAGCCACTGGTTTTGAGCCCTGTACCGAAGTAGAGTTAGTAGTGTAGTTATATCTACGCATGCTATAACCGCCGTTATAGCTGCCTTCGTTTCCAGCCCAACCGTACCCAGTTTTACCTGGGACTCCTTTTTGGTTACCAAAACTAGATATAGAGATTCCAGGGTTTGATTCAGTTACTGTTGCAAAGTTAAATTTACGTTGACCATCAGCAGCAGTAGTATTGGTGCTATCTGCCCAGTAAATAGCGTCTGTTTCATTCCAGTAAGAAGATACTCCAGAACCGCCAGCGCTTAAGCCAGTACCAATGGAGGTAGTCCAAGTGTCTGTAGTCATATCAAGTTTATTCATATTTGCGGTGTTTGTTTGAACCCACGCAAAGGTGCCAGTGCCTAATAGGTCGTATTGAACCGCGGCTTCTGGATCATTCATTGATGCTGGGGCAGTTTGAGTGGTGACCATTGCGTAAGTTTTGTGATTCCACTTGTTTACCCCGCCAGATGCAGCCATACCAGAAGTGCCTGTGCCGGAAGAACCAATTGTGTAGCTGTATGTTCGGTTCATGGCACCGGTAATATACCCACCAGCGTGTGTAAGAATATTTCCACGACCAGTTGTGGTTTCAGAGGCAAAATCAAACGAGTTAACGTTTTGCCACGCAATACCGTCTTTGTACCCTCCAGCAACAAAACCCGTAGTAATAACTTGGCGAGTTAAGTAGGGCAAAACACCGCCCGCCTTCTTACGGGCGCTAAACACCCCGTTAACGGAGCGCTGGCTGCTAAACAATGGCATTTAGTGCTCCTTAGAAGTTAACTGATGCGTTACCCAATGCTGTCCAAGCATCGCCTCGACGGATAAGAGTGAAGTTGAAGATATCAATCTTTCCAGAAGATGATGTTGGAGTAGGAGAAGTTCCACCAAACCACTTAATTGTAGCTGCAGAACCGTTAACGTTTAGAGTTGATGGGATATATCCAGTTGCACCTTGAGTTACAAAACCTGTAATTGTAAAGGTACGGCCGTTAGTTGTTGGGGCGTTAGTAACGCTCCAAGTCATAGCCGCAGACGGTGTAGAGGTAATCCAGAAAATGTTTCCTGTTGCATAGTCAAGAGAAGCTGCGTTAGAAGAAAGCGCTACGTCAATAACGTCTTCTGACATTTCTTGAACCTTAAGGTTACCAGCAATTGTTACATCGCCAGAGAAAGTAGCCGTGCTTGTAACAGCAAGCGTTCCGCCAACAATTGAGTTGTTAACCTGTAAGTTTCCGTAGGTAAGCCCTGCTTCCGCAAAGTTAACTGTTGTAGTTGGTTTAGTTGTTGCGCCAGTAAATACCTTAAAGATTCCATTTCCACCAGCATCAACTGCGTCACGAACAATACCAGCAAACTCACGACGAGCCGCTACAGAGGTTCCACCAACTGGTGATACTGCTGCGGAAGTTACGTTAGAGGCTGTCTTAGCGTAGGTAAATGTTGTTGAGGTAGGTACCGCAATAATTGAGTAAGTGCCGTTGAAAGTTGCATCTACGCTTGAAACCACTACAACGTCACCAGCACGGTAGGTGTGGGCTGTTCCTGTAGTCAAAGTTGCTACGTTAGATGTAAGAGCCTTATTAGTTACTGTGTTAGTAATGGCAGATACAGTCTTTGCGTATTCAAAGATTATACCTTCGTCAAGGATATCTGCTTGGTTACCAGCACCAGAGAAAATCATTGGCTCACCAACAGATAGGTTGTTAGTTGTAACTGTTGTTCCAGAACCACCAAATGCGATAGTACCGACAATGTTTACGTTACCGGCAATGTTTAGATCACCAGAAATACCTACGCCACCAATTACTTGGAAAGCACCAGTTGTAGCGCTTGTAGAAGGTGTAGGGATAGAAATTTTTACGTTTTGGTTAGGAGTGATTTCCATCTGTGTTGAGTTGGAATCAAGACCACCTGCTGCAAAAACAATTTTATTTTGAGATCCGTAGCTACCTGTTGCAAGAACAAGGTTTCCCTTACCAGTAGTTCCTACCGGCGCAGTCATAAAGATATATCCATCGTTTGGACCAGTGATTGTAAACTCTGGGTCAGCAAAGGTAGAAGATGTGATACCCATATCAATATAGCCAGAGAAGTCTGTACCGTTATCTGGGTATGCTTGGAAGTCGGCTGAAGAGTTAGTTCCAGCGGCTGTATTTTGGATTGCGAACTGAGCGTAGTCATCTGCTGCGTTAATCTCAGCAAATGCAATTAAGTTAGTAAAGCCAGTTACTGCGCTTACTTGCTTTCCAGAGCCAGAGGCTGATGTTGAAGCTAAGTTTGTACCAACGTTAGCATAGGTAAAGGTAGTGGCTGTAGGGGTAGCAATAATTTCCGCTGGACCATCAAATGTGGCATCGCCAATTGCAACAATAACATTTTGGAATGGGTAGAAGTTGTGTGCCGCGGCAGTAGTAATAGTTGCTACGTTTGAAGTACGCGCCTTAAACGAAGTTGCTTTTACGTTAGCGCCATTAGTATCTGCAACCGTTACTGCGTTTGCTCCAATGTAAGGAGTGCCCTCTACATGGAAGTCACCATCTACTACAGTATCTCCAGTAGTAGCGTCTACTGTGAACTTGTTTGTGTTGACAGCAATTCCGCCGTTAGCGTTTAAAAGACCAGTAAGGGTAGTTGTACCTGTTACTGATAGATTTCCACCGTCAACAATATGTCCAACTACAGTTCCTGTTCCGGCAGGTGATACTGCTGAAGAAGCGGAGTTTGCAGCAGAGGTAAAGAAACTAAAGGTAGTATCAGTTACGCCAGTAAGAATGTTGGTACCGTTCCAACCAGCACCTACGCCGGCTACTACTACGGTATCTCCAATGTCAAAGTAATGCTTTTCAGAAGTAGTTACAGTTGCTGTGTTAGAAGAAATTGCCTTGTTAGTAATAGATACTGCACGGCCGCTAACTTCAACACTTCCTTTAGCAAGTACGTCGCCACCAACTGTGATGTCTGAACGAGTTGCAAGAGTGGTTAAAGTTGGCGTGTCTGTCCAAGCAACGGCAGTACCATTTGTTGTTAAAATAAATGTTGCTTTACTACTTTGATCTGGATATGCTCCGTTTACAAACAAATTCCAATAAGTAGTATCTAATGGAGTATTTCCAGTTGATCGAAGAATATTAATGTACGCAGAACCACCGTAGCTAACTACGTCCCCTGCTTGATAAGTTGTAGAGCCTGAGTATTCACCTTCGTATTGAAGGCCGTCTACAATAGTTGTCCAATAGGTTCCATTAGGTGGACGATTGGCTGTTGAATCCAAGATACAGATAAAGCCCTTACCACCTTCACTTACAAGGTCGCCAATTTTATAAGCAGTGGAGTTATTGTAAGTACCTTTAAAAGAAATACCTTCCATCATTAAGTCCCAATAAGTAGCATTGGTTGGGAGGTTTGCGCTTGTCTCTAGTGTGTACTTGTAAACATAGAGGTTACCACCGTAACGAACTACATCGTTTAGCTCGTAGGTTGTTGAGCCAGAGTAGGTTCCCTTAAAAACAAACCGAAGTTTGCCTAGGTCAATAATCTGTGCCATTAATTTACCTCCATATTTAGATGGTCAGCGTTCCAACTTAGCTTGAGTAAGCTTGTGGTCCAGACCCATACTTTGTAGTCATTATCTCTTAAAATGTTCTCTTTTGGTAGGTCAACTACAGATCCGTCGTCTGAGTCAATCTTAGTGACGGTGAGGCGACCTGTGGTCGGGTTCAGTTTCCAACCATAGAACGTTTTATCGCCAATTTCTTCAATTGTTGGGTACCCGCCAATAGCACTAGCTAGGGGGAGAGTGTCTCTTGAGTCGTAACCTATTACTGTTGCTGATGATAGGTCCGATGGATCTGCAAAGCCTGGCACTTAGTCTCCTTAAACCGTTACTTGGTCTATACCTTGAACGTAAAAAGCTAAACCAGCAGAGCCGGCAACCTTTACTACGTCGGTGTTATTAACACCAAATCTAAAAGTTTCATATGAGTTATATCCGGATACGGGTAGTGCGTACGCAATTATTCCGTAATCAGCTACTGAAGCTCCTGAAGGCACAACGTATACAAATATGCGCCCATCAGTAGAGACGGTGTTTGCTGCAATTACTGAAATTAGGTATTTATCATTTGCTGTAAATACTGTAGTTCCACCAGAACCGTACGCTACGTCACTAGTTAACTTGGTTACGCCTAAGCGTTCAATAGCTGCCATTTAGAATCCTAACCACCATGTTGTTGCTAAGTCTGCACTGCCTCCGCCTTGACCTGCGGGACCAGTTGGTCCTAGCAAACCTTGCGGACCTGTAGGGCCTGTAACTCCTGCGGTACCCGCTGCTCCAGTAGGTCCTGTTGGACCAAATGGTGCTGCGCCTACTTCTACCCAGTAGTTGTCATAGTATATGAAAGCTTTTCCAGTTTCTGGGTCAAACCATGCATCTCCAGATACTGCCACTGTAGGCAATGTTGAATATGCAAACTTTCCTAATGGACCAGTTGCACCTGTTGGTCCAGTAACACTTGCACCTGTTGCACCGATTGCACCTGTCGCACCAGTTGATCCAGTTGCACCTGTCGCACCAATTAAACCAGTAGCACCTGTCGGTCCTGTTGGACCTGTTGCACCAATAACGCCTTGTGCACCAGTTGGTCCAGTTGCTCCAGCGTTTCCAGTTGCTCCTGTTGCTCCGGTTGGGCCAGTACTACCAGTTAAACCGGTAGAACCTGTTGGGCCAGTTGCGCCAGTTAATCCTGTGAGTCCAATGGCACCAGTCGGTCCAGTTGCTCCCACATTTCCTTGAGCTCCAGTTGGTCCAGTTGCTCCTTGTAATCCTGTGCTTCCTTGAGGACCTGTAGGTCCAGTAACTGTACTTGCCGCACCTGTTGCTCCTGTCGCTCCTGTTGCACCTGCTAATCCTGCTGCTCCTGTAGGGCCAGTTGCTCCAGTTGCTCCAGTAGGGCCCGGTACGGTGCTTGCTGCACCAGTTGGACCTGTTGGTCCTGGAACATTTGAATTTGATCCCGCCGCTCCTGTAGGACCAGTAGCGCCTGTAGCACCTGTTAGACCGGTTGCGCCCGTTGGTCCAGTAGCACCAGTTGCACCGGCAGCTCCAGGTGCACCTGCCGCACCAGTTGGTCCGGTAACTGTGCTTGCTGCTCCTGTTGGACCAGTTGGGCCCACAGGACCAACTATGTCGCCAACATTTACCCAAGAACGTGGAGCAGTGTCACTCCACACATACAAGTCACCATTTGCAGAAACAATAAACGCATCATTAATTGAATTACCTGTAGTTGGAAGATCAAAAGTGTTAGCAACTGTTCCACGAAGATGGATGGATGTACCAACAGGGCCTGTTGCTCCAGTAGCACCGGTTGGACCAGTTACTCCCTGTATACCTTGTGCGCCAGTTGCGCCAGTTGCGCCAGTTGCGCCAGTAGAACCGATAGCACCTGAAGGACCTGTTGGTCCTGTAGAGCCTGCGGTTCCAGATAAACCAGTTGCACCGGTTGGTCCTGTTGGGCCAGTTACAGTACTTGCTGCACCGGTTGCACCGGTTGGACCTGTTGCACCTGTTGGTCCACTTGCTCCAGTAGCGCCACGTGCACCTGTTGCGCCTGTAGCCCCAGTAGCACCAATTGGTCCTGATGGTCCTTGTGGACCCGTAGGCCCTACTGAACCAACAGAGTCGGCACCAAAAGTAATTATTGTTGTAGGTTGTTCAATTATCTCAATGATCTCTGGATCAGACATTACAGTGTTACCTGCTCTTCTGTAAATACCTTTCCAGACATGTAAGTTCTTACCTTACCTGTAGCAATCTCTGTTAACTGTATGTCGTAATATGCGGTACGAGGTAGCGCAGATGTTACAGATCCTGGCAAGCTAAGCTGAACAATGTCGTAAATTCCACCAGTTACTGATTGCAACTTTGTCACTGTAAATGTTCCTACAATTACTGGACCTACTTGTGCACGCCCGCCAGTGTGGAACAAACGAATTTCTGCTTTAGGTGTGTAACCTGCAAGGTTAAGTGAAAACTTAAGTTTAATGCTGAAGTCGTCTCCGGAGTACATTGAGAGGTCTTTATGTACGACATCGCTTTCTGGCGTAATGTCTCCGTAAGTAGGGATAGATAGTCGAACTCTTTGTGGTAAAGACGAGTCATCAATTTCTTGGGGACGATAAATAGGAACAAGTTTATTGGTAAGACGGCTAATACGTCGAAGATTAAATACTTCAATCTTATACATACCAAGACCAAGCATGTTGCACAGTTCTCGGTATTGTTCTTTTCTAGCAGTTACGATTTCCGATAGTTGACGGAAACGCTCTGAACGAGGGATTGAAACTCCATCGGGAGAAATAATGTCAATGTCAAAAGAAGCATCTGTTGCTAGGGTATATAGGGCC
>Ga0214917_10004391_pt1 | contig 15690 bp, 11 predicted proteins | sample LL_1208_BB_MetaG_FD_177983 | JGI IMG/M metagenome (GOLD analysis project Ga0214917, IMG submission 177983) | Freshwater microbial communities from Lake Lanier, Atlanta, Georgia, United States - LL_1208_BB | ecosystem: Environmental > Aquatic > Freshwater > Lake | place: USA: Georgia | collected... | reverse complement strand
AAGTATAGAATGTACAGAATTGCATATTCGAGCTCGATTCCACTCGATATATGTAGGGGTACCCTTATTTGTTCACATAACGTACGCCCCGGAACCGCTCAAAGCAGTGGGATCTGCTCTCAACCTACTCTTCCTTGCCATAGCCGCGGGGTTTTCAGCAGGCCTTGTGGAACTTTGTGCCTCATGGATGCCTGATTACAGTGCATCTAACCCATCCACATGGCAGGACTGTCATTACGATTATTACTTCATTATGCTTGCGAGTATATGCTTTGTTTCGGGTATCCTCTCGTTGGCATTGAATCCATATTTTAAGCGTCACGTTGTGAAACCAATCGAGAGACCAAAGAAGGAAAACGAAGGTACTGAAGGAGCCACCAACGCAAGGGAAATGACTTCGGATAGCGAACCTGGTACCCGGGTAGAGATTTTGGGAGCATAGTATGTAGAGACTGTATATGACCTATTAGTTGTGCAAAACAAGATTGCGTATACGTAAACCGTAAAAACGCAAAAAAATTGGATGAACTTTCAGAGACGCACCCCTTTAACTTGCGGGAACCCTCTCGTCGAGAAGCGCATGATCGAGTTGCGCCAGCGCAAGCATCTCGCATCTCTTAATACTATCCAGCCGGTTGTTGGTATGTCAACCATACCATTAATCGAAGACTCCACAGAGATGAAACAATCCCTCCGTCCCACTAAGATACATAGAAGAGACCACGAATATATGCTTCGTATGACTAACTCGCCTCCTTATCTGCACCGACGTAGGCCAACGAGATCAGGCGCATCGTGAGAACATGAAGATGGTTTCTACTATCGCTCGAACTATGAATCGACCGTTTCGGGTACCAGAAAAGTCCAATCCATCTAGTTTAGATTCTGAGAGAAGACGTCATGAGTTCGATCGTATCGTGACGAGTAATCGGAAGCTTCTCGGACGTATCCAGTCTGCGAAAAGCGAGTATTCACGAAGCCGCCTCCAGTCTGATTATGTCCAAAACCAAAAATATGCTCTAAACTCAAGCTTTAGTTTGCGCAAAAGATGCGAGGAGTTCTTCAAGTCGACAGCAGAGGGTACAATACAAAGTCACATTAACGAATACATTTGAATACGAGCCTATAATATTTCATGTCTGTTTTCGCATAGTACAGACGAGATGATTCTGTAAATCAGGATGTTGATCAGTAGCCATATCCATGGAAAATAGGAGCTGTTTATTAGCAGGATCAAAGCGATATGTCCGCTTGAGTTTAGTTGTCTGGACACCCCCTGAAGAATGGGTGCGTAGCAAAGTTGGTTCAGAACAGTTCAGTTCCATGGAGTTGGAGTCGATCAGAGAGCCATGACTCGCTTCGGCAACACCGAATGGGTGACTAGCGAGAAGCTCAATTGAATCCGAGTTCATGGGGCATCGGATGAAGCCTACCTCCACGTGCATAGGTTCCCCCGTCTGGAGGCGCCGAGTGGCTGACCTATACTCAAATATAACAGGTTTCGCACTCTGCTTAATTGTAAGTTCCTCCGTATAACGGAATTCTGGGACTCGTGGGGGAAAGACACCACGACCTTCACCGATCCAAACCCCTTCAATGGATTTTAGAAACGCAACAGTCTTGGACGTCATGAAAACGACGTTGTGCCAACAAATTTTTCCGGCAACTGATGGGTGGATGTTTGGCAACTGATGCGAGGGCTCGTATGGAGTCGAGACGCACCCAAGGAGGGCTTTGCAACGTTGAAGTCAACAGGCTGCTTGATAAGTGGTCTTTGGGTCATGTTTCGGTATGTTAAGCAGTTTATATCCAGTGGAGATTGCTAGGTGTTTCGAAGAAAATACAAAGAGTGCAAACCAAACAAGTCCCATGAGATCGACATGATCAGCTTCCGAAACTTGTTCACCGATCTGGATGATTGTGTACCGGGTGAAATAGTCGCGTCGGTTTTCAGGGAATTCGATACTAGAAAATGTGGATCATTATCGTTTCGGGACGTGTGCTTAGGCTTAGTAACGACTTGTATCAGCTCGTGGGACGTTCGGTCGCAGTTTATTTTCCGAATCTTTGATCATGACCGCGATGGAGTTCTGACCGAGCAGGATGTGAGGAATCTCCTTCTGTGTATCATCTCAGCTGTTCGCAAATCTGTGATGAGTGGGGATCATTCAGTCATATTCCCATTCATGGCTTCTGAAGATTTTGCTCCAGCGCCCATCCTTTTGAGTGAAATAAACCTTGAGAGAATCCAAAGTTGCGTTACCGCGATTCAATCTGAGGTTGTTTCGGCAGTTAATGATGATCGCATCTCCTCAGTTGAGCCGTATGTCCCAACGAGCGCGGAGATGCAATGGATTGATTATGAGGTTTCTCTTTTGTGCGTGAACAATAAATCCATTCTCAACTTCCACACCGATTTCCTCCCTTGGTCATGCCGTAATTGCCATTACCTGTACAAATTCTTGGAGTTGTTTGAGATTGTTCCTTCTCCAGCCAAGGAGAAGCGGCTATGCTTGAATGCCCTTAGGAATTCTTACCCCGTAACCCCGGGGTCGACATGGTATGTTTTGAGTTACAAATGGGTTCAACTTTGGCGATCGTATGTTCACTGGTCCGAGTCGGACTCTCTCGGCACGGTTTGGCTCACCAGTGCTCAGCAGAGTATAATGTCGGTTTCCGATAAGCAGGTTGTGATTGGAGAAATTTTTCATGCTGTTAGTACTATGGATGCCATGTCATGCACGTCTACGATCATTCAGCAGCGCATGAGTGAACGTCCAATGGCGATCAATAACTCAGATCTTGAAGGAGAACACAAAGGGGCACTTCGTGGTAACCTTGTCGAGTTTCATGACTATGTTTTAGTACCAGAGGAAATGTGGAGATACTTATCTGAGTGGTACGGTGGAGGACCTTGTTTTCCTCGGAAGACATCATCGTCACGACGAAGAGCTTGTTCAACGTTGGGTTGCTCACCAACCAACGATACATCCTTTGTGGTGGATTTGTATCCTCCATTGATCTCAGTGGTTCTGTGTGGTGATAATGGGTTACCAGTTAAACATTTCACAAAGCGATTTTTCGTTTCTAAATCAGATAATTGTGCTGATCTGTTGGAACAGCTCAAGAGACGAATGGCCGATGACAGCTCACGTCAGGTACGTTTATGGCACAAGCGCAACGGGGACCGTTGGCAGCTTATGGACACTGTTGATGATAATCGACGAGTGGAAGATTATGTCGATTCCGTTTCTACTGAGGCGGGTACCTTCATGTTGGAGATAGCCAAGGGCAAGGATAAATGGCCCCGTCAGGAATGTCGTTTATCACTGGTGGACTCTCGTGATGCTGTAGATGAACTTCAAGTTGGGGACAGAGTCGATGCTGTTGTGGCATCCTCAGGTGAATGGGGAAAGGCAACGATTGTGGATGTTTTTGACGATAAGTCTGTCAAGGTCCATTTCGATGGAGAGCAGTACATTCATGATGCTTGGCTCAGTTGTGATTCGGACGAAATAGCGCCATTAGGTACACACACTGTTGAGCCAAAGAAGAGCAAGAAGCTCCTGGCTAGTCGATCTATGAAAGACTCGATACTCAAGAGACCTAGAGAAGGACCTGTGGGATTGGAGAATATCGGAAATACGTGTTTTATGAACAGCTCGCTACAATGTTTATCGCACACTCCGATGCTGCGAGATTATTTTTTGTCGAAAGAGTTCCAGAAACATGTTAGATCGGGGGCCAAAATGGCGGGAGAGTTTGCAAGTCTTCTTTGTAGTATGTGGACGTCGCAGAAACGGTTCATAGCTCCAAAAGGGTTCAAGAAAGCATTGGAGAAATATGCACCGTCGTTTACTGGATATGAGCATCAAGATGCACATGAACTGTTGGCGGTTCTTCTGGACGGACTTCACGAGGACCTGAATAGTGGAGTGAGTTTATCGGCAGCATCCACCACAGCCACTGTGACTCCAGAAGGATCAAACACACCAGTTGCGAGTGAACCACCAAAGTTTTCTCGAACAACATCGTCTGGAGAAGACGAATGGAGAAAACATCGGTATCACAATATGAGTGTTATTGCGGATCTGTTTGATGGTCAACAGCGTGTGGTAACTGAATGTAAATCATGTGGTCATCAGTGTGAAAATTTCGAACCTTTCAGGTACTTGATGCTCCCCGTACCTGTCACAGATACGAGGACGATAGCGGTTGATCTTGTGCTATCATCTGGAGAGAAGGTTAGACTTACTGCAGCTGTTCATAGAGGTGCTCTAATGCAGGCAGTGATAACGAGTCTTGCTTCGCGATACGCTGATCTTGGGAAGCAGCACAATATTGAATGGGAAAATGGTGGGATCGTTATGGTTGAAGTGTACATGTCGAGAGTGCATCGATTCATCGACATGATGATGCCAGTGTGTGACTTTAGATCCGATGATCGAATTGTCGCGTTTCAGGTAGAACCAAGTAAAGTGAACGAGAGTGTTGTCAGTGAGACAGTGCAGTTTGCGTATGCCCAGATTGTCCACCGTCGTGACGTTGTATCTAAACGACAGCGACGGACAGTTACACGTAAAGAAATTTTCGGTACACCACTGGTCATTAGTATCAACCCGAAATGGACTAATGAACAATTGCATCGAGTTGTACGTGAGCGTTTAGGTGGCCCCAAGACATCGTCGTTTGTCGTACGCATAACATCACCCGACGGTGCCTGTAGTTGCTCGGCATGTGGTCAATTAACCTGCGAGGGTTGTACCATCAATCCGGCCGACACATGTACTCTTATAAGTAATTACATAGGGGGGTCTCCGTGGCTGTATTTGGCGATTGATTGGCAATCGCCGTCAGCCTATGTGGAACGATTGGAGAATTCAGTATCTGGGCACACGGTTCCAACGCGTCAAACAACGGCAACAAAGTCACCCCGAACTACTTCATTGTACGACTGTTTGGATTCGTATACAGCAAGTGAGTTCCTTGCAGGAGACAACAGGTGGCATTGCGAGAAGTGTAAGCAGTTGTCAGACGCTGAACGACGGACAAGTTTTTGGGTAACTCCTGATGTTTTAGTTGTTCTGTTGAAAAGATTTCAATTCTCACCAACATCTGGGTTTGAGAAAATTTCTGTCCCTGTCAAGTTTCCAGAAACTGATTTGGTTATAAAGTCGGCAATTTACGATTTGTATGGAGTCGTCAATCATTATGGATCTCTCAGTGCTGGTCATTATACTGCACTGTGTCGCGAAGATGCGACAAGCCGATGGTATATCTACAACGATCATCAAGTTACTCTGGTGGGAGCAGACCAGCTGCAGCAGGAACTAAGTAGCTGCTCAAAAAGCTGTTACGTTTTATTTTATAAACGACGGTCTACACGACCGGCGAATATCATCAACTACTACGGATTGAACGATTAGTAAGACACAGAATTTTCCGACACGTACATATTTTTGCTGGTGCGTAACGTTGTACTATTTTCTCTCAGGAGTTGGTATTATGGAAATAAAGAAGATTGAAAAACCAAAGAAAGCACTCTATAGGCAGCGAGCTCACTGTAATCCTCTCAGCGATGCTCTCTTTGCGTATCCCACATCCCCGGACCACGTGAACTGGGCCGAACATTATCCAGCACACTTCCCAAACAGCGGAGTACCTGCCGATCACCTGGTGGTCAACACATCTGAACACCCAGTTTCGTACCCTGATGAACCTGTGCCGGATGAACTGAACGGGGCGTCTTCTCCTCGACCACAGATCCTTGATATTGGTTGTGGGTTCGGAGGCTTGTTGATGCATTTGTCGCAACTGTTCCCAGACGAGCTTAGTCTCGGGATGGAGATACGAGGACAGGTGTCCAATTATGTTGGTGAACGGATTCGCGCATCCAGACTAATCGAAACTTCCACGTGCAATAACGCGAGTGTTATTCGAACGAATTCCATGAAGTATTTGGTCAATTACATTCGAAAAGAACAATGTTCAAAGTTGTTCTTCTGCTTCGCTGATCCCCATTTCAAGCGATCGAATAAACGACGAAGAATCATTAATGACTCGTTGATGTCTGTTTACTCGTATGTCTTGCAACCTGGAGGAATGATTTACTTTATCACTGATGTTAAAGATCTTTACGATTGGATGGAGGGATGCTGTAACAGAGCAAGTGCTCTATTTGAGCGTGTTTCTGAAGAAGAGCTCTCTAACGACCCCGTTATACCGGCGATGAAGACCGGAACCGAAGAGGGAATGAAAGTACAACGAAACGGCCAACCTGTTTGGTACGCAGCATATAGAAAACGCTTAGACTTGCAATAGACCATAGAGGTGTAGTTATAGTAGAGAATATTCGAATGTATGTTCGTAACAGTAAATGACGATCGTTTCCTTCTAAGAGGAAGTGCATGAAAAGAACTGTATTGTATGCGATCGTATACCGGTTTTCGTTTGCTAGATATATAGTCAATATGATGATAAGGATGATCTTAATTAGGTGAAAATGACATCAACAATGTACATATCATTGTACACGAGTTATTTTCGACCAGATCCCTTCTTAGTTGACTTCGCGTTGCGGGTAGTGCTCGCTGAGCGACTAGCCGACGTGGAACGAAGTCTCGGGGATGATCTACCGGCTGGGGCTGCAACAGGGGTAGCAGCCTTCTTTGCCGGTGTACCAGACGCCTTCTTAGCGGCTGCAGGAGTGACTGCTGCCTTGGAGGGTGTGGCGGCTGCCTGTCTAGACGGGGATGCGGCACGGCGAGGAGTCGCGGACCTGGTCACCGGTCTCTTGACAGGACTTTGTGATCGGGTCGCTTCTGCGGATTTCTTCGCAGTAGCAGCCTTCTTTTGAGCTGGAGCAGCGGCCGTCTTGGGCTTCTTTGCTGCGGGCTCGGACTCCGGTGCCTTCGGCGCTGGAGCCTTCTTGTTATTGGCTTGCTTCTTCGCTGGCTTGGCCTTGGTCTGCTTTGCACTCGATGCTTCAGAGACTGGCTTAGATCCAACATTTCCGGCAACAGGTTTTGCCTTCGAAGCGAATCCCGCGAATCTGGCACGACCTACGTCAGACCTACAATGGAGATACAAAGCCATCAAAGCGATTCATACTTGAGGTATGCAACACCAACGCGCAATGCGGTGAACAAAACCAACAATGCGACTGCGATAGCAGCAAGATTGTAGACATTTTGTGGATTGTTTTTCCAGGTGTTAACGTATATACGATTAGTCCAGGCTTGGATGTCACTAAGCGAGGAGGATTGCAGGATTGAATGGCCGAGCCACATACCTCACCCAGGTGCCAGCTTTGATAGAGTTCACAATCTATAACATGCTTGGAAACGTACATGTAATGAACATACATTATTAAGCATGTGAATTGACTCTGCCAATTTTTTCCGCAGGAGTTCTTGAAGTTTCTAAAATTGAGAGATTTAAGATAACCTCATGCGGTACAGTAGCGATGCATGAGATTCAATTACATCTGTTGCTATCTAAAGGGATATTAATTACTACGTTTTAGGGATTCCAATCACCGTCTTGGTCCGATTCGTCTTCATATTCATCCTCGCTTTCATCGCTGGATCCAGTCCATCGGACATCACGTGCGACCTGTCTAGTATGGGCGCGTTTGATGCTCTCGGACTTGCGCTTTCCCTTCCGAATCGGTCCACCGCTTCCTTCAATTGACACATCGACGCACGACTGGAATAGAGCCGTCCCCCCACTTGTGTGATCAGACACCATCACGGATGTTGATGGGAGAACTAGTTCCCAATACCCTTTATGATACCTATAGTTGACGATTGATGAACCTTCAGTGATTTCGAGCATCTTCGAGTTGATCGGGGCTCTATCACATGCGCGTTCAAACTCAGCCGCGAGGATTTCTACAAGCTTTGCGGCGAACACTTGATCAACGATCCGATGCTCGAGAAAGTATGCAATCGATGACTCAAGGCTTTTGAATAGTACTGACTCGGATAAGTGTTTCAGATGACCCGGCAAATATGATTTGAGGTCAGCTTTCTCCGACATAATGTTATTCTAGGAGAAAATAATTGGGTTCGGAAACTCCATTATTCGCTATTCATATCTTCAGCTACTCTCAATACATCAGAATATCTTTACTAGCTCTACACTATCGGGGCGGACACAAGAGGGCCAATTCTTGACGATCCATTTGGTCATGAAATCATTAGATTTCTGTAAAAGAATCTCAGCAACATCCGACGCCACCGAACCCTGAATTGCATACTTCATCACTGCTTCTATCAAGCGATAACTCGTTATACTGTCTTCATTAGATATATCCATTCTCTGTGCAACAGTGATAGGATCAATCAATGACTGACCAAGACAGATTGTGATGTATCTCTCAAGCTTCTGTGCTTGACCGTTTTCAGGATTCCAGAAGGCAAACAAGAGATCCACTAGCATGTCTCTAGCGCCAGGTCGGGCTCGTACGATTGGAGCATACAGCTCAGTAAGCTTCAAAAAATGAGTTATTGTTCTTGATCCATTCTCCACCAAGGCCATGAGGAACATTCGTGTTGTCTCTTCCGGTGACATTTCCATCGAACGCAAGTACTGCGTGACCTCAACTTCACTTCCATCCTTGATTCGCACAACTTGTCGCAGTTGAGTGAATTGATCAGATTCGACACCAAAAGTGGCATGCTGAGGTTCTGCTGGGAGCAGTCCATGGAGTTGTTCAGGCAGTTTCACCTGAGCAGAGGAAGTTGACCGCGTCAGTTGCTCAATTGTCTTGATAACCACACGATGATTACGTGTGGCAATCACGTCGAGGTTGGGGATACTGATATTGTTGTGTAACAAGAAGGCGATTAGTTCGGCGAGGATGAGTTCTGACTCGGGCGTGAAGGCTGGTTCCGAGACGAGGGAGAGTAGGGCATCAGTGATTGTGGGTTTCAAAGACTCCTGTAACATCGCACAGCGAAGCAATGTGGAGTGATAGAATACTCGGAATAAGGTTTTGGGGTAGATTGGAGACTGGAGTGAGCGGGAAATGATGGTCTTGACGAGAATAGGTTCAAACGCAGAATCAATGACAGGGACCCGAAGGAGTGCTTTGGAACATTCGCCGACTGATTTTTGGAATGAATCTATCGTGTTGTTGAGAAGTTCTTGTAATAGCCAAAGATCAGAGAGAGTCAGGGCAGTCGAGTCATGGAGGGGGATATGAACGCGGTGGCCCACTGACGCCATCGACAAACAGCCAAGGAATGAGAAATCATCCATGGGAAGTGTGTGAAGCAGAGCTGGGTGCTCATTGACAGTATCGGGAAGCTGACTACGCATTTCATGGACTGGTTGAATGAGGACTTGTGAAGTCCATCCAGATTCACGCAAAGAGATGACCGCTTGCAGCAAAATCTCCAGCGAGTCTGGGAGTCCTGGGAACGGCGACACAACGTCTCTACGTTGAATGTAGACATCTGTGATTAGGTTTGATGCAACAGATACTGCACGATCAATAAGGTTCACAACATCGGTGTTGTTGAGAGCTAGTTCGGGCTGGAACCAGAAACATGAGGAAAGGATCATATGGGCAGTGAAATCGTTCGAATGATCGAGGATCGCGTTACACAATGCCACAACGGATTCTAATGATAATGAACCGCAGTTTGTGAGCTCAATCAGCAATCGGATAATACAGGACGAAACCTGATAATCATGATTCTCAACAGCATATCGTAATTCGCCGTAGATAGAGTTGATACACTCCGATACAAATACGCGATGTGCAGGATTCATAAGTGACAGCCATGTTGCGAGTACACCGGATTTCGTCGGAAGATATTTACCACATTCCACGAATGATAGAAGAATAGTTTCGCGATGTTCTCCCATATCCTCGCCGAGAACAGCGACAAGCCCTCTAATGTTTCCAACAACCTTCTTACGATCATCACCGGCCTTCACTAAGAGACCTCGAATTCTTTCTTGGTCCACTTTCTTAGGATCAACAGCCATCATTTTTTCGAAAATTTATTTTGCGGAGAGATGCACAAGCTCGACTTTTGGAGCTTCGGAGCTGGTGTTGGGGCGATGTGCCTGATTGGCATCTTCCTTACTCGCAAAGACAAGGTTCAATCGTCTAAGCAGCCGCATAGCGGGAATTCTGAAGTATCCGGGTTGTCACCAACATCATGTAATTGTATAATCAAGATTGGGGGTTCAGCCTGCACAATCAAAGACTCGGTATGATACGCACCATTCCTACACTATCTATGACGTAGTTTGAGACGTTCAATTTCGGGGGCGTGTCCGATACCGCGCAGCAGCTTGCTGACGCTTCTTTTTCAGACCCCAATTTTCGACCTGTAATAGTTCATGGAGCAGGATCATTCGGCCATTTCCAGGCGAAACAGTATTCGGTCGCGAATGGAACCGATTCTGCGTCCGGTCGATCATTAGACGGTCACACCATTTCATCTTTTCTCAGGGAGGGGTTCGCTAAAACGCGTTTGTCGGTGAGTAAATTGAATCATCATATCCTGACAACTATGCTGAGTAAAGGCGTCCCAGGCGTTGGAATCAGTCTATACCCTACCGTACTCGCTTCGAAGCGCCAACTGTCCCGAGGGGACGTATGGGAGTCGACTTTCCGCACTTCTCTCGACCACACGTTGAAGCTAGGACTAGTGCCGGTGATACATGGGGATGCATGCCTTGAAACAACTGGGCAGGAAACGTCAATTGTTTCCGGCGACACGTTTATGGTGTATTTGTGCGAGATTTGCAACCCGAAGTACGCTGTGTTCCTTGCGGATGTGGATGGTGTTTTGACAGCTCCACCAGGATCTGTACCAGAACCAGAACTGATTCGGCAAATAGTTGTTGACAAAGACGGGTCTTGGTCATGCGGTGATTCAGAAAATGGTCCTCAAATGAGTCAATCTGCTCATGACGTTACTGGAGGGATCAAGTTGAAGCTCAAATCGGCGATTGAGATCGTTTCGAGATTCCGTATCCCGGTATACATAGTGAAGGCGGGATCAGCGGACGCAGTTTCAGCAATTCGAGGCATCCCACCCGTTAATGGGACAAGTATAGTTTTTAAACAGTAGTAGAAAAGACAAAAAATATTGGGAATATACTTTCTATTGAAGTCCTCTACCTTCTACGCTAACTTTGGTCATAGCACCTCGCGCACTCTTTCGCTGTCCTGCAACGGCAACGGCACGACTAATTCGTTCACCGGAAGATCCACCTGGGGCGGTCTGTGCTTCAATTCGTCTCACTCTTGTAGCTGGCTGAAGTCTGAATGTGGAAGCATTGTCTCGAGCAGCCAATGCATTGTGTTTCATTAATGAAGCAATCGCAGACCGTCGCCTCTTTTTATTTTCATCCATGTCTTCGTCCGCCTCATCTTCTGGCGCAACAAACTTAGAGTCCTCCTTTCGTTGCTGCTGTAATAAACGCATGTCTTCCTCGGTAGCCTTTGCGGCAGAATGGCCAACATCCCGACCGAAAATCGACCTCAACCACATCTCAGAAATTTCATTCGCGACTCGTTTGTTTGTAGGGATCTCTTCTTCGTGGAACAAAATATCACGAACCGCGAATCCTACCTTGGACTCCTTCAGACTCTCCAACGTGATAGACGGGGTGAGTTTTCGGAGAATCTGTAGTAATGATGTTCGCACTGTCAAGTTCGGTAAACTATTGTCCGGTAGCAGTCGTAGCCACTCACGAATAGCACCAAGACCTCCTGCATCAATGAAAGAATCCTGAAGAGACTGTTTAGCAGTCTGTTCCTCTACTCTGGGCAACAATCGAAGCTTGGCAAGGGCTGGTTCGTCCTTCTCCAAGGATGACTGGTCCTGGTCGGCCGCCTTGTACATATCGTGGACAAGTTCCTCCATTATTATTCCTACAGCAATTGAGAGGTGGGTTACCCAAATAAAACCATGTTCTGAAACACTAATGATTTGATTGTACTAAAGTAACTAACTCATCCATATGCGCTGGCTGAGTGTACCCGAGTACACTCATTTCCAATGCATTGACGGCTTCGCGGGCATACTGAATGAAATCATCTGCTTTTCTCACATCTGCCAAATCCCGAACTGCGTGCCTATACACCACCATGGCAGGTTGACAAGATGGCACAGGTTGCGGAGATTTCGACTCGGCAGATGCTGATTCAGTGTTACCAGCAGCTACAGTGCCTGTTACAGCCCGGTGTACAGCAGCGCATTCGAGCTTGAATAATTGCTGCCACACCAAACAGCGATCATCGGTTTTAATACGAACAGCTCGCATTAAAAGTTTTCTTGCAGCAATCAAACTACCCTGCTGAAGCTCTCTGTTGGCCGCCATGATTCGAAATCGAGCGTTTCTGGGGTGGCGTTTAATAGCGCGCATCAAGACTTTTGTCAACTGGTTAGAACTACCACTTTGAACACAAAAGTCAAGGTATCGCTGCCATACAGAAACATCATCGGAGAATTTGTTTAAACAACGACCAAAGATCCGGTGAATTCGACGAACGATAGCGAAATCCCTAAGATTCGTTTTCTTGACCTTTAGCTGCTCGAATTTGTCCCTTCTTTGGCACTCAACTTGGATTTCGTGGTCTATATAGCTGAGGTAGTCAGCAAGTTTCGCTTGCCGACTGGCTATGCTGTATTCGTGCTTTCGTCTCAGAGCCATTATCAAAGCGGTCTCGGCCTCGCCGAAAACACCCCGCTCTTGAAAGTGGACACATTCAGGAAGCATTTCTTCCAGACGTATCACAACACCATCGGACATCTCTGGTCAACCAATTTTTTTTACTTCTGATGGAACTTGCGACTTTGGTTGGTAATAATCTAGTCAACGCGATTTCGGACCGATCATACGACACGCGATTGAGCGCTGCCACGGAAATCGAGAAGGCATTGGCTCGATCAATCAGAGATTCCAATGCAGCCTCATTCGACATTATAGCTGCAGTCAAGACTGAATACCTGTCGCGGGCGAATGCAAACTCCAGGAAAGGGGGCCTTATGCTACTTGGATGCATCGTTGTTGGACCAGGGCGTATTCTGAGTTTTGCTGGTCGTCGCGACGCTATTCAAGAGGCATTTAAACTCTTGGACGATGATGATTCAAGCGTTCGTTTCGCAGCATGCGAATGTTTGTACAATAGTATGGCATCTGTTGTATTGGACGGCGAGATCTTCAAAACGCTATTCGATGCACTATGCAAGATCGAAAGTGATCCGGAGATTCAAGCATCGGCTGTTTCATTCGATCGTTGTTTGCGCGAGTTGGTTATGTCTTGTAAATCGGATGTCGAAACTACTGTCTTTGTAACCGTCGAATCGCGAGTTCTTTATCCGCACAGTTTTGTCAAGCAACTGAGTCTCGGATGGTTCCGTTTCCTCCGAGCCCATTTCTCATCATCCTTCGCTACCAGATTAGCCAAGGCACTCCCAGCGTTGATATCCACGCTGTCCCACTCTTCTTCGCGGGACGTTGAAATATCCGTTGATGCATTCCTGTGCCAAATATTGGCCGATATAGAATCAGGACTGCTCCCAATCTCCCTAGAGTCTGTGGACCAGGTCAGTGCGGTGATCCTGAAGTATGCCAAATTCCAATCAACTCTCAACATACGATCACGAATACTTCTATTTGAGTTTTTCCGAGTTCTAGCTCCATCAATGACCTCGCCGGAGATATGTGCAGGTACAGTATCGGCCGTAGTCATGAGTATTTGTACTCAATCAACTCCCGAGGATGTGAGATCGTCTGCTCTACGTGCCAACTTGGCGATGATCAATTGTAAGGACTTTGTCCATTCTGTCAACCAGACTGACGGATCAGATCTTCGCGATCTTTTCCGCGGACCTCTCATTAGCACCAGCAATTCCACGACTAGTCATATAACTGAACTTGTCCGATGGATCAATTGTTTGCACCCTCTTCGAACTTGTTTTTCACCAGCGGATTATTTTTCCATCACTCGATCCTTGTGGCGAACTATGGACGAGATTCCGAGGTCCGAAATACGCCAAGTGTTTGAGATCGTTCTGATCGAATTCAAAGACTCTCTCGACTCTGTGGGGAAGGATCTCGCTAAACTGTATGTCTCAGTAGGGTATGATGCTGAGTACTGGCAGTATACACTGAAGATTGTTCGAGACTCTAATGAGACCCTCTTTGCAGATGTGATCAAGTCAGTCGCAAATTTCTTGAGAGGAGAAGTGATGGCCAATCAGATTCTTTTATCTGTTGTTTCTGTGTTGGTTTCAGCTGACGATACACTTGTGGGCAAGATTGTTCTCGATAAAGAGTTTATAAGTGTGCTCAAAGATGTATGCCCTATTGGGTTCCTTTTGGTTTGCATAGGCGCTAATGAGTATGGACAGGCTTTAGAGGCCTTCAAAGACTGGCATAAGACGGCCCGAAGTTTTGATGCAGACAGTCTTGATGTGTTTGTTGCCGTATTCGAGTCCGATTCATTCTATGCGCAACGGATATCGTTGGTGCGTGCAGAAGGACGCTTGCTAGCAGAGATCTTAATGAACGTGTTGCTCGTGTCACCTGTGGATTCCCGAGCGAGCAAACTTATAGGATCCCGGCTTCAATTAGCGGGGTTCTCTAGATGTACATAGATGACTAGTATCGTGAATATTTCTTCTCTTGAGTAAACAAGACTGTTGCGAATGGGCCTGAATAAAGGTTAATTAACTAGATGAGATATATATAAGATTGGGTGGAGGATCAGTTGAGGAGAATATCCACCAATTCTTCGATCTCAAACGCTGTGGTAGTTCCTGGTGGAACGAGCATCGTGATTGCGTCGGCTAGAACTGTTTTGCGTGACTCGTAGGGCAATTGATCGATCGCGGGAAGGTCCAGAATAGAAACAATAATTTCCATAAGAATCTCTTCATCCATTGTTTCCTGGTCAGTGAGATGAACCGTTGTATTTGGGTGCATTTCGGTGTCTCGAAGGAATCGGTTCACTTTTAGCGTTGTCACAAAGTCGGTCAATCCGGTGGGACCCAACACAGTCTCTAGAGAGGTCAGCAAGGAGTCAATCAAGGGGCTTCTCACTTCAATTGAACGATTGCCTGAAGGCTGAAAACGAATCGATAAGGTGTTGTAGAAGACGTCATCGGGAATATCTGGCTCATACACTAGCGGTGGTTCATCAGGAACGCGGATAACGAATGCCACAAGATCAGGCGGTGCTTCAACGAGTTTGTTTGTAAAGGTCTCATAGAAATTGGCGTCAGGATGTTGCTTCATGTACATCTCAACTCCTTGAATGAAACTATCGATAGTTTTAGCGGGATAATCAGGACGGTGAATATTGGTTGAATTCAAACATTTTATCAGGTGATCATACGAGAATTGTATCTCGTCCTTGGCAGACGCGATCATCTCGGGAGGATCTGTGAATCTCATGTTCTTCCGTACCGCGGTGTCCATGTCGATGACATATGCACTGGAATGTAATTTTCGACCAGACAGCTTAGTGATGTCCGCGTTCATTGCGGCGTCTATAAAGAGAAGAGTCGGTTGAGTTTGCGCCTGATCAGTGGTAGGATCAACAGAGATAGTCAGCGACAATATTCGAGCACCTTTACCAACAATTTCTATGTAGTCAACACCCTCCAGGGAGGGATCCTCCTTGAGAGAGGGAAGACCGATGTCCAATATAGT
>Ga0214917_10004390_pt1 | contig 15691 bp, 9 predicted proteins | sample LL_1208_BB_MetaG_FD_177983 | JGI IMG/M metagenome (GOLD analysis project Ga0214917, IMG submission 177983) | Freshwater microbial communities from Lake Lanier, Atlanta, Georgia, United States - LL_1208_BB | ecosystem: Environmental > Aquatic > Freshwater > Lake | place: USA: Georgia | collected... | reverse complement strand
ATCGATCTCTGCCTCAGCACCCTCCTCATCGTCGGGCTTCTGCTGGCCGCATTTACGGCATCGAGTGTGCTCTCCAAGGAGATCGAAAACAAGACGGTGCTCACGGTCGTGAGCAAGCCGGTCACGCGGGCCGCCGTGATCGTGGGCAAGTTCTTCGGCGTGGCGGCGGCCCTGGCGGTGGGGTATTACGTCCTCACGCTCGGTTTTCTGATGGCGGTGCGGCACAAGCCGCAGATGGGGATGGGTAGTGGCGAGATCTACGACGGGCCGGTGCTCACGTTCAGCCTGCTCTTCGGCCTCCTGGCGCTGCTTACCGCCGGGCTCTTGAACTATTTGTATCGGCGGCCGTTTCCGTCAACGCTGACTGCCTGTCTGGCCGGCATGCTTACGATCGCCGTCGGCATCTGCTCGATCATGGCCCGCGACTGGTGGCTCCAGAGCCCACTCACCGATTTCAACCCGCAGGTCATGTATGCCGTCGGGATGGTGTTTTTCGCGATCCTTGTGCTCTCCGCGGCGGCGATCGCAGCCTCCACGCGGGTGAACCAAGTCATTACGCTCTTGATCTGCTGCGGCGTGTTTCTCTTTGGCCTCGTGAGCGAATTTTTCCTGGGTCGATCGCTGGCCGACGACGCGAGCCCGCTCGCACGACTGCTCGCGCCGCTCTACGTGGCGGTGCCGAATCTGCAGGTGTTCTGGGCGGCCGACGCGCTTTCGCAGGGGCACGCGATTACGCCGGAGTATTTCGCGAGCGTGGCGGCCTACGCAGCCGTACTCATTGCGGCGCTTCTGTCGCTGGCCGTGCTGCTCTTCCAGCGGCGGGACGTGGGGTAGCAGGGTGGTCGACAGACGGCCCGAGCAGGTCCGCGGCTTCGCGGCCGCGGCCGGTCATTGTCAGCAGTTTGCCGAGGTTGAGCTTGGCGGCGGTAAGGCGGACATCCATGGCGAACGCCTCACGGAAGTAGGCCTCCGCCTCCTGCGGATCTGACTCGGCCACCACGATACCGAGATTGTTGAGGTTGTCGGCGTTGCGTTCAATCCGCACAGCTTCGCGTGCATGGTGAATTGACTCGGCCCGATTCGAGTCGTACAGGAGAATCGCCAAGCCGCGATGGGCGTTGGCCTCGTCCGGATTCAGTCGAAGTGCCTTGCGGTTGATGCGGATGGCAGCGATTGTGTCCCCGGTCTCCAGTTCCACGTGCCAAGCGAGGCTCGAATAAGCGCGGGGATTTCCCGGGACCTTTTGCACGACGTCGTTCCAGAGCGTGAGGCCGCTGCGATAGACCTCGTTTCTCAGGTAGGTAGTCGCGCCCAGGGCGATTGCCACGATCGCGGCGAGGACGCCCGCCGCTGCGTGGATCGGCAGCGGCTTGATGCCGAATCTCCCGGCCAACTGCCGCAGTCCCGCGCGGCCCGCCAGCACGACCAGCACCGCCAGCGGCGCCAGCGGCAAATACATGCGATGCTCGAAGGCGAGATCGACGATCGGGGCGAAGCTCGACGTGGGTGCGAGAATCAGGAAGAAAGAGCCAAGCAGGAACCCGACGGCCGGCAGCCGCACCGCGCTCCAGGCGGTGAAGCCCAAGAGCGCGAGAATCGTGAGGAGTGGAGGCACGATACGCCCGGGCGTCGTCGCTGGAGGCCACGCCCAATCGAGGCACAGTCCGCGCGGCCAGAAGGCTAGTTGCAGATAACGGCAGATCACCTCCGGCTGCGTGCACGCATAGGTGAGCGGCGACATCTTGTCGGGGTCGAGAATGCCTCCGGCGGCGTAGAGCTCCCTCTGTGCGTAGAGATACGCTGCTCCGGCAGCGAATACCGCAAGAAATGGCAGGTGAAACCACCACCGTCGCGCCCACAGGTCGCGCCAGGATGTCGCCGTGAACACGCGGTCGTACCAGAGGAGCACCAGCGGGGCCACCGCTCCCACCTCCTTCGAGCCTATGGAGAGGACCACCGCCACCCAGGCGGCCAGAAACCACCCCGCCCGTCGCCGCGCCGCCACCGCGCCGTCGCGGACGGCCAACGTAAAGCAGAGCACCGCCAGAAGAAAGAACATTCCCATCAGCGATTCGAACCGCTGGTAGAGATACGTGACTGCCTGTGTCTGCAGCGGGTGCAGTTCGAAGAACAGGGCCGACGCCAGCGCGATTCCAGCTGCGTCGCATCTGATCGCCGCCGGCATCCGCGGCCCGCGGCACGTGGTCAGCACGGCCCCGAACAGGGCGAGGGCCGCGACCACGTGAATCGCGATGTTCACGGCGTGGAACCCCGGTAGCCAGCGGCTGTGAAGCGTGTATTGCAGGTCGAACGTGAAATAGCCGATCGTCCGTGGAGTCGTGCCAAACCATTCGGCCGGGTTCCAGCTCAGGGCCCGCAGCCGCTCCTCGAGCGGCAGGCCGTCAAACACGAAGGGTGCCTCGAAGGTGTTCGCATACGCGGCTACGCCGGCTGCGGCGATCAGGCAGCAGGCGGCCAGGTTCAGCGTACCTTCGTGAAAACGAAACACGCGGGCTTTACCATAGGGTGCACTGGATCGCTCCCAAGGTACCGTAATGCCGCTCCCTCTCGAAACGACCTCTGCCACGCTGCCGGCCCACGAACCTGCACACGATCATGATGTGCCGGACGTCACGATCCTCATGCCATGTCTTGACGAGCGAGTCACGCTGCCGGCCTGCATCGATACGGCTGAAGAGGCCGTGCAGCGGCTTGCGGAGCGGGGGCTCACCGCGGAGATCCTCATCTCCGACAATGGCAGCGAGGACGGGAGCCAGGATTACGCGCGCTCGCGGGGCTGCCGTGTCACAGACTGCGCGGCGCGCGGCTACGGTGCCGCGCTCATCCACGGAATCCGGGAGGCGCGGGGTCGATTCGTCGTGATGGGTGATTCCGATGCGTCATACGACTTCCGTGAGGGGGTGGCGATGGTAGCGAAGCTCGTCGAGGGCTACGACATCTGCATGGGCAACCGGTTCACGGGCAAGATCGTACCCGGCGCGATGCCTCCCATGAACCGCTATGTCGGCAACCCTTTGCTCTCGGGCGTGCTCAATCTGTTTTTCAATTCAGGCGTCGGCGATGCCCACAGCGGTCTGCGAGCGTTTCGCCGCGAGGCGGCCCTTGGCCTGCAGCTCGTCTCGCCCGGGATGGAGTTCGCAAGTGAGCTGGTCGTGAAGGCGGCCCTCAAGGGGCTGAGAATGACGGAGCTGCCCATCACGCTCCATCCAGACGGTCGCGATCGCAAGCCACACCTGCGTCCGTGGCGGGACGGCTGGCGGCATCTGCGGTTTCTGCTGGCGCTCTCGCCACGATGGCTGTTCATCATTCCGTCCGTGGTGCTCATTGCCGTGGCCATGCTCATTGCGGTCGCCCTCTTTCGCACGCCGCCGCACGACGTCGCCCACTTCGGCCGGTTGTGGATCGGGGATCACTGGCTGATCGCGGCCGGCGCGATGTTTCAGCTCGGCATCTCCGGCCTCACGCTCGGCACCATCGCCCGTGTCTGGGCGGTGAAGCGGGGTTTCGTCGGCCGTTCGCGGCGGCTCGATCGCTGGGTGGTTGCGATCCGTGACGACAAGGCCGTGCTCGCCGGCACCGTGCTCGCCGCAATCGGTGCGGTCGTACTTGGCGGGGTGGCGTTCGACTTCCTCCGTGGCGGCTTCGGTCCCGGCGGGCGGATCCGCGAGATGGTGCTTGGCACATCCCTGCTCGTCGGCGGCATCCAACTGATTTTCGCCTCGTTCGTCGTGTCGCTCATCGACGATGAGCTGCAGCCACGGGCATAGGATGGCGGCGAGACACCTTCATGCCGCCGACACTCCTCGCCCATCACTGGTTCTTTCAGCCGCGTGGTGGCGAGAGGGTGCTTGCCGAACTAGCGGCCCTCGTACCCGACTCCCCGATTCTCACGGCCTTCGCGACCCGAGATGTGAACGGCTGGCCGAAAGAGATCGCGGCCCTCGTTCCGCGGGTCAGGCCGAGCCGCATTCAGCCGCTGTACCGCCTGGCCGAGCAGGTGCCGGCGTGCACGCCGCTGCTGCTCCCGCTTCTGCCCTGGGGGATGCGGCGGTCGTTCTCGCGGGAACTCGCTGCGGCCGACCGCGTGGTCGTGTCGGATGCCGGCCTCGCGAAGACGCTCGCCCTCGCGACGGCGACCCCGACGGTGGTCTATCTCCACAGCCCGATGCGGCACATCTGGCACGACGCCGAGCAGACCCTTGCCCGGCTACCCGCTGGTCTGCGGACGGTAGGTGACCGGACGCTCGCAGGGTTGCGGCGGATCGATCGTGAGAGTGCATCCCGCGTCGCGGCGTGGGCGGTGAACTCGCGCACGACTGCCGAGCGGGCCGCGGCCGCCTACGGGCTCCCCGTCGATCGGTTCCCGGTAATCCATCCGCCGGTCGAGGTGCCGGCCGAACCGCCCGCCGATCTCCCGCGATCCGGCCTGCTCGTGGTGTCGGGCATGGAACCCTACAAGAACGACATGCTGGCGGTACAGGCGGCGGCGCGGCTCGACCGAGCGATCACGGTCGTCGGCGATGGCCCCGAGCGGCGGCGGCTGGCCACAGCCGCGGGATCACGGGCCCGGTTTCTCGGCAAGGTGAGTGACGCCGACCTCGACCAGCTCTACCGCACGCATTCGGTGTTGCTCTTCTGCGGTGTCGAAGACTTCGGCATCGTGCCAGTCGAAGCGGCTGCCCGCGGTTGCCCTGTCGTCGCACTCGGGAAGGGCGGGGCGACCGAGACGATCGAGCCGGCCGCCACGGGCGTGTTCTTCTCCGAGCCCGCCGTCGATGCGGTCATTGCAGCGATTGAAGCGTCTGACCACATCGCGTGGAACCGCACCCTCATGCACGCGCGGGCGGCGCGATTCGCGCCCATGCGATTTCGTGCCGAGATCAGCGGCTGGCTCGATTGCGTGCCGCCACGAAGACCGTCGTGAGTGCGGCCGCCAGTGCGATCGGCAGTCCGAGCGTGAAGCCGAGCGGGCGATAGGCGATCTCGAGCCTGCCGGCGGCGTCGGATGGCACGATGGCGGCGATCGCCGCGTTCTTGTAGGCAGTGGTGCGGAGTGGCTGGCCGTCGAGGGTGGCCTGCCAGCCCGCGTACCATGGCCGCGGGAAGACGACGAGTCGCTCCGCGGCCGTTGCAGGCAGCCGGATCGCAGCCCGGTGACGGGTGTCGGCGAGGAGTGGCTGCTTCGCGGGTCGCCGATTAGCCGGAGCGTCCCGAGCGATGATCGCCGCCGAGCGGCTCGTCACGCCGCGGCGGTGGTAGACGTCGGCCTCGTCTCCCGACCACACCTTCTCCCACTCGGCATCGGCAAGACTGCCGAGCCGGGCAGCGCTTTTGGAGACCACGAGCGCATCGACGCCGATCGTGGCCAGCACGTCGCCGGGCCCCGCCCCCTCGGCGAGCACCCAGCGCACCGCCTCGGGGAACATCTGCCCGTGCGTCTCGAACGGGAGCATCATGCCGATCCCGCGCGGATGGATGGGGCTGTAGCCGTTGATCATCCGGATGCCCGCGAGCATTGCTGAGTTGCCGGGGCGAAACGCCTGGCCGAGACTGCCGGGCGGAAGCCGCGATGTGGGCAGATCCTCTTCGACATAGAGACTCATGTGGAGCCGGTCGCGGTCGAGCGGTGCTGCGTCGAGAAACGACTCATCGAATGGAAAGACCGGCACGGCGAGATTCGGCGGCACCCGCAGGAAGAGGGAAAGGAGTGCTGCGATGGTGACGACGGCCGGGAGCCAAACCGTGACCGCGGGCCGCGCGGCAGACGCGATGCCGATCGCGGCCCACGCGGCGGCGATGACGGCAAGGTCGAACATGTGGAGATCGAAGATCGGAATCGACCAACCGCAGACGGCGAGGTAGCCCGTGCCGAGGGCCACGGCCACGATGCCGCCTGCGTGCCGCCATCGAAGGGCCCGGCTGCTCGCGATCGCCTCTGCCGCCTGCCAGGCCTCTGCAGCTGTGACGGCGAGCACGAGATGAAAGAGCGGCAGCCAGCGGAAGCTCCAGCGGAAGACGCCGGCGCTCGGCAGCATCGTGAACATGGCGAGCAGGGCGAGGAGACCGAAGAGCCACGGCCAGTCGCGTCGCCACGGCCGCGGCGCGAGGGACAGGCCCACGACGAACATCACCGGAGGCGTGAGACCGTTGGCCAGTTCCAGCGGCAGGTGCGGCATGTCGGCGTAGAAGCTCTTCCAGATTGTCGGGGCGGTCGGGGCCAGCAGCGCGGGCCAGGCCATCATCGGCACCGTCCACGTCCAGTTGAGCCCGGTGCCGCCGCCGGCGCGCTCCGAGTCCTGCACATAGTCGACGAGCATCCAGAGTGCAGGAAGCGCCATCAGTCCGCCGAGCATCCAGGCGGCTGCGAGCGGCAGGATCGGCCGTAGTCCCGTGCCAGCGGCGAGCCGCCTCGCGGCGATCCAGGTCGAAAGCAGGAGCAGCATGAGCGCGGTGAACGGCCAGCCGGCGGTGAGCGAGAGATACAGAAACACCGCCGCGGCCGCGATCCACCGGCCCCGCCACTGCGGCCCGGCCGTGTGCTCGAGCGCCCACCATACCCACGGCAGCCAGGCGAAGCTCGTGAGCCCCGCGATCCAATTCGTGGCCCCCCAGCAGACGATCCAGCCGTTGAGTGTGGCGACGACCGCCACGAGCGTGGCCAGCGGTGCACCGATCCCGCGACTCCGGGCGAGCGTGAAGGCGCCCGCCGCGAGCACGAACTCATGCACGATCGCGAACGCCGCCGCCTTTCCCGCGAGCGACAATCCGAGACTCCAGATCGCGAGGATGCAGAGGTTGATAAACAGCGAAAACGTGCCGTATTGATACTCACCGGCGAGGTTGCCGCAGACCCATGAACTCTGCGTGAGCAGAGGCCATTCGCCGGCCCGCCATGCCCGGTTCACCTCCTCGAATGCGGGAAGAAACATCATCTGGTAGTCGTCGTTCCAGAAGAACCGCGGATCGTGCCATGCGAATAGGAGGCAGATCGCAACAACGAGGAGTCCGGCGATGAGGGGCTGCCACAGGAACCCGATCGGGGGCCGTCCGCCGCGCAGCGCCGCTTCGTCCAGGCGGCTTGCCTGGAATAGGCTCACCATAGGATGCGCTTCCACCCATCGCCCGGGCGTGGCCGATGTCTTGGGGTCGCGTACTTCGGGTCGAGTTTCAATTCCACGCCGTGTTGATCCGCGTCAGCAAGAAAGGCTCGCAGTTCTGCTTGTCTTTCCCCGGAATCGAAGTAGATGGCGAACGAACGGCAATAGAAGTCGTTTGCCTGCTGCCAGTCGTGCTCGTGCCAACACAACCGGGCGGCGAGTCGATAGGCGTGGGCAAGAGGCATGGCATCCAGTTCATTGTGGGTCAGAAATGCCTTGTCGGCGAAGAGTGGCAAAAATTCGTTGGCAGCCTCGACAAAAGCTCCACGGGATATCCTGATGTCGATGAGTCCGGCAACTGCATGCACATCGAGTGGATCGATTCGCAGGGCATCCCGATAAAGTGACTCTGCCTCATCGATACGGTCCTGCCGGAGTCGTTCGACGGCGAGCGACGTCAGTCCGCCAAGGCTCGCCGGATTCTTGGCGACCATGTCAGTGAAGAACTCGTCGTTCGTCTGCCATACGGGCAGCCGGGCGAAGGTGAGGCTTGCCATCAGGCAGGCTGCAGCGGTCGCCGGCACGAGGGTAAGCGGCGGCGCGGTTGCCATCACGACCGCTATGATCCACGCAATGCAGGCGATTGCGAGGTAGGCGTAGCGGTCAGCAACGGTCGAGATGCCCTGAGCCTGAAAAGGCACGACGCCGAGTGTGGGTGCAGAGAAGATCAACGCGGCGGCGACAAGGCCTGGTAAAACCCGCCTGCCACGCAAAAGTTCCCGCATTACCAGCACACTCGATACGGTGAGAATGCCGAGTCCAAGGGGCGAAGGGAACGTGGCCAAAGCACGCGACGGCGTGCGGCCGTAGTCCGCGGCGAGCGGGTGAGGCCAGACCAGTTTCGCTGCGTAGAAGGCGAGGCTGTCGCATACGACCCACGCCCGTTCCGGGAGCGAAACGGCTACCCGTCGGAGATCGGCAGCCTGCTGCTGGATGGCCTTGTTGACGAGCACGGCACCGACGGCCGGAACGAGCCAAAGCCCCAACGCCGTCAGCCTGCGGCGCGAACCGAGGCCAGCCGCGAGGATGATGGCCGCAAAGCCGATCGGGGCCACGGCGATCGTCGGCTTCGAAAGCAGGCCGAAGACAAACACCGCGGTGGCGACCACGAGTCGCTGAGGGGAGTCGCCATCCAGCAGAATGGCCAAGGTGCCGAGCGCACATGCGGCGGCCAGAAGATCGCGTCCGCACGTGACCCAGGCCACTGGTTCTACCTGGAGCGGATGAAGGGCAAACATGGCGGCTCCAAGGACCGCAGCCGACATTCTGCGAGCGGAATCGGATCCAGCCAGTCTGGTGCCGATGCGGAGAACAAGCAACGTGTTGATCGAATGCAGAGCGATGTTTGCGGCATGGAACAGCCAGGGTTGGCCTGCGGATGCCTTCCAGAGGAGAGCCCAGAAGGAGTACGTCACGGGGATATAGAGCATGTCGAGCGGGTCGCTCCAAATCACCCGGAACAGTCCTCGCGTCACCACCGGGTTGAGCACGATCACCTGGTAGTCGTCCCAGCGGAGAAAGTCCGCGGAGAGTAACGTGCCGAAGACACCCCACACGACAATGCATAGAGCAACGGGTGGGAAATACGCCCGGCTGCGTGTTGCGCTGATCGATGTGATTCGTGATGCAATCGGAAAACCGCTCACGACTCTCTCATATGTTCCGAGTATGAAAATTTGATCGATCTTGGGATGGTGTACGCTACCCGCCATCTACGCTACAGGCCATCATGGACGTGGGGCAATGAAGTGTCGCAGCAGATGAGAAAACTGCTTTTCAGTGGATTCGCGATTGTCGGGGCGGCGGTGTTTCTCGGCTGGCGGCTGCTCGGATTCGTGGAGGAGGTATGGGGGCCGGAGGCGAACCCGTTCGCACGGCGTCCGGTGATCGCACCGCCGCGGCCGGTCGTGCTGATCGCGGAGGTTGTTCCGCCGGAGGGTGCGGCAACGCTCCGTGATGTCGAGTATGTCGCGGGCGCGGAAGATGTTCCCGGTTGGCGGGTGCGAGTTGGAGACGCGACTGCGACAGCAACGGGCGAGACGGCTCCGGTCGTTCCCTGGCGCGGGTCGGATGAACCCACGTGGCGGCAGCCCCTCGGCGGTCAGGGCCACTCGTCGCCGATCGTCGTCGGTGAGCGGATTTTTCTCACGATCGCTGACGGCGGGCCCACCCTGTGGCTGGCCTGCTTCAATTTTGAAAACGGCTTCGGCGTGTGGCGGCAGCCTGTGAGCCGTGAGCCATTTCCACCGCGTCACGAGAAGGCAAGCGATGCCGCCGCCACGCCATGTTCCGACGGCACACATGTGTTCGTCGCCCATGCCGCGGCCGACACCGTGCACCTGACGGCCTTTGGCCTTGATGGTCAATCACTCTGGACGACGAAGCTCGGCCCGTTCAACGCCCGCTGGGGATTTACCTGCTCGCCAGCCTGGGCGCGGGGCCTTGTGGTCGTCGGTGCCGATAACTCGGAAGAGGGATTTCTCGCGGCGGTGGACGGCGCGACGGGACGGGGTGTGTGGCGGCGGCGGCGGCCACGGGCGGGTGACGAGAGCTATTCATCGCCCGTCGTCGTCGCGGCTGGCGAGGGCGAAGCGGCTGAGCCGCAGGTGGTGATCGCGGGGCTCGAACGGATCGAAGCTCATTCGCTCGCCAGCGGTCGCACGCTCTGGGGAACGGGCGGCTTGGCGAGCACATCGGGCGCCACGCCCGCGATCGCGGGTGACATCTGCGTGGCCACAAGCGGGTTTCCGGCGCGGGCGATGGTGGCGGTCAGAATGGATCCCGGCGGTGCGGCCCCCGCCGTGCTTTGGAAGGAAGACCGCGACAGCGAGGTGCCATATGTGCCGTCGCCGCTCGTGCACGATGGCCGGTTGTACGTTGTGCACGACGACGGCGTGGCCCACTGCCGCGACCTTGCCACGGGCAAGGTGGCCTGGAAAAGGCGGGTCGGAGGCGCGTTCTCGGCGTCACCCGTGATCGTCAATGGTGAACTTTTGTGTGTGGACGAGTCGGGCCGCTGCACGCTGCTCTCGCTCGACGACGGCACGGAGCGGCATGAGTTTGCACTCACCGGCGGCTGCTTCGCCACGCCCGTGGTGGTTCGCGGCCGGCTCGTCATCCGCACGACGCAGGAGCTGGTTGCGTTCGACGTGGCGGCCCGCTGACGGCTGCCGCCTACTCCGCCGAGCCACCGCCGGCGGTGAGGATCGACCGCAGGCGGCCCAGCCAGACTTGGTCGCGGATCTCGTCGAGGGCCGAGGCATCGAGCACGAACTCGTGGCCCGGGTCTCCCTCGTGGGCGCCCGGTGCCTCCTGGAACGGTCCGAGCCAGCCGTCTCCACGACTGCCCGCGTAGCCGCCGGTGTCGGAGATCCGGGCCGCGTGGCCGTCGGCAAAGAGGATCGGCGCCGAGCCGCCCACCATGCGAAACAGCCGACCGTCCGCAGCGTTGGCGTTCACGAGCCCCCGCTTCGCCTTGTGGATCGGGGCGATGTCCGCGAGCGTGTGCGCCTTTCGCACGCCGTCGCCCTGGCCCCAGGGTGTGTCGAGCCCGGATTGGATCGTGGCCGCTGGGCCGTCGGTCATGCCCTCCACGAGCGGGTCGCCCTGTTTGGCGGGCCGCTTGCGGCCGGTCGAATCTGCAAAGGTATTGAGAGTGGCGGCCTTGTCGGCATCTAGGATCACGTCCTGCTCCGAGTGGCCGTGGCCACCACCGTGATCTTCGCCGTGGTCGTGGTCATGATTGCCCACCTGGGCAGGCCCCATGATCGCGATCTTGTCGGCCGATGTGAGGCCTGTGGGATCGGCGAGGTGTGCAGTCGAAAGCGGGCCGTCGCCGTCAAGCGGGCACATTTCGGGATCGCCGCCGTCGTCGTGCGGACTGGCATCGACGGAATAGGCACCCGCGCCGGACGTCGTCGAGATGTTGTTGTCGCCCCGCGAGAAGTGCCATGTGGTCGCGAAGTTCGTGTTGTAGCCGTCGTCCCACACGGTCTGCGACGTGCCGAAGTACTCCGTACCGTAAAAGTCTTCCTCGTCCAGGGGATCAACGGTCGTGCCGTCAGCCTTCACTGCGGATGTCCAGCGGATTTCGTTGAGCTTGCCGTGCCCGTCGAGGGCGCCAGTGGCGAAGGCAAACTCCTCCGAGATCTTGCCCCGGCTCACGGGATCGAGGCTCTTGGCGGGATTCGCGAACTTGGTGTTCACGAGGTCGGCCACCCAGCCGACCTTCGTGATGTCGCCGTCGCGGTAATGGTCGAAGGCGCCGGTCGAGAGCCGACCTTCTCTGTCAAGTGAGGCGTGGTCGAGAAACGCCTTGCCGAAGGCCTGGAGGTAGCTCTGGCCTGCGGACGACTTGGCCGTGCTCTGCACGGCGGCGAGATTAGGCAGCAAGAGCCCGAGCAGGATGCCGATGATCGCGATCGTGACGAGTAGTTCGATGAGCGTGAATGCCCGGTGGGGGGCGGAGCGGGAAAAAAGCATGGACATGGGAGGGTGTTCCTGTGTGAGTTGGTGTGTGGAGTTCGATGCGGGCGGTCGCGGATGCCGAGGGGGCATCGGCGGGTGGACCGCGGGCGAAAAACACCGTGGCCGGCGGGAGCCGCTCGGCCAGACGGAAGCGACACATGTCCCGCCACCGGGCGGGGCTCGAGCAGATGACAGCCGTCCATGGGACGATGGCCACCGCCCCGGCGAGGTAGTCGCAGGCGAGGCACCTCGCCGTGATCGCGGGCTCGCGCGGCGGTGCCGGGGCAGGGTCGCGGGCGGCGGCGGCACCGTCCGCCGGGGGCTGAGCGAGCCGCTCGCGGGGGGCGTGGCGGCAGTGGCCGTGGCGACAGGCCCGGGGGGTCTCCGAGCCGGTCGCGGGCCGACCCGGGGCGGCCGTGCCCTCCGCCGACTGTGGGCCACGGCCGCAGCAGCCGCCGTGATCGTGCGCGATGGTGGCAAACAGCGCGGCCGCCAAGTGCGCGGCCAGGCTGAGGGCCACGAGAAGGCGATGGGTCAGACGGGATTGGAGCATGGCCGAGGACCCTACATGCAATTGTTTTGCAAGATACGCCAGGCCGCTGGCCGTGTCAATTGGCGGGATTGAGGCGTACCGGAGTCCCGCCGCGAGAACTCCGAAATCCGCGACGGAAATCCAGGACGGGAGCTGATTCCGGAAAAATCGGCTCCCGTCCCGGATGTGTCCGCGTTCTGAGTTCCGATTGCGAGGCCTTCTAAGATCGGCCGTCCACGGTTGTCCCACTCAGTGCTCCACCCAGTTCGCGTCGAGTTCTTCATGCCCCGTGGGTGTGATCCGAAACCACGCTGCATGACCGTGCCTATCGAAACAGGAAAGCGGAATTCACTCGATGCGCGTGCCGCGCGGCGCGTCGCCTCGCGCACACCGATCAATTATATACAGATGTTCAGTATATGGCCCGCCTGTTGCCTGTCAAGCGGGCGTGGCTGCGCGGGGAGCTGGCCGCCCGTGCGCGAGGTCTTCGTCGTGGGCGGGCGTCAGCGGCGGGCGGTTGGGCGGGCGGGCCACGCCCGATAGGCTGCCCGCATGAGGATCCTGATCGTGAGCGAGATGTCGGTGCCTTACGCCGTCGGCGGCGGCGAGGTGCGCTATGGGTTGCTGACGCGGGAACTCACCCACCGCGGGCACGAGGTCACATGGCTCTCGATGCGGCAACGGCGGAGCCCCGATGAAGAGATCATCGAGGGCGTGCGGCACCTGCACCGGGGCCCGCGGATCCAAAACCCGCCAAGCCGACCGCTCGTCGCGATGCTCCGCTACATGGTCACGGCGTTCTGGCACGTGCTCATGCATCGCTACGACGTGGTCGATTGCCAGACCTATGCCCCGCTGCCGGCGGTCTGGCTGGCGTGCCTGCTCTCGCGGCAGCGGATGGTGGCGACGATCCACGACACCTCGAGCCGGCGGGACGACGATCAGTGGCTCTCGGCCCGCGACCGCTTCATCGTGGGGCCGTTGGAAACGCTCCTCTACCGTCTGCCCTATTGGCGGATCGTCACGGTGAGCGCGGCAGTGGGACACGTGCTCGTGCACCGCTTCGGCGTCCGGCCAAGCCGCGTGCACGTCGTGCCAAATGGTATCGACACCGCGGCGATCGATGCGGCTCCACACGCGGCGGACCATGTGGACGTGCTTTTCGTCGGCCGCGTGATTCCCCACAAGCACGTCGACGATTTTCTTGATGCCGTCGCGGCGGCAGGGGCGACCAGGCGGGCCCGCGGTCTCCCGCCGCTCCGGGCGGCGGTCGTGGGCGATGGGCCGCTCATGGGGGAGATGAGGAGCCGGGCGGCGTCTCTCGGGCTCGCGACTCCGGCAGTCGCGGGTGATCCGCCGCCGACTGCGACGGTGGAATTCGCCGGCAACCTTGCAGACCACGCCGCCGTGATCGGGCGGATGAAGTCGGCCGGGCTGCTCGTGCTGCCAAGCACCCGTGAGGGGTTTGGGCTCGTGCTGGCCGAGGCGATGGCCTGCGGCACGCCCTGCGTGGCCTACGACGTGTCCGCGGTGCGGGAGGTGCTCGCCGACGGCGAAGCGGGCGTGCTCGTGGCCAGTCGCGACACAGCGGGCCTCGCCGCGGCAATCGATCGGCTGCTTTGCGACTCGGCCGAACGGGAGCGGCTCATCGCTGCAGGGCGGCGGCGGGTCACGGAGGAGTTTTCCGCCGACAGGTTTGTGGGCAGAATGGAAGGCGTTTACGCGGCGTGAAATCGCGTCGCGGCCGTCACCCGTGAGCGATGCCGATGCCAGCCCCCGATTTCCTTGCTCGGACGGGCGCGTCGTTGTGCAGCAGCGTCCATGACGCGGTCCACGCCGCGATCGAACAACTGCTCGAGCGCTACGCCCGGCCCGGCGGCAGTCTGCTCGACGTGGGCTGCTGGGACGGCGGGCGGACGGTGCGGTATCGCGATGCTGGCCGGCTCACGTCACTCCACGGCGTGGAGATCGTCTCCGCTCAGGCGGCCGCGGCAACTGCCCGTGGGATCGACGTGGCCCGCTGCGATCTGGAGAGCCCGGCCTTTCCCTGGGCAGATGGTTCGCTGGACGTGGTCGTCTGCAATCAGGTGCTCGAGCATCTCAAGAACGTGTTTTCCGTGATGGACGAGATCGCCCGTGTGCTCGCGCCGGGCGGGGTGCTCGTGGCGTCGGTGCCGAATCTGGGCAGCCTGCACAGCCGGATCATGCTCCTCCTGGGCATGCAGCCGTCGATGATTCGGGTGTTTGGGCCACACGTCCGGTCGTTCACGCTTGGCGAATTCATCGCCTTCCTGACGGCGGGCCGAGTGTTCGAACTGGTCGAGGTGCGGGGCGTGGGGCTCTACCCGCTCCCTGCCCGAGGCCTGGCCAATCTGCTCGGTCGCATCTGGCCGGCGGCAAGTCACACGCCGGTGGTGGTCTGCCGGCGAACGGCGACGGCGGGCTATTCGTGGGCCAGGAGCTACGGCGAGATGGAACACCAGACCGCGATGGGGTGACAGACGGCGAGGAGTTGATTCTGCAGCATCGGGCTCTCGCTCGGATTACTTGCTCGCGACCGCCTTATACACGGATTCCATCTGCTCGCATACCCTCTCTGCCGTGAACTGCTCGGTGGCCTGCCGGCTAGCGGTCGCGAGCGCGGGTCGCTCGCCGGGCGCGAGAGCCAGCTTGATGGCTCGGGTCATATCGCGTGGAACGTGGGGGTTGAAGACCAGCCGCTCATCAGCCAGGCGAATCAGTTCGGGAATGCCACCGAACCGCGATCCGGCGACCGGGATGCCGTAGCCGTAGGCCTCGCGAATGACGACGGGAGAAGGGTCGTTCCAGATCGATGGCACGGCGAGCGCCGTGATTTGGGGAAAGAAATCGGCGGGCGTCGTGTAGCCCACGTATTCGATCCGCCCGTCGCGGGCGGCCGCGGCCCGTGCGGTCGCCTCGAGGGGACCGGTTCCGGCAATCAGCAGCCGCAGGCCTTGAATTTGGCGCGACTCCGGGCCCGCCATCCAGTCGAGCAGACATGGGAGTCCCTTATCGGTGGATAGCCTGCCAATAAATCCGAGAACGGGGCGGCCGAGGGGCGGGGACTCAGGCAGCTCGTGCGCAGGCCGCGGGCAGACGATTTGCACCGCCTCCCGCAATCGCGCTCTGCCGAAGAGCCCACGGTCGAGGTGGGTCTTCAGCACGGCGTGGCTGGGGGCCGTGACCGCCGCCACGAGACGCGTCGCGCCCGCCCGGGGAATCGAGAGCATCCGGCATGCCAGGCACTGCGTGTCACAAACGCGTTCGCCAGTGAACATGGTGCTCTTTGGGCAGAGCAGGTAGTAGTCGTGGAGCGTGTGGACAATTGGAACGCGGCGGGCGTGAGCCGCCTGCCAAACCGCCACCGAAAACCCGGCGAGGATGTTGGTGTGGACGACGTCGGGCCGCAGTTCGTCGAGCATGCGTCCGACGGCACGGCCCATGGCCGGGTTGTAGGAGTCGCGAGCATGCCAGGCCGCCTTTGTGGTGAATC
>Ga0214917_10004389_pt1 | contig 15695 bp, 16 predicted proteins | sample LL_1208_BB_MetaG_FD_177983 | JGI IMG/M metagenome (GOLD analysis project Ga0214917, IMG submission 177983) | Freshwater microbial communities from Lake Lanier, Atlanta, Georgia, United States - LL_1208_BB | ecosystem: Environmental > Aquatic > Freshwater > Lake | place: USA: Georgia | collected... | reverse complement strand
GGTCGCCTTGAACCGGCGCGGGGATGAGGTCACAGTGGGTGCTCCTTCCTCGGACAGAGCGGGCCGCCGGCTTCGGGCAGCCTGCCACGTCTGGCAGCGCGCATGAACGACCTGAAGATCTTCAGTGGCCCGGCCAATCCTGCGCTCACGCAGGACATGTGCCGCTACCTGAATCTTCCGCTGGGGAAGATCTCGCTCGGGCGATTTCCCGACGGTGAGATCTCCTGCAAGATCGACGAGGACGTCCGTGGTCGCGACGTCTTCATCGTCCAGTCGACCTGCCCGCCGGTGAACGAGCACCTGATGGAGCTGCTCGTCATGATCGACAGCTTCAAGCGGGCGAGCGCCTTCCGCATCACGGCCGTCATCCCGTACTTCGGCTACGCGAGGCAGGACCGCAAGGACTCGGGGCGCGTCCCGATCACGGCGAAGCTCGTGGCCAACCTCATCACGCGGGCGGGCGCCGACCGCGTGCTCGCGATGGACCTGCACGCCGCCCAGATCCAGGGATTCTTCGACGTGCCCGTCGATCACCTGTACGCGGCGCCCGTGCTGAACCATTACGTGCAGACGCTCGATCTGCCCCCCGACGACCTGGTGGTGGTGAGCGCCGACGAAGGCGGCATCAAGCGCGCGCTCGGCCATGCCAATCGGATCGGCGCACCGCTCGCGATCATCGACAAGCGGCGTCTCTCGGCGGACACCACGAAGAGCGCGAACATCATCGGGGCGAGCGTGACCGGCAAGACGGCGCTCATGTTCGACGACATGATCAGCACCGCCGGCTCGATCTGCGGCGCGGCCGACGTGCTCCACCAGCACGGGGCGAAGGCGATCTATGCCGCCGCGACGCACGGCCTGCTCGTCGGTCCGGCGATCGAGCGGCTCAAGAACGCCCCGTTCAAGGGGATCGTCATCACCGACTCGATCCCGCTCACTCCCGGCAAAATGCTGCAGAACATCACGGTGCTCTCGGTCGCCGGCCTGCTCGGGCAGGCGATCAAGCGGATTCACCGCAACGAGTCGGTGAGCATGATGTTCCAATGATCGGCTCGTGGCGTCGGCCGCGGGGCGGATCCGAGGGAAGGGGTCTCGTGGCCCCGCCGGCGCGACGCCCCTGGCGGGAGACCGGCCCTGTCGCCCCGGGTCGGCGGGAGCGACTTGCGGCCCAGCCGGCCCATGGCACAATGCCCGATTCGCCAGACGCTCCCGGCATCGTGCCCGGCGTCGGCGACCTGCAGCGTGGAGATCAATGATGACGGATACGCTCGACGTCGTGGCCCGCAAGGAGTCCGGGAGCCGCCACTGCCGTCGCCTGCGTCGCGAGGGCATGGTGCCCGCCATCCTCTACGGGCATGGCGGCGCGTGTGTCGAGTTGGCAGCGTCGAGGGAGGCGGTGGAGGCGGTGATCCGCCACGGCAGCCGCCTCGTGGAGCTCCGCGGAGCGGTCAAGGAAAGTGCGGTGGTGCGGGAGCTGCAGTGGGACGCGATGGGGTCGGAGCCGATCCACCTCGACCTGCTGCGGGTCAGCAAGACCGACCGGGTGCGGGTGAAGGTGCCCGTCGACATGAAGGGTGAATGCCCGGGCCAGCGGGGCGGTGGCGTCGTGACGCTCGTGCTGCACGAGATCGAACTCGACTGCACGGCCGACTCGATCCCGGATCGCGTGCACGTGTCGATCGGCGCTCTGGAGCTGGGGCATGCCATCAAGGTGCGCGACCTCGATCTGCCGCGTGGTGTGCGGGCGATCCCGGACCCGGAGGATGCCGTCGTGACCTGCGCCCTGCCAGGGCGCCGCGCGGCGGGTGATGAGCCGGCTGCCGTCACCGCCGAGCCCGAGGTGATCGGTCGGAAGTCCGGCGAGGAAGCGGAGGCTGCGGAGAAGGACGAATGAACGGCGGAGCCCGGCGGCATGCCAACGGGATCGTCGCGGGTTCGTCGCTGTCGCGGGAATCGTCCCATGTCGCTCGTTGGTATCGCCCCGCACTGTTCGTGTCGCCGTGAAACTCCTCGTCGGACTCGGGAATCCGGGCTCGGCATACGACTCCACGAGGCACAACGTCGGCTTCGACGTCCTGGAGAGGCTCGCGCAGCGGGCCGGATCGCCGGGGCGAAGGTCGCGGTTTCAGGGAGAGGTCGCGCAGGTGTCGCTGCGGGGCTGCCCGGTGCTGTTGGTGTGGCCCTTGACCTGGATGAACCTGAGCGGATCGTGCGTCGTCGCGGCCCGCGACTTCTACAAGATCGACTCCTCGGACGTGCTGGTGATCTGTGACGACTTCAACCTGCGAAGCGGGACGATCCGGATGCGGCCCGGAGGTTCCGCCGGTGGGCAGAACGGCCTCGCGGACGTGCTCCGCCGACTCGGCACGACCGACGTTCCGCGGCTGCGAATCGGCATCGGTCCCGTCCCTCCCGGCTGGAAATCGGCGGATTACGTCCTCGGCAAGCTGTCGAGGGATGAACGAGAGGCCCTCGAGCCGGTGCTCGAACGGGCTGCCGACGCCGCCGAGGAGTGGGTGTCGGTCGGTATCCAGTCCGCCATGAATCGGTACAACTGACCGTCCTGAAGCCGGGCGTGCAGGGAGCCCGGACCCCCCGAAAACACGTCGCGATTCCCGTCCACCCCACCCACACGCATCACATCGCAGGAGTACGAGCACGATGGCGGTCTACGAGGGCATGTTCATTCTCGATCAGGGCAAGTATTCCCGAGACCCGGCTGCGGTCGCCCAGCAAATCGCCTCCCTCGTCGAGCAGGCGAGCGGCACGATGCTCGCCGCCCGGCTGTGGGACGAGCGCAAGCTCGCGTACCCGATCAAAGGCCACAAGAAGGGCGTCTACTGGCTGACCTACTTCCGCATGCCGGGCGAGCAGCTCGTCGGCCTCGAGCGGCAGTGCCTGCTCACGGAGGAGATTCTGCGGAGCCTGATCCTGCGGGTCGACGACCGGATCGCCGACGCACTCGTCCAGCACGCGCTCGCCGGCGATGCCGGCCAGCGTCGGACGGATGCGGCGCCCGGTCCGCGGGGCGGTGCGATCTCGTCCGGACGGCCATCGCCGGTCGGTACGTGAGGACCGCCGGCCGGGGCGCGGGCGGCCGTGATGCGGGTGCGGCCGCCTGGGCCGAGGTCACGTGGGGCGGCCGGCGGGGGTTGCGGCACCCTGCAGCAGGGTATATGCTAGATAGGTGTACGGACGTTCAATACCCGAGGCTTCGAGACGCGGAGGAGGTTTCATGGCCAGCTACAATCGAGTCATCCTGCTGGGAAATGTCACGCGGGATCCCGAGCTGCGTTACATCGCCAGCGGCAGCGCGGTGACGGAAATCGGTCTGGCGGTCAATGACCGTCGGAAGACGGCATCTGGTGAATGGGTGGAGGAGACAACGTTCGTCGACGTCACGCTCTGGGGGCGGACGGCCGAGATCGCGGGCGAGTACGTCACGAAGGGGTCGCCGCTGCTGATCGAGGGCCGGCTGAAGCTCGACACCTGGGAGAAGGACGGCAAGAAAAACTCGAAGCTTCGCGTCGTCTGCGACCGCATGCAGCTCCTCGGTTCGCGGTCCGGTGACGCCGGGCGAGGGCCGAAATCACGGGTCTCGGCCGGACGCGGAGCCGCGCAGGCGGGGGGAGATGAGTTCGATCAGTCGTCCGGATACGATGACGTGCCGAGCGGCGGGCCCGTCGCGGACGACGACATTCCATTTTGAGGCGGGATCGCGGGAAATCAGGAGGCAGATGCATGCCCACGAAGGAAATGCCGGTCATTGACGCAGGGGGACGGCGCCTGCCATACGGGAAGCGGGGCGGGATCGAGCTGCTGCTCATCCATGACGTCGAGCACCTCGGCAAGCAGGGGGACGTCGTCGAGGTTCGTCGCGGATACGCGGTGAATTTCCTGCTGCCGCAGGGACTGGCGACGGTCGCCACCGAGCACCACAAGCGGATGGTGGAGAAGCATCGCGCGAAGCTCGCGGAGATCGCGCGGGAGCGGCTGGCCGGATTGCGAAGCCTGCTGGCCGAACTCGTGCGCACGAGCGTCACGATCGAGGCGAATGCCAATGACGAAGGGCATCTCTACGGCTCTGTCGGGGCCGTCGACATCGCCCGCTCGCTCAAGCAGCAGGATCTGACCGTCACGCCCGATCAGATCATCCTCCAGGGGCCGCTGAAGGAGGTCGGGCTCTACACCGTGCAGGTCCGACTGGCCGCGGAGGTGGAGGGAGATCTGAAGGTGTGGGTGGTGCCGACCAGCGGTGGTGACGCGGGCAAGTGACCTGTCGCGGCGCATCGCGGTGACCCGTGGCGGGCCGGCGATCATCCGGCGTCGAGCCACCCTGTTGTGGCAGAGGAGTCGTCGTCCGAGGCAGGGAGGCCGGTGAAAAATGGTCGCATCCCGTGGGCGTGAGTCGCGCGACGAGGGGGGGCTCAGACGCGACGGGCGGCGCGGTGGTCCGTCCGCGTCGCTCGAGGATCGCGATCGCCCGGCGAACGTCGACGCCGAGCGGGCGGTGCTCGGCAGCATCCTGCTCAAGCCGGACGTCTGCGACGACGTGTCGCTCGTCGTGCGACCGGAGGATTTCTCGGACGAGGCGCATCAGCTCCTCTACCGCAATCTCCTGGAGTTGCACGAGGGGGGCAAGCGGGTCGACGTGACGATCGTCCTCGAGAAGCTGCGCGGCAAGGGGGATCTCGAGCGGGTCGGCGGGGCGCGGGCCCTCGCCGATGTCGTGCAGGCGGTGCCTCATGCGGCCCATGCCTCGCATTACGCGGCCATCGTCCGTGACAAGGCCGTGCTTCGATCCCTCATCGATGCCGGCACGGAAATCCTCCGCGACGCGTACGACTCGAGCGACGAGCCGCGGCAGCTCCTGTCGAGGGCCGAGGAGCGTATTTTCTCGATCCTCGAGCGTCGCAGCAATGCCGACGCCAAGCCGATCCACTCGGTGCTCGAGGAGGTGCTCATGCGGATGGACGCCCGCATGCAGCATGAGCATGCGATCGGCGGCGTCGAGACGGGATTCACCGATCTCGACTCGCTGTGCGGGGGTCTGCACAACTCGGAACTGATCATCCTCGCGGCCCGGCCGAGCATGGGGAAGACGGCCTTCGCGATGAACATCGCCGAGCACGTCGCGATCAACCTGCAGCTGCCGGTGCTCTTCGTGAGCCTGGAAATGGCCTGCATGGAACTCGCCGACCGGCTGCTCTGCTCGGCGGCGCAGGTCAACGGCCATCGCCTGCGCAACGGCACGATCTCGCAGGAGGATCGACGCCGGCTCGTGCAGAAGTCGGACGAGATCGGGTCGGCGCCGCTCTACATCGACGACACTCCGGGAAGGACGCTCACGGAAATCGCGGCAGTCGCGCGGCGGCTCAAGCGTCGCCAGGGCCTCGCTCTCGTGGTGATCGACTACCTGCAGTTGATCGAGCCCGACAACCCCCGGGATCCGCGGCAGGAGCAGGTGGCCCGGATCGCCCGGCGTCTGAAAATGATGTCGCGAGAACTCGAAATTCCCGTGGTCTGTCTCGCCCAGCTCAACCGCCAGGCGGAGGTGTCGCGGGACAATCGGCCACGGCTGCACCACCTCCGTGAGTCGGGTGCGATCGAGCAGGATGCCGACGTCGTCATGTTCGTGCACCGTGAGGAGTACTACCAGACCACCGACGAGGATCGGGAACGGGTCAAGGGAGCCGCCGAGATCATCATCGCGAAACAGCGGAATGGCCCGGTCGGCGACGTGCGGCTGCTGTGGCAGCACGACTACACGCGATTCGTGAACCTCGAGCATCGGCCGTACGATGAGTTCGAGTCGTTCTCGACGTTCTGAGACGGCGGGCTCCGACGGCGAACGGCGGCCCGCACGCGAGCGCGGGCGTGCTCGCGTCTGGTACACTGCCGGGGGCATGGGGCCGGACGCGTGCGAGAGGTCGGTGGTGCTGGCACGGCGTGATCGTGCTCCCGTGATCGCGATCCACGGCTCCGGTTCGCGCGTCGAACGGCGCGCTCCGGGGCCTCGTGTGGGACTGTGACATGCAGACATCGGTCGAGAGCGGGCGTCATCCGGCGAATCCTGCGGTCGATGCGTCACTCGATCGGCTCGCCCGCGTGGCGGCCGGTATGGACTTCGAGTCGGAGGTGCACGACGGGGTCCGGAGCGAGGTTCCGGTTCTCGAGATCGACCGGTTCAACCTCTGGTATGGCGGGAAGCAGGCGCTCCATCGGATCACGATGCCGGTGCCGCACGGGAAGGTGACCGCGCTCGTGGGTCCGAGCGGCTGCGGCAAGTCGACGCTGCTCCGCAGCGTGAACCGGCTCAACGACCTCGTCCAGAGCGTCCGCATCACCGGCGACATGCGGTTGTCCGGCGACTCGATCTACGATCCGCGCATGGACGTGATCGCGCTGCGCAAGAGGATGGGGATGGTCTTCCAGAAGCCCAATCCGTTCCCGATGAGCATCTATGAGAATGTCGTCTACTCCCTGCGAATCGACGGCGAGACCGCCCGCGGCATCCTCGACGAGGTGTGCGAGGCGAGCCTGCGGGGCGCGGCGTTGTGGGACGAGGTGAAGGATCGGCTTCACGAGAGCGCCCTCGGGCTCTCGGGCGGCCAGCAGCAGCGACTCTGCATCGCCCGCGCCATCGCGGCGGAACCGGAGGTCCTGCTCCTCGACGAGCCGTGCAGCGCGCTCGACCCGATCGCCACCGGCAAGGTCGAGGATCTCATCCAGGAACTGCGCGGTCGCTATTCGGTGCTCATCGTGACGCACAACATGCAGCAGGCAAGCCGCACGAGTGACTACACCGCGTTCATGTACCTGGGGCGGCTCATCGAGTACGGTCCGACCACCGAGATCTTCACGAAGCCGATCCTGCGGGAGACCGAGGCGTACGTGACGGGACGCTTCGGGTGAGCCGCGACGGGGGCTGGGAATGACCAGGCACATCGAGAGGCAGATCGACCAGCTCAAGGAGCGGATCCTGCACGTGGGAACCCTCGTCGAGGAGGCGATCTCGAAATCGATCACCGCGCTCATCAACCGCGACGCGAGCCTGGCCCAGCGCGTCATGGCCAGTGACGAGGAGATCGATCGCATGGAGGTCGAGGTGGAGGAGGAATGCCTCAAGATCCTCGCGCTCTACCAGCCCGTCGCCGCCGACCTCCGCTTCGTCGTCGCCGTCCTGAAGATCAACAACGACCTCGAGCGGATGGGGGATCTCGCGAAGAACATCGCCAAGCGGGTGTCGCAGCTGGCGGCGGGGCGACCCTGCCCGCTGCCGCCCGAGATCCGCACGATGGCGATGCAGACGCAGGAGATGGTCAAGCAGTCGCTCGATGCGGTGGTCAACGCCGATCCGGCCCTCGCACGCCAGGTCCGCGAGGAGGACGATGCGGTCGATGCGGCCCGACAGAAGATCCGCAGGCGCGTGATGCAGACGCTCCAGGAGGGCACCGACGACGTGGAAAGCCTGCTGCGCATGAATTCGGTGTCGAAACACATCGAGCGGATCGCCGACATGGCCACGAACGTCGCGGAGGACGTCATCTACATGGTCGAGGGCGAGATCGTGCGCCATCGAGCGAGCGACTGACGCTCGTCCCACTCCTCGCCCGCCGCCACGGCTCGCGTGTCCGGGCGGCGTCCGCGGGCGAAAATGCACGGCGCAGCGGCGTTCACGCACGGTCCGGTCCCGTGGTACCCTTTCGCGGTGGCGATCGGGGTCGCTCCGCGACCGTCGCCGCCCGACGAGGAGACCACCCGGATGCCCCAGACCGCCACGAGCTCGCCACCGGGACACGTGCGCGATACCCGGCGATCGGGCTGGTTCGTCGTCGTGGCGGCGGGCTTCGTCGCGGCCGTGGCGTGGGGGGGCGCCATCCGGGCCGAGGATGACGTGCTCGTGACGATCCGCGGGCCGCTGGTCGGTCGCGTGGGCGAGAAGGTGAGCTTCGACGTCGAGCTCGTGAATCGTTCGGGACGCGTCCTCGAAAAGCTCCGTGTCATCGATTACTTCGACACGGGCTTCAAGCACGAGGCATCGCAGAGTCCGATCGAGCAGAAGGGCACCGTCGATCTGGCCGTCGGCACGGCACGACGGGTGACGCTGGAGTTCATCCTGGCGGAGCCTGGCCGCCAGTGTCACCGGGTGGAGATTCTCGATCCCTCGCAACGGTTCGTCGGCGGGGCGACCGAGTGCGTTCAGGTCACGCCGGCGGTGCCGACGATCGCCCAGCAGCCAAGCCAGCCACCGAACGCGGCGGCGACGTCCGTTCCCGCGCCGACCCAGATGGCTCCTCCTCCAGCGGTCGTGGTGCCGTCCCCCGCGACCGTCGCCGCGCCGCTGGCCACGGCCGCGGCGAGCACGTCGCCGATCACGCCTCCGGCGAGCCCCGCGCTCGCGCTCGATCTGACGGGACCGGTCGAGGTCCTGTCGGATGGCGTCGCGGCCTTCGTTGCGACGGTTCGCAACACCGGCAACGGCGCGTCGGCCGCCACCTCGCTGACGTTCGGATGGGAGGAGGGATTCACGCCCCTCGAGGCGTCGGATGGCTATGAACTCGGCCAGTCGAAGGTGTCGTGGAAGCTGCCCGCGATCGAGCCCGGGGCCCGGCTGGAGCGGCAGATCAACCTCCGGGCCGTGGCGCCTGCCGACGCGTACAGCGACTCGGCGCCGACCCGGTCGTGCATCCGGGCCGAGCTCGGCGGGCAGAGCGGTGGTGTCGTGGTCGGCGACATGGAATGCGTGCAGATCCGTTCCACGCGGAGTCGGCCGCGCCGCCGGTCTCCGGTGGAGGCGGGCCTGCGGCTGTCGTTGGCCGATCTCGACGACCCGGTGCTGTTGGGCGACGCCACGACGCTGGTGTGCACCGTATTCAACGATGGCAGCGCGCCGTCCGGACCGCTCAACGTCGTCGTTGACCTGCCGCAGGGGGCGCGTCTGGTCGGCGATGCCCGCATCCGCGTGGATAGCGGACGGGTGTACCTCGACGCGGTGGACGTCCCGGCCGGGAGCCAGCGGTCGTTCGAGATCGCGTACACGCTGCCGGCGGCGGGCCGCGGAACCGCGCGGGCGTCGCTCTCCGGCTCCCAGCTCGATGGCAGTCTCGAGCGCAGTTGCGAGACGCTCTTTTTCGGCCCCTGAACGCACGGACCCGGGGTCCGTCCGTTCTGAACCGGCCTTCCGGAACCGGCCGTCCGGAACCGGGCCAACCGGACCCCAGCGAACCTGTCGAGCTCGCCTGCATTTCCGCCCGCGGGAGGCCGTCCCGGGGATGTCCGCGAGGTTTGCCTCGTTCACCCCACCTGCCTTCCTTGGCCGGCGACGGGCGTGCCGCACCTCGACGGTCGATGCAGAGGATGCGGGCGGGTTTCGGGATGGGAATGATGATCGTCATCTGTGCGAACTGGGCGATCCACGACGGCACGTTCGGGGGCCGGGCTGTCATCGACGCCGGCCCCTGGTTGCAGGCGGTCCACCGGGCCGCGCACCGCGGGGGCTTCGGGCGCGATGGCCGCTATCGTCCGGTGGACGTCATCGACATCGTGTTCGCGGGTGACACGTTCGACTGGCTGACGTCGGCCGTATGGACGCGCGAGTCGCGTCCGTGGCACGCCGGATCGGCGGTGGCGCATGACCGCGCCCGGGTGCGCCGGGTGAGCGTGACACGAGCCCGCACCCTCCTGGCAGGTCTCGCCCGCTGGGTTCGGCGGGGCCTGCCGGTGCCGCGGGCGGATCGCAGCGGGAGACCGCGGATCGAGGATCGGATCAGGGTGCCCGTCCGGGTGACGTTCCTGTCCGGGGATCGCGACGCGTCGCTCGATGCGCTTGCGACGGAGGCCGCTCGGTTCGGGTGCAGCATCGGGAGCGCGTGGGGCGACGAGATCATCGAAGTGCGTCACGGCGATGAATGGGATCCGCTCTGCGTGCGACCGTCCCCAGCGGCACGAGTCCGTGAACGGTGCCCGACGCTGCGCGAGAGCATCACGGTCGATCTCGTGGCCCGATTCGGCGGCGACCTGCTCGAATCCGGTCACGACCGCGGATTCGTCGGTCGGCTTGTGTTCGCCATCGGTGCGGTCGAACCGATCCTGATTCCGGCGGTGCTGGCCCGCGTGATGCACGGTCACGTTGCCACGGGTGCACGCGGGCTTCCCGCGCCGGTCGATCACTGGCGGCGCGCTGTCGATGCGTGGCATGACGTGGCGGGCAGGCATCCACCGAGTCACGGCCTCGCATGCTGTCCGCTCGACGCGCTGGCCGCCACCCTCGGTGCGGTCGAGTCGCCGTTGGCAGGAGCTCCCCGGGACGCTCCCTCGGGGCTCGTCGATCTGTTGAGCGGATGGTCGGCGGGGGGATCGCGGCGGGTCGCCGGCGGAGGGCCGCCGCGTCGCGTCGTGGTCCTCGGGCATGCCGCAGCCGTCGAAGCGGTATCCGGTCAGGAGCGGATCGACGCCGTCATGGGCCTCGGTCCACCGGCTCTGGGACGATCGCCCGGGGCCGTCGCAACCGATGGGACGGCCGATGGGGCCCTCGCGGCCAGGTCGGTGACCGGACGACTGGAGCCGACCGGCCGATACTCGTGGGAGCCGCTCTGGGCTGAATGCGCCCCGGTGCGACCGCCGCTCCAGGGCTCGGGACGAGACGGATGGTTCGTCGATGCGGCATGATGGCGTGTCAGGTCGCGATTCCGCGAGATGCCCGGTGGCTCGCGCGGGGCAAATCCCGTCCCTGGATGCTTCGATGGCGCCCGACTCGATCGTCGAACTTCGCACCACCTTCGGCAGTCGCTCGGCGGCGGAGGCATGCGCCCACATGCTCGTGGAGCGCCGGCTCGCTGCCTGCTGTCAGGTCGAAGGCCCGATCCACGCCACGTACCGCTGGCAGGGATGCGTCGAGGCGGCTGAGGAGTATCGCGTCGTCTGCAAAACGGTGGCCGAACTCGTGTCGGATGCGAGCGGGGAGATCGTCCGCATCCACGCCTACGCATGCCCGGAGATTCTGAGCGTGACGGTGGAGGCCTCGCACGCCTACGCGCAATGGGTCCGGGACAGCGTGACGCCCGGTGCCGCGTCACCGCCGTCCGGTTCCGACCCGCCGTGAAGGCGCGCCCGAGCATGGCGGTGTGATCATGTCCGAGCGTTCGCTTTACGCGTTCGACATCTCCCTCCACCCGCTGCCTCAGGGGGCGGTGGCGGGGCCTCCGTACGAGGACGACTGCGGTGCCTGGGTGACGCTCGTCGCGCCCCGCGAGGCGGTCCACGAGCCTTTCTCCGTGCCGTATGACGAGGCGCTCGAACGGTTCGCAGCGATCGAGCGCATGGTGGTGGAACCGGATGGGGCCCTGCTCTGCACCGCCGGGGTCGCGGACCGTGCCTGGCAGATCGACGGTACCGCCTGGGATCTGGGCGGACGTCTGCTGCGCGTGGATGTGCGGGGCACGTGCCCCGCGGCCATGTTCGACGGGCTGCTCGGAGCCTGCGGCTGGCCCGACCAGCCGGTTCTCGTGCAATTGATCCGACCGGCGGTCTTCCTCGCCGAGGTGACGTTCCGCAGCCATGCGACGGCGAGGTGGACGCGCACGACTGGCGCGACCCTGCGGGTGCGCGGACCGTTTCCATGAGCGGCCGGTCGTGCCAGTTGTGCGGACCCTCCGTGGCACGGCTCGCCTCGACGCGGGCGGAGGACGATACGATTGAAGAGGGTCGGATGGCGGAAGACGGGCGAGTGGTGACACAGGGAGTGCATGTGATGCGACGGTGGGTAGCAACGCGCTGTGGACGGGACCTCGGCAGGGCATTCCTGCGGCGCGTCGCCGTGACCGCCGCCATCGCCGTCGCGAGTGGGCTGGCGTCCGCCGGAACGACAGTGGCCCAGATGCCGGCCGAGATGGCGCCCATCGCGACCGCCTACGGTTCGGGCGTGCATGCGTACTTCGCCGGCGACTATGACCGGAGCTTCGCCGTCCTCACCGACGCGATCGCCGCGGGGATCAAGGATCCGCGGGCATGGTACTTCCGCGGCCTCGCGGCACTCAGGCTCGGGCGACTCGACGAGGCGGAGGCGGACTTCACCGAGGGCGCGGAACGCGAGTCATCCGGGACCGGATCATGGTCGGTGTCGCGTTCATTGGAGCGGGTGCAGGGCGCGGATCGGCTGCGGCTCGAGCGGCATCGCGTGCGGGCGCGGGTCGCGGCCCTCCAGCGTGATCGCGACGCACTGCGCCGCAGGATCTCGGAACTGGACGAGGCGCAGCCCGACGTGCGGCGGTCGCGGCGGCCGGCCGGCGGCGGGCGGGACGACGGGGGCCCGTTTCAAGGAGGCGGGGCGGCGGAATCGATTCCCGCGCCCGCGGCGGGTGATGAGACCACCGCGACGCCACCGACACCCGCCGGAGACGATGCTCCGCTCAAGCTCGAGGTGGACGACCCACTGGCCAGGTGAGTCGTCGTCGCCCGGGAGTCGTCTGCGTTTCCTCAGTCGGCGCGCGGGGACGCGAGGCGCCATCCAGCCACCGCAAGGATCACCCAGCCGACGACCAAGAGGGCGCCGCCGATCGGTACGATCGCGCCGAGGATGCGGACACCCGAGAGCGCGAGCGCCATGAGGCAGCCGCTGAAGATCAGGCTGCCGAGCAGGAAGCAGATTCCGGCGGCCAGAGCCGGTCGCGCCGCAGCCGATGGCGTGCGGTGGGAAGCCATGACGCCGGCCACCACCGCCGCGAGCGCGTGGACGAGCGCGTAGCGGGTGGCCGTCTCCCAGTTGCCGGCCTGCCCCGACGCATCGAGCACGGTGCGGAGGGCGTGGGCCCCGAAGGCGCCCGTCGCGACGGCGATCCCGCCGAGCAGTGAGCCCGAGGCCACGACGACGCGCTGCATCCGTTGTCTGGTCGCAGGTGAGTCGTCACGTGTCACGGCTTACTGGCACCGAGGAGCTTCTCCTCCTCCTCCTCCTGGATGATGATCCGCGGCGTGACCATCAGCATGAGGCTGTCGGTCGTGCGTCCCAGCCCGACGTTCTTGAACAGCCGGTTGATGTACGGAATCTTGGACAGAACCGGCACGCCGAACTCGTTGCGACCTTCGCGCAACCGCTTGATGCCGCCGAGGAGCACCGTGCCGCCGTCGGGCACGCTCACGGTCGTGGTCACCGTGGTGAAGAGGAACTCGGGCAGCTGGATCGTGGTGCCGTTCGACTGCACCTCGAGCTCGCCGCTCGTCGCCTGGTTCGACGTGAACCCGCCGACGTCGAGCATGCCCTCCGCACCTGGGACCTTGAGCTCGGATCCGGCCTTCTCGTCGCTGCTCTTCGATTTCGTGGAGCGGGAGCCCTCGAACTGAAACTGCTCGACGGAGCCGATCTGCGAGAAGAACGGGACGAGCGTGAGTCGCACGAAGCGGCGGTCGTTCGAGACGACAGCCTGCACGTTCACCGCCGTGCCCTCGTTCAGCACCGTGATGACCGGCTGTTGGGCCGCCGAGAAGTCCCCGACGACCGGGACGACGGCGGTCACGAAAGGCCGCTGACGTGTGTCGGAAACGAACGCGTTCTGTCCGTTGAAGAGCGTCACCTTCGGAGCCTGCATCACGTTGGATCGCGTGTTGCCCTGCGCCGCCTGGATGAGGAAGAACGCCTCGATGTCGGAGAGGATCGCGAAGCCGAAATTGGCCGCCGATGTCACGGGGTCGGGCATGCCGGGGAACACCGGCACCTGCGCGGCCCCGAAGCTGTTCTGTCGGAACGGGATCGAGAAGAAGCTGCGATTGGCGGAGTTGAGACCGTTGACACCCTGCGCCACATTTTGCTGACCACCGCCTGCAGCGCCCCCCTGTCCGACCTGCCCACCGCCACCGGCGGCGCCGCCCGGGCGTCCACCCTGTCCACCGACGCTCGCGGAGAAGGGATTGAGGGCGACGCCCGGGTTGCCGAAGTTGTCGAGGCCGATGGTCTGAGACCGTCCACCCGGGGCCGCCGTGATGCCGAGCGACCTCGGGTTGTTCGACCCGTTGCTCTGGGTCGGGATCGCGGTGAGGTTGAGCGGCTGATTCACCCCGGACTGGATGTTGAAGTCGAAGTCGACGCCGATGCGTTCGAAGAAGGTGTCGGCGAGCGTGATGAAGCGGACCTCGATCGTGACCTGGAGATCCTGCAGGCGACGGAGCTGTTCGAGCAGGTCTGCGATCTCCTCGTGCACCTCCTGGGTCTGGCTGATCACGAGGCTGAGATTCGTGAAGAACGGTGCGATCGCGCCCGGGCCTCCCGTGGCCTGCCAGCTGTCGGGCGCGATCGTGTTTTGGATGAGATCGATGAGTGACTGAAAGTCGGCCTGCGCACCGCCTGCGGACGGGGGGCCGAACGGGATCGAGGGAACCGAGCCGGTGGCCGGCGGCCCGCCCACCCCGGGGAACTGGGCCAGCGACGCGGGGTTCACGTGGGCGTCGGTGGCCGCGCCCGCGGCGGGGCCGGCCCTCAGGCCGGCCGGAGGGGGGCCGACCTGGACGGCGAGCGAGTTTCGCAGCGCCGCCTGCGAATAGCCGTCGCGGAGCGCCCCGGTGATGCCGAGCCCGTCGGACGAGAAGTTCGGCACCGGCAGCACGAGGTCGGCCACCGGGTAGGTGACGGCGTACACGTCCCCCTTCACCAGCTGTGGACTCGTCACCTTGAGGACCTCGTCCCGCACCGCATAGCTGAGATGGAGTGGTTCGAGCAGCAGCTTGAGCGCGCTTTTGAGCGAGATCGGCTGGTCGAGGGACAAGGTCACCGGCGTGTCGCTGCGCACGGCCTCCTGGTCGAGGCCCACCATGTCGAGATGAATGGCGACACCCGCCTCGCGTGCCATCGCGTCGAGCACGGCTGCCAGGGGCTGGTCGCGATAGGCCGGCTTCACCTTCGTCTCGAGCCGTCGAATGATCTCGAGTTCGGCCGGCGACGCCCGCGACCTTCCTTCGGCCTCCAGCTGCGACCGATTCTTCGTCAGATCCTGCCAGTCTCTCGTGGCGGGGAATGCGATCGGACCCGCGAAGGGTGTCGCCGACATCGCCACGTCCTCCACGACGTCGAGGAAGCCGTCCTGCCGACCGCCCTCGATCGACTTCTGTGCGTGCATGCGCCGAATGAGCCGGCTCTGTGCGAGCAGCTGTCGAACCACCGCGTTGTCAGGAGCCAGTTCGCCAGCCTTCTTGGCGACGGCCTCCGCCTCCGGGAACCGCTGCTGGTCGACCAGCGTGTTGTACTCCTCGACGAGGACGGCGATGCGCTGGTCCACCTCGACGCGACGACTGCGGTCCCGGTCGATGCCTGCCTCGACCTCGGCGTTGCGGGCTTCGAGGGCGAGTTCGGCGCGTCGCTTCCCCGTGGCCTCCTCGATGTCGCGCCGCGTGCGCTCGATGCGGCGGATGAACTGCTCCCGGCTCGCCGGCGGGATCGGCTGGCCGTCGAGGCCGGCGGCCGTCGCGTCGAGGAGCGCGAGGGCGCCCGCCGGATCGCGCTGGCCCATCCGCTTCGCCTCGAGCTGTTTGGCGGCGACCTCGGCGGAGAGTCGTGCGAGCAGAAGGCCCTCCGCTTCCAGCCCCGTCATCTCGACCGGTTCGGCCGTCGCGGCTGCGGGGGCGGCGGGCCGGGCGGGCGGAGCAGCCCGTGCCGCCTGCGCGTCGAGGGCCTGCTGGATGAGCTTCCGGGCAGCCGCGGCGTCACC
>Ga0214917_10004387_pt1 | contig 15696 bp, 16 predicted proteins | sample LL_1208_BB_MetaG_FD_177983 | JGI IMG/M metagenome (GOLD analysis project Ga0214917, IMG submission 177983) | Freshwater microbial communities from Lake Lanier, Atlanta, Georgia, United States - LL_1208_BB | ecosystem: Environmental > Aquatic > Freshwater > Lake | place: USA: Georgia | collected... | reverse complement strand
CGCTTAGCCATTTGTTGCCTTTCCTTGCCTGATGGATCAAGCAATGTCAGTGGTAACCGGTTGAATAAGTGAATCAAACGGTTCCTATCAAAAATGTATTCGGTTTTAGTCAAAAAATCAAACACATTTTCGAAAAAATCGTTAAAAATCTTGACAATATTACAAATTTGCTCGTAATCTTGTTCGTATTAGAACATTTGTTCGAAGAAAGGCAGCAAAATGACCGCTCAAATCATTGAGTTTCCAGTGGATAGAGTTCGCAAACCTGCAATAGTTAGGTCAAGCAGGGCCAATAGTTCTCTAGAGACCCCTTTCCAAGTTCGAACTTCAGTTCGAGTTGTCAGAGCAATAATTTTTTGGGGAGCGTTAGTTGCCGTCTTCTCGGCCCTATTCTTCAATGGTTCTGCCGACCTAAGCCCCGCACAGGCAAATAGCGATAGCACCAATTCTTCTCAAGGAAATTTTGCCTATGTCACTGTAATGTCAGGGGAAACACTTTGGTCGCTTGCCGAAACTTATGCACCTGACCAAGATCCCCGTGACTTCATTGCAAATCTGAAGGCACTGAATAACTTGAGTGGCACTTCCTTGGCACCGGGCATGCAGTTAGCTCTTCCGCTTAACTAGCCGGGCTGGCTTCTGGCCAGCGGATGGGATAATTTACCTGTTCGCATTCTTCAGATCGGCCCAAGTTGTCTAAACCATTCCTATTACTGCCAGCAGTGGACATTGCACGTGGCCAGGCTGCTCGCATTAGTCAAGGTAATAGTTCCTCTGAAGTTGCCTTTGGAGATCCGTCTATAGTCGTGAGTGATTTTCTCGAGGCAGGTGCAACCTGGGTACACATTGTTGACCTAGATAAAGCTTTTGGAACTGGAGACAACCAAGAACTTATTCGGGATACTATCTCATCGTTTCCTCAGATCAACTTTCAAATCAGCGGTGGCATTTGTGATGAAGATTCATTCGGCCTAGCAGTTAGTTCTGGAGCTAGAAGAATCAATATCAGCTCGCTTGCTTACAAGAACTTTGACTGGCTTTCGTCAGTATTCGCAGACTCAACATCCGAGATTTGTTTTGCTCTTGATGTTAAAGATGGCCGAGTTCAGCCCAGAGGCTCCAAAGAGGATCTAGGTGATCTAAACGAATTGTTGAAATTTCTAAGCAGTACAAACTGTAAACATGTTTCGGTAACTGACGTTGAAAAAGATGGAATGCTGAACGGTCCGAATATCGAACTGCTAGACAAAATCTCAACAGCCCTAGGTTTTCCAGTAATCAGTTCTGGGGGAATAGCCACTCTGGAAGATCTGGAAAGGTTGCTGGAATCTGAGTCTTGCTCAGGGGCAATTCTAGGTAAAGCGCTCTATGAAAAGCGTTTTAGCCTAGCTCAGGCGATTGCTTTGGTTGCATAAATGGATGACAATTCTAAACTCACTGATTCCGCTGGGGTTCCTTGGGAGGGGAGATCCTTTAGCGCAAACCCTTTCGAAGGTGATGACGGGTCGGCAAATCCAGCCCTTCTCGAGGCCATAACCAATTTCAAGACCGGCTTAGTCTCCGCTTTTGATGTGGTCGAAGCTTTTTCTACCGCTAGGCTGATGGTGCCTCTGGTTGCCAATCTTGGCGAGAGTGAAGTCGGAGAACTCGGCCTGAAGGTTGACAAAAAAGCAGAACTGTCAATCGTTACAGTTCAGTCTCCTGATGGGCAGCCAGCCTTACCCGTATTTAGTTCTGTAGAGGCTATGTCGATTTGGAACCCAAATGCTAGACCTGTGCCAAATAATGCCCGAGCGATTGCCCTTGCGGCTGCTAGCGAAGGAAATACCCGAATTGTCTTAGATCCGCTCTCGCCGACCGAATTTGTAATTCGGAGACCAGCAATTGCTGCCATAGCGCAAGCTCTAACTTGGACAAGTCCAGAAGGTAATGTCCAGGTGCAGAACCTTGTTTTGAGTTTGCTGGAAGGTTACGCAGTCGTGGACAGTTTTTCACTTGCTTCGGGGGACCCGCAGCACAACCTTTCCGGACAAGAACTAATAATTGAGATTTATCTTCAACCGGGTTTGTCTGAAGAATTACTTGCTGAGTTTGAAAAGAGTTTCTTTTCACAGCTATCAACCAGCCAGGTTTTTATTGATTTGGTTGATTCAGTGGCAGTGAAATTTCTTCCGGCTAACTGACCGGTCCAGTGTATTTTTCACCAGGTCCCTTGCCAGGAGGATCTTGGATAGTTGATGCTTCGCGAAAAGCTAGTTGTAGTGCTCGTAGACCATCTCGAAGCGGCCTGGCGTGATGGTCACCTAGATCTGCCGCACTAGCTGTAATTAGCCCTGCTAGTGAATTAATGAGCTTTCTGGCCTCATCAAGATCACCTTTATAGCCTGATTCTCCCAGTCCAACCTGAACTGCGGCCGCGCTCATTAGATGAACTGCAGTTGCGGTGATAACTTCCACGGCTGGCACCTCTTCAAGCTCTCTTAGGGCTTTTTGCTCGTCATTCTCAGTCATTTGGGGGCTTCCTTTTCTGGATGTTTCTCTGCTAGGCTAGCCTACGGCTCTGTTGACCTAGGTCAGCAGTCAGAAGTGGATTCATTTCCCACCCGCGTCTACCGATTTCTATAGGTTGCCGGGTAAAGCTTTGAACTTTCAGTTCTGCGCGTCGGCAAGTAAATGCTTGCATTGGCGTGGCCATCTAAGTCACGTCAAAAGGAGAAGCAGATCAGCGATCCGCGTATTAATGAACGAATCCGTGTTCCAGAGGTTCGACTAGTCGGCCCTAACGGTGAACAGCTCGGGATTGTTCGCATTGAAGATGCATTGCGAATGGCCCAGGAAGCAGATTTGGATCTAGTTGAGGTTTCGCCCAACTCAGAACCGCCAGTTTGCAAACTTATGGATTTTGGAAAGTTCAAGTACGAAGCTGCCCAAAAGATTCGTGAAGCCAGAAAGAACCAAACCAACATCGACATCAAAGGCGTGCGTTTTGGTTTGAAAATCGAGGAGCACGATTATGGAACTAAAAAAGCACAAATTGTTAAGTTCCTAAAAGGTGGCGACAAAGTAAGAGTTGTGGTACTTTTCCGCGGACGTGAACAGTCTCGTCCTGAGATGGGAGTCAAACTGCTGCAGCGAGTAGCCGAAGAGGTTGCCGAGTATGGTTCTGTGGAATCTACTCCTTCAGCAGAAGGTAGGAGCTTGATCATGGTCATTGCTCCACTAAAGAACAAGGCCGAGGCTAAGGCTGAAGCAAAGCGCAATGCTGAGCGTCAACCAACTGAAGCGGCAACAGAGAACGAATAGAAAAGGATTCTGCAGTTGAGTCTGCAGATTAGATAAACAGGAGAGCAGTTATGCCAAAGCAGAAGACACACTCTGGCGCTAAGAAGCGTTTTCGTTTCACCGGTAGCGGCAAGTTAATGAAGCAGCAAATCAACATGCGTCACAACCTCGAGCACAAGTCGTCTCGTCGTACCCGCCGCTTGAACCAGGATCAAGTCGTTAGCCCAGCTGACTTCAAGACCATCAAAAAGCAACTAGGTCGCTAAGCGAGAAGGATTATTAGGAGAAGAAAATGGCAAGAGTAAAGAATGCAGTTAATGCTCTAAAGAAGCGTCGCACAGCTCTCGAGCGCGCCAAGGGATACCGCGGTCAGCGTTCACGTTTGTATCGTATGGCCAAGCAGCAGGTGCTTCACTCGTTGGTCTATGCATACAACGACCGTCGCGAAAAGAAGGGCCAGTTCCGCAGATTGTGGATCCAGCGCATCAACGCTGCCTCACGTGCTAATGGCCTAACCTACAACCGTCTTATCCAAGGATTAAACCTTGCAGGCGTTGCAGTTGACCGTCGTATCCTTGCAGATTTGGCAGTTAACGAGCCAAAAGCTTTCGCTTCATTGGTGGCCACTGCTAAGGCAGCCCTTCCAGCAAACACTTCGGCACCGAAGGTCAAGTAATACATGATCACAGATCCCAAGAACAGTAAGGTTCGAGGGGTTGCCAAGTTAGTGAAGAAAGATGCCCGGCAAGAAACCGGGCTCTTTCTGCTTGAAGGACCGCAAGGTTTAGCTGAAGCCCTCGATCGACCAAAACTAATCCTCGAAGTTTTTGCTACCGAGGAGGCTTTAGTTCGCCATGCTGAGATATTTGAACGGGCGAAAAGCCTCAGAATCGAAATCCAGCTGGTTTCTGAAGTTGTCTTGAAGGCGTTATCCGACACCAATACACCACAAGGTGTCATCGCGGTTTGTCAGCAATTTCACGTTTCTTTGGAAGATGTTCTTGCAACCAAACCGAAGCTAGTGGCGCTGTTGAGCCAGATTCGTGATCCTGGTAACGCCGGAACTGTTTTGCGAGCAGCCGATGCTGCCGGAGCAGATGCAGTCCTGTTTACTGCAGGAAGTGTCGATGTCTATAACCCGAAGGTAGTCCGATCCACTACCGGCTCACTTTTTCACCTGCCCTTTGCTATTGACCTAGACGTCAAAGAAACTATCGCTACCTTGAAAGAGGCAGGTCTGCAGGTGCTCGCGGCGGATGCCCAAGGCCAGTCGCTTACCGAGTTGATTGCTGCAGGTGATCTAGTGAATCCGACTGCCTGGCTTTTTGGCAATGAAGCTTGGGGATTTGACGAGCAAACACTTGGTCTAGCCGATCGAGTGGTATCAGTGCCTATCTACGGTGCTGCCGAATCGCTTAATCTAGCAACGGCAGCCAGCGTTTGTCTTTATTCAAGCGCTATCGCACAGAACGCAGCCGTTTCGAACTAGAAAGATATACTTGAACCAAATGGCAGACCAGATTGAGATTTCGGCAGCTACCGTCAAAGCGGTCGTCGCTGGTGCCTTGAAGTTGATCGAGGCCACTGAGGATTTGGCTCAACTAAAGGCCGCTAAGCCAAACACCATCGGCGAGAATTCAGGATTAGCAAAACTAAGTTCGAAACTCGGCAAACTTCCTGCCGACCAAAAAGCTAAGGCTGGAAAGCTAATCACGGAAGCTAGAACTACTCTCAATCAAGCATTCTCCGAACGTGAGAAAGTTTTTTTCGAAGCTGAACAGATGGCCCGCCTTTTGGCAGAACAGGTTGATATCACCGCGGCACCGATGACCATTCCGGTTGGCGCTCGTCATCCGCTGTCTTTACTGCAGGATGAAATCTCAGATGTCTTCGTTGGCATGGGTTGGGAAATTGCTGAAGGACCGGAGGCCGAAAGCGAATGGTTCAACTTCGATGCCCTTAATTTTGACGCCGATCATCCGGCAAGAGCCATGCAGGATACTTTCTTTATTGAACCGGTTGAGAAGCACCTAGTGCTTAGAACTCACACTTCACCAGTGCAGGTTCGTTCGCTACTAGAAAGGGACATCCCCGTATATGTGCTCTGTCCAGGCAAAGTCTTTAGAACCGATGAACTGGATGCAACACACACTCCTGTTTTTCACCAAGTCGAGGGATTAGCAGTTGATAAGGGTCTGACAATGGCAGACCTCAAGGGAACGTTGGAACACTTTGCTCGGATCATGTTTGGTCCAGAAGCTAAAATCAGACTTCGCCCATCATTCTTCCCATTTACTGAACCATCAGCTGAGCTAGATGTTTGGCATCCAAGTGCAAAAGGCGGGCCGCGTTGGGTTGAGTGGGGTGGCTGTGGGATGGTGCATCCGAATGTTTTGCGGGCTGCTGGTGTTGACCCAGAAGTTTATTCCGGTTTTGCCTTTGGAATGGGCATCGAGCGAACACTGATGTTCCGTAATGAAGTGAATGACATGCGGGACATGGTTGAAGCCGATATTAGATTCTCCAAGCAGTTTGGCGGTGTCATCTAATGCGTATCCCACTTTCCTGGTTGGCTGAATATGTCTCCCTACCGGACTCGGCAACCGCGGATTCAGTAATGGCAGAGCTGGTCAAGGTTGGTCTTGAAGAAGAAGGCTCACACGATTTTGATCTGACCGGACCAATAGTGGTCGGCGAGGTTCTGGAATTTGTTGAAGAACCGCAGAGCAATGGTAAAACCATTCGCTGGTGCCAGGTTCGAGTTGCGCCAGATTCAGTAAAGGCTGCCGATGGCGGTTTAGCAGTTCGCGGAATTGTCTGCGGCGCTAGAAACTTCTTTGTCGGAGACAAAGTGGTCGTAACTTTGCCAGGCGCAATCCTGCCGGGCGATTTCAAGATTGCAGCTCGAAGCACCTATGGTCACACATCGGATGGAATGATTGCCTCTGCCAAGGAACTGGGTTTGAGCGATGATCACGAGGGCATTCTTAGGCTTAGCACTCTTGGTTTAGATCCAGAAGTCGGAGTGGATGCGCTTGAACTTCTTTGCTTGAATGATTCGGCCGCCGAGGTTAACGTCACCCCTGATCGTGGTTACTGCTTCTCTATCAGGGGTATTGCCAGAGAGTACTCTCATGCAACCGGTGTTCAGTTCACCGATCCAATTAGCCGAGTAACGCCTGTAACGCCTGAGGGTTTTTCCGTTTCGATAAAGGATCAAGCGCCGATTCGTGGTCGAAGTGGAGTCAACAAATTTGTGACTCTTGTCGTCAACGAAGTTGATGCAACTGCGCCAACACCAGCGTGGATGATGAGTCGACTCAAGTTAGCTGGCATGAGGTCAATATCGGTTGTGGTAGACATCACCAACTATGTAATGCTCGAATATGGCCAACCAATTCACGCCTACGACTTAGATAAATTGGGCAAAGATTTTGGCGTGAGAAGGGCAAATTCGGGTGAGGCTATCACCACTTTGGATGGGCAGATAAGAAAGCTCGACGTCGAGGACCTAGTTATTGTTGATGCAACCGGACCTATCGGAATTGCCGGTGTCATGGGTGGTGCGAGCACCGAGGTTTCAGAATCAACCAAGAGTGTCTTGATTGAGGCGGCTAATTTCGATCCAATCTCAATCTCAAGATCTGCGCGTCGGCACAAATTGCCGAGTGAAGCATCAAAACGTTTTGAACGTGGTGTCGATACTAAGGTTGCTGAATATGCGGTGGCTCGTGTCGCCCAACTCTTGGTTGATTTAACCGGCGCTAAGGTGCAGACAATCGGGTCTTACTTTGATGAGTCAACTGCCCAACCTACAGTGTTCTTGCCTCTGGGTTATGCCGAGAAAGTTACCGGTGTTAGTTATCAGCCAAAAGATATAGAGCAAACCCTTGTTGAGATTGGCTGTTCTGTTGCTGTGCTGAATAAGGGCTTTGAAGTTATTGCTCCAACTTGGCGACCAGATCTAACCATCCCAGCTGCTCTAGTCGAAGAGGTAGCCAGGATCAGGGGCTATGACCAAATTCCAGCAAGATTGCCAGTTGCTCCACCCGGTCGAGGCTTAACCAGAAAACAAAAGTTGCGTCGCTTGGTTGCCAATGCTCTTGCTGCTAATGGTCTTACCGAAGTCCTAAACTACCCATTCCTGAATTCTGCTCAGAACTCATTGTTCAGCTCGGCTGATTCACAGCGAGTCAAACTTGCCAATCCACTTCAGTCTGAGGTTAATGAGCTCCGGCTCAGCCTAATCCCGGGCCTGGTTGAGGCTGCCCAAAGAAATTTGTCTCGCACGATGGTTGATTTAAGTCTTTTTGAGATCGGCTCGGTTTATCTACCTGCGACATCTGATGAAAGTGTTGTCCTTCCGAACGGCACCACTTTACCTAGTGCTAACGAACTGCAAATGCTCCATGACAGTGTCCCGCGACAGCCACTGATGCTCGGTGCCTTGATGCTTGGCGAAAGGCTCAATCAACAGGTTGGCCGAAAAGCACAGAAGTCGAGCTATGCCGATGCGCTCAGCATCATCAAAACCCTCGCTGCGCTGGTTTCGCTTGAAGTAGTTTTCGAGCAAGCAACACCAGCTGGCTTCCATCCAGGCCGAAGTGCTTTGGTCAAGGTAGGCGAGCGAGTTATTGGGTTTGCTGGAGAAATACATCCGGAAATTACTGCGGAGTTTGACTTACCTAGACAGGTAGCGGTTTTGGAGATAAACCTAGAAGAATTCTTTGACTGCGTTCCGAATACAGTCTCGGCTCGGCCTATTCACACTTATCCAGCCGCCACACAGGATCTCTCACTTGTTGTCTCGAAGGAAGTTTCAGCCCGAGAAATTCTTGAAACTATTCGTCAGTCAGCAGGTGATCTGCTTGAAGACGTAGTTCTGGTTGATGATTTTCGTGGAGGCAACCTCGCTGAGACAGATAAGTCTCTCACTTTCGCTCTTAGGTTCCGCGCTGTTGATCGTACGCTGACTCAAGCTGAGGCCAGTGCTGCCAGAGACCTAGCGGTTGCTGAAGCCAATCGTCGTTTCGGCGCTACCATCCGTTCATAACTATCCATTAGGAGCAGGCCATGGCTTTGCAAGTGGCAGTTGTTGGTGCCAGCGGTTACGCCGGTGCAGAACTGATGCGTCTGATCGAAAATCATCCTGAATTAGAACTTCGCACAGTCACCGCGAATACCCATGTTGGGCGTAAAGTTTCCGAGCTTGTCGAAGGTTTGGGTAAAGCTGCCGAATTGGTTTTTCAGGAAACAACGGCTGAAGCACTTTTAGGTGCAGAGGTAGTTTTTCTAGCCCTGCCGCATACCATGTCCGCTCGGGTGATACCCATGATTCCAGTTGGTGCCATAATTCTGGATTGCGGTGCAGATTTTAGGATTGAATCCAAGGAACAATTCGAAAAGTTTTACCAGGCCGAACATGCAGGCAGCTGGAGTTATGGCTTACCCGAACTACTTGTTAATACCCGCACTAAGCAACGTGAGCGATTAGTTGGCGAGAAAAGAATTGCTGTTCCGGGCTGTAATGCTACTGCGGTTACTTTGGCATTTGCCCCACTTTTGGCTGCAGGCTTAATTCATGCTCAGGATTTAGTTTCAACTCTTGCGGTTGGCACTAGCGGTGCAGGTAGAAACGCTGAAGTTAATTCCAAAGGTATTCACTCTGCTTTCCCTTACCAAGTAGGTGGCAGCCACAGGCACATTCCTGAAATACTGCAAAACTTGCAAAGGCTAACTGCTGACGAGGCAAATCTCACATTCACACCGGTGTTAGTTCCAATTTTCCGTGGAATCTTGGCAGTCAACAGTGCGGAAGTTAGGCAAGGCGTTGGGGCCGATGCGATTGCCAGGGCTTTCGACATTGCCTATGCAACAGAATCGTTTATTGAATTACTACCGGCTGGACAATTCCCAGACACCAAGGATGTTGAGCTTACTAATCGGGTTCAAATTGGCTTTGCTTTAGATCAGCAGAGTTCTCGAGTGACAGTGATCAGCGCAATTGACAATCTGGTTAAAGGAACCGCAGGAGCGGCAATTCAATGCCTTAACCTAGCTCTCGGTTGGCAAGAACAAACTGGTTTGGAACTCTGAAGATGACTTGGCTAGCAAAATTGCATGGCAGATTCCTCGTGGTGAAACTGGGTGGAAACGCCATGTTGAGCGAAGACTTGCTTGTTAGTTTTGCTCAGGACATAGCCGGAGTTCGTCGGGCCGGAGTCTTAGTAGCGGTGGTGCATGGTGGGGGACCGCAGATAACTAGAGCGCTGGAAAACTCAGGAATCCCTTCTTCTTTTGTGGCCGGTCTTCGGGTCACACCTTTAGAAGCTATGCCAATCATTCAAGACGTACTCATGAATCAAATAAGTATGCCCTTAGTTGAATTGCTAGAGCAGTCTGGAGTTGAAGCTAAAGCGCTCAATGGGATTACCGAGGATTTGTTCATAGCCGAAGTAACCAAACCTGAATTGGGTAGAGTAGGTGAAGTTTTCGCAGTTAGAGACGGATACCTTCGGGAAATAATGCAATCCGGTGTTGTGCCAGTTATCTCAAGCGTGGCACCTGCTGAAGATGGCAAGTTAGTTAATGTAAACGCTGACTTAGCGGCAGCAGCTGTTGCAATTTCCCTCGGTGCAGAAGAGTTAGTCATGCTCACTGATGTCGATGGCCTCTATGCAGATTTCCCTAATAAAGAATCTCTAATTGCGCAGCTAACCGTTTCCGAACTTGAGAAATTATTGCCAACCTTGGAATCGGGAATGCTGCCTAAAGTTGAAGCGTGTTTGACGGCTAGTTTTGGGGGAGTGAAGCTTGCGCGAATAGTAAATGGCAGCGTTGAACATCCAATCTCAAAATTAGAACAAGACCAGAACCTTGGAACAACGATTACCGCATAGGAAAAAAATGACCAGACACTTTTTGAAAGACGATGACCTGAACTCGGCAGAGCAAGCTGAGATTTTGGATCTGGCGACTAAGTTAAAAGCCAACCCATATCTAGAAAAGCCCTTTGCTGGACCGAAGACTGTTGCAGTGATTTTCGATAAGACATCGACTCGAACCAGGGTTTCATTTGCAGTTGGAGTCAGCGACCTAGGTGGCTACCCACTAATTATCGACTCACAGTCATCTCAACTTGGAGGCAAAGAGTCAGTTGCCGATACGGCCAGAGTTTTAGAGCGTCAGGTAACCCAAATAGTTTGGCGAACCTACGCCCAGTCTGGATTAGAAGAAATGGCTGCTAACTCCTCAGTTCCAGTAATCAATTCGCTTAGTGACCTATATCACCCCTGCCAGCTTCTTGCCGATCTGATGACGATCAAGGAGCAGAAGGGCAAACTAGCTGGTTTGAAGTTGGCCTACATAGGCGATGGGAATAACATGGCGAATTCTTATCTACTTGCCGGTGCAATTTCCGGGTTGAACGTGGTCGTTGCAACGCCTCAGGGTTATGAACCAGATCAAGAAGTCTTCGCCAGAGCACAAGCGCTGGCCAAGTCATCTGGCGGCTCAGTTGCTCTGACGAATTCTGCGGTAGAAGCAGTTGCAGGTGCCGATGTCTTGGCAACCGATACCTGGGTGTCAATGGGAATGGAGTCGCAGAAGCAGGAACGAATCAAAGCTTTCGCCGGTTTCACCATAGACAGTGCTTTACTAGCTCAAGCCAACACCGACGCCATAGTGCTGCACTGCCTTCCGGCATACCGCGGCTATGAGATTTCAGCCGAAGTTTTAGACGGTCCGCAATCCGTCATTTGGGATCAAGCAGAAAACCGGCTGCATGCCCAGAAGGCGCTCATGGTCTGGTTGGCTAAGCATGGCAACTAAAATCAAAGTTATCCCGTCAATGTTGAATAATCTGATGGGTATTTAAGGAGACACATGTCTGAACGCGTCGTATTGGCCTATTCCGGTGGCCTTGACACATCGGTTGGAATCGGTTGGCTAAAGGAAGCAACTGGTAAAGAAGTGGTTGCTCTGGCAATCGATGTTGGCCAAGGTGGCGAAGACATGGATGTCATCAGGCAGCGTGCTCTGGACTGTGGGGCTGTTGAAGCAATCGTGATTGATGCTAAAGCTGAGTTTGCCAACGATTATCTAATGCCTGCGCTTAAGGCCAACGCGCTTTACCAAAAACGTTATCCCTTGGTTTCGGCACTTTCTCGACCACTGATTGGTCGGCATCTTGCCAGCGTGGCTAAATCCATCGGTGCCGACAGCGTCGCTCACGGTTGCACCGGTAAAGGTAATGATCAGGTCCGATTTGAAGCTGCGGTGGCAGCAATTGCTCCAGAGCTAACCTCAATTGCTCCGATACGCGATCTTGCTCTGACCAGAGATAAGGCGATTGAGTTTGCGGAAAAGCACAATCTTCCGATTGCCCAAAGCAAAAAGTCTCCCTACTCGATTGACCAAAACGTTTGGGGTAGAGCGGTAGAGACTGGTTTTCTCGAAGACCCTTGGAATGCACCGATTGAAGATCTCTATTCATATACCGAAGACCCAGCAATCATTAAGCCTGCTACAGAAGTGACCATCGGTTTTGAATCTGGTATTCCAGTTAGTTTGGACGGAGTTCGTTACAGTGCAATTGAAGTAGTTCAACGGATGAATGAACTTGCCGGTGCCCACGGTGTTGGGCGAATTGACATAGTCGAAGATCGATTGGTTGGTATCAAGAGCCGTGAGGTCTATGAGTCTCCAGCTGGCATCACCTTGATAGCTGCTCACGAGGAATTAGAAAACCTTACCCTCGAGCGGGATGTCAACCGTTTCAAGCGAGGGGTCGAAGCCCGCTGGGCAGATTTGGTTTATGAGGGACTATGGTTTTCTGGCTTGAAGAGATCTTTGGATGTTTTTATTGATCACACCCAGGAGCACGTTACCGGAGAAATCAGAATGACTCTTCAAGGCGGTCGCGCTGTCGTTACTGGAAGGAAATCTGAAGAGTCACTGTACGACTTTGATCTAGCCACCTACGACACCGGCGACACCTTCGACCAGTCGATGGCCAAAGGCTTTATCGAACTCTGGGCGTTGCCTAGCAAGATTGCTGCCAAGCGTGAGAGCAACCGGAGGAAGAAGTAAAGATGACCGATAGTTCCAATCTTTGGGGTGCTCGCTTTAGCGGTAAGACCAGCGATGCTGTTGCAGCGCTGAGCCGTTCCACCCAATTTGATTGGCGGTTGGCAAAATACGACATTGCTGGGACAAGAGCTCACATACTTGCACTTAGAGCCGCAGGATACCTGACTGAAGCTGAGCAAAGTCGAATCGATAAGGCTCTGGTTGAGTTAGACAAGCGAATCACTAGCGGAATGTTTGCACCAAAACCTGCTGACGAAGATGTTCACTCAGCCTTAGAGCGCGGCTTGATAGAGATGGTTGGCGCTGAACTTGGCGGAAAGGTTAGAGCTGGCAGGTCACGAAATGACCAGATAGCGACTCTAATCAGAATTTACCTTTTGGATGAGGCCACTGGGATTCGTGAACAGGTTCTGGATCTAATTGACGTCCTTACCACTTTGGCTCAAGAGCACCTAAGTGAACCGATGCCTGGTCGAACACATTTCCAGCACGCCCAGCCAGTCTTGCTATCTCATCATCTGTTGGCGCATGTTTGGCCATTGGTGCGAGATTTAGAACGACTTCAGGAGTGGCGCGCACGAGCATCCTTTTCGCCATATGGGGCAGGAGCGCTTGCCGGAACATCACTTGCTCTGGATCCGAACGTAGTCTCTGAAGCTCTCGGGCTCACCGCTCCGATGGCCAACTCGATTGATGCAACATCAAGCAGAGATGTAGTGGCTGAATTTGCTTTTATCGGTAGTTTGATTGCAATCAATCTGTCACGGTTTGCCGAGGAAATAATCATTTGGGCAAGCGCTGAATTCAACTACATAAAGTTAGCCGATGCTTACTCAACCGGTTCCTCAATCATGCCGCAAAAGAAGAACCCCGATGTTGCTGAACTAACTAGAGGTAAGGCCGGAAGAATAATCGGCGACCTAACCGGACTGTTGGCCACATTAAAGGCACTTCCGCTTGCCTATAATCGCGATCTTCAAGAAGACAAGGAACCAGTTTTCGACATAGTCGACAGCCTAAGTTTGGTGCTTCCAGCATTCACTGGAATGGTGGCCACTATGCAGTTCAACGTCGAACGCTTAGAGCAATTAGCCTCAGCTGGATTCTCTTTGGCCACTGATGTGGCCGAGTGGTTAGTAAAACAGAAGGTTACGTTCCGTGAGGCGCACGAAATAACAGGCCGACTTGTCGCCTTTGCCGAAGCGAATGAACTTGAACTTGATGAGGTAAGTGATGCCGAGCTAGCTTCCATAAGCCCGCTTTTGACTCCAGATGTTAGAGAGGTGCTCAACGTCAGCGGCTCGATCAAATCGAGATCTGGTGCCGGCGGCACGAGTGTGTCTAGAGTGCTCGATCAGATAAGTGCGTTGCGCAGACTTGTCCCTGCAGGAAGCAGATAGGTTTTAGACATGGCCAGCAAATCGGTTCTTGCTTCGCAATCGAATGACAGTTCTTTCCCAGGCATTTGGGAAGAACTCAACTGGCGTGGCTTAGTCGCGCTATCAACCGATGAAGCGGAACTGAGTAAGGCGCTAAATTCTGGTTCAATCGTCTACTACTGTGGTTTTGATCCAACTGCGCCTAGCTTGCATTTAGGAAACCTGGTTCAACTTTTAGTTATGCGCAGATTGCAATTAGCCGGACACAAACCGATCGCTCTAATCGGTGGAGCAACCGGATTGATTGGAGATCCAAAACCAACCGCAGAGCGAACACTAAATACTAAAGAAACAGTTGCAAGTTGGGTTGCAAAACTTGAAGGTCAGGCAAGAGCTTTTCTTTCTTTCGAGGGAACTAATGCGGCGAGCATGGCAAACAATTTGGATTGGACACAGTCGCTAAGTTCAATCGACTTCTTGCGTGATGTTGGAAAACACTTCCGTGTCGGAAAGATGTTGAGCAAAGATGCAGTTTCAGCAAGATTAAATTCTGATGCCGGAATTTCATTTACTGAGTTTTCTTACCAAATTCTTCAGGGTATGGATTTCCTAGAACTTTATCGTCGTTATGACTGCGTTCTTCAAGTCGGTGGCAGCGATCAGTGGGGAAACCTAACAAGCGGTACAGATTTAATTCACAAGGTTGAAGGTAAGAGCGCACACATTCTCGCCACGCCACTAATCACTGATTCTGAAGGTAAAAAGTTCGGTAAGTCTGAAGGAAACGCAATTTGGCTCGATGCTGAACTGACTTCACCTTACGCGTTCTACCAGTTCTGGTTAAATGTTGAAGATGCAAATGTAATAAACCTTTTGAAAGTCTTTACCTTTTTATCTAGAAACGAAATTGAAGATCTAGAAAAGCAGTTGGCAAGTGAACCCCACCTGCGTGCCGCACAAAAACGACTAGCTCTAGAGGTGACCACGTTGGTGCATTCTGCAGAAGCGGCCCAAGCTGCCATTGATGCCTCTCAAGCTTTATTCGGCCAGGGGGACTTAACGGCTTTGGATGCGCAAACGCTTAGAGCTGCCCTCTCTGAACTTCCTAACGCTAAGGCCAAATTGGGCGATTCGATTGTCGATCTTTTAGTCTCAACTGGATTGGTCAACAGCAATAGTGCTGGCAGAAGGGCCATAGCCGAAGGCGGCGTCTACCTGAACAATCAAAAGGTTGAAGACGAGCTTGCCAACTTGGATCAGAGTTTGCTGGGGGAGTTTGCGGTTTTGCGCCGCGGCAAGAAAACTCTGGCCGGAATTTTCTTAGAAAAATAACTAAAATCGGCTAAAAATAGGGCCTTGGGATTTGACTTAGTTCAATTTCAGGCGTAATCTAGACATTCGTTGCCCAAAGTTTGGGAATCCTGTTTAGGAACCCGGCTCAAGCGCAACCAATCAGAACTCAAAAACTGCCTAGAAATAGGGCGGTTTTGCCGTCCTGATTGAATAACTTTTCACAGGAAAAAGCCCGAAGAAATTCGGGTTTTCTGGCGCATATCTATTGGATATCTGCTGGAAAAGTGCTAAGTTAGTGAAGTTGCTCTGCGTAGGACCCTAGCGGGAAATCACAGATGCATCCGATCCTTGAGAACTCAACAGCGTGCACAATGTCGATGCCAAGAACCTGGCTTGAAAGGGCTCGCCCTTTCATGTTCAGTATTTATTGGATTAGACAGATTGTCAGACAATCTGATTTAGTCAGATCAAATTGATTCCCCCAATTCCGGGGGTTTCGTAAAACTTGGAGCGAGAGCTTGCTTTCGTTCCTAAAAAACTTTTACGGAGAGTTTGATCCTGGCTCAGGATGAACGCTGGCGGCGTGCTTAACACATGCAAGTCGAACGATGAAGCTGGAGCTTGCTCCGGTGGATTAGTGGCGAACGGGTGA
>Ga0214917_10004385_pt1 | contig 15702 bp, 13 predicted proteins | sample LL_1208_BB_MetaG_FD_177983 | JGI IMG/M metagenome (GOLD analysis project Ga0214917, IMG submission 177983) | Freshwater microbial communities from Lake Lanier, Atlanta, Georgia, United States - LL_1208_BB | ecosystem: Environmental > Aquatic > Freshwater > Lake | place: USA: Georgia | collected... | reverse complement strand
GTGGGGCAAGCGTCTCGCTTGCCGTCCCGTGGGGCAAGCGTCTCGCTTGCCGTCCCGTGGGGCAAGCGTCTCGCTTGCCGTACGACAGGCTCCGGCCTGTCATGCTTTCCGTCAACTCGCCCAACCCGGCTCGGGGTCACCCCGTACCGTTTCGCCGGACGTTCGCTGCGGGCCTCCAGCCCTCCGCTCACTCGACTCCGACTGCGCTTCGCCATCCTGGCTCCGCTTGTCTGCGTACGCCGGCTCGACGGCAGGGGTGACCCCTCGCCTCCCGCTGTCCATCGAGCACGGCGCATCGGCCACCGACCGCGCAGCGACGAGCCCCACGTGCCGACGTGACCGTGGCTGCGGTCCTGTCCGATGCCCTGCAGACGGAACTGCTTCCCGCCGCGTTGATTGCGTTCCAGAGTCCGTACCTGAATGGAGCCGCGATCAAGGACGTGGCAGCGGTCCGCCTCGATCGTCTTCTTCAGAACCGCCCGCTCGTCGGCATCGCCCTTGGGATTCGCTCCGCCACACGCTTGACCGTTTCGATCACGGTATCACGATCGGGGCGCACGTTCCCTATCTTCACGATCACCGCCAGGTCCCGATGCGCAAATCTCGTGCCGAACAGGATTGCCTCGAGGGCGCAGCGAACGTCCGGCGAGACGGTATGGGGTAATCCCGAGCCGGCGCGCTTGTTGACAATGGCCAGCGGGACGCTTGCCCCACATGTCGCGTCAGCCGTCCTGCTTGGCCCAGCGGGTGAGTTTGCGGTCGAGCGTCGAGCGTTCGATGCCCAGCATCGTCGCCGCCTTGGTCTTGTTGCCGCCGACCGCCTCGAGCGTGGCCTGCACGTGCCGCTGCTCGAGTTCGTCGAGGGTCAGCGGCACGAACGGCGCGGGACGCTCCGCCGACCTGCGGCCGGTCTCGCCGGCCGAGGACAGCTGGCTGAGGGCGAGCTCATGCGCGTCGATCACGTCGTCGGCGGAGAGCACGACCGCCCGTTCGACGACGTTGCGGAGTTCGCGGATGTTGCCCGGCCAGTGGTAGGCCCGCAGGGACTGGAGGGCTTCGGGGGTGAAGTCGCGGACGCGCCGGGCCGCCTCGGCGGCGAATCGCTTGAGGTAATGACGGGCCAGCGGCTCGATGTCTTCGGGCCGCTTGCGCAGCGGCGGCACGAGGATCTCCACGACCTTGAGGCGGAAGTAGAGGTCGCGGCGGAACTCACCGGCCGCGACGGCCTGTTCCAGGTCGCGATTGGTCGCCGCCACGACGCGCACGTCCACCTGCACCCGCTGGCTGCCTCCGACCCGCTCGAAGGGATGCCCTTCCAGGACCCGCAGGAACTTCGCCTGGATCGCCGGGCTCATCTCGCCGATCTCGTCGAGCATCAGCGTGCCCTTGTGGGCCGTCTCGAACTTGCCCGCCTTCCGCTCGGTGGCTCCGGTGAAGGCTCCTTTCTCGTGGCCGAAGAGCTCGCTCTCCAGGAGCGTTTCCGAGAGGGCCGCGCAGTTCATGCATACGAACGGGCCGCCGCGGCGGTCGCTCGCCTCGTGCAGGGCCCGGGCCACGAGTTCCTTGCCGGCGCCGCTCTCGCCGCGCACCAGCACCGTCGCCTTGGTGGCGGCGACCCGTGCGATCTGCCCCTTGATCGCTTCGAGCACGGGGCTCGTGCCGACCATCTGCACTTCCTCGCCGAGCCGGCGCTTGAGCCGCTCGTTCTCGTCGGCGGTGCTGGCGAGGCGACTCGAGAGGATCTCGCGGGCTGAGAGGTTCTCGATGGCCACGCCGAGGGCGTCGCAGACGGCCATCACGAACTCCAGGTCGTCGGGGGTCGCCTGGCGGCCGCCGGCCGCCATTTCGAGGTGCATCGCCCCGATCGGCCGACCGCCGGTGCGGATCGGGGCGGACAGGCTGGTGCGGGCCGCGCCCGCGGTGGGCCGGACGTCCTGCGCCAGGATCGCCTCGTCGGTGCGGAGGACCGTGGCGATCACCCCCACCAGGTCGGTGGCGGGCCAGTCGTCCGGCACCGTCGCCAGCGGTTCGAGGGCTGTCGGGGCCGGGGTGGCCTGGCCGACCGCGACACCCGCGGGCAGGAACACGGCGCCGTGCGCCGCCTCGACGCCCTGGACGGCCGAGTCGAGCGCAAGGCGGGCGATCGCGCGGACGTCGGCGGTCTTGGCCAGCGCGAAGGCGAGACGGCAGAGTTCGGCGGCGGCCCGTCCGACACGGGGCACGACCTCGCACGTCTCGTCGATCGCCTCGAGAAGACGGCTGCGCGTGCGCCGGTGCGTGATGGTGCCGCGCAACGGCTCCAGCCCGCCGGGGTCCGCCGCCGCCTCCCCCTCCATGGCGGCCGTCCCGCTGAGCATCGAGGGCGGATCCCCTTCGCAGAACGTGATCTGCATCCGGCCGATCGACACCACGTCGCCCGGTTCCAGCACCTTGCCGTCCTCGAGCGGGTGCGACCCGAGGAGCGTGCCGTTGCGGCTGGCGAGGTCACGGATCGCCCACCCGGCCGACGTCGGGATGATCTCGGCATGCAGCCGGCTGGCCTGCTCGTCGGGAACGACGACGTGATTGGTGGGAGCGCGTCCCAGCGTGACCCGCTGGCCCGTGAGCAGGCGGGTGACCGTCTCGCGGCCGAGCGGGTCGCGGATCAACAGGTAGGCCGATTCGGACACGATCCCGGATCCTCCAACCTGCATCATGACTCAGCGGGGGCCGTTTGGGGAGGGCCGGAAAAACCAGGTTTTCTGGCGGGGAAACGGGTTTGCGGCGGAAAGGGCCCGCCCACTACCATGCCCGCGCGGGCTCGTTCCCCGCCCCATGCCCCCGCGGATGCCCCGAGGTCGCCCATGAATCAGACCGTTCCCGCCGGCCCGTTCCCCGTTGCCGGCCCCCGCCGTCGTCGCGTTGCCGCCGTGATCACCGCCGTGCTGTTGGCCCTGGCCGGCGCGAGGCCCGCCAGCGCCCAGGTGGGGTTCGGGTTCGGTGGCCAGGCGGTGGGTGGCATCTCGGTGGATGCCCACGGGATCGTGCGCAACCTGGAGCCGGAAGCATCGCAGGATCTCGCCGCCCGGCGACGCGAGTTGCTCGCCGGTGAGACCGTCGGTGACAGGCCCGTGGCGCTCCGCAAGATCTCGCTCACCCGGCTGTGCACGGCGGTCGAGGCGTTCGCCTCCAAGGGCCAGCCCCTCCCGCCCGAGGTGCTGTTTCTCGGAGGACTCGAACGGGTCACGCACGTGTTCGTCGATCCCGATGGCCACGACATCGTGCTGGCCGGACCCGCCGACCAGGCGGCGATCGACGCTTCCGGCAACGTGGTCGGGGCGGCGAATGGACGCCCGCTTTTGCAACTCGAGGACCTGATCGTCGCACTGCGGGCCATCGACGGCGCGCGGCCGAGCGGGATTCGCTGCTCGATCGATCCGTCGCCGGAGGGCGTCGTCAAGCTCCAGCGGTATCTCGGCAGCCTGAAGACGATCGGCACGAATCCGGAATCGATTCTCCGCTCGATGGAGGCGGTCCTCGGGCCGCAGAAGGTGACGGTGAGCGGGGTCCCGGCCGAGAGCCGGCTGGCGCGGGTGCTCGTGGCGGCGGATTACCGCATGAAGCGGATCGGCATGGGGCTCGAGCCGTCGGGGGTGGAGGCGGTGCCGAGTTACCTGTCGATGGTCCCGCCGGGAGCCACCAGCGGCGCCACGCTGCCACGGTTTTGGCTGGAGGCGGATTACGAGCCGCTCGTTCGTGATCCCGACGAGCTCGCCTGGCGGATCACCGGCCGGCGCATGAAGTGCCTCACCGAGAACGACATCTTCACGGCCGACGGGCCGGCCCGCGGCAAGGCCCCGGCCGACACGGTGGCCCAGCGGTGGTGCGCCGCCATGACGGAGCACTACGACGCCCTGGCCCGTGCGCAGCCCGTGTTCGCCGAACTCGTCAACGGCATCGACCTCGCGGTCGTGGCGGCGCTGATTCGCGGGCGGCAGCTCGACCGGAGGGCCGGCCTCGATCTCGCACCGCTCGTCGACGCCACGCGACTCGCGCTACCGGTGTATGAGTCGCCTGCGACGCTCTCCACGGTGGCCACCGGCTTCAAGAAGGGGAATCGGTGGATCGTCAGTGCGTCGGGCGGCGTGCAGTTCCAGCCGTGGGCCTTCGCGGCGAACGCCACCGAGTCGGCCGATTCAGCGGCGGCCCGGGTCGCCGCCCTCGAGGGTCGTCCTGCCGAAGCCTGGTACTGGGACTGAAGGCGGGGCGGGGTTCGGAGCCGCCCACGCGATGTGCGTCAGTCCGGCGGCGACCGCGGCGAAGTGAGCGTCGATCCAGCCGCTTCGCGCGAGTGCCTCGAGCCGATCGTCGCTGCCAGCGTCGGGCGGTGGCACGCGCTTCGCCAGAAGCAGGTCAACGCCCGCGACAACCGCGACGTGTGCTGCGATCGAGTCGCTCGTCACGTTCCAGCCGACGGGCAGCCGTGCGAGACGGTCTTCGCAGGCCAGCCAGCGGGCCGCATCGAGCACGGCAGCCGATGTCTGGGCAGGCTCACTGACGATCGGCACCGCGAGCGCTTCGGCGACCAGCCGTGCGGTCGTTCCCATCAGGTCGATCGCCAGGTGATGGATCAGCCGGGTGTCCTGCCGGGCGGCCGCGTCGATCGTGCGCAGGCCGTCCACGATCGCGCCGCCGCCCACCACGAGGAGCACCGGCCGCATCGCGGCACGATCCTCCACGAGCTGGGCCACACGTGTCGGCCAGTCGGGCATCGTCAGCAGGCTACCACCCAGCTTGATGACTTCCCGCGGGGAAGGGCAACCGGTCGATCGCAGCACACCGCACGTCCAGGTGAGCCTCATGGGAGGAGACCCTGATCGATGAGGGCCAGCGCGTGGGCGCAGGCCGCCCGCGCCACGTCGGGCCCGAGCAGGTCGGGCAGGGAGATCGTCTCCACCGGCCAGCCGAGGAGCGCGAGCGATCGGTGTGCAAGACAGGCTCCGTGGCCCGAGAGCACGACGTTCGTCGGCCGCCAGCCGACCGAGCGCGACACGCGGTCGATGGCCCGGGCCACGATGCGAGCCTGTGCCCGGGCGCACCATTCGGCCGCCGCCAGTGCATCGGCGGCGGAAAAGGCCTCGGGATCCGCCAGCAGCATCCTGGCCAGCCGGGTCCTCGCGGCGGCCCGCGTGGCCGGCCGGCCGTCGGCGGTGTCGGAAGCGGCGGCATCCTCCGGAATGCCGCCGAGCAGGAGCCACGCATCACGCGCATCGGCGTAGCGTTCACTCGCGATCGGTCGGCGACCGCGGCCCATGCCCGACCAGGGGAGGGTGCGCACGATCGCCGCCACCGGGGTACGCTCCACGCCGGTGTAGACGAGTTCGCCTGTCGCCATCCGGCCCACGTCGTCGCAGGCCAGGGGGGCCGGTGCCGTGTCGGCGAGAGGCACGATGTCGGTCGTCGTCGAGCCGACGTCGATCGCCATGGCATGCGACGCGGTGACATGGGCGGCCGCGAGCCTCGCCATCGCGTGCCAATTCGCAGCGGCAGCCCTCGATGGATGCTCGCGCACCGTCGCCGGCGTGACGACCGTGCCGTCCGTGCAGTAGATGCCGATGGTCGCTGGCGGGGCGTGTGCCCGGGCGGCCGCTTCGACCGCGGCCACGATGTGACTGACGCCCGCCTCGCGCGATGGGAAGCAATCGGCGATCTCCCCGGTCATCGTGGCCACAATTCGGCGCGGGCTGCGTGCGCCGACCATCCGGGCCAGCGTGTCGGCGAGCATCTCGGGCTGCCGCCAGAGAGGAAACGGCTCCGATGCCGCCCACCCGAGGCCGTCGGCCGCCTTGATGTTCGCGCCGCCGATATCGAGGGCGAGCACGGCTGCTCGGTCGTCACGTCGCGCCATCATGCACCTGGGAGCCCGCCGCCGCGTCGAGCATCGCCCGCACGAGGCTCCGCGGCGAGCCCGCGGCGAGCCGGACGAACGACGTCGTGAGCCGGGGGTTCACCTCGAGCACCCGGTCGGCACGCCCATCGTCGCGGTCGCCGAGGATCATGTCGACTCCCACCCAGCCGGCCGGGGTGTCGCCGCCGGCCGCGCGGGAGATCGCGTCGACAGCCCGGCGGGCGAGGCCACCGGCGCGCTCCGCCTCGGCGCGCGATTGCAGGGGCTCGCTCCCGAGATACCGGAGCGGACCGGAAGCCGAAAACCGCTGGCGCATCGGCGGCAGGCTCGCGATCGTACCCGGCCCGCAGATGCACGACACCCCGACGGGCGTGCCCGGGACGAAGGCCTCCAGCCGAGTCTCGCTTGGTGCGGGGGCGATCTCGCCCGCCGATGTGAGCACCGTGAAGCCGTCGCAGCCGACGCCGTCGCGGAGCTTCCGGACGGCCGGCGTGTGAAACCCAGCGGGCACGGCTTCCCTCGCCGCAAGCGTGCGCCCCGCCGGTACGGGCACGCCGGCGGCCGCGAGTGCATTCACGGTGGCCTGCTTGTCGGCGGCGATTGCGATGAAGGCATCCGATGCGTTGAGCACCCTCCCGCCGGCGCTCCGGACGGCGGCGACGCGCGATCGGAGGATGTCGTCCGTCTCGGGGGCCACGATCACCGTCCAGTCGGCGTCACGGGCCGCTGCCACGAGAGCATCAATCTCACCATCAGGTGGCACTGGTCGAGTGCGTACTCCATCCGGCAGCGTCAGCGCCTGCGCCGCATCCACGAGCACGGTCGCGTCGAGCGTTTCATCACGGCTGGCATCCGCAGCGAGTACCTCGAGCATCGCCCGCCCCTCGGCGACGATGCCGGCAAGCTCACCACGCACATCTCCACCCGCCAGCCCGCCCGAGCAGCACCACTCGTAGAGAAGAATTTTCACGGCTGCTTCTCGGTGTACGCGCCGGCTCGTGACTGCCCAGACCCTCTCGCTTGACGTTCGCCTCGCTTTCGCCATCCATGGCTGCGCTCGCTCCCACAGCCCGCTCGATGGTCTTGGCAGCCCCGATCCTCCTCAACTGGAAAGAGGAGGCTTCGGGCTCCCCGTGTCCCGGGAGCCGGCGTAGCTGACCAGCGGAGCCATGGATGGCGCAGCGCAGGCAGGTCCGAGTGAGCCGGAGCCTGGAGGGCGGAGGCGAACGTCCGGCGACGGGATATGGGGAGCCCGAAGCCGGCGCGCATTGAGTTGCGACAGACTGAAGCCTGTCCCACGAGGAGGCGTGAATCAGAAAATGCCCAGCTGGTCCCGCGCCGCCTCGGTCATCCGGTCGGGCGTCCAGGGGGGATCCATCACGATCCGCACCTCCACGCCCGCCACGTCGGCATGCGCCCCGAGCACCCGCTTCGTGTCGCCGATGAGCTGGGGGCCGGCCGGGCAGGCCGGGCTCGTCATCGTCATGTCGATGCCGATCTTCTGCTTGCCGGGTGCATCGGCCGCCGGCTCGAGCGTGACGCCGTACACCAGGCCGAGATCGACGATGTTCACGAACAACTCGGGATCCTTGACCTGCTTGAGCATCTCGCGGATCGAGTCTTCGCACAGTGTTCCCGAGGCGGCGTCGCCGGGCGCCGGGGCAGCGGTTGCCGGGCTCGGTGCCGCCGGCAGGGGAGAGACGCTCGGTGTACTCGTGCCAGTCGAAGCATGGGCGGCCGGCCCGGTGGCCGTCGCGTCGGCACGCAGCCTGACGAACACGCCGCCGTCCTCGACCTTGACGTCGTGGGCCCGCGTGGCCCGCACGGCGGGCATCGTGAGGGCGGCGCCGGTGCGGATGTCGAATTTCGCGCCGTGCCGTGGGCAGGCGATCTTGTGGTCGCGGAGTTCGCCGTCGGCGAGCGGGCCGCCGTCGTGCGTGCAGACGTCGTCGAGCGCGTAATACCGCCCCTCCACGTGGAACAGGGCGATCATCTCGCCATCGACCTCCACGAGCGTCTTGCCCGGGTCGGGGATCTCGGTTGTGTCGGCGACGCGGACGAAGTCTGCCATGGCGGTCACGACACCCTGCGAATGCGGCTACCGATGGCACGGGCGAGCGCCTCGCGCACCGGCACGATCGTGATCCGGTCGAAGACCTGCTGGAAGAAGCCGGCGACCACGAGGCGGGCGGCTTCGTCGGCCGACAGTCCGCGGGCCTGGGCGTAGAACAACTGCTCGGCGTCCACGCGGCCACTGGTCGCGCCATGCGTGCAGCGGACGTCGTCGGCTTCGATCTCCAGGCCGGGAATCGAATCGGCCCGGGCCTCGTTGGAAAGCATGAGGTTGTCGTTGCGCTGGTAGCCGTCGGTCTTCTGGGCGGCCTTGTCCACCTTGATCATCCCGCGCCACACGAGCCGTGAGCGGTCCTGGAGGGCGCCCTTGTAGAGCAGGTCGCTCTTGCACGCGGGGGCTTCGTGGTGCTGGAGCGTGTTGTAGACCAGGTGCTGCCGGCCCTCGGTGAACATCACGCCGTTCACCTGGGCATCGGCATGGCGGCCGGCGAGGGCCACATCCTGCGCCACCTGCGACAGGCGGCTGCCGAGGGCGCCGAGCGTCCACTGCAGGCGGCCGTTTTCGCGGACGACGGCCTTCTGCCGGGCAAAGTGCCAAACACCGGTGTTCCAGTTCTGCAGGTTCACCATCCGCAGGAAGGCGCCCTTGCCGACCACGATCTCGGTGCCGCCGCAGTGGAATCCGCCGGCCGGGTTCGTGGCGTCGCCGCCGCCGGCGGTCTCGGTGAGGAGCGTGGCCTCGGCACCGTCGCCGAGCACGACGAGCACGTGCGAGGTGTCCACGCCGCCGGGGCTGATCGCGGCCAAGGCCGACAGGGGTTCGCGAATCGTCACGCCCGCGGGCACATAGAGGATCGCGCTCGCCCGATGAAAGGCCGCGTGCAACGCCGCGAACCAGTCGGCACGCGAATCGATCACGGAGAACCAGTGGGGCTCGATCGCGGCGCCGTGTTCGGCGAGCACCCGCTCCGCCGGGCCGAACACCACGCCCTGCTTCAGGAGCGCCGGATCGCACGAATCGTGGATCACATGACCGTCGAGCGATACGAGCCGTCCGGCGAGGGAGGTGTCGGCTGCCGCTTGACGGGGCTGGTCGAGGAACGTCTCCTCCGCCACGACCCCGGAGGAGATCGCCTCGGCGAGCAGGCCGGCAGGCACGTCGGGCGCTGCGACCCGCGGCCGCAGGCTCCACGCCTTCGGCTTGAAGAGCCGGAGGTCGGTCCGCATCCAGTTTTCGCTGCGGCGGTCGGGTAAGGCGAGTCCGGCAAACGCATCGAACGCGGCTCGGCGCTTGTCCGCCACCCAGCCGGGAAGGGGGTCGGCGGCGATCAGCTGGTCGAGGGCGTCGCGATCGAACGCCGCCGCTGCGGCGGCGGGAGCGGTGGCAGCGGTCATGCTCTAGCCCACCGACCCTTCCATCTGCAGCTGGATGAGCTTGTTCATCTCGACGGCGTACTCCATCGGCAGCTCCTTGACGAGCGGCTCGATGAACCCGCCGACGATCATCGTGCTGGCCTCGGCTTCCGAGAGCCCTCGGCTCATGAGGTAGAAGAGCTGCTCCTCGCCGATCTTCGACACGCTCGCCTCGTGGCCGATGGTGACGTCCTGCTCCTCGATCTCGATGTAGGGGTAGGTGTCGCTACGGCTGTGTCCATCGAGGATCAGCGCGTCGCAGACGACGCTCGACTTGCTCTTCTTCGCCCCCGGCTCCACCTTCACGAGCCCGCGGTAGCTGGCCCGGCCACCGTTCTTCGAGATGCTCTTCGACACGATCCGGCCGCTGGTGTGCGGGGCGGCGTGCACGATCTTGGCACCGGCGTCCTGGTGCTGGCCGGCCGAGGCGAAGGCGATCGAGAGAATCTCGCCCCGGGCCCCCGGCTCCATGAGATAGACGGCCGGATACTTCATCGTCAGCTGGCTGCCGAGGTTGCCGTCGATCCACTCCATGAGCGCGCCCTCGTAGGCCATGGCCCTCTTGGTGACGAGGTTGTAGATGTTGTTGGCCCAGTTCTGGATCGTCGTGTAGCGGCAGCGGCCGTGCTTCTTGACGATGATCTCGACGACCGCCGAATGCAGGCTCTCCGTCGAGTACATCGGGGCCGTGCAGCCTTCGACGTAGTGCACCTGCGCGCCCTCGTCGACGATGATCAGCGTCCGCTCGAACTGCCCCATGCTCTCCGCGTTGATGCGGAAGTAGGCCTGCAGCGGAAACTCGATCTTCACCCCCTTCGGCACGTAGATGAACGAGCCGCCCGACCAGACGGCCGAATTGAGGGCTGCGAACTTGTTGTCGGTGGGGGGGATGACCGTGCCGAAGTATTCGCGCAGGAGGTCGGAGTGCTCGCGGACGGCGGTGTCGGTGTCGGTGAAGATCACGCCCTTCTTGGCGAGGTCTTCCTGGAGCGAGCCGTAGACGACCTCGCTCTCGAACTGGGCCTTCACGCCGGCGAGGAACTTCCGCTCTGCCTCCGGGATGCCGAGGCGATCGAACGTCTGCTTGATCGCGTCAGGCACCTCTTCCCAGGTCTTGCCCTGCTGCTCGGTGGGCTTGAGGTAGTAGTAGATGTCCTGGAAGTCGATCCCCAGGCGGCCGCCCCAGTTGGGCATCGGCTTCGACTCGAAAATCTCGAGCGACTTCAGCCGAAACTCCCGCATCCACTCGGGCTCCTTCTTCATCTCGGAGATCTGCGTGACGATCTCCGCGTCGATCCCCTTGCGGGCCTTGAAGACGGCCGGGGAGTCCGTACGGAAGTCGTACTTGTTGATCTCGCCGATCTCGGGCTTGGCGTCGGCGAGCGTCGTGGAATCGTCGAGTCCGGTGGCCATGGTGGTGCCTCCTGGGCGTAGGTGGTGGTCGTCAGGCCGAAGCCGGCTCGGCGCGGGCGTCTTCCATGGCCTTCTCGGCCGCGGCCGCGTCGGGATAGGCGGCACGGATCCGTTCGTAGCCCTTCTTGTGCAGTTCGGCGGCCAGCTCCGGCCCGCCTGACTCCACGATCCGCCCGCCGAGCATGACGTGCGTCTGGAGCGGGATGTTGTGCTCGAGCAGCTGCTCGTGGTGGGTGATGATGAGAATGCCCATCTCGTGTCCACCGATCCGCGCGATGCTCTGGCTGGCCAGGCGGACGGCGTCGGCGTCGAGGCCGCTGTCGGTCTCGTCGAGGATGGCGAACTTCGGCCGCAGCATGGCGAGTTGCAGGATCTCGGCCCGCTTCATCTCTCCGCCGGAGAAGCCGTCGTTGACGTAGCGGCGGGCGAATTCGGGGTCCATCGACAGTTCGGCCATCTTCTTCTTGAGTTCGTCGCGAAACTCCCGCATCGGCATCAGTTCCTCCCCTTCCTTGCGGTCGGGGTTGCGGACGTTCGTGACCGAGTGGCGTAGGAAGTCGGCCACTCGCACGCCGGGGATCGACATCGGCCGCTGAAACGCCAGAAAGATTCCTGCCCGGGCCCGTTCGTCGGGCTCCATCGCCAGGACGTCGGCGCTGCCGCCGTCGGCCTTGACCATCTCGATCGAGCCGGCGGTGACCTCGTACGACGGGTGCCCCATGATGGCGTAACCGAGCGTGCTCTTGCCGGATCCGTTCGGCCCCATGAGCGCGTGCACCTCGCCGCGACCGATCGTCAGATCGACCCCCTTCAGGATCTCCTGGCCTTCGACGGCCACGTGGAGTCCTTTGATCACGAGTCGTTCATGGATCATCGGTCGTGCGGCGGATGCGGTCATGGATGGTGGGTGTTCCTGGCGGCTGACGGACGGGAATCAGGACTGGACCTTCTGGTGATCGAACACCAGTTCGCCCTCGCCGACCGGCGAGACGACGTAGCCGGAGTGGTGAGGCACGGGAAGCTCGTCCGCGATCTTGCCGGCGCCGTCCTTCCGCTTCGCGATCCGCTGCCCCTGGATCTTGTCCTGGATCCGCATCAGACCCTCGAGGAGGCTTTCCGGCCGCGGCGGGCAGCCGGGCACGTAGACATCCACCGGCACGACGAGGTCCACGCCCTTGACGACGTGGTAGCCCCACTTGAAGTACGGACCGCCGCCGGTCGTGCAGGCACCCATGGCGATCACGTACTTCGGGTCGGGCATCAGGTTGTAGAGGCGGCGGACGCGACTGGCCATTTTGTAGGTCACCGTGCCGGCCACGATCATCAGATCGGCCTGGCGGGGCGTGGCCCGGAAGGCGCCGGCGCCGAAGCGGTCCATGTCGTAGCGGCTCGCGCCGGCGGCCATCATCTCGATGGCGCAGCAGGCCAGGCCGAACGTCATCGGCCAGATGCTCGATTGGCGGGCCCAGTTGATCGCCTGCTCGACCGTCGTGAGGACCATGTTTTCTTCGAACCGGCCCTCGATCCAGGGCCTCGAGGGGGCGAGTGGCAGCGTCATGAGAGAATCTCCGGATGAATCGTCGATATCAATTGGTGGAATCGCACGGCATTCGATGCTCCAACAACCACGTTTTCAAGGGCGGGTCGATTCCCGTGCGGGTGGTGCGTCGGTCGCGGTGAAGCGGCAGCAGTCGGCCCCGTCGAGGCGGCACTCCGACAGCCGGACGTCCGCCCCCACGAGGTCCTCGAGCATCGCCCGTTCGGCCGCGCAAATCCCGCGATCCTGCTCCGCGAGGTCTGGGTAGGGGCAGGCGTGGGTGGTGAGCACGTTCAGCCCGACGGCAGCCGAGGGGGCATCGACGCCGCACGCGATCCGCCGCTCGCGCAGCAGCGAGGCCACATTCTCCAGGCGTTCGCGGGTCGTCGCTCCGGAGACCTGGTCACGGTACAGCCCGGCCAGAGAGGAGCCGACGCGGGCCAGCAGGCCCCGGCGAACGCGGGGATCGTCGGCGGTGCGAAGCGTGCGCCACAGGACGAGGGCCAGGTCGCGGAAGTTGTCCCCCCCGAGCCGCCGCCCCTTCTCCGTCAGCCGGTAGCGATGGGCCGGCCTGCCGCGGCCCGCGCCGCCCGGGGCGGCCACCGCGCGGGACACGACCCCGTCCTTGATGAGCCTGTCGAGCCGCTGCCTGACCGCCGTCGCAGTCACGCCCAGCCGCGAGGAAAAGTCACCGATGCCCAACTCACCCTCGACGCGGAGCAGTTCCACGAGGGCGGCGTCGGACGAGCGGGGTGCGCGTGGTGCGGAGGGTTGAGTCATCACACTGGATCATAGGGCTCCCTCCAATTTTGACAACCCGATGTGTGAATATTCGTCGGCGGTCGCGGTGCCGTGCCTCGCCGGCCGTCCCGGGAAACTGGTCCGCATCACGTCGAGAAACTCCGCCGGAGAGAGCACGCGCGACACCCGTCCGCGAAACTCCCGGGCGCCGGGCAGGCCTTGGGCGTAGGAGCAGGCGAACTTGCGCATCAGGAGCGTGCCGCGCTCCGCGCCGAACCGCCGGCAGACGAGATCGTAGTGGTGCAGCACGAGGTCGTATTGCTCCTCGGGCGTCGGATCGGCGGGCTTGGGCTCCCCGCGCAGCAACGCGGCGGTCTGCGCGAAGATCCACGGCTTGGCGAGCGACTCGCGGGCGATCATCACACCGTCGAGCCCATGGTTCAGCAGCCTCTCGACCGCCGTCTCGGCGGAGTCGATGTCGCCGTTGCCCACCACCGGCATGCGCGACACGCTCCGCTTGACCTCGGCGATCGCGGCCCAGTCGGCTTGTCCGGAGAAAAACTGGGCGGCCACGCGGCCGTGTACCGTGAGGCACGAGGCGCCGGCCTCCTCGATCCGCTGGGCGACCTCGACCGCGGTTCGGCAGGTGTCGGCGCAGCCCAGCCGGATCTTCGCCGAGACCGGCGTGCCGTCGCAGGCCTCGACGACCCGGCGCACGATCTCGCCGACCCGGGCCGGGTCGCGCAACAGCCACGATCCGCTGTGGGCCTTCACCGTGACCTGCCGCACCGGGCAGCCGAAGTTGAGATCCACGACGCTGACGCGGAAGTCCTTCGCCAGACGACGGCCGACCGCGGCGAGGTTTCCGGGGTCGTTGTCCCACATCTGCACCGCCAGGGGCCGCGGTTCGTCGCCCACGCCCCACAGACGGTCCGGGTGCTCGCCGCGGTGGGTCTCGAGCCACTGGGCGCCGCGAGCGGCGATCATCTCCGTCGCCAGCAGGCCGGCGCCGCCGAACTCGCGCACGATCTGCCGGAACGCATAGTTCGTGTAGCCCGCCATCGGCGCCTGCAGCACCGGTGGATCGACGGCGACCGGGCCGATCATCAGCGGCCGCACTTCGGCGATCGGCAGGGCGGACGGCGTGGGGATCATGGGACGACGGTCTGCAGGGGTGCCTGCGGCACGAAGGTGGGTGGAGCCGGCGGCACGACGGGCGTGCCGGGAGCCGCCGTTTCCACCGCGGACGGTCCCGTGGTCAGATCCCCGGTGGCCCCGGCCGTGATCACCACCGGCTGCTGTCGCCACGGTGTGGGCGTGCCGATCAGCATCGCTGCGAAGCGGTCGTCGGGCACGGAGAAGTCGGCGACCGCCATCACGTATTCCGCGATCTCGGCGTTGTACTGCCGGACATCCTCGATGAACCGCCGCTCCTGGGCCTCCAGTCGTTCGGCCGCGGCGGCGACCGCTTCGATCGGCAGTCCGCCCTGCGCGTGGTGGGCCTCGGCGAGTGCGAACGCCTCCGCCGCGGCCCGCACGGCGCCGGCACCGGCCTCGATCGATTCGTGCCGCGCGGGGAGCATGCGGTGGATCGCCCGCACGCGGCCGGTGGCCATGCGATTGGCGAAGATGGTCTCGAAGTGGGTCTGGTAGGGGCTGACGAGCGGCCGATCGATGGGCCAGGGGAGCGGCTCTCCAACGGGCAGTCGCACGAGGTCGGACAACTCCTGCTGCGCCGCGACGAGCGCCGCCCTGGCCGCGGCCCGTTCCGCTCGGCGTTCGGCCACCATCGCGTCGAGCACGACGCGGTCCTGCTGCGCCGGGCCGGGTGCGACCAATTCCAGTCGGTCCACCGCGGCGGCCGCCTGACGGAGGCGGGCACAGCAGGCGACCACCTTCCAGTACGCCTGCGTGATCCACAGCCTTCGGCTCCGGTCTCCCGGCCGTTCGAGCGCCTCGAGCAGGACGAGCGGACGCTCCGCCAGATTCGGGGCGGCCGTCGCATCGGGCGGCTCGAGCATCTCGTCCAGCAGGGCGGCCGCCACCGACGGCGCCGCGCGATCGGCGTCGGTCTGGATGGCGGACCGTGCGGCCGGCGTTCGCGTCGGCGGATCGACCACGACGGATACCGTCCCGTCGGCGGCGACGTCACGGGGCAGGGCGGGGGCGGCCGGCACGTCGTCGGCGCGGAGCAGCGCCGACCCCGCCGCCAGGCAGGCCCCGAGCATCACGCCGATCCATCTGTCGACTTCCATGCACGCTGCCTTCGATGCGCTCGGCCCGTCCACGATCACAAGCCCTTCGCGATCGCTAGGCTCACACAGCCGCGCATGCCAGTCAACGCCAACCGCCTGCCTTGGCTTCCGTGGGGCAGGCCGTGTTCACGGGACGGCCCGGCCTCGTGCCGTCCGTCCCTTGGCCGACATCCGTCGGCTGGTGCAAACCCGGCCCTCCGGGCCCGACGCGAAGCGTGCGAGGCTCGCCTGGAGGGCGAGCCATCGCAGCTCGGGACAACCTTGGCTTGCCCCGCAGCTGCGGAAGCCCGCCGGGGCCATGGATGGCGCTCGCATTCGCGCCGCGGCATCCCTCCGGGCCTGCCTCGGCTTACGCGAGGCTCGCCTGGAGGGCGAGCCATCGC
>Ga0214917_10004384_pt1 | contig 15702 bp, 9 predicted proteins | sample LL_1208_BB_MetaG_FD_177983 | JGI IMG/M metagenome (GOLD analysis project Ga0214917, IMG submission 177983) | Freshwater microbial communities from Lake Lanier, Atlanta, Georgia, United States - LL_1208_BB | ecosystem: Environmental > Aquatic > Freshwater > Lake | place: USA: Georgia | collected... | reverse complement strand
CATGGCGAGAATCCGCGAGGCACTGCGGACGCCCGCACCGCCGCCGCACGGGCTGCCCACGGTCGCGACCAGCGGCGCCGCCTCCGCGGTCGTGGCGGCAGGGGTCGGCGGTCGTGGGCTCCCGGTGCTGTCGGTGCTGCCGGAGGAGGCGGCCCGCCCCTGGCTGCCCGACGGCGGCGAGACGCCCGAGGAGCGGCTGCGGCTGCTCATCGACAATCTCGGCCGGCTGCGGGCGGAGGTGCACCAGGTGGCCGATCCGGCCGCCGCCGCCGCCGTGCTCGCCGGGTTGGCCGCCGCCAGACGGTGGCGGCGGCTGGCCTGGCACCCCCATCCGCTCGTCGAACCGCTACTGGAGGGCCTGCCCTGCGAGACGTCGCGCATCGACGCCGGCAGCTTCGACAAGACCGCGCTCGAGGCCTGCGATGTCGGCCTCACCGCCTGCGAGGCGGTCGTCGCCCAGACCGGGTCGATCCTCGTCTCCAGCGGCACCTGTGGTGGCCGGGCGCTGTCGATTCTCCCCCACGCCCACGTCGTGGTGGCCACCCGCGACCAGGTCGTGGCCACGCTCGCCGACGCCCTGCATGACGCCCGGTCGCGGCACGACGGCAACCTGCCGAGCATGCTCTCCTTCATCACCGGTCCGAGCCGTACCGGCGACATCGAGCGGATCCTGGTGCTCGGCGCGCACGGCCCGAAGGAACTCTTCCTGATCCTCGTGGGCTGAGCCGCTCGCCCACGGACGGCCGTCCCCCTGGGACCGTCGCCGGCCGCATGGCTCGGCACCACCGGCACCACCGGTGCCATCGTTCGTATCTCGCCCCGGGTGAGTTTTGCGCCAGGGAAAGATCGATCTTCTGCTGTGAGTTTGCCCGTCGCGCAAACCCTGTCGGTCGCGGTGCAGAGCCATGTACGGCTCCGCCGGTCGGGCAGGGGGGCGGCTGCCGACTCGGCCGGGTCGAGTCTTGCGGAAGGTCACCGACTGGGGGTGGGCTTCCCAAGATGCCTGGAACACGTGTTCGCGAAACGTTTTGGCTGTTTTTCTTTCCTCTGGAGGTTCCTGTGAAGAAGCGATTGACTTTCGGCTTCCTGCCGTGGGTGGCCGCCGCCGGCGTGTGTGTCGCGGGCGGGTTCGTGCGTGGCGAGGATGCCGCGACGAGCGTCCCGGCCGAGGGCTCCGTCCTCGTGGGTGGCGCCGAAGCCGCCCCGGCCGCGGCCGCGGCTGACGCCGGTGTCGCCGCCGACGCCTGCATGAAGACGGTGAAGGTGTGGAAGATGGTGCCGGAAATCCGCGACGTGGAGACCACGGAGTGGGCGACCGAGGTGCGTGAGCGTTCGTTCACGGTGAAGAAGAAGGTGCCGCGGATCGAGGAGCGGACCCGGAACTACACCGTGATGGTGCCGGAGCAGCGCACGAAGTCGGTGGACTACACCGTCAACGTGACCGTTCCGGAGACGCGCACGGCCACCTACAACGTGTCGGTCCCCTACACCGAGCAGCGCGAAGAGACCTACACGGTCTGCGTGCCGGTGAAGGAGGAGCGGACGCACTCGTGGAAGGTGCGTGTCCCCTACACCGAGCAGGTCGAGCAGTCCTACACGGTGATGGTGCCGGTCAAGGAGCAGCGGACGGCGACCTACAAGGTCAACGTGCCCTACACCGAGGAGCGGACGGCGACCTACAAGGTCAACGTGCCCTACACCGAGCAGGTCGAGCAGTCCTACCAGGTGCGGGTGCCCTACACCGAGCAGATGACCGGGTTCCGCACGGTCACCAAGCGGGTGCCCGTGAAGAGCACCAAGACGGTGACGGTCCGTGGCGGCCACTGGGAGACCGACGTCAAGGAGATCTCGGCCAACGGCAAGTACGACGCCGCGGGCAACCCCTGCTGCCCCAAGACGGTCTGCTGCCGCAAGTGGGTGCCGACCTGCGAGACCCGCGAGGTCGAGACGACGATGTGGAAGTGCGAGACGGAGCAGGTGCCCTTCACCTACTGCGTCAACAAGTGCCGCACCGAGCAGCGCACGCGGACGATCTGCGTGCGGAAGCAGCGGTGCGAGGAGCGGACCCGGACCTACTGCGTGAAGCTGTCGCGCTGCGAGGAGCGGACCCGCACCTACTGCGTCACGAAGATGGTGCCGGAGTGCCGCACCCGGACGATCTGCGTGCAGAAGTACCGTTGTGAGGACCGGTCGGCCACCTCCTGCGTCACCAAGATGGTTCCGGAGACCCGGACCCGCACGGTGTGCGTGAAGAAGTGCCGCACCGAAACCCGCACCCGCGAGTACACGGTGAACAAGTGCGTGCCGGAGACCCGGACCAAGGAGGTCTGCTACACGGTGATGGTGCCGGTGCAGAAGACCGCCACGTACTCGGCCTGCGTCAGCGACACCGTCTCGGAGACCAAGACCGAGTCGTACGTCGTCCGCGTGCCGAAGAAGGTCACGAAGCAGGTCTGCGTGCAGGTCCGCAAGTGCGTCGAGGAGCAGGTTCCCGCCGGCAACGGCGGCGCGGCCGGCAACGGCGGCAGCCGTGGCGGCAAGGGCGGCCTCCTCGGGCACGGCCTGGGCTGCAAGAAGGGCTGCTAGTCCCCGCCACCCCGCGCCGCCGGCGGGGGTGATGGACTGAAGAGCCACGCGGGCCGGGCGCGCAAGCGCCCGGCCCGCCCGCTTTTCCGCCCCGGCCGATTTGACCTTGCCCGGCGTGCGGGCCGCTGCGACGTTCCCGCCCCATGAGCAGGATCACGGGCATCTGGAAGCGTCGGCTGCGGCCGGGGTTCGTCACGGCGGCCGGCCGTTGGTTCGGCGCCGGCGTGCCGGCCCCGCGGGCCGCCACCACGATCGCCCCGCTGGCCGCCGCCGGCCGGTGCGCGAGAGTGTCCCTGGAACGCTCGGCCCGGCGCGTGCTGCCGCCGCACGAGGTCTCGGGCGACCTGGCCGCCGTCGCCGGGGTGCGGGCGCGGATCGACAATCCGCTCGCCCGCGAGCGCTACGACCGGCTGGTGGTGGGCGCCGTGCCGCAGCCTGCGACGGACCGTCTCGTGGCGGTGCTCCCGGACGGTCACGTGGCCCACGATGCCGGCATCGTGATGACCGCCGCCGGCGAACTGGTGGACGACGTCTCCGGCTACGGTTTCGACGGCGACGATCCCACCAATCCCCTGCGGATCGGCACCCTGCCGCGGCCGCGGCCGGCGCCGCACACGCTGGCGGTGCTGACGACCGGCCCGCACCGGAACTACTTCCACTGGCTGATGGATGCGCTCCCGCGGCTCGACCTCTACGAGCGGGCCGGCCTCGCCGGCGACCATATCTACGCGCCCGTCCGGCAACGATTCCAACGGGAGTCGCTCGCCCTGGCGGGCATCGATCCCGCCCGCATCGTGCCGGCGACCCGGAGGACGCACCTGGCCAGCGGGCGGCTGGTGGTGTCGACGCTGCACGGCTGCATCTCGCCCGCCAAGACCGACTTCCTGCACCGCAGGTTCACCGCCCGGCTCGCCCCCTGGTCCGGCCCCGGCGGGCGGATCTTCGTGTCCCGCGCGGGCCGCGGCCCGCGGGCCGTCGTGAACGAGCGCGAGCTCGTCGCGGCGCTCGCGCCGCTCGGCTTCCGCCGGTGCCGCCTGGAACGCATGTCGCTGGCGGAACAGCTGACGGTCTTCCATCGGGCCGAGTGCGTGATCGGTCCGCACGGCGCCGGGCTGACGAATCTCGTGTTCTGCCGCCCGGGGACGCAGGTCGTCGAGATCGGCACGCCCTACCGCCCGTGGTCGTGCTTTTACGAGATCGCCCACCATCGCGGGCTCGACTACCACCTGCACATGGCGAGCCCGGAGCGGGTCCGGCACTTCGACCCGGGGACGGCGGTGGGGGATTCCGACCTCCGCGTGGATGCCCGGGCGTTCCGCGACCTCGTCGGCGGGCTGCTCGAAGGCCGCGGCCGGCGACGGACGCGGGCGGCCTGACGCCGGGGCGGCGGCCGCTGCCCCGCCACGGCGGGAGAGCGTATGATCTGCCGTCGGTCCCGGATCCAGCCCAGCGGACGGCGCCCATGACTCCCACGCCCATGACCAACCAGGCGGTCGATCCGACCGCCCAGAAGGCGTTCGCCATCAACCTCGACGATTCGATCTACGGCAACTTCGCCGAGATCGGCGCGGGGCAGGAGGTGGCCCGCTGGTTCTTCGCCGTCGGCGGTGCGGCCGGCACCGTGGCCAAGTCGATCTCCGCCTACGACATGACCGTCAGCGACGCCATCTACGGCAAGACGCAGCGGTACGTGTCGCGGGACCGCGTCGAGCAGATGCTCGACCACGAGTACGAACTGCTCCACGAGCGGCTCGACGGCGTGCGGGGCGACCGCACCCGGTTCTTCGTGTTCGCCGACACCGCCGCGGCCCGGTCGTTCAAGGGCGGCAACGAGTGCCACGCCTGGCTGGGGGTGCGGTTCCAGCACGCGGTACGGTCGGAGACCAGCGACGTGCTGCTGCACGTCCGGCTCCTCGACGCGACCAACGCCCTGCAGCAGGATGCCGTGGGCCGTTTGGGCGTCAACCTGATCCACGCCGTGTTCAACCTGTGGAAGACGCCGCGGGCGCTCATCGAGGCGCTGCTGGATTCCATCGGCCGCGACCGGCTGGAGATCGACTGGATCGGCGTCAGCGGCCCCGCGTTCGCGGGCAGCGACAACCGGCTGCTGTGCCTGCACCTGGTGCGGATCGGTTTCACCCCGGCGGTGCTGTTCGACGTGGACGGCACGCCGCTGCTGGCCTCCGAGTCGATCCGCAAGACGAGCGTCCTCATCGAACGGGGCCGGTTCGCGCCGGTGACCAGGCTCAACCTGGAGATGATGGCCCGCGGCCGCGTCGCCTTCGAGGCCGACGCCACGGGCAAGGCCGCGCCGCGGCCCCCCGGCCCGCCGGCCGCCGATCCCGGTCCCCTGCGGGAGATCATGGAGATCACGATGAACAACCTCCGCGACCGGGGCAGCGCGGAGGACGCCGACTTCCTGGCCCGCGTCGACCTCTTGTCGGCGGTCGGCAAGATGGTGCTCGTCAGCGACATCGGCGCCTTCCACGCCCTCGGCGAGTATCTGGCCGACCGGCACGTCTCGCGGACGGGCCTGGTGCTCGGCGTCCCGTTGCTGCGGGAACTGTTCAACGAGAGCCACTATCGGAACCTCGAGGGCGGCATCCTCGCGGCCTTCGGCAGGCTGTTCACGCACTCCGTCCGGCTCTACGTGCACCCCACCCGCGACATCCTCGACGGCCGGGTCATCACCGCCGACACGCTCGCGGTCGCCCCGCACCTCTCCCACCTGCTCGAGTACCTGCGGGCCAACGGCCTGATCCGCGGCCTGCCGTGCGACGAGTCGACGCTGCGGACCTACTCCAGCGAGGAGGTGCGGTCGCGGATCTGCTCCGGAGATCCGTCGTGGCGGGACCTCGTGGCCCCGGAGGTCGCGGCCCACATCGACCGGCACGGCTACTTCGGCGCCAGCTGTCCCACCTGAACGCGTCCCGCGGTCCCGTCCCGTCGGTGACGTTCACCCTCCCCCTCCGCGCCATGCACCACTGGCTGATCAAGAGCGAGCCCGACGTGTTCTCGATCCGCGACCTCGCCCGGGCGAAGCGGCGGACGACGCACTGGGAGGGCGTGCGGAACTACCAGGCCCGCAACTTCCTCCGGGCGATGTGCCTCGGCGACCAGGCGCTCTTCTACCACTCCAACGCCGCCCCCTCCGCGGTGGCCGGCATCGTGGAGGTCGTGCGCACGGCGTATCCCGATCCCACGGCCTGGGACCCGCGGAGCGACTACCACGATCCCAAGGCGTCGCCCGAGCATCCCGTCTGGGCGATGGTGGACGTCCGGCTCGTCGAGGTGTTTCCGCGGGAGGTGCCGCTGGAGGAACTCCGCGGCGTCAAGGGCCTCGCCGGCATGGAACTCCTGCGGCGGGGCAGCCGGCTCTCCGTCCACCCGGTCACGGCCGCGGAGTTCCGCACGATCCGTACGCTCGCCCATCGCCCGGGCTGATCGGGCGGCATACTATCGGGCATGCCCTGCCGCCTCGACGCCGCCGAGAACCGCGACCAACCGGCCCTCCCCGCGGCCCCGCTGCCGCGTCCTCTGGAGTGGATCGACGACGACCTGGCGGCCCTGCGGGCGGCCGGGCTGGAGCGGCCGCACCGCGTCCGCAGCGGCCGGCAGGGCCGCGAGGTCGATCTCGACGGCCGCACGCTGCTCAACTTCGGCTCCAACGACTACCTCGGCTACGCCGGCGACGTGCGGCTGGCGAAGGCGGCGTCGAAGGCCGCCTGTGCCGAGGGGTTCGGCGCGGGGGCCAGCCCGCTGGTCAGCGGACACTCCGTGGCGCACGACGCCCTCGAGCGGGCGCTGGCCGCCCTCCTGGCCGTGGATGCCGCCGTCACCTTCCCCAGCGGCTTCGCGGCCAACACCGCCACGATCGCCGCGCTCGTGGGACCGGGCGACTTCATCGCCAGCGACGCCCGCAACCACGCGAGCATCATCGACGGCTGCCGCCTGTCCCGCGCCCGCGTCGGCATTTACCCGCACCGCGACGTCGCCGCGGCCGATCGGCTGCTGTCGGAGGCGGGCCCGGCCCGCCGGCGGCTGATCGTCACCGACACGCTGTTCTCCATGGACGGCACGGTCGCGGCCCTGGCCGACCTGTGCGCCGTGGCCCGCAGGCACGCCGCCATCCTCATGGTGGACGAGGCCCATGCCACGGGCGTGTTCGGCGGCCGTGGCAGCGGACTGGTGGAGGAGGCGGACTGCGCCGACGGCGTGCACGTCCGCGTGGGCACGCTCTCCAAGGCCCTGGCCGCGGCCGGCGGCTTCGTCGCGGGCCATGCCGACCTGATCACGTGGCTGCGGCACCGGGCCCGGGCCTGGATCTTTTCCACCGCCCATCCCCCGGCGGTGGCCGCCGCGGCCACGCGGGCCATCGCGCTGTTGGCCGAGGAGCCGCAGCGCCGCCGCGACCTCGTGGCGCGGGCCGCCGGCTTTCGCGCGGGCCTGCGGCAGCGGGGCCTCGACGTCCCCGGCGCGGCCACGCCGATCGTGCCGCTGGTGGTCGGCGGAGCCGGGGCCGCCGTGGCGGCCGCGGCAGAGCTGGCGGCCGCGGGGCTGTTCGTGCCGGCGATCCGGCCGCCGAGCGTTCCGGACGGGGGCAGCCTCGTGCGGGTGAGCCTGTCGTGGCACCACACCGACGCCGATCTCGCGCGGCTGGCCGACCAGCTCGCCGCCGTGCTCGGCCGCCGGCCGCTCCCGTGAGGCTGCCCATGTCCGCGAGCGTCGCGCCGTGGTGCGTCATCGGTGCCGGCCCCTCGGGGCTCACGGCGGTCAAGAACCTGCTCCAGGCGGGCATCGCCGCCGAATGCCTCGAACGCGAGGAGGGCATCGGCGGCAACTGGGTGTTCGGCTCGCCGGCATCGAGCATCTTCGCCTCCACCCGGCTGATCAGCTCCAAGACGCTCACGGCCTACACCGACTACCCCATGCCGCGGGACTGGCCCGCCTACCCCGACCACGCGCGGTGCCTCGCCTATCTCCGCGGCTACGCGCGGCACTTCGGGCTGGAGAGCCACATCCGCACGCGGGCGGCGGTCGAACGGGTGGAGCCCGCGGCGGGGGGCGGCTGGATGGTGCGTCTCGCCGACGGCCCGCCGCGGCACTACGCCGGCGTCGTCATCGCCAACGGCCACAACCGCGAGCCGCGCTGGCCGGAGATTCCCGGCACGTTCACCGGCACGCTCCTGCACGCCTGCCACTACAAGTCGCCGACGGTGCCGGTGCCGGTCGCGGGCCGGCGGGTGCTCGTGATCGGGGGGGGCAACTCGGCCGCCGACATCGCGGTGGACGTCGCGACCCGGGCGGCCGCCACGGTGCTCTCGCTGCGGCGCGGCTACTACGTCGTGCCGCGGACCATCCTCGGCCGGCCCGCCGACCTCCGCGGCGAACGGCTCCTCCGCATGAGGCTGCCGCTGTGGCTCCGCCGGCTCGTCAGCCTGCGGGCGATCGACCGCGAGATCGGCCTGCCCTGGCGGCACGGGCTGCCCCGCCCCGACCACCGTCTCTGGGAAACGCATCCGGTGGTCAACGGCGACCTCTGCCGGCGCATCGACTCCGGCCACATCCGCCCGGCCGGCGACGTCGTCCGCTTCGACGGCGACACGGTCGTGTTCACCGACGGTCGCCGCGAAGCCTTCGACGTCGTGATCTGCGCGACCGGCTACCGGGTCACGCTGCCGTTCATCGACCCCGTCCTCGTCAACGCCGGCCCCGACGGCGTGCCGCGGCTGTTCCTGCACCTCCTCCACCCCACGCGTGACGACATCGCGGTCGTGGGGCTGATCCAGCCCGACAGCGGCCAGTGGGGCCTCACCGACCTGCAGGCGCAGCTCGTGGCGCGGATGGCGGTCGCGGCGCGGCGGTCGCCGCGGGCCGCCGCCTGGCTCTACCGGGCGCGGCGCCGGCCCCCGGCGGTCGCCGCCATCCGCTACGTCGATTCGCCGCGGCACCGGCTCGAGGTGGAGCACGCGGCCTACGCCCGGGCCCTGCGCCGGCAGATCGCGTCCCTCGATCGCCGGCTCCGCGCCGCCCCGCGGACGCCTAGTAGTTGATCTGGAACTGGAACCGCAGCAGGTCTCCCTGGAACTGGGCGTACTGCCCGTTGGCGAGGATCGGTGCCTTGCCCGAGGTGTTCGTGCGGTTCACCCAGTCGTACTCGCAGGTCAGCTCCATCTGCGGCGTGATCTGCCACTCCAGCCCGAGGTCGAACTCGCCGAGGTAGGTGTTCGGGCTGTTCCGTTCCCAGAGGTATCCGCCCCGGCCCATCTGCCAGCGGAAGTAGGGGAACAGCCGGCCGAACCGCTCGGTGTCGTTCTTGTAGTTGACGAGCACGTACCCGCCCGACACGGGCTGGCTGGAGATCGTGGGCGGATTGGCCTTCGACACGTTGGAGAGGCTGGAGAGCTGCGGCCCGAGCCCCACGTTCCATTCGGCGGTCACGCCCAGCCGCTGCGGGTAGTAGACGAACGTGGCGCAGATCCGCTGGTCGAGCACGCCGTTGGAGGGCGACACCACCACCGGCTTGTAGGTGTTGCCGCCGATCTTGATGTCGGCCACGGTCGGCACGTAGTTGCCGCAGTAGGCCTGCACGCCCGCCTCGACGACCTGCCCGTCGTCGAACTGGTAGGGCGAGTTGAGCCGCATCACGAAGTGCATGTTGTTGTTCTGGTCGAGCGTCGAGTTGCCCTGCCCGTTGTAGCAGCCGACCCCGAACACGCCGTAGTTGCCCGACCCCTTGAGCCCCTCGTCGAGGACGTACTTGTAGAGTTCCTGGGCCTCGATCGGCGTCCAGTAGTAGAAGACGCCCAGGCCGCGCTCGCTCTTGGTCGCGTTGATGAAGTCGGCGCGGTCGAGGGGCAGACGGTTGGAGCTCGATTGCATGTTGTCCCAGCCGTAGGGCACCTTCGACTGGCCGACGCGGACGCGGTGCACCTTGTCGGTGGTGATGTAGCAGTCGCCGTAGCAGTCGCGGAGCTGGGCGTAGTTGATCGCACCGGGATCCGACACGCCGCTGAGTCCGGAGGCGAAGTCGGGCTGGATGTAGAAGTAGAGGCGGTCGCTCAGGTCGCCCGAGAAGATCAGGCGGCAGCGCCGGATGTAGAAGCCGTTGTTGGGGCCCACCGACTTGTCGTTGGGATGGTACGGCCCGGCCCCGTCGGGGTCGTACCAGAGCGTGTCGTTGATGCGGAACTGCGTGTAGCCGCGGAGATTGATCTTCTCGAACCACTCCTTCTCGCCCGAGTGGTCGTTGCCGCCCACGGTCTGCTCGTCCACCGTCTCGATGGCCGGATCCTGCACGTTGGCGAACCGCTCGCCGAGCTGCCGCGCGAACGAGCCGTCGCCCGGGCCGACGGTGCGGCCGCTGCCCGGCGGTGCGCCGACGGTCATCTCGTCGACCGTCTCGATGGCGGGGTCGGCGATCTGCGCCAGCGCCATGGTCGGGTCGAACGCGACCGGCGGGGTGGCCGGACCGTCGGCCTGCTCGGCCGCCTCCTCGCGGAGCGCGGCGAACGTCACGGCTGCCGCCGGTCTGCCCACGGCCACGAGCGTCGCGATGACGGCCATGCAGGCCACCGCACGGCACACACGGGCGACACCGCCGCACGGAGATTCCATGTTCCTCACGCGTCCTGCTCCCTGGGTCGAGCGGGCGGAGACGACGGCCAGCCGGCACAGTCGATGCAACCGCTACCACCCCTACAATCGGAGAGAGCCGCCGGCTGATTTATGAGGTTTGGCGAGGCGGCGACGATTTCACACGGCGACCCCCCCATCGGAGTAATCGGGGAGATTCGCCGGTTCGCCCGCCTTCACGGCCGCGGGGGCTGGCCGCGGTCCGGTGCCGTCGGCGGGAACGACAGCCCGCCCGGCGCGGCGGGCGGCGGGTCGGGCGGAGGAGGATTGCCGAACAGCGTCTCCAGGCCCCGGCTCAGCTGCGGACCGATCACCGCCTCGGCGGTGTTCTCCACGATCCGGCCGAGGATCATGTCGAGCGAACGGGCATCGAACTGCGGCCGGCTCACCGTGCCCTTGAGCGGGATCACCAGCGGTGTCCGCAACAGCGTGCCGACGACCGGCGCGGCTCCCATGATGTCGCCCCGGAAGGCCACCTCGACCGCCATCGCCAGCGTGCCGTCGGCCCCCACGCTGCCGCCGGAACGGATCACGAGCTGGCCCGCGTCCATCACGAGCCCCTCGTGCCAGAGCCGGCGGTCGGCGAGCCGCACCCGCACCGGCTCGGGCCGCACCCGCAGCAGCACCGCCTTGTCGCCGAAGGCGAACCGCGGGTCGATCGCCGACTGCAGCTTGACGATCAGGTTCACCAGCGGCTGCACCCGCTCATCGGGCGTCGATTCCAGGTTTTCGAAGAGCAGCTGGCCGGCCGCCTCGCCGGCGAAGGGATCGGCCAGCGGCAGCCGGGCGCCCGCCAGATCGACGCTCACCAGGCCCTGCGTGCGCGTGGAGCGGCCGATGAGCGGCACGATCCACTGCACCCAGCGGTCGCACAGCTGCGGCGAGAGCACCGCACGGTCGAGGCAGCGACCGGGCGGCACGATCAGCTCGGCCGGGGCCGGCAGGAACCGCAGCCACGGCGCCCCGCGCAACCGTCCCCCCGAGGCGGCCAGGTCGAAGGGCCCGAGCGCCAACTGCCCCTCGAACCACCGCACCGGCATCTCGCCGGCATCGAAGTGGAGGCCGGCGACCTCCGCCGCGTTCCAGGCGGCGGACGTATCGACCGACAGGGCCCGCAGCCGTGTGAACAGGTCGGCGGCGTCCCGGCCGGCGGCGTCCGCCGCCGCCGACTCCAGCGGCAAAGCGACACGGGCGATGCGTTCGGCGCCACGGACGGTTCGCCCATCCGCCAGCCAATCTTCGGGAAGCGTGATCTGGCCGGCGGCGTCCACCGGGCCGGCGGCGGCCGTTCGGCCGACTGCCAGCCGGCCGAGCGGCCCCCGCAGCGCGAAGGGCCGCGCGCCGGCGCCCGCCAGGCGGAGCCGACCGCCGGTCCACGGAGTCGCCAGCCGCGAGACCTGCTCCCAGTCGTAGGCCACGGTGCCACCGAGATCGACGAGCCGACGGGTGGAGAGCTCGTCGACGGCGCCGGTCGCGGCCACGGCGACGGTGGACGAATCGACCTTGAACTGGTTGACGGTCAGCCGCTCCGGACGGACCGCCGGCGGGCAGGTCACCTCGAGCACGAGCGTGGCGCGGGGCTCGTTCCACAGCGGGCCCGGCGCGGCCGCCTCCGGCCGACCCGGCACCGCCGCGGTCGCGAGCGCCAGCTGGCTGCCGGTGGCCTCCACCAGCAGGTTCGTGCCGATCGGCGTGTCGAGCACCTCGGCAGTGCCCCACATCCTGCCGCTGGCCGGCCAGCGGTCGCACACGTCCCGCGGCACCAGCCAGCGCTCCAGCCGCGCCGCATCGGCCTGCCACTGGAGCTTGCCCCGCAGCCTGCCGGCGTGCTCGAAGAGTCCGTCGATCCCTGCCGCCGCCGGCGTCGGCCCCCGCGGCGGCAGCACCGTCAGCCCGCCCGTCCGCAACGACAGCGTGGGCGTCAGCAGCTCGGCCGAGGAGATCTCGATCGTGTCGGCGGCCGGATGCCAGCGGCCGGCCGCCGTGAGCACCGCCCGTGGCTCGGTGATCTGCCGATCGGGGAGCGTCACCGTCAGCTTTTCGACCTCTCCCCCGGCGCGGGTCACCTGCCAGGCGTCGCCCTGGGCCGTGAGCGCCGCCGTCACGCGGGCCATGCCCCCCAGCGTCACCCCCGCGGGCGTCGTCCCCGGAAACAATCCCTCCCAGCGCGGCTGCCAGCGTGACAGCTCGCCACCGACCGACCAGTCGGCCGCGATCGCCTCCCCGCCGGCCGCTGCCCGCAGCCAGGCCGCACGTCGCCCCGGCCCGGCGTGCCCGCCGCTGCCGGTCGCCGGCCAGAGATTCACGAGCGTCGCGCCGGTCAGCGCGACCTCGAGCCGGTCGTCGGCCGCGGTGACCACCGCGTGCCCGTCGTCGAGAAGCAGGGCGGTGCCGGCCATGCCCCCGGTCCCCTCGGCCTCGATCGACAGGTCGTCGTCCCGCCAGGCCGGCCGTCCGGGCCGCTGGAGTTCGAAGTTCGACAGGCTCGCCGACACCCGCACGCGGGATGCCGCCGCGGCCACCCGCTCCAGATCGAGACGCCCGCGGACCGCGCCGGCGAGCCGCATGTCCGCGAGGTCGAGCACCTCGCCTGCCTCCGCGGCCAGGCTGCCGAGATCGACCGTCCACTGCACCGTCGCGGCCTCGGCCGTGCCCGCCCCCGAGACTTCCACCGCCGGCGAGGCGATCCGCGCCTCCTCGATCCGCAGCCGATCGCCGCGGGCCGGCCCGCGACGTCCCCGCACCCAGGCGGTGAAGGGCTCGCTCCACCGCAGCAATCGCTCGCGGGTCTGGCCCGGGCCACCGGTGGCATCGTCGGAGGCGACGATGCTCTGCACCGCCGCCAGGTCCCGGGAACCGGCCCGGACCTCGAGCACCCGCTCCTTGCCGTCGGCCCGCGCGACGGCCGAAAGCTGGAGCTGGCCGCCGGTCACCCGCACGTCGGGCCGCACGGCGAGACCGCCCGGCATGGCCCGCGCGGCGGCGGCCAGATCGACGTCGGCGGCCACGGCGAAGTCGTCGCCCACGAGGGCCTCCGCCCAGTCCCATCCGCCGCCGGCCGGCAGCCGGATGCGACCCGACGCCTCCGCCCTGAAGAGCGGCGACGTCATCTTCAGCGACCGCACCGTGATCCGGTCGCCTTCGACCGACACGTCGATCGGCAGGTCGCCGCGTTCGAGCGTGACGAGTTCCGCCAGCGTGTCGGACCGGCACACGGCCAACTGGGATCCCGACACCACGCCGGCCACGCGGGTGCCGGCGAAGCCGGACTGCGGCGCGGCCGCCGACGCCGATCGGGCGTCGGCGGCGGCGGACGGCGGCGGCAGCGTGATGTCGAGCCGCAGGTCGGCCAGCCCGTCGAGCACGTGCGCGGCATCGAACCGCGTGGCGAGCACGCTCGAGATGCCCAGCGGCATCCGCGTGGCGGCCACCGCCAGCGTCCGGGACGAGGCGGCCGATGGCGTGTCGGGAGACGACACCGACCAGCCGCCCGGTCGGGCGAGGATCGCCGTGGCGCCGGCGGCGACGGTCGTGCGATCGAGCCGCGAGACGGTCTGGCGGGGGGCGGCGTCCGCCGCCGGTGGCGCCGGTTCGATGCCGCCGGCAGGGGCGGCCCGTCCGGCGGGGCCGGCCGACTCCAGCACCCGGTCCGAGGCGATGCGGTTGGCTGCCGCCTCGGGGTCGCCCAGCGGGACGCCGGAGTGGCGGGTGCGGCCGGAGATCGTCCAGCCGGCGAGGGTGGCACCCGGACGCACGGTCCCCGCCGCCAGCAGGTCGGTGATCCTCCAGGCGTCGCGGCGTTCGAGATCGACCAGTTCGACGGCGGCGTCGACGATCTCCAGTTCGAACGACACCGGCACCGCCGGCGTCTGCAGCACGTTCGAGAGCCACGGCGCCAGGACATCCTCGAGCGTGCTGCCGCCACGGCGCACCTCGACGAGCGCCTCGCCGCCGATCAGACGGACCGCCCCCAGTTCGGTCGGCCTGACCAGCAGGCTCGCCAGGCCGCGGTCGATCACCACCCGGGGCACCGCCACCAGCGGCCGGCCGGCGCGGTCGCGGAGCACGACGTCGCGGTACTCGATGCAGTCCCACCAGTTCCAGGCGGCCTCGCGGCTGGTCACCCGGCCGTCGATGCCGGCGAAGAGCAGCTCCAGCGGACGGTCCCGCAGGTCGGTGCGCACGACGACGGCGGGCGCGAACCAGGCCGCGACGACGCCGGCGACACCCGTCAGGAGGAGCCGGCGGACCCAACGCCGCCGTGGTCGGGGCTGCCAGTCATCGTCCGTTCGTGCCTGTCGCCTGGCCATGGGGGCGGAGTATAGGAGTCACTCCCCCGGCCCGCGAAGCCGAATATCCGCCGTCATGTGGGCCGCGAGCGCGTGCAGCCGCCGGAGGTCGTCGGGCGTGTCCACGTCGAGGAACGATGCCAGCGTCGGATCGACCGCCGCCACGACGTCCTCCGACACCTCCTCGACGCTGCCGGGGTCCTCGGCGGCGACGGCGGCGAACAGGCCGCGGAGATCGCGGCGGCCGCCGGCCATCCAGGCCTCGATGCGGGGCAGCATGTCGATCCGCAGCACCGAGGTGAGCACCTGCCGACGGCCGCCCACGACCGGCACGGTCCAGCGGGCATGCCCGCCGGCCGCCCGCTCGAGGAGCATCCTGACGACGTCCCGGCGCACCAGCGGCGCGTCGCACGACGCCACGAAGGCCACGCGCGGCGCCGCCGTCGGCCCGCCGGCGGCCACGGCGGCACGCAGTCCGTCGGCCAGGCCGGCGAGCGGCCCGGCGGCGGCCCGCGTGTCGCGGACGATCTCCATGCCCTCGACGGCGGGCAGGGCCTGCCCCGGCGCCGCCACCACGAGCGTCCGGCCGACCTCTCCGGCCACCGCCGCCACGACGTGCGCCAGGAACGGGCGGCCGTCGAGCTGGAGCGCCGCCTTCCCTCCCGGGCTCTCCTGCGCCGCCGCCCCCAGCCGGGTGGCGCCGCCGCCGGCCAGCACGATCGCCACCCGTGTATCTCGCACTGCTTGCATCGACGGCGACTCGCGGGGCGACGGCGGGCTGGGAAGCCTCCTCTCTCTTATACTGTCGCCCCTCTGGCGGCGCCGGCCCGGTCCGCCTCGCGGCCCTCCCCTGCCACCCTCGGAGCCTGCCCATGACCTTCTTCCGTCTCGCCATCACCGCCCTGCTCGTGTCCGCCTCGCTGGGCCCGGTCGGGGCCTCGGCCGCCGACGTGCCGCCGACGGCCAGCCTGCCGTCGATCTTCAACGGGCGTGACCTGGCCGGCTGGCGGGTGCCGGCGGAGCCGTACTGGACCGTGGCCGACGGCATCCTCGTCGGCCAGAGCGACGACGCGAAGAAGGGGTCGATGCTCTACACCGAGCGGTCCTACGGCGACGTGATCGTGGAGGGGGAGGTGCGGTTCGCCGGCGAGATCGACAGCGGCATCATGGTGCGCAAGCCGGAACTGCAGGT
>Ga0214917_10004383_pt1 | contig 15706 bp, 36 predicted proteins | sample LL_1208_BB_MetaG_FD_177983 | JGI IMG/M metagenome (GOLD analysis project Ga0214917, IMG submission 177983) | Freshwater microbial communities from Lake Lanier, Atlanta, Georgia, United States - LL_1208_BB | ecosystem: Environmental > Aquatic > Freshwater > Lake | place: USA: Georgia | collected... | reverse complement strand
GATTTTCTCCTAATTGGTAGTGATCGTCACCATTCTAACATCGTTATCGGCGTTGTCAAGCAAAAACTTGAATCGAAGAATAGTTTTAATGACCCCACTGGAACTCGAATCCAGATTCCCGGAGCGAAAATCCGGTTTCCTAACCAATTAGAAGATGGGGCCATAAAAATATCATTTTTGTTTTTCCAGAACAACTCTAAACTGGAATCGTAACTCTAACGCCAGCCTCCGCCACATAAAAATACTGCGTTGGGGAGTCGAACCCCCTCTTACTCAGGATATAAGCCTGATGCCCACTACCGGCGAGCACACGCAGTGTATTGTGATCTATTCTAATACACCTATCGTCCAGAGTCAAGACCAGTCTTTAGTTTTTTCACCACCAGCTATCGTACATAACAACCAATCCAGCATCAAGAGCCTCTCGTGCCTTACGAATAAACTCTAAATCTTTTTCCTTATAATAGTCATCACTATCACTACCAAAGAAAAATCCAGCAGTTTCAGGAAGATTCTTAGAAGTTATAGCTTTCTCAAGACTATCAAGATCTTCATAAGTCAGTTCAACAGGAACGCAGTTGAAATCACCAAGCATATTATGCTCATTGCGGTCACCCGGACGCCCCTTGCTTTCCCAAAGATTCTCCATAAAGCCTTGAAGATTAGGATGCTTTCTCCAGTAAGCCAACTCTTCTTTTTCGCCATTGTTGTCGATGCAATATGCGTACTGATCCAATCCGATGGTACACCTCTCTTACTTTATTAAAATATGGGGTTTGAACAAAAAATGTGTATTATATTGTATAATCCCATCCACTGTAGCACAGGGTTTAACAAATGTCAAGCTGTCAATCTAAAAAATGTACGAAATGCAAAACTATAAAACCGTCCGATGAATTCTATAAGGATTCAAGCCGTGGTGATGGTCTAAATAATATGTGTAAAATATGTAGCAAGGCTAAGGCAAAACCCTACCAAAAGAATTATTCTAAAAACTACTATCAAAAAAATAAATCAAAGATCAACGAACAACGCAAAAATCGTTATCGTACAGACAACCAATATCGTCTTGCGGAAAATTGTAGGTCAAGAATCAGAAATCTTCTTGCCGGTCTTCATAGGTCTAAAAGTACGCTCCAGTTGATTGGTCTTGATTCTTGGGATCAGTTAATGTCTCATATTGAAAATCAATTTACTGATGGTATGTCTTGGGATAATAGGGATCAATGGCATATTGATCATATTCGTCCTTGTGCTAGTTTTGATTTAACTGATGAGGCCCAGCGATTAGTATGTTTTAATTATCAGAATTTACAACCTCTATGGGCCAGTGATAATATCCGTAAAGGAGCTAGTCAGAATAAATACTAGCTATCGCTACTTCACCGATTTTATCTCCTCTTGTGTTGCTTTGATTCTACATTGTTATCGGCATCTGTCAAGAGATGTCTTTAGAAAAATCCTAAGTCGTTATGAAACAACAACTTACGTCAAGTCGGGCCGCCAGGATTAATCCTAAGTCTTTATCTAGCAACACTTTATGGTGAGTGAGGGACTCGAACCCCCGAAGCCTAAGCACCTGATCTACAGTCAGGCCCATTTGCCGCTCTGGAAACTCACCGCAAAGGCGGGTGGAATTGCACCACCATCTACTGTTTTGGAGACAGTTATTCTACTATTGAACTACGCCAATAAGCGGAATGTGAAAGAGTCGAACTTTCACCGGTTTTACCCGGCCAGCTTTAGCAAAGCTGTGCAGCGAGCCGATATCTGCCTACATTCCAAAGTTAAAGCACCAGAGGTAGGACTCGCACCTACAGTGTCTTTCGACGAAGGTTTAACAGACCTTTGCGTTTACTATTCCGCCACTCTGGTATAATTTTATTATTTCTTTTCTATTTGTTGATATATGATATGATTTTGCCCATTTCCTAATAGTATTATCTGTTACATTAAAAATTTTTCCGGCTTTTGTCCAATTATGATCTTTTAATATTTGTATGAGTTCTGTTTTTGATGGTCTCTTAACTTTTCTTTTATCTTGCGTTGAACACTTATATGAACAATATTTTGTATTAAATGTTTCTATTTTACATATTTTACATTGTCTTTTTGTTTTTATTGCTTTTTTTATAGTTATGTTTTTAAACCCACTAAGAGCATCATGAGTTTCTCTATGACAGTTTGCACAAAGCAATAAACACTTATCTGCTTCTTTTTTTTAGTATTTCTAATGACTTAGTAAGACCTCTTTGACTTAATGCAAATTCTTTTTCTTTTGGGTCTTTATGATGAAAGTCCATTGCTGCAATACATTTATTGTATCCACATTTTTCACATCTACCTCCTTTATATTCTACAAGAGCTTTTTTTAAATCTTTTCTTCTTTTTGTTACATAGTATCTATTTTTGCATCTACTACAACAAAACTTTCCATTATCTCGTACAGATGCTTCCTTAGAACATAAATGCCATAAACATTTCATAGTATAACTCCGTGTGTTATACTATAATACACCAAGGTTCGAATTTTCAAAGACATTTTATTTACTTCGGGAAATAGGATTTGAACCTATACAAAGTGATCCACTTACTACTATAGCTTTCGCTACCCCTTCGGTTTGTAGTCTAGACTTTACCATCACCATTACTAAAAGTTTTAGGTGCCTCCCGTCAAGTCGTTACACCTTCCGTTTCCGGCTTGGCTCGGGATTGGCAGTTAAGCGTTCCCCGAATTTGAGAGGTTCTACATTAAAGTTTCCAGTTAATGCACTCCAGTTAGTTAAAGTCACTTGTGCTACCGTTACACCATTCCCGATCATCTATCTCTATGAGAACCACTATCCTTCTTACTTTGTCTCAAATATTCTGCCGCCTCTATTAACCAATGACCCATAATTTCTAACTTATCAGCTTCTTTATGAGCTAAATAAGACGCAACATGAATAAATACATATTCTAATTTTCCTTTAGAGACTATATCTAAAGTACCAACTGTGCTGTCACTAAATTTGTCTGGTTTTTTCATTGAGAAGCCCACAACTGGAATTGCACCAGTATTTGATGATTACAAATCAACCGTAATGCTATTATACTATGCGGGCATTTTAAGCGGAGACAGTGAGACTCGAACTCACAAGGGTTTTAACCCCGCCTGTTTTCAAGACAGGTTCCTCATCCAGCCGGATCATCTCCAAGTGTCCACTTTTTTATACACCTTTAATGGGGGAGGTTGGATTTGAACCAACGAATACTAGCTTATGAGACTAGTGAGTTAGACCTGACTACTCTACTCCCCGTCAATTTACATATTATATTCATTACGCCACGCCCTGTCAATATCTTTGCGTGTACGTTGACGCTTGGGCCTGTTGTCCATAGTGGTATCCCGATGTTCCTTGTGACCCGTGGGAGTTTCCCAAGGTTGCTTGACCTTGATTTTGATCTTGTTGTGCTTGCGGCGTGGTCGAATATCGTCGTTGTTGTGGAGCGTAATCATACCATTGTCCATTTTCGTGTAAGTAGAAAACCTTATTTATGTTAGGGTCATACGCGATTAAGCAGTATTGTATCGGATAAATTACTTTTGTCAACTCTGTTTTTTGTGGCAAGGTGGGGAGTTTAATTTCGCCCTTCTGATAATCTTTTACACCATTCCATACAAAACCGATCAAAGCAATAGCTACACCAATCCATTGTATCATACGTTCATTCCATGTCAAGAGTCTTTTCCGTCCCATAGAAGAATTATCGACCATCCCCTGTCCAATCTTTAGTTTTTCTAAGTCATTGCCCTGCAACAACTTACGACAAATCCGGCCGGCCCGGCCGCACCTAAGTCTTTGTGCGTCAACGGGTTACGTCTACTCTTCTATTGTCCAGCCCGCTTTCTTTAAAATTTTAGCTGTAGATATTACCTTAGTCTCTTTATCGGCCGTGATATAGTTTTTAAATCCTCTTTCATCAATATAAAAATATTCATCTAGAGTATCAAAATCATTTAATTCCCATACGCTGTCTATAGCTGCCTCAAGAGCACTTTTATTAGTAGAATAAATCAACTCTAGAGTATTGCTCTTAATATAATACTTAGGCATATTCGGGCTCCCCATATTGGCCACAACAGGCTTCACACTCACAGTAGTGCAAACATCTTCTATATTTTCTTTTTCCGTAAATGATCTTCCACACCATCCCAACAAACTTCTGGCCAATCACTTTCATCCACTGGTATTAAACTTTCTCGCCCAAAATCAATAACCACCAATACCTTAGAGTTGCCTCTTTTAACATACCCTAAATTATTTTCATGAGCATCAGTATAAGAGATACCATTATCCTCCATATCGTTCAACAAATCTTGTATCGTATAATAATTATCACAATCACTATAACAAGCACAATCTCCACAACAATCATCAGTAGTACAATGATAGGGTTTAGCAATTTCGGTCAAATATCCCCAATCACTTAATACTATTTCCGTAACCGTAACCATCTCACCCTTATCATTCTGCTTAACAAAATAATTAGGTATCCTAATCCTACAAACAGGACTATAAACCTTTGGGGCCATATATGGTGCTAAATGATCCTGAACAGCATGGGCAAAAGTGGCCAAACTCTTATTTGGAAAACTTTTAAATCCATAACTCTTACCCTTTACTTTATAAAAAGCATTTTGGCTACCAGCATTTTCATACTTACCAATATAACTATATTTAGTAGACATGATACTCTTTTAGTGGGCGGGGAAAAGAACATTAGGCTTATTGCTATCTAAGCACATATTACATGCGATACTATCCTTAGTTCCGGTACAAGTAACAACCGAGCGACCACGACGAATTTCGGGACACGTTACAAACTTTTCACCGTTCAACACAACAAGCTTGGGCAGAGCCGCACGCCAAACGTCAGCCTTAGCCTTATTCTTAGGACGCTTAGGTGCAACCTTCATATCACTATCACACCATGCGAACTTAGTAAACCCTTTGGATTTTGCAATCGTCATATGCTCCGCATTATGAATACTAGCGAAGATAGAAAAATACTTTCCAAGCTTTGCAGGAATACGCTCATCATATACGTGAGTATAAAACCACATTTTAGGCAAAGTATTACCATCGGCAATAATGCTTTCACAAGCCCATACTACATTTTCAACAAAACTAATATCAAGATCACCATTGAGTAGCCAATCGCCACGCTCCATAAAACGAATACTACGATTACGACGCTTTGCTTCCAGAATCATAGAACGAATACGATTCTTTTCGGTAATAAGATTCTGCATACCGGCCGGACGAACTCCCGGATAAATCTTTTCGGTCTGCTCGGCATAGCAACCGTTACCAAGAAAAGCACAATCATTAGGGCAAGTATCACCAACTGGACGACTCACCACCAAACAATTTTTACCCAGCTTATCATTACCTTCCGCATACTTCATCACTCTTCTCCTAGCGTGTCTTTCGATTCTACACTAGAGTATCGGCACTGTCAAGGTATTTTCTTGAAAAAATTATTTTTGATGCAAGTCATTGAGACATAAGCACTTACGACGAACCGGGGCGGCCGGATTTGATCTAAGTCTTTGGCTAGCAAGGGTTTATGGAAAATCCCCTAAATACATCACAAAGAAAAATAGTACCCCTGGAGAGAGTTGCACTCCCGACCCGCGAGGTAGAAACTCGCCGCTCTGTCTACTGAGCTACAGGGGCATAATAGGTATTATAACAGAACCCACTCAATGCCGCAAGCCCACATGGCGTCCCATGCAGGCTATACGGTTTGATGGTGGAGCCACTTTACCATCGGTTGTATACTAGTAGCAGGCCCCTTCCCAGCAACCACGCTGGTTATTAGTTGGTTAGACTCTACTAGGTGGGTATTGCCCACATCATTACGCGGGAATAATCCCGCCGCACTATGCCTAAAATCTATTTATACTGGCATAGTCCAGTTGTTGTTAGTCAGGCAACCGCCTCGGCTTCCGCCTCAACCTTTCCGTTGTGAGCATCACCGGCCTGCTTTGCCGTGATACCCATAACCCTAGCACGAAAAACCTTCCAACCCTGTTCGCTGAAAGCCTTGACCTCTCCGGTCTTGACGTGGGAATAAACATCACCCGGAAGATTGCTAGTCAAGCAATCGCGGATAGTACCAGCAACTTCGTCACGGTCAAGCTCATCGGCCACAACATCAACAATAAAAGAAAACTTCTTCATAGTAGCAAACCTTTCCAAAAGTGTAATTTCCAATCATCACAGTATCAGTATACGCTACTCATACTCACTTGTCAAGTCTGCCATGAAGGTTTCTGCTGTTGGCATCGTGGCAGCCACTTGCGTCGTGTGCTATCATTCTACAGTATAGTATCGGCATTGTCAAGAGATCACTTGAGTCAGCTTCAAAAAATTTCTTGTTGTTCCTAAGTCGTTGTCAGATAAGTACTTACGTCGAATCCGGCCCCGCGGCCTCGCCCTAAGTTCTTTAGGAGCAAGGCTTTAGGTCAAGAGAGAAAACCCTCACAACCCAAATTCCTCAGATCGCTAAGCAGCTTTTCGGCCTTTTCGGGAGTGCTAAGAGTGATACTGATCTTATTTCCGCCGTTAACCCACCATCCGGCACTATCGTAATGTCCAACAGCACCATCCGTCCAGTCCTTAGACTCTTTGAGACCCCAACCAGTAGCAGAACGAACAGCCTTGATGCAGGCGATACGGTTGTTGGTACTCATGCCGCCAGTGATGGTAACCATTCGCTTCTGGTTAACACCAAGAGCAACCTCAAAAGCGGTCACGATCCGCTCATAGATTTCCAGATTGCAGTTCATCGCAAGATTCATAGCCTCACGAACACTCAGTTCCAACTTAATCATCTTAAATCCTTTCTTCCAAAATATAAACTTGTTTGCCGTTAGTTAGTAGAGTAGCGTATTCGGTATTGTCCCAATTAAATTCACCAGCATCACTTTGCCTACGCCAATGAATATTTTTGATCGGATTATAATACAATTTTTCCAAATCGTCTACAATAACAGGATCATGCCTATTAATATTTTTTACATAAACATTATTACACTTAATCCACCCACTAACACCCTTAACTCCAGCATCAAATACTCTTTTAGCCTGATTGGGTCGATTAACTAGCCTACATCCTACTAATTCTAATTCATATTCAGAGGGATCATAATAGTGTTCACAGAGTTTCTCACCATTCTGCACAATTTTAACCTGCCATTTTAGATAATTTTTACCTCTAGCGAGATGAAATCTTACCTCGGCATACCTATGTTTCTGTTTCATGCTTACACTATACCTTATCGACCAACTCTTGTCAAGACCTTTAAACTTTTGCTGACTATCAGCACGACCGGCAAATCCGCAGGATTAGGTCAGACAATAGGAGCGGTGAGAATCGAACTCACACTTGAAGGTTCTTAAGACCTTTGTCTCTGCCGTTGGACTACGCTCCCAAAAAGCAATAGGATTGGGTTATGCCATACTCGGCTTTGCATTTAACCGTGGCTTCTTTGATATCATTCTGCCAGCGGCCCTCATCCTCTTGCCTCTTAAGTATACTGCTGTTATCGGGCATGTCAAGAGAAAACCTTTAAAAAATTTTTTTAGTCATAAAGTATTGAGTAGCAACAACTTAGAACGAATCTGCCCCGCCGCCCTGCTCCTAAGTTCTTTAATTCCAATCACTTAGATACCACCACTCGCACGTTCCGCACCAATACCACCACACACCATAATTATCTAGCCTATAGGCTACATCATTATTCTCACCACACGGACAAATATTACTAAGAATTTTCAAGAACTAACTCCAGATACTTATTAACTAGTTCACTAGTAGCAATCTCATGCAAACCAATCAACTCTTTAACCTTATTTCTATGGGCATTGCTCATTGTTGCCATACGAGAGTTAAAAAAGTTGATGATATAAACCATAGCCTGATCACGTGTCATATCTTTTGCGTCTACTGTATGCAAATCTTTAAAGTTTTTAGCCATTAGTCATACAACCCTTTAGTATATTGTTCTGGAATAATAGGACACCAACCCTTGGCCAGATCCTCATCGTAAGGAAGCCAGTAAGGAGCATCACAAGCATCAACCAAACCAAAACTTACATTGATAAAAAGATGCGGACAAAGATCAACCCTACCATTAGGAGTATCTATGTGCTGATCTTCATCGTAAGAATAATGACCAATACCTATACCAATATTTTCACCAAAATAATAAACCTTCTGTCCAACCTCTGGTGGATTCTTGTGAGAGTTATACCATTCCATTATTTCCACCTAAAACTAAATCTAGTAGCCTTATTATCACAAACAAAAGTAAAGTATGCAAGAAAGAACATAGTCAATGACGGAAGAAACAGGACAATCTTACGAAAGATTCTCATTTTTTATGTCCATATGCCATGTCGTAGGCTTCCTCAATCTTTTCCAAGACTCTCTTTTGCATTTTCTGAAACTGCTCATGACTGCCCCAATAAACACTAGAGTCAATCTGCTCATGCACAATACTCAGCAAATAATCAAGTTCAGTTTTAGTTAATTCAAGAGTTTCAGTTTTCATATCGTCTCCTGTCTGAATCAACAGCATCAGCCAACTTTTCCCACAAATCTTCTACTAGATTTTGGTTACAGTCAACAGCCCTAAAAGGAACATAATATGTAGCATCTAAAAACTGATTGACTAAATCTTTCAGTTCTTTTAATTCGTTCTTTACAGCAAAATATTCTTGGTCAGTTTTCATCACCAATTCTCCGGCATAGGAATCTCGTCAAAACCAATATAGCATAATACTTGTTCGTCGTCAAGAGGAAACCATTCTTTTCTACTACCCATATGCCAATTGCCCCATTCTCCATTATACCAATAGATCACAACAGGATATCGATTACCAATAATACAACAAAGATACTTACCATTAATTATAGGATCACCATAATGCCAGTTCATTTTCCCCTCCCAATAATCACACATTTCATACTAATATCACTATCAGTATACTTAACACTCTCATGAGGGCCATAATACCACTTATCTTCATCGTTCACATTGAATACAATATCCTCAGTTCTCAGGCTAAGGTCATTAAACCCACCCTCATAACCAAGGGTAAGAACCCTCATATCAGCCGGATAATCCTTCAACTGCTCAATAAGTTCAGAAACAGTCATCACTCGTCCTCCGATCCGGCAAACATTTCGTTCCACGATTGGCTATCAATGCCGGTCATCAGAATCTCACGCTCATCGGCAGAGAGATACGGGAAACAATTTTGAATCAAACCACCATTGATCCACTCATTAGCATCGTCGAGATAGGTGACAATACTGAACTCACGACCACCAGTAGTAGTACCACTAAAAGTAATCGTACCACCATCATGACTCACCCAGCGATTGACCCTATTACTCAAAGCGTATCGTTGAAACATTTTTTTTCTCCTTTTCCTCGTATTCTACTGTCTATTATCGGCTATGTCAATAGGTTCTCTAGAGAAAAAATATTTTTGATGCAAAACCTTAGCAGCAAAGGACTTACGACGAACGTGGCCCGCCAGCCTCGACGCAAGTTCTTTAGCCGTAAGGAGTTAGAAGAGATCGTGTTGCATCACTTATTTAGTGTCGGTTGGCGGGTAGTACACGCAACTCCCTAGCCGAATATTGCCGACAGCGTACCGACCACCGATAGTTTTACGAACAGCCTCTCGGTACTAATCCGTTCAACCTCAAGGTTTTACCTTATCTAAGGAAACTATCAGTAGAGTTGTATTGCCAGTTCCGGGGTCGCTTTTATGGTTTTCCTGCCCCCGGTCCGACGCTGGCTCGCCGCCATGGTTTGTTCATTATACTATCTTTTATCGACTTGTCAATACCTATTCTTTAGAAAAAACCAGCGGAACCATTTTCGCCCCGGTTCCTATAACCCAAGCCTATAACTTTCAAGATTTGGAAACCGCCCTAGAATCGAGTCAAACTGCTAGCATGTTTTTCGATTCATCTGGCTCTTAGTAACGGTTACTGGTTGTGTTGTATATGGCAACGTTTTTAGCCTATCACAGATGATGGGAAGGGCGAACGTTTTTAATCCTAACCTATTATCTAGGAACCATTACTAGTGTTTGTCCACAAAAGTCATTTTACCGTCATTCCAACTAAAGTCAAGATCAAAGGCAGCGGCAATATCATTAGCATAGACCATATCGCCACTATCGCTTTTAACTACACTATGTCCAAGTTGAAAATCACTACCGCTATCAATATCTCTTAGTTGGATAGAATTAAGAATCTTTATAATATCATTTTTAGTAAAAGTCTTATTCATAAATCATCTCACGTTAATAGTTATCGAAGATTAATTCTTAATCTCTTACTTTTTTAACTTTTACATTAAATCCAAAAACATTCTCGGCTAGCTGTTCAGCATACGATTCGCTTTTAGCATGAATATATCCTAAAAACTTATCATTTTTATAAACATACCACATTTTTAATTCTTTTCTATTTTTCATAGTTTGATTATTAAGGGGCGAAGGGTGGAATCGAACCACCTCTGGTAAGCACATAGTATACTGTATGCCCACCTGCTACCATTACATCACATTCGCCATGTCTTACTTCATCATTCTACTGTCTATTATCGGCTTGTCAATAGAGTTTCTTGAATTTTTTAGTTGGTAGACGGAGACAAAACTTTTTCGGCCGTTTCCCCAATATAATTCATCATCACCTTTTGCAAAACCTTTTCTGCCCAAAAAATTGCATTAGCCTTATCTGTATTGCTCATTTTTTCCATTTGAGCAATAGTTACCACAGTGCCAGTAAACTCCATAATCTCTGCCAGAACCAAATCGCTTTTAGTTGGTACAGCAATCATGATTTTCTCCTCTATTAGGATTCTATACTATGGATTAATGCTTGTCAAGACCAACCAAAATTTAGCTGACTACAGCCAATCCAGCCAAATCCTTAGGATTAGCTAGGACTAGCTACCCTCTCTATCCAAACATATTTTCCAAATTTTTCGTTAGCTTTTCTCATAGCATCCATACAACTCATAGACACCACATAACCAACAAAGCGGTTATGCTGAAAGACACGCCAAGTATAGCCCGCATAGCAATTCGCAGTAGTCATACGCTTATTCTACTCTCTTATCGGCACATGTCAATAGCAGTCTTTAATTTGTCGTAAGTTGTTGTGGAGTAAAGAGTTATGACGAATTTTGCCCGCCGCCCTAGTCCTAAGTGCTGCCGTAGCAACGACTTAGGAGAAGGGTTTTTGGCTTTAGTGTACTAATGTTCAGAGCATAGCCGCAACAGCATTGCGAAAGAGCCGATTACTGAACACGCACCTACGCACGTTCTTAGTACGCTCTGCATAGAAGTTGCGGATACTACCATCAACCATTTCACAAGTCACAAGATGCTTAGTACGCTTAAAACTAGGATCATTAGCACGGTAATTACTACGTGCATTCAGTCTCTTGATCTGGTAGTCATCCATGGTATAAACCGGCTCGATAACTTTAGCAAGAATACGCTCAGACTCACCATGATAAGGCTGCTCATACTCAAAGTTATAAACTTCACCAACCTTAGCATTAGTCAAACTACCATGCACACCACGAATCATGTTGTATGCAAACACAATAGAAACACAAGCAGCAACAATACCAGCACCAATCAACACAATCATAGTCTCATTCGACATAAGAAACCCTTTCAATTGAGAAACAAACCCTTCGATACCACAAGTCTACACTAGTTATCGGCTTTTGTCAAGCCTCAACTTTACCAAAATTTTCTTCCCAATACTCTTGCATTTCTGCAAGGTTCACACCGCTATCATTCCACGATACGCTATGTGGCGTTTCGTAGGCCGTTGGTGAACATGGGTCCAGTTCTCGCAGTTTAGCCTTGAAATCACTATAATTCTGGCAAACACTAGCAAATTCATTCAGTCCCTCGTCATTGCTAATCCAAAGACACACATTCCAAGTCTCGTAATTAGCATATCCGTTGTAGGTTCCGTCAGGACTCATTTGATACCCTTTCGTTCAAGTGATACTCTAAGCATACCATATAGATCGGCAAATGCAAGGGCAAATCTTGAAAAAAATTTTTTAGACGTAAACCCTTGTGGCATAAGCACTTACGTCAAATTTTGCGGCGCGGCCTCGCCCTAAGTCCTTTAGTGGCAAGGCTTTACGCTCAATTTCACTCAAAGTCTACGAAAATTACTTGATTGTAACCGCGAGGCTTAATAGTAAGACTGTCACCGTAATCGTAAGTATCGGCCTTAACTCCGGTCATACCGGCGAGCAACTTAGCCTTTCGCACGATATTACGCTGAGAAGCCTCAGAGTTAATAGCAAACTCATAACGGTTAGCCCAAGAGTAATTGGCTTCACCACCAAAAGTATCCGTCTGCGTAACAGTAACCTTCATCATCTTATTATTCCTATTAGTAAAGTAAGAATCGATCCAATTTTTAACTTGTTCAGTCTTCATAATAGCCGTATCCATCATCACTGTGAAAGTCTTCACGATAGTCTACATCTTCGCCGTAATAACCGTAATCCTCATCGGTTCCCCATCCAGCGGAAGATAATGCACTCTCATGATCGCCATCCATACTATCATCATCCTCATCATACCAATCAACTTCTCCACTGTTATCATTATCATAATCCCGATCATCATTGTAATCGGAATAGTCAACAGTCTCACCATAGAAATCGTTGTAATCGTCGTAATTTATATCATCCTCCAAAGCGTTATCGGGATCGAACAGGGGATCAGGGTGACTCATTATTTTACCTTAGTTGATAGTGTCAAAAAAACTAATCCAAAGAACGCAACCAAAAAAACCAACATTGAACAGAAATGGGGTTTCTCGGGAAGAATGTAAACCAATATCAAAAAACCGATCAAGATTATCTCTAGTGACTTGAATATTCAAAATCTTGCGATTGCAGACAGTCATGACTTTCTCCTTTTCAACTAACGTACCACACTTCGCCGTCCTCGTCAACCATAGCTTCGGGAGCGAAATCGTCAACGGCACCAACGACATCGGCCCAATCCCAAAAGTTGACTTCCACGCTAGGATCGTCAATCGGCTCGATCATGCTATCGTCAACCATCTCGGCCAGAATCCGATTCACATCATCAAAATCGTTCAGCATGATTCTTTCTCCTTGTGATGGCTTCATTCTACACTAATTATCGGCCAATGCAAGGCAAATCTTTGGCAAAAAAGAAAAATAATCGCATGCCAAATCAAAATATTTTTTTGGTATGGTTTTTGCTAGTCGCCATAAGTCTATGTGGCATAAGGACTTACGGCTCGCGGAGCCCAGCCTTGTCGTCGTAAGTCTATACGTGACAAGGGTTTGTGTCTAAATATTGACGATCAACGCAACCACACAACCAAGAATAAAAGAAACACTAAGAATAATCACTTCTTTAGTTAGCATTACTTAATCCTTTTTTATTGGAAAAACAAGATCAGAAACAAACCAAGCACTACCAATACCAATAACAAATCCCACACCCATCCACATCCAGTCTATATTTATATCGAACATCCATGTTCCTTTTCTTTAAAAGTTTTTTCCAGCCTCTAAAATAGCACAAGCCACACCACCAAAAATCACAAGAGCCAGTAATCCGCACATATACAGAATCACTCAACCACCATCTCATCCATAAACGGATATTCTTTACCATTCAACTTAATATACCACTGAAAATCACGCTGATAGACACGCTTAGGGCTATACTGATTAATCCTATCCTTAGTGGTCAAGGTTTGCCATCCCCCACTATTCAGAGTATAGGTATTATCTTCATTAATTTTTACCACATAGGTACTATGCAGCATAATTCCAACACTACCATTAGGTAAAATTTCAGCATAGGTATTATTACCAACCTTGCGACGTTCCGCATTACGCTTGCCGCGAACCATCTTAACCGCTTCGGCGTGAGTCATTCTATTTCCTTTTATTTAAAGAGCCTTAATCTTATCCAGAATTTCGGCCACATCATGAAAATCAAGAAAACCTAAAACGTCTCCCGTAATAGGGGTATCATAACAGATATTTCCGTCCCGGTCAAGAACAGCGACCTCAAAAAGTCCACTGTTGCCGCCGTAGGTTCCAAGGCCAGAAACCACACTAGCCCCATAACCGTTAGGAAACCGATAAATTTTATGATATGAATCAAACATTTTTAAGCCTTAAAGTAAGGGTGTCCATAAGCATCAAGAGCGGGAGCTAGTTGCTCATCGTAATATTCCCACTCATCACCATCACAAGCCACAACCCACACATTCCCTTCGTCATAAAACCAGTTGACGATCTTGCCAACCTTTTGAGGCTCTTCCGTCTTAATGATTACGTAATCACCAATCTCGTACATGGTTTTCCTCTTGTTTTCTTATCGACATTCTATCCTAAAAACTTTAGGCTGTCAACTCTGCAAAATCCACCATACGAAGAATTTTTCCTTCGGAATCAACTTCGCAGACCGAGCAATCATACTGATACAGGAAACGGCTCTGAATATCACGCTTCCAAGCCACAATAGCTTCCGCAAGAGTAGCATATCGGGCAGTCTGAACAAAACCATCATGAGCAATCGCAAACATCTTTTTTCTCCTTAACTCTTATATCGACATTCTACCATCTAGTCTTTAGATTGCAAGAGAAAAATCTGAAATTTTGTGTCAAGACTTTTTGACAAAACTTTTTTGTTTTTTTGCTAGATTTGGCATATCTTTTGCTAGATGAGTTGTAAGTCATTACGCCACAAGCATTTACGTCAAATTTTGCGGCGCAAATTCTCTGTAAGTCCTTATGTAGCAAGGGTTTGCGTCAAGTTTTTTGCTAGTGTACGGATGTCACCCCTCCGAAAAGGGGGAGGCTTCCTCACCGCAGGCTTGAATAGCCGCATACTGTTCGATCAGAGCAGCCACCCTTTCGGGGGATCCGGGCTTGCCAACCTTCACGATCATACGATCTTCACCCCCCACAAAGCGGGGATCGTTGGATTCCTTCTTAATCTTACCCATATTCCGAAGTGCCTTGCGATTGAACTTCAAAATCTTTTCCGAACGAATCGGCCCATACTCTCCGTTGGCGAGAGAGGGTTGGTGCGGGATAGCAATTCCCACAAAGCACATACGAGCCTGACGCTTGGCGTTTTCGATAATTGCAAACTTAGCCATTTCTCTTTTCTCCTATTGTGATGAATCTATTCTAGAAAGTTTTTTGGTAGAGGTCAAGCCCCCACAGCGAGGGAGGCTTGCTTACGATACTCCCTAGCGTACAACTCGTCGATCACGACGCGAACTACTGTATCCATGTTCACATGCTTATGGGTGAAGTATCCCATATGAATGTCGAATAGGCTATACTTGCCATTTTCTACAACAATGGTCAATCCAACCTTATAGGCGTAATCATTAATCTTACCACGAATCGTTTTTTCTTTTGGGATTTTCATTTTTTTATCTCTCTCTTCCAATATTCTACCAAACTTTTTTTGATTTGCAACCCCCACGATGGGGGTATCGTTAGATTTTCCAACAAGCAAAAACTAGCGTAAACTGTGCATTCGGATACTTCGACCGAATGTACGCTTCTGCCGTAGACTTTCTG
>Ga0214917_10004382_pt1 | contig 15708 bp, 13 predicted proteins | sample LL_1208_BB_MetaG_FD_177983 | JGI IMG/M metagenome (GOLD analysis project Ga0214917, IMG submission 177983) | Freshwater microbial communities from Lake Lanier, Atlanta, Georgia, United States - LL_1208_BB | ecosystem: Environmental > Aquatic > Freshwater > Lake | place: USA: Georgia | collected... | reverse complement strand
TTCAAATCCACTGCCAAAAATGCCTTGGCATTAGGCACTTTACTGATTTGTTCAAGAAGTGACAATAAAGACCCGGGGTCTCTGTAAGCAGTTATCAAGAATGCATGATTGATATGATTCATTAAATAAAGAATTTGCAAAAATTATAGACTCAACAATTGCACGAAATAAATATCCTCCACCCCAATAATTATCGTATTTTTTTGAAATATATATGCATTGCCAACAACCTGCAATTTTTATTATAGGCCAATCGAATCTTCACCCAATGTAATTAGACTGTATCGACGTGAGATCTAATGGCTTCTTGAATTTATTATAGAGTGGGACCGTGACTTATTATCCATCTTTTGCCTTTTTAATATTGATCCAGATCAAAATATCTTCACGTGATTAATAGTAGACCACAGCAAAATACGCCGTAGGAGTTTACCAATTATACTGGCAACGGACTTCGGTGGCAGGTGAAGTTTTATAGTTTCTTGAATTGATATTTTTTTCAATTCACTATTTTTAATTAGCCTCAAGCTTTAGCTCGCTCACTGTGGATCCAATCAACAATCTCATTGCTCGGCGCATAACCTGTGACGAGCTCTTTCATCATTAGAAGAATTAGGCCTACATCGTTTGCATTGAGCGCCATCTCCAGCGCTTCAAGCTTCTCCTCTAACACTGACCAGGGCATGAACTCTTCTTGGGCTTTCAAGATTCTGTGATGAGGGGTTGGCTTGGGGTCATTGCCAATCAGTAACTCCTCAAAGAGCTTTTCTCCGGCCCGCAACCCGGTCACGGCAATCTCGATGTCACCCTCGGGGTGTTCCACGTCTTTAACCGTGAGGCCCGAGAGTTCCAGCATGCGTTGCGCCAGATCCATTATCTTGATTGGCTCGCCCATGTCGAGTACAAACACGTCACCACCCTTAGACATGGCTCCCGCCTGAATCACCAGTTGCGCCGCCTCTTGAATGGTCATGAAGTAGCGCGTTACGTCCTGGTGCGTTAGCGTGATGGGTCCGCCGTCGCGTATCTGCTGGCGGAACTTGGGCACCACCGAGCCCGACGAGCCGAGTACATTACCAAATCGAACCATACTGAATTTAGTGCCTGGAGTAGTGACTGCCAGTGCCTGAAGCGCCATTTCGGCCAACCGCTTGCTGGCGCCCATGACATTGGTGGGGCGCACCGCCTTGTCGGTGCTGATTAGAACGAAGTCGGTTACGCCGCTTTCTACGGCGGCCTGGGCCGTGTGTAATGTTCCGAGTACGTTATTTTTGATGCCTTCCGTAGGGTTGTGCTCCACCAGTGGCACATGCTTGTAGGCGGCGGCGTGATAGACCGTGTCGGGACGCCACGTAGACATGATCTTGCGCATACGCTCATAGTCATAAACTGAGGCAAGCAAAGGCACCAAATCGATGCCACTACCTGATAATTTTCCTTCAAGCTCTTGGTGAATTGCATATAGCGCGAACTCACTCTGCTCTATCAACAGCACCTTATATGGCAATAATTCAACGATCTGCCTGCAAAGTTCGCTACCAATTGAGCCCCCAGCTCCTGTGACCATGACAACTTTGGCGCGGACGTTCATCAACAACAGTAGGTGATTGGGCATGACAGGTTCACGGCCGAGAAGGTCGTTGATATCTAAATCACGCAAATCCGACACACTGACTTTGCCCTGCGCCAGTTCCGTCATGCTGGGAAGGGTACGCACGGCTACGTGGGCACCCCGTATGCTTCCCAGAATTTCATTACGTCGCTTGCGACTTAGGTTGGGCATTGCTATCAACACATCGCCTATGCCCAGTGTCGTTACGAGGTTTGCCAAATCGCTAGCATTGTAGATGGGCAAACCGTTGAGGTCATGGCCATGAAGTCGATCGTCGTCATCCAAGAACCCAGCTACTTGCATTTCCGGACTATTAACCATCGCGGCGGCCAACTGCCTCCCTGTGCGCCCAGCGCCATAGATTAGGACCTTGCGGCGGGATTCGCGTTTAAGAAAATTCTGATGATGGTCACCGAGCCAAATCCGTGCGAGGGCCCTAGATGCTCCAATTAACAGTAACAACAGCATCGGCTGGATAATTCCCACGGTACGCGGAACCTCCTGAATGCCAATGGCCGTGAACACGGACACAAACATCAATCCGTAGATCGCAACGGCTCTTGCAACCGCTATAAGTGCTGGCCAACCGCTGTAGCGGAATATGGCACGATATAGTCCTAAAACGGTAAACACTGGCAGGGCCATGCCGACCGAGGCGAACGCTACCCAAAACGCATTGCCAGTCAAGGTAACAAACTCCCCCAATCGTAGGTAGTAAGCAAGCCAGACAGTCAGCACACACAATGTTGCGTCGACAGCCAACACCACAGTAAGCTTGGCCCAACGCGGTAAGGCAAGAATGAGAACGGTAATTTTTTGATTTGGCATTTAACTACGGTGAACTCAATATTAGTGGGAAACACCTTCGCGACGCACTACTTTTTCTAGCGTCAACCACAAAATCCACAGATCAAATAACAGCGTTCCGCGTTTGAGGTATTCCGCGTCGAGCTTCACTTTGTCAGGGATCGACAGCTCGTCGCGGCCATTGACCTGTGCCCAGCCCGTGAGACCTGGCACAAGTTCATGAACTCCCAGTTGGGTCCGTTGGGCGATCAGATCATTCTGGTTGAACAGCGCCGGCCGCGGTCCTACAAAACTCATGTCACCCCGCAAAATACTCCATAGTTGTGGCAATTCATCTAGGCTGAACTTGCGCAAAAATCCACCTATCGGGGTTAAATAATCACTAGGCTTATCAAGCAGGTGGGTGGCTACATTAGGGGTGTCTACACGCATGCTGCGAAATTTAGGCATCCTAAATATACGGTTATTCCGCCCCACACGGTCAGACCAGTACAGCACAGGACCAGAAGAAGTGCAAAGTACAGCAAAGGCTGAAAGAGCTATAGGAATAAGCAGAAACGCGCTGAGCCAAAGCGCAAGGGCAACATCAAAAAAACGCTTCATTAATATGAATATAATATTTTATGTAAATTTAAAATTAAATAAAAATTAGAAACATATATATTAAATTTATTTAAAGAAACTTTGCAATAACTTTATGTATGCCGGAATGAATAGTTCTCGAGAAAATTTGGCAACACTAACCCTCGCATTTTCCCTTATTTTGGTTAATATGAGCTTGTTGGCCTCAAGATCTCTAATAATTTCAGCATATTTATCTGGCGAATTTACAGATACCAAAAAACCACTAACACCGTTCTCTATCAAACATGAAATTCCTGGCACATTATTACCCACCACCACGGCTCCACTTGCTTGCGCCTCCATACAAGCATAAGACAAGCCTTCATGCATACTGGGTAAAATCAATAAATCTACAGATCGCAAAATATCTGGCAAATTATTTACAAAGCCTAAAGAAAAAACATTTGAGGGTAAGCGTGGATAGATCCTCAAAACGTCATCAGTATCTGGGCCACACAAAATAAGTTTAAATCTTGGCTCTTCTAACCAGTCTATCCATAAACGGATTACCGTATCGAATCCTTTACGCCTTTCGGGACGGCCCACATACAACACCACGAAATCAGTTTGCGTCAAGCCCAAAGATGACCTCCAAACTTGCGAGTCAAACCCGTCTAGTTCAAAATGATTCAAATCTATTCCGCATGCAGAGCCATTCCGAATGACCCTTGGTTCGACTTCAGGAACTAGTGATTGCAACAACTCCTTCATTTTAAAGGATACAGTTATCACGTTTGTCGCCAACCTGCAGTTCACGAACTCAAGCATGCGCAGCAACCACCTTATCGCACCTTGATAACCAATATACGGAACGCCATGATTGAAATAAACACGCACTTTCACGCCCATTATCCAAGCGACTAAAAGTGGCAATGGCGAAGTCCTAGTATTGTGACTGATAACTGCATCTGGCCTAGTACTTTTAAAAAACGACCAGATCCTCAAAAGAGCCAAAGGCAATCGAAATAAATTTGACACAGAAAGACCAAAGGGAATAAATACCCCATCCAATTGAGGACGAGATACTGATGTAACTAATTGAGAAAAGTAACCAAATTCACGTTCTGCGGCAATTAAAGGGCGAACGAACTTTTCCGCCATAAGGCTATCGGTGTGAAAGTGTACAATTTTCATTAATTTGACACCTAACAAGGTGTCCAGCACAATAATCAAAAAATTAAAAATTTACTTTTTCTTCTGAACAAAAATACACATTTTAATTAAGGTTAATACTATAGATATAAACCAAGAAATATGACCACTGATCAAAAATAGACGCAACTGGCTAGCAGCTACGGATGCATAAGATGTTCGAGCTCGACGTACCCCACTCACACCTGCATTTCGATATGACAAACATTCATCAGATAAATTTGCGAATTTCAAATCGGGCTCAGACGCCAATCTCAACCACAGATCGTAGTCTTCAGCATGCAGTCCCCCCATATATCCACCAACATTGAGAACAATCTCGCGCCTGAACATTACGCTGGGGTGGCAAAATGGATTTCTCTTTAGCAGCTCGCGCCTAATTTCATAGTCTGAAGTTGGAAGCTGAACGTGGCTTTTTACTACTCCAAGCTCATCAATAATCTCATAGGCTGTACCCAATACTGCGACCGATGGATTAGCATTCATGAATAGGACTTGCCTTTCTAGTCGAAAGGGTTTGCTGATGTCATCGCCGTCCATCCGCGCGATAAAACGTCCCCGTGCATGGTGCAGCCCAAGTGAAAGGCTGAAAGGAAGATGTCTAACCTTTGTTTCTAATACTCGAACACGTGTATCAGTAGCAACTAAGGATTCAATACTTTTAGCAATAGATTCAGATTTTTCACCGTTAGCCACAACAACCAGTTCAAAGTCAGAGAATGTTTGATTCAAACAAGATTCCAAAGCTAAATGTAATTGCTCGCCAGCCAAGTGAGTGCACAAAAGCCACGATACCTCCGGATCACAATTTGATTCTTTAGATAAATTGATTTTATTGACCATTTAAACATTTCAAAATGTCAGCTTTTTTTATATAAAAATCTTATCTTTTCAATTCCCAAGGTGAAAATTCTAAAGAAAGACCTTATAAATACAGCCCCTGAAACTAAGCTGGTCAAAATAGCTTGGTTTATTAATTTCCATACAATTATAAAGTTGAAATATACTATACGCCATGCTGAACCAGTCATATTCGTTGCATGGGTTCTGTACAAAACCAGAGAATCGCCTAAATAACCAACTTTGACAGATGCTAACAAAATCCTTATCCACCACTCAAAGTCCTCGCAGTAACGAAGTTGTGTAGAAAATGGGAGGACTAATACAACAGATCGGCGCACTGCGATGGTGGAACCACCGCCGAAAACATTAGCTCCCCTCATAAGATCCGCAATACCGATCTTTAGATCCTTTGTACCTAAACGGCTCAGCTCAGCTCCAGTTACAGCTCCGAATTTCCCATAATTGTGACAACACGCACTAAAAACATCAAGAGCTGATACCACGGAAGCGCCTCTATTTGGCATCCATATATCGTCATCGTCAGAGAAGACCAAGATATCTGCCTGGGCAATGGTTGCACCATGATTTCGTTTCTCAGCAAGATTCATTCCTGAACAGAAAAGTATTCTTAAAACGGGTGATCGCTTAATTTGCTTCGAAATATTTTGGCAATGATCGTTGTCATCAAGTAAGACCAGCACTTCTTTTGGTTCAAGTGTCTGTTTGTCTATGGACTCGAGTAACTCGTTCAAATAATCTAGCCTTCCTAAGGAGGGGATCACAACAGAGTACATGGATACCTCCTTTTATCGGGAAATCCAAGAACATCAGAGTTGACGCCTTTCATCCAAGTTGAAGGCATGGAGAAATATCTAGGTGTGCCAAGGAGCGCAGCCCACAAAGAGAATGAGCTGTTGGATGCAACGATGCCACCATGAGCTGCCATTCTTCTGAAGACTGAGACCGGATCGCCCCCCTCGTCAATTCTAAAAGGCACATCGAGCAGATTTAGTTCAGCCAAATCCAGTTGCTCAGGGGAGTCTGTAAAAACAGTGACGGCCTTGAACCCACTTTCTGCGATCGCCCGACTGGCTTCATTGAGGCTGGCCTTCAACGGAACTGTTCCATGAATTGCATGTTGGGGCAAAAGATAATCCCCTCGACGAAGATGCAGTGCAAGGTTTTCAGGTTTCGTATGTAAGGGATCCAGGTGAAAGAGCTCCCTCAATAATTCCAATGCGCGATGTTCAAGTGGAGATCCATTGAAGTATTGAAAATAAGCTAAATGCGTCTTCCATCCTGGGAATGTCGTGCAGCTTAACACCGCATCTCCCGGCAATCCCAAGGGCTCAACTTGCACGACACCGAGGCGACGTATAATGCGGCATGCCCAATATCGGTAATTGGCAAAACATCCCATCTCAAGGTTAACTGACTGCTCTAGGTCGTGTAAGAGTTGTCCTACTGCGAATGGTCTGTCCGCCCTCAGCGTCGATTTGTACTCCGTAACGTTTAGCGTGACAGGATGACCAGAAGTCAACGACCGTCGTAAGGCCTCGAGAACTACAAATAGTTGATTTCCCAAACCCCCAGTGAGGATTAACTCATGTCTCACTTGTCAATCGCCAGATTTTATAACCAGCGGTAAGTTGCTTCTGTGGAGCGATAGGCTGTTACGCCGCTTTGAAAATTTTTGAATCAAAGTCTCCAAGCTTAATTGACCATCTACCTCCAAACTCTGATTGATCCACGGTCTGAAAACATACGGGTGGACATTCTGAATTAGAAACCTTGCGTAGAGGTCCCATTCGCTAATCACCATTCCGCGTTCTTTGGCAAAGGAAGCGAGATAGGTTCTCCAGTGCATGCTTGACTTTGCCTCAATGGCTCTGAACATGTCGTGAAGAACGTGACTTTCGAACGCCATCATATGGCACACAAATGAAGCCCAAGGGCAGGCAACGATGTCTAACGAATTTTCAAGTACTCGATAGTGGGGCGAATGCTCGTAGGCCAAACGAAGTACGGTGCCTTCGTTTGAGAAAAAAAGATGGGGTTGTAGAAGCACCGTATCGCAATCGATCACGACGAATTTGCGGGAAAAAAAGGCACCAGATAATTTAAGAATTTGTTGAAGTATCCATCCCCTGTAGCTTTCCCCCTCAAGCATGCTCGATACCTCTTCTATGCCAGGAATTGAGCCTTCAAACACGTATTCGACCTCCATAGGTAGCCACGATGGCCGAATTCTCTCTGTCGATACAAGGTAGATTTTTTCTATTCGATTCAGCACGAAACGGCTAGCAGACTCCAGAGTTAATTTCGCAACCTCGAAGTCTTTGGGGTGACATACCAGCCATAAATCGCATGCAATGGAAGACGATGTATCTTTGGTCCTGTAAGCCGTTTCCCAAGTGCGAAGGGCATATTGCCGTAAACGACGAAAAACAAGCCCTTTCTCAATCAACATTGCGAAAATATTCCCAATCTATGTACTTCCGCAGTCCATATCCAAATAGTCTGTGAAGCCACCAAGACTCAAATTTCACAGATTTATTCAAATGCGCGAGCTGAAAAAGTGTTTCTTGATCGTGACGTGATTGAGCATCATCTTTCTGCATCAAAGCATGTGAATGCAAGACGGTTATTGCGTACCAGACCCTCATCAACCCTTGACTTTCCATGCCTGCGCGAATTATCAGACCGCCTGCCTCGGGTTGATACTGAAAGTTAGACAGCCATGCAAGAGGCGCAGGACTGCGTTGCCTGTGATACCAAGAGGTGTATCTGGCATTGGGGTAGTTAGTGGAGGCTGCGACAATGTTCAAATCGTCCTCATGGGCCATTAGGTATTGTGCGTATTCACATATACCGGATTTGGGGCTATCGTTAGCATCTAGGTACAACAACACCTCTCCATCCTGAAGGCTCTTGAGAGCTCTTAGGAGCACATACGGCTTGAAACTATAGTGACCGAATCGGTTTGACTCAGCCGCATATGGGATATCTTTAAAAAAATCGTCCTCTAGATCTTCAGGACCTCCTGCGTGAATTTGGTGATCGGGTACTCCAACCTCCAAGAAAGCGCGCCGCTGCATGTCCTGCTGTCGCTTGAATCCAGTTGACGCAAACAAACACACGTGGATATTGCTCATGGTGTAGCCAAGTCAGCATGCTGGGCTTTCAGCAAAGTAGTATTTTTTATTATGCATCGCTTGCTCATCTCACTAGAAATCGGACTTGTCGCTTTGCTGCCCCCCACTTCTTCGTAATAGATGGGGCGAGAGGCGGACTTTAAACCCCATAATTTGAAGGCTCGGCAGCACAGATCCACATCATCTAATTCAAACGGCGCAAAGGCCTCATCCAGATAGCCAAGTTGAACGACTAGCTCTCTGCGCAGCATCAGAGGACCCCGATTCACTGTCAGGGCAACCGCAACGGGCCCCCAGAAACGGTAGATCCAATAGGTCCTGAACACACGCATGAAACGCCCGACTGCCCGTCCGAGCAAGCTATTTAAGCCCAATGGAAATTCTCGACCGGATAAATTCTCTGGTGCGAATTGACCATTTCGCAACGAAAAGTCGTGTGAGGCGCGTCCAGATACGGCAAACACTTGCTTTGAGTCAAAAACTTCCAACAAGACTCGATCCCATGAGTAATGCTTAATGAGCATGTCATCCTGAATGAGCGTAACGTAGTCGGTGTCGGCCAAACGCATACCGGCGTTATTCGCACGAGTTTCCCAAACATCGTCGGTCTCAATCAGCCGTATAGCCATTCGGCGATCAGGTCGAGTCTGGATGGCGTTTTCAACCACTCGCCTGGAGCCGTCAGTGCATCCATCCAAGACAAGGACTACGTTGGTCGTGAAAGCGGACGACAACGTAAATATACCGTTAAGAATGGCGTCTACTGTTTTCTCTTTGTTGTGAATCGTCAGGACAACTGTATTTGTTCTATCCATGAAAAGTTCTTTCAACAAGTGTTAGCTGTGCGTTTAGCAATCACGACAGACGATGACATTAGCTGCGCGTAGGTCATCTCACTCGCTATCTTGCCGTCTTCCATTTTTACGATTCGATCGCATTCGCGCAAGGTGGAAATTCGATGAGCAACCATCAAGATTGTGATTTTTCTGCTGAGGCCATTGATGGCAGCGATGACCGCGCGTTCAGTGTCATCGTCAAGTGCGCTGGTAGCCTCATCAAAAATGACGACGTCGGCTTGCTTGTAGAGTGCGCGAGCGATACCAACCCGTTGACGTTGCCCACCGGACATACGGACGCCACGTTCACCGACGTAGGTGTCGTATTTCTGTGGCCACGATTCAATCAGCTCTGATATCTGCGCTTGACTTGCCGCCTCGCGTACACGTTGCATGTCGATTAGTTGCCGTGGCACGCCAAAAGCAATATTTTCGGCGACGGACATGTCTGCTAAAAAAATACTCTGAGGGACATGCGCCACCAGTGCTTGCCAATTGCTGATATTGACGAGGGACACCAGTTGTTCGTCCACATAAAGTCCACCATATGTCGGCGGCATCAACCCCATAAGGACGTCCATTAACGAACTTTTGCCGCTACCCGTTGCACCCACAAATCCTACTCGTTCACCCTTCAAGATTGTTAGGCTAACTCCGTCAAGTGCCAACTTTTCTCCTGACCCATACGCCAGGGACACGTCCCGCAATTCAACTGATTGGTTGAAATGTATAAGCTCTTGGAAACCTGCGTCCTGAGACGTGTGCTGTATTGGCTGCTCAAGAAGGCACAACGCATCTAACACGGAACCTCGCCCACCTTGAAGTGCTGCCCATGCTGCATAGGCTTGCTGGACGGTAGGAAGCATCCGTTGGATCCCCATCGCCAGTGCGCCCAAAACGGGAATGGCGGCAGAGCCTCCTACAGGCTGCGTCGACAACCCGTAAGCCACAAAGGCAATCACGATCATTCCCACGGCTTCAATGGCAAAACGGGGGGCCGCGCCCAAGAAATGTGAGCTCCCTTGCGATTTTCGGAGGCCCTCGTCAGTTTTGCGATAAAGATTAATGAATGTGCGTTGCGTTCCGTCCAGAAGTATGTCTCTGATACCTCCTAAGCCTTCTTGGAGAACTCTGATCAAATAGCCGGCAGCACTTGCGGTCCGATGGCTGTTGGCGAATAGCCGACGGCGCGTCATGAGAATAATGAACCAATAAATAAGACCAAATCCGCCCAGAATAATCATAGCGGTGACCGCGTCAATTGTGAGCAGAGTCACAAGGATCGCGAAGATAATGATCACCGAACTGACCAAATTTATAGAAGGCAACAAGCCTGCGTAGATCAATTCGTTCGCTTTGATCGTGACGCCGCTGATGACCTCGCTGCTGTTTCGCCGCATTTGTATGGCATACGGCTGATAAAGCGTTCGTTCGAACATTCTGCCGCTAAGTTCAGCTCCGATCTGAAAAGTAACACGTGTGGAAGTCCACAGAAACAACAGTCGCATAGCGCCAGCCAATACAGCCATAACACTGAATGCGGATGCGAAGGTCAGTACCAAGGAATCCGTCGAATCGATTCCAAACTTACGAATCAAAGATGCGACAAGTGGGTGAAAAGCCACTCGATTTGGGTCAATCAGCACGGACAATAGCGGAAAAATGGAACCAATGCTGAGAACTTCAGCCAGCGATGACACCACCATCAATGCAAGTAATGCAGCGATCCTTCGCCTGCTTATGTCATCCAGTTGCGCCCAAAGCCTTAGCAGCGTATGAATCAGCAAGTTCGAAGATGACGCCAATGGTTCTCTGTCACTCACAGTTAGTTTTCACTTCGAAGCCGATTCTCTCATCAAGTTATATGGTTGGTCCTACTTCGTAACCATGTACAGGCAGATGTAGCCGGTGCTGGCAATGTCGATCTTCATTCGACGCTCAAATTGATTTGAAAACCATTGTATTTGAGCATAGCATGACGCTTGGCTTCTTGCAGATCTCTAGCCACCATCTCTTGGCACATTTGTTGGACAGAGATTTCAGGTATCCAACTGAGCTTGTTTTTGGCTTTGCTGGGGTCACCGAGCAGGGTTTCGACTTCTGTGGGACGGAAGTAGCGAGGGTCAATGCGAACGATGATCTGACCAACTTCCAACGCCAAGGCTTTGTCACCTTCTAGGCTGTCAACAATCGCCACTTCGTCAACCCCCTGTCCTTTAAAGCGCAAGGTGATACCCAGTTCCTGAGCACTCCAATGGATGAACTCACGAACGCTGTGTTGTAAGCCTGTGGCGATGACGAAGTCTTCTGGCTGCTCTTGCTGCAGCATCAACCACTGCATGCGCACGTAGTCTTTAGCATGACCCCAGTCACGAAGAGAATCGAGGTTGCCCATGTAGAGGCATTCTTCAAGACCTTGGGAGATGTTGGCCAGACCGCGGGTGATCTTGCGGGTGACAAAGGTTTCGCCACGGCGCGGACTCTCGTGGTTGAAGAGGATGCCGTTGCAGGCGTACATGCCATAGGCCTCACGGTAGTTCACAGTGATCCAGTAGGCGTACATCTTGGCCACGGCGTAGGGCGAGCGTGGGTAGAAGGGGGTGGTTTCCTTCTGCGGGACTTCCTGCACCAGACCGTAGAGCTCGCTGGTAGATGCTTGGTAAAAGCGCGTCTTCTTCTCCAGGCCCAGGATGCGGATGGCCTCCAAGATGCGCAAGGCTCCGATGGCGTCAACATCAGCGGTGTACTCGGGCGCCTCAAAGCTAACTGCCACATGGCTTTGGGCGCCCAGGTTGTAGATCTCGTCGGGCTTCACCTGCTGGATGATGCGGGTTAGGTTGCTCGTGTCGGTGAGGTCGCCATAGTGCATACGGAAGTTGGCATTGTCGATGTGGGGGTCCTGGTAGATGTGGTCCACCCGGGCGGTGTTGAAGGAGCTCGCGCGGCGCTTGATGCCGTGCACTTGGTAGCCTTTTTCGAGCAGAAACTCGGCGAGATAGGAGCCGTCCTGTCCGGTGACTCCGGTGATGAGGGCGACTTTGGGTGGGTTTACTTGGTTGCTCATGTTACGTAATTTTTCAAAAAATCGGCATAAGCCAGTTCGAGGCCCTTTTGCAGGTCGACATTCGGCCTCCAGCCTAGGGCATTGAGGCGGCCGCTGTCCATCCACTTTCGAGGGGCTCCGTCGGGCTTGCTGGTGTCGAAATTGATGACGCCACTGTAGCCCACAGCTTGGGCTACGGAATTGGCAAGTTCGGCGATAGTGACGTCGCTACCAAAGCCGACATTGATGTGGCTGCACATAGTGGTAGTGTTGGCCTCCAGGGTTTCCTTGTCCAAATTCATCACGAAGACGCTTGCGGCGGCCATGTCTTCCACATACAAGAACTCGCGGCGGGGCTGGCCTGTACCCCAGATGGCGACCTGTGGGGCGCCATTGACCTTCGCTTCATGGAATCTGCGGATGAGCGCTGGGATGACGTGGGAGTTTTCCGGGTGATAGTTGTCGCCAGGGCCGTAGAGATTGGTGGGCATGACGCTACGGTAGTCCAGCCCATGGCTTTGGCCATACTGCCGGTTGTAGCTTTCGCAGAGTTTGATGCCGGCTATCTTGGCGATAGCGTATGGCTCGTTGGTAGGCTCAAGAGGGCCCTTGAGCAGCGCGTCCTCCGCCATGGGCTGCGCCGCGAGGCGAGGGTAAATACAACTGCTTCCCAGGAAAAGAAGCTTCCGCACGCCGTGGGTGAATGCAGCATGGATGACGTTGGCCTGCATCATCAGGTTCTGGTAGATAAATTCCGCCGGAAATGTGTTGTTGGCGTAGATGCCGCCGACCTTGGCAGCAGCTAGGTACACCTGAGTGGGCTTTTGCTCGGCAAAGAGGGCGTTCACAGCGGCCTGATTGCAAAGATCGAGTTCGGCGTGTGACCGCGTGATGATGGCGCTGGCAGGTACGCCCTGCGCCAACAAGTTGCGCACGATGGCGCTGCCCACCATGCCGCGGTGGCCAGCCACGAAAATCTTGCTGGTAGAGGTCATACCGAGTGTCACAGCCCGACTAGTTTGATGCGGGATTAGGAGTGGCTGATTTTTGGAAATTCCATGCACTATCACACATATCTTGCAAAGAGCATTGGGCCTGCCAACCCATCAGTGCGAAGGCTTTGCTAGGGTTGGCATAGCAAGCGGCAACATCTCCCGCGCGGCGCGCTACCACCTCATAAGGGACATTTCGGTCCGAAGCCTGTTCAAAGGCGCTGACCATTTCCAGCACACTGAAGCCCCGACCGGTGCCAAGGTTGAATGCGTGCCAACCTGCAGTGGCCTTCAGAAAGTTCAACGCGTCAGCATGCCCCTGCGCCAAGTCCATGACATGAATGTAATCCCTCACTCCAGTGCCGTCGGCTGTGGGGTAGTCCCGTCCGAATACCCTCAATTCTTTCCTCTGGCCCGCGGCGACTTGGGCAATGTATGGCATCAGGTTATTTGGAACCCCATTAGGATTCTCACCAATCAGGCAACTGCTGTGCGCGCCCACAGGGTTGAAATAGCGAAGGCAGGCGATGCGCCATTGAGGGTCTGATGTAGCCAGGTCTCGCAGCATTTCTTCGATATGAAGTTTGGTGCGCCCATAGGGGTTGGTGGCAATGGTTGGATGGATTTCGTCGAGAGGAAGGTAATGCGGCTCGCCATAGACCGTGGCGCTGCTACTGAAAACCAGCCTATGGACCGAGTGCTCTTGCATTGTTTGCAGCAGACTAATAGTGCCCGCTACGTTATTGGCGTAGTAATCGATGGGTGCTTGAACAGACTCCCCGACCGCCTTGAGCCCTGCAAAATGAATGACTGCATCGAGATTGTGGGTGGCGAGCACGTGACGAAGCGCGTCGACATCCCGCACATCGGCATGGACAAACGGCATTTTCTTACCGGTGATGTGCTTTAGCTTGTCCAGTACGGCCTCGTTGCTGTTCGACAGGTTGTCATACAGTACCACTTGATGCCCCAAGCTAGAGAGCACCACAGCCGTATGGCTGCCAATGTAGCCTGTTCCGCCGGTAAGGAGAATGTTCATGCGGATAGCTGCAGTTGTGTTGGTACTTCTCAATGCACGTTGACCGGTCTAGGCAAAAAATTGATGCATTCTTCAACTGAATTCATGTTTCGCGACTGAGAGGTAGCTTAGTACCGGAAACCGTTTGTGGCGAAACACGTTCAACCACGGTACAGTAGTGCTTAACCTAGGTGAGCACACAATCGTCTCATTTATCGTATCATATCGCCCGAATACTCCGACGCATGCGGCACGAACTTGGCTCATTGCATTTTGCGCAGGATCGCAGGCGCTACAGCAAGCGGGACGGGTTTGCTCATAATTTCGATGAGCAACTTAGCTCTGCACTCACCATTTGTCATCTGGTAGATTCCCTTCACGCCATTAAATGACCCGGAAGTCACCTGTACCCGGTCTCCCGCATTAAACAGGCGCTTAGGCTGGAGGTGATGAAGCGCCTCGTTGGCACTAAGAAGCTCCACCAAGCGTGCATCAACTCTCGCTGGCTCCGGCCCAAAACTGACCAATCGGTTGACAACCGTGGTCGAACGAACGGGAGCCCAGCTTTTTGAAGAGTGGCCTGAACCCAGTTTGATAAAAAGATACCGAGGAAACAATGGTTCCGCGTTAATCGGAACCGCCCGACTGAGAATCTTATCTGTCAGCAGAGTCGGAAAGTAGCACTCGTAGCCTAACGAACAAGGTTTTCAAGAGTGCTTTTTTCCTGCCGGGGCTTGGTATGGATCAAATACCATTGCACAATTGCCTCCGTCTTGCAAGTTAATTTTGAGTTCTAGCGCCCAGGCTATTTAGGTTGAGCGGAAAATCCAGATAAACCCAGATCTTGCTTACCAATGAAACATCCATCACATTGGTGAGTTTTTCAATTTGGTGGCCTGGGGCGGAATCGAACCACCGACACAAGGATTTTCAATCCTCTGCTCTACCGACTGAGCTACCGGGCCAAGGGGTATAAGTATATCAGCGCTCACGACAGTGGCTGACTCTTAAGAGGCGGTTTTCTTGCCCTTGCTCAGATCCACTCCCAGCTGCTTGAGTTTGCGGTACAGGTGGGTACGCTCAAGGCCGGTTTTTTCAGCCACTCGGGTCATAGATCCACCTTCTCTTGAGAGATGAAATTCAAAGTATGCTTTTTCGAATTCATCACGCGCATCTCGCAATGGCTTGTCTAGGTTAAAGGTTTGTTCTGGAGGGAGCTCTTCCACAACTGCTGCAGCACTTATTTCATGAGCTGAAAATTGCGATGAGGTCACTCCCACTGCCAGCACGCCATTGCTGACCGCAGAAAGCTTAGGCAGACTTTTGCTCAAGCCAAGCTCCACTGTTTTGAGCAGTTTTTGAAGGGTGATGGGCTTTTCTAAAAAAGCCAACGCTCCAATTTTGGTAGCTTCCACAGCGGTGTCAATGGTGGCGTGTCCGCTCATCATGATGACGGGCATATTCAGCAAACCAATTGCAGACCACTCTTTGAGCAGCGTCACGCCATCAGTATCGGGCATCCAAATATCCAACAAGACCAAGTCTGGACGCTCGACTTGCCTGTGCGCCCGGGCTTGGGCCGCGTTTTCTGCCAACTCCACGTGATGGCCTTCATCATTCAGTATT
>Ga0214917_10004379_pt1 | contig 15725 bp, 32 predicted proteins | sample LL_1208_BB_MetaG_FD_177983 | JGI IMG/M metagenome (GOLD analysis project Ga0214917, IMG submission 177983) | Freshwater microbial communities from Lake Lanier, Atlanta, Georgia, United States - LL_1208_BB | ecosystem: Environmental > Aquatic > Freshwater > Lake | place: USA: Georgia | collected... | reverse complement strand
TGCTGACCCTTACGCATCATATCCTCCAACTACAAGTTTGTTTAGTGGAAACGAGCCTAATTTAGCTGCTGATGATAAAAACGAGTTGTCGCCAATATCTATACCCGTTACGCAAGGAGATGTTATCCAATGTCAATTAACGTCAATTACGGGTGCGGTATCAAGAATTGATGTTACATTATTAATCACAAAATCGTAATTAAATGGCAGCATATACTTGGACGGGAGCAGTCAGTACTGATTTTGCCAATTCGGGGAATTGGAGTGGAAGCCCTATTGCAGTTCCTGGAATAAACGATGACATTACATATAGCGGTATAGTAAATTGTAATCTTGGCACAAGTAATAGAACGGTTAAGAGCGTTACATTTAGTGGTTACACGGGTCAATTACAATTTAATTCAAACCTTATTGTAAATGGCAATCTAACGCTACAAGCAACGGCTATAAATACAAGCGGAACAAACGCTTTAATTATTGGAGCGAACTCAACCATAACGCCTAATACGGGTAATTGGTCGGGTAATTTGCAATTAGGCAACGCAACATCAATAGTTGTTACACTTTCAAGCGGTTTTTCAGTTAGCGGTATATTATCTTTTGCGAGTACGGTATCTTTGGTTGGAAACGTCAATTTAACGGCACTTGGAAATGTAAATGTTACAACTAACTCCATCGTTTCAACAAGCAATGCCTCTCAAACAACATTGGTTATTGGTGGCTTATCGAGTATATGGTCGGGCGATGGTCGTCTTGGGTGCAATGTAAATTTTGTAAATCCTTCTGCAAATTATACAATTCAAAATAACGTAGTTTTTGGCTCTATTGTAGCAGGCTCGGCAAGTCCACAATTACAATTCACATCGGGCGCAAGCACCACAACAACGGGTTCGACACTAACGATAGTTGGAAATTGTAACCTATCAGTACAAAACATTAATTTCAATAACGTTAATTTCGGCACTCTTAATCAAAATCAATTATATACAATAGGGCTTCTTCAAGACCTAAATGTAGGTGGAAATTTAGTTGTTGGTTTTGGTGGTTCGGGGCAGCATAGATTGTCAAGAACGGCTTCACAAAAAGTATTTGTAAAAGGCAACTTTCAAGTTGGGGCTGCTGCCAATAATAATAATTCATTAAATGCCGATGTAACATCGGGGGGCGAAATCGTTATTCAAGGGAAACCTGCTTCTACCGCAACGTTAAGTTCATTTTTTAACGGAGGGTCTGGCTCTACTAAATGTTGGTGCAACATAGACGTTACGATTGATGCAGGCGCAAATAATGTTGCATTGGATACAACAAATGAGTTTAATTTTGGAAATCCAAGTGCAGCAGCATTACAACCAAGAAGGCTAAAATATACAAGCGGTAATTTTAATGCGGCAGGCTCTACAATCAATCTTGCAAATTCTATATTGGATTTGGGCGTAGCCACATTGAACAATGTTCGTATTTATGGTTTTTTAGCGGTAACAACATCAGTAAATGTACAACTTCAATCAAATACTACGATAACGGGCAACCTAATCACGGGAGGGTTTGCTTCGGGTGGGTCAACCGCAGTATTAAGCCAATCAACGGGAAGCACGGCAACCACATTAACGATACAAGGTGGTATGCTTCTTTTTTCAAACGTATTTGCAACGAGAAACACAAATCCACTTATTAGCACTACTATATCTTTAAATTTTGTAGGAAGCGGAACAATTGAAGGTAATTCGATGTGCAATGCTAACATAAATCTAAATAGTGGCACATATACTATTGGCGACTTTCAATTTGGAAACACTTCTTATTCACCAACATTTACACCTACCTTTAAATATAATGGTGGCACAATAACTTGTACGGGAACTCTATATACGTCAAATGCAAAACTTGATTTATCTACGGTTCAATTAAACAATTTAGCCCCAGTAGCGGCATCGCCAGCTTCGGGGGCAGCAGCCTACACATTAACAATAGTAGCAAGCAATATATTGCGTGTTAATGGTAATTACACAACGGGAATAAGTTGGTTGTCTAATCCATCGAGTTTATCGGGTATTACGAACCTAAATGCAGACACCTCTACGCCAAACGCACAATTAGACGTTTATGGCAACGTAAATATGTCCTCTCTTTTGACGGCAGGCACGGGTACAATCGGAACTTCTCGTATTTATATGAAAGGTACGGGTACGCTTACTACAAATGGAATAGGTTATTGTGGTGTTGATGTATTTCTTCAAGGTACGGTTACACTCGGTAATTTTTGGATAGGTGGAGGAAAACGACTTGAATTTATTTCGGGTTCGGTAATAACAACGGGTACATCAATAACGACTATTTCGGCTAATCAAGTAGCAACCATAAAGACACTTGGACAAACTTGGAGCGATATTGGAATAAGGGGTGGTTCGACATTGATAGCTGATGGAAATATAACTTGTAGAGATTTAATAACCTATGCAGCCGATATATTTAATCCCGTTATACAAGGCGCAGGATTTATTATAACCATAAAGCGTAATTTAACGCTTTCAAGCACAAGTCCATTGTCGGGGTCAGCAACATCTCCAATAGATAAATTAGTGATGGATGCGACAGACGGAGGTACGGGGATTTGGACATCGGGTACGGGAGGTTTAAGAATCTCATTAGACTTGAATGCACCTACAAGGACTATACAAGTTTCGGGTACGGTTTATTATGGCGTAGCAACAACACAAAGGCTTCGTTGGTTTGCAACAACTAATATGAACACAACGGGAAGTACGCTTGTAACGGGCAGTTGTACATTAGATTTGGGAAATCAAACGTGGGGCGGTCTTACAATTAGTGCAAATTCAGCAGTAAATTTTGAATCAGATGCCACTTTTACTTCTTTAAACGCAAGTGGATTAAGTTTTTGTCAGCTAAATGGGGTTACAAGCCCACGAAACCTAACATTAAGTGGCATAATAAACATAGGAATAGCTACGGGAACTGCAACCTCTTTTCAACTTGTCAATATAATTATTAATAATAATGCTTCATTGACGACAACGGGTACTGCAAGTCTTAATAACAACATTACTATTTCAAACGGAGCGTTGACATTGAATGGAACGGTTAATTGGGGTGGTAGTTCAAATGCAGGAATTGGTGGTGCAAAATCATTAATAGCTACGGGTAGTGGTAGTATAGTAGGTGGAACATCTACATTTAATGTTTTTGGAAGCAATACAATTAGCGTTGATAAAACTACACAAGGCTCTTTTAACAATGTAACGACAACGGCAAATAGTACAATAACCCTAAATGCTCAAATGGGTGTTTTAGGCACATTAACATTGAGTTCAACTGCCGCCAATACAACAACATTTGCATCGTCAAGTACATTTGGATGGGATGCGGTTAATTTTACGCACGGGGGAGGCAACTCAACTTGTATATTAAACGCAGGCTCAACATATAATATTAGTGGAACATTTACCATGTTGGGAGGTAGTGCTTCATCAAGAGCCACATTGCGTTCGAGCAAACTTTCGATATTTAACAATGCAACTGCTAACGGAACTACATTGACATCTGCTTTGGTTGGAGGTAGCCCCGTTGAGGTGGGAATGGTATTAAGCCAAGCATCGGTTGTCGCTTCGGATGGTTTTGCTGCAATTTATCCTAATAGACCAATACTTACAAGTGCCGCAGGTTCGCCATTTACGCTCAATCCTTCGTTCCCCGTAACCCCATCAACGGGTCCAGTAAATATGGAGGCAGGTGTCAAAGCTAATTTGAATCTTGCCGTTGGAACGGGAGTTCCATTAATATTATTTGCAACCGTAAAGGACATCAATTCAATTGGTGGACAAACAATTTATGCCTTCCAAACATATTTAGATGCGCCAACAAACCCACAAGCCGATATGTTTAGAACAATCAATTGGAACACACTTGCTCCACCCGTATCTCCAATCGGCATCGGATATTTAAGCGTAACGTAACATGAATAGAGGGCTAAAAATCGTAACAATAATTGTAGGCGTAGGACTTGCATCGTTCGTAGGTTTCCGTATTTATAAATGGTATCAATTCCGTTCGGGCAATCCAACAAAAGACAATCGCAAAATAAAAATCAACTGACATGAACAAGAAAGCCATAATTATCGGTATCGTTTCTGCCATTACAATAGCAGGATTTTTGATTTGGAGGCAATACAGAAAACTACTTGCTTTCAGACTGAAATTTCGTTCAGTAAAGCTAAATAAGATTAATATGAATGAGTTATCATTCACCGTTGGTCTTAACTTCGAAAACACAAGCGATATTCAAGTGGTGCTTACCAATCAACTGCATAAGGTTTATATCAACAATGTTTTTATTGCGGATATTAAGTCTAACAAAGAAGATGTTATTAAGGCTAAATCGACATCGCCATTAACATTCAATGTGAGCGTTGGAAGCAAAGGCATTGGTCAACTATTGAAATCCGTTAGCTTCGCTGAACTATTAAACTTCAAGGAACTAAACCTTCGAATATCATCAGCACTTGATGTTAAAGTAGGTCAAAAAGTAGTGAAGGTTAATTCAGATACTCAAGACACGATTAAAAATTGGCAGGCGGCATAATAATTCACTATTTTTACAAAAAAAAGCAGTATGAATATGTTCGCAAATTTAGTTGGTGGTCTTGTTGATAAAGAACGAATTACCCGTGATACCATCCAAACAACACTCGAAAACATCGCAGAGGAATTAGGATGCGAATGGAATGAGTTCTTCGTTATGATTAAGCCGATTGATAATGAGTTCGAGATGAACTTTTATATCTATCATCAGAAAAAGGGGGAATCCCCAAAGTTCGTTCGAGAAATTTCGCTTAAAGAGATTTTAGGCGGTTAAACGCATAAACCATGTCATTACTCACAGATTTCTTTTCAACCATATTAGCAGGCGAATCCAAAACATACAATGACCATAATTGGTATGTTACGGGCAATAAACTAAAGGGCTACATTGAGGGCAAGTATGGCACTAAATACCCTTTGTTGCAAAAGCCATTAAGCGAATACACGGTTGGAGAAGTCATGCAATTTCAATCACGGGGCAGGGATGCTACGGGTCAGCTATGGGCAACGGGAAGGTATCAAATCATACCATCAACGTTTAAAGGGCTTGTAACCTCGATGAAACTTCCATTAAGCACAAAGTATGACCAAAAAACCCAAGATAATATGGGTTTTAAACTGCTTACCGAAAGAAGCCCTATTAGAAACTATGTTACGGGTGTTTCGGCAGACACAACAGAAAATCTCGAAAAGGCAGCGTTATCTGTTGCTCAAATTTGGTCATCAGTTGGCGTTCCATACCCAACACAAGGCAGTAGGCAGTATGTACAAAAGAATCAATCCTATTACGCAGGTGGCGGTGATGTAGCGAGCGTAAAAACTGAATACGTTCAAGAGAAGCTAAAGCAACTGCGCAATGGATGGAAAAATGTACTCGACATTGTTCCCGAAAAAAAAAAAATCAGAATAGCCCTAATAGTTCTGACATTAGCGGCAGCGACTTATCTTGCGGTTAGGGTTTATCGCAAATACGCTTAATAAACCTAATAAATTATTATTATGCAAGTTACGGGTGTCGTAAAAAACAAAAATACAAATGAAACAATCGTAGGTGCGGTTGTTTTTGTTTCTGATGTTCTCGGTAAAGTAAAAGGCGCAGGCACATCATCCAACATTGATGGCAAATACACTTTGTCAGCAAACGATGGCGACTACATTACGGCTCAAATAATCGGAATGAAACCACTAACTCAAAAAGTAAGTGGAAACACGCTTGATTTTAGCCTACAAGATTCATCAACATCAACTCTTGGAACATTCGAAGTAGTTGCGCCAAAACCCGAACCAAAGCCAAAAGAAACACCAAAGCCAAAACCAATCGTAGATAAAAAGATTTTACTCATTGCAGGCGCAGGAATAATGATTGCTATTTTGTTGGCTATAACAATAAAAAAACTTGCAAAAAAATAATTCAAAAACAAAGGTGCATATTAGCCAAGCAATCCTTTGTGGTTGCTTTTTTTATTTTGTAGCGGTTACAAACGCAGCACCGAATATAAACCCTGCCCCAAGTTTGAATGCAGTTGTTTCGTACCACTTTTTATGCTCACGAACGTATATGTTATCCATACCTTTTAAGTCGATGTATGGATTGTCTATATGTAGGCGAACAACTTTGTCGCTTTTGCGCAAAAACTTATTTAATAGACCTGCACGCATAGTGTCGCCAACTGCATAACTAAAGTTAGCCCAAGTAACGAGGCTATCTATCTCAATATAGCCTTGTTTGTTAATTTGACCATTCAATGAGTACCATTTACTGCTCCTATAAATACGTTGAGGTAATTTTAGATACTCTGTGCTATCTATCGTAACGGGTTTTGATACAAAGAATGTGTCTTTAAAAACGGTTTTAGTTCTCCATTTAACAACTTCTTTTGGCTTTCGAATGTTAAGCAGTTCGATTGTTTCTCTCTGCGATTGAATGATTAGTTCGGCATCAGCAGCCTCCATTTGCATTGAATATATCTTGCTCGAATCATCAAGCATATCTTTTTTTAGTTGCTTATTCTCTATCAATGCGTTTGTTACATCGTTTTGATAGTTAGTTCGAAAAACGGCTTCCCGAATTAGGCTGAACGATAAAAACACTATTGCAAGTATATATGCAGCACGCTCAAGACGAATCATGCTTGTTGACTTATTGCTTGAAGGAATCGTTTCCATGTTTCTTTTAGTTTATTTTGATTTCTAATGTTATTTCGCATTAAGCATTTAGCGGCTCTGATTGGCATTTCACGCTCCAAAACATAATGTTGAAGCACAATTACTAAACGCTCATCTGCTTCATCACTTGTATTTGGTAGGTTACTCATAATTGCCGTGTTGACTTTTTGACTATTCGCTGAATGGCTTCATCGAGGCGTTTTGCCGAATCCTGCATCATTTTAAGCAGTTCTTCATTGTTCATGTTTTCCTGCGTGTTTTGAAGCATCATATCGACAAGCCCTGCGATAGCGGTAAGCGGTTGTCTAATTTCGTGAGAAAGCATGAATCGAAGGTCTTCGAGCAAAGTTTTCTGCCGTTCAAATTCATGGTTTGTTATACTTGTTACATCGAGAATAGGAAATCCAACAAGGTGTATCGAGTTTAGTATAAAGTAAACATTGAACAAGTTCCAACGAAGGGTTTGATTCTTCTGCTTAATCTTAACGTAAACCCGAATAGCATCAAATGGCTTTCCTTTGGCTTTTTGGATAGCTGACAGAAGTTCATCCATATCAACGCTATCTTGTATAAAGTCGCTTATCTTTTTCGGCTGAATGTGGCTTGTGTATTCCTTAAATAGTTCGTTAGCGAAAACTATTTTTCCATCTGCATTAGCAGTAACATAGAGCAGGTCTATGGAATTGTGAAGTATGTATTGTACCGACATCCAAGCGCATATTAATCTATCCTACTATGTTCCCCACAAATATAATAAAAGTATAAAAACAATACTAACAACAAGGCAAAACAATTTTAATGTATTGAATAATAACTTGTTAAGTTAATAAGGAAAAATAAATTTGGATTGTATTATCATTAAGTTGCACATTTGTACAAGAAAAACAAAGCGACATGAAAACAATCACAAAAAACAAAATCGACACGGGGCTGATTCCCGTACAATATCTACCCAAAGTAGATAGCACAGACTTAACCATTCACATTCCTGCCTATGTAGGAATAAATCTCGAAAGCATTGTAAATATAGAAGATTGGGGAACAACTATCAGAATACAGACAAGTTCATTGGTTATAAGTCTATGGAAGGAAATATTTCATGTTCACATTACAATCTTTTAAACCATGAAAGCAACGCAACTTGAATTAGCAGAAACATTAGGAGCATTAGATTACGGTAGAGGCATAATAGCCGTAGCGCAGAGCAAAAAATTTATGGATATGTTGCAAGGCAGAAAAATTGGAGAAACGCCCAAATTCGAGGCTTCAACCATTGAACTTATGGATGCTTGGAAAAAAGGGTGGAATAAAGCAAAAAGCGTAACAATGAAAGAAAGGTTTGAGTTTTAAATCGTTGAAATATGCAATCTGAATTGAAACACACCAAAGGCAAATGGGTAATAAAGCCAAGTTTGCAAACATCTAAAAAGAGAACTGAAATTTGGGTCGATGGCGATATTGATATGACATTTGAAATAGTTCACAATGAAACAAGTGTTATCGAATCCGAAGCCAACGCCAAACTAATAGAGGCTGCACCATTTATGCTTGCAGCATTACAAACATTTATTCGCAGAGAAGAAAAGGGATGGCACATAAATTTGGGTTGGAAGTCAGATTCTTTAGACCTTATTAGAGATGCAATTGACAAAGCAACTAAACACTAAACCATAATCAAATAAAACATGAAAACACGATTCATAGGCAGCGATAATGCAGAAGACCTAAATCAGTTCATCGGAACTGAAAACTATTACAAACTTGGGAATCTCGTTTACACGGACGGGGTAAATTATTTGTGCGAAACAAGGAAATGCCAATGGCTACTTGTGGATATAATGTTATTTTCTTCGAACGTTATTCAGCTAAAGGATAAAGACTTCCTAACTTGCGAATTGGTAGTTGAAAACAAAAGCGGAGAATTGATATTCGCTGATGGGAATGGAGAGGTATTGTTTTCAAATGATATTGAATTTACGGACTTTAAAGATGATGGGGTATGCTTATACCTGCATGAAGGAGTTTTAATGCTTCCTTCCGAATACTAAATTTAACCAAAGCAACATAAAATGAAAAAAGCAATTTTAATTGTAGCCACAATGTTTTCGGTGAACGCATTCGGGCAAATGATTCAAACAATTGATGGTAAAAAGCAACTTATCGCACATCAAAAAAACGGGATAGGAGCAAAAAAAACCTTGACAATTGAGATTGGAACGCCTATTGAAAAACTAAAAGCGACCAAAGAGTATTTGGAGTTTAAAAACGAAGCAGGCAATTTTCTCGCAACGACAGAACCTCAAGACACATTAGCTATCTTAATAAATCAAAGAATAACTCTTGGGATGCTGAAAATACAATATTCGCTTAAAAATCAAACCTCTATGGATTTTCCCGAAGGTGCGGTTGGTAATGTTGTTATTCTTGACGATGAAATATGGGTTACGCATCCCATATCTGCTCAAAACGGGTATGGAGCAACCGTGATGTCAAAAGCATACTTGGGTAAAAAGGATAGTTTTCTTTCGAAATAAACTTATATGAGCCTACTAACTTTAATCGGAGTAATTGGCTTCCCGATAGCCCTTGCGTATTTAATCATCGAATCGCAGAAACTAATTAAGGACTAAACATAATCTATTGCAAATGTGCCGTATATAAAAAAAATATGCGGCACTTGTTTTTTGTATTAATTAAATTGTACATTTGTATAACAAAATAACAAAGCGACATGAAAGCAATCATCAACACCAAAAAATCTTCGGGATTCTCATATCTAAATGGGCATACCTTTGAAGTAAAAGAAGTCCTCTCTAATCTTGTAGCAGTAAAAATCCCATCGCAAATCTGCGAAGGCAAGTTTGATACTTGTGATTTTGCCTTTGACGAGGTAATCATAGTAGACATAGACAACGAGGTGCAATATCAATATGACGATTATAATTGGGATGGCAAAGGATGCTATGCTAACCTGCGTTACTATTGCATTGCTAACGGGATTAAGACTAACGAGAAAATCAATTGTCCTGCATAATTAATCACGGGCGGCTAACTACCGCCCTTTATTTAATTAATATTAGCCTAAAATTTATACTTTTATGAGCATCAAACATTTAATGAATCCGCAATCGCTAAAATTCGAATTAGATTCAACACTCGATGGTGGCGACTTTTATCCTATAATTGAGCCAAGTATAATCGCAGAACAGACAAAAATAATGTTTGGTGAACTTCATTTTGGTTTTTATATTGAAGCCATAATGATAGTCATAGAACAGAATAAACTCGGCAATAGCTATCGACCATCAATAAGCACGACAACATACGCCAACATACAAAAGGCAAAACAAATCGTAGAGCGAAGCATTTTAAACAACTAAAGTATATGAACGAACTTACAAGGCTTGCCAACTATCATCATTCAGATAAAGGCACAACGGCTGATTCGCAGCATGGATTTACTCAAGTCTATGAGCAATTTTTCAGCGATTTAAAAAACGAACCTATTAACATTGCTGAAATAGGTATTTATCATGGGGCATCCCTTCGAACGTATTATGATTATTTTCCGAAAGCATCAATATTGGGTTTAGACATTTTGGACAAATCGCAGCATCAAAACGATAGGATTGCTTGCAGGGTTTTAGACCAATCAGATATGCAAGCCCTATTTGATTTTATTGATGAAACTGAAATCATGTTTGATATTATTATTGACGATGGAAGCCATCACATGAAAGACCAACAAATATCTTTTTATTATTTATCGAAGGTTCTTAAAGATGGTGGTATATACATTATGGAAGACATTCATACCTCACTTGGAGAAAACAATGCACCTTTATACGGGAAAAACTTGGAAATATGGTCAGATAAGACCAATACAACCCTGCATTATTTGACAAATAAGCCACTTAAAAGCGTTTACCTTTCTGATGCTCAAAACAAAGAAATAGCAGAGCAGTATGAGCAGGTTTATGTTTTTGAGCGAATCAATGATAAAGTGCCTGCCGCTTTCGGAGGAAAAAGTATTACATCAGTTCTAATCAAAAAAAACAAAGCATGAAAAAACGTTTCCATATTGGCTACTATTTAGCCGAAGACAAAAAAATGATTTCGGGAAAAACCTATGTTGCAGATGACCTAATTGTTGCGCTGCAATTGTTCATCACCGACCCAACAACGAATCAGCAAATTACGCTCGTTAAGTATGTTGTTGAAATGGACGAAATAATTGGCTAATAAACCCCTTAAAAACACAATCAAATGGAGGATTTCATCGCCAAAGTTTACGAAAAACTAAAATGTCAACCCTTGCTTAAAGCAGGCGACCACATTTACCACAAGCACGAAGACGGAACGTGGGAAAAATATGTTGTTGAGCAGCCATTAGATACCGAAACTGGTAAGCCTACGGGCGGCATTTTATTCTACACAACAAAAGACGATGTTAGTTTTGTAGCATCAGTAGCAGGACGTTTAATGAAAAGAGATAATTTAAGTTATGATGCTCCAAAAGATAATTGATGCTTTCGAGGACGTAGAGTTCCTTAAAGCAGACGGATTCGATAATGCCGTAATCGGTGTCGATGCAAAAACCGATAGGCTAATTTATTCAACCGAAAAAGTGCTTGAAATACTTGTTAAAGAACACGGCATGAAACGGGATGAAGCACTTGACCATTTTTATTATAACATTGAAGGAGGCTATGTTGGAGAAAAGACCCCAATATGGTGCTTCGACGTATTCGAATAACCTATGAAAAAACTTGTATTAGCTGCATTTATGTTTTGCGGCACGCTATCCTATTCCCAAGCACGATTAGGGAGTAGCTATTCAGATATTTACGACGAGTTTCGTGCAAGCTATCCACAGACACGAACTACCGATGATAACGAATTGCTTATGGTTGTTTCGTCCGAAAAGCTACAAACCTATTACTATTTTACTAATAGTAAAGTTTGTTATAGGTGCGTAATTTATCCTAAAACCGAAGGGGCTTTGAATGGTCTTGTAGAGATATATAACAACAGATATGTTATTGTTTCAAGTACGGAATGGAAAATGTATAGTAATGGCTCGATAGCGAGCGTTAAGCTAATTACTTACGATGGAATAACGTTCTTCATGTGGGAGTTCATAGAATAACATGGAGGTAGGCAAGGCACACCAAAGAAAAATACGGGAGCAAATGTCATTGACCGACACGGGTGGTCTTTTTGGCTATCCGCAGAACCCCGATATAAAAGAAGCCCATTTGAGGGAAGTGGATTATGCAACTGCAAAGCGAATCATTGAGGACTACGAATGGCTTGGTACGATGGGAACAACGCAATACCACTATGGCATCTATTTCGATGGTGTATGTGGTGGGGTGGTTTGTTTCGGTTACTTTCAAGCCATGAATACGAATAGCGGTGGGCATCCATATGCACCATACGTTTCAGAGGAGTTTGCAGATAAAGGCATTCAGCTAACAAGGGGTGCTTGTTCATGGTGGGTACATGAGCATAGCGGAAGCAAACTTATTGCTTACGGACTACAACAGATGCAAAAACTTGGCTACAAGTATGCGGTTGCATTTTCAGACCCCGAAGCAGGAGAAATAGGTACGTTATATCAAGCTACCAATTGGCATTACTTGGGATTCTCAACCACTTTGCATTACGATATATATAATAAGCAGGGCAAGTTGGTATATAACGATAGAGATTTCTTTAAGGAGCATGGTTTCGTTGGCAAAAAAAAGATGGAGGAATATATTGCCGATAAGCCCAATTTGGTTTTACGCCAAAGAAAGCCGAAAGCCCGTTACATTAAATTACTCGGAGATAAACGAGAGAATAAGCGAATGATGTCGGTATTGAAAGACAAGATTAAGCCATATCCAAAGAGGGGGTAATATATTTATTCAATTAATAGATAGGCAATTACAAATTATTTTATAATAGGACTTGCTTCGTATTCTATAAAGTTGCACATTTGTATAGCAAAATAACAAAGCGACATGGAAAACACCCCAAAATCAAGAACAAGAGGCGAGGTCTATAACCTTGCTATGGAGAAGGTAGAGGCGCATAACATGAGAAATATGCCGAACTGCCAAATCCGAATCACTTCCGATGAAAAAAGCTATTGGGTATATAGCTACAACGGAAAAATAATGATAGGCTACCCTGCATCCGAAGGAATTACAAAGCCATTTTTCGCAACACGGGAAGTATATCACCTGCTCAATGCAAAAAGCGAAATAACTGCATACGTTCAATATGCGGACAATGTAAAATGGAAAAACAAAGCAGCAATATGAAACTCAACAAAGAACACAGAGAGGCTTTAATCGCCAAACTAAACAATGCAAACGAAAGGCTCATTCAGCATCGTAAGAATTGGGAATTGAGAATTAAAAACACCCAAAGCACAAACGATACATTTGAATGGCATGAATCGTGGATGGAGATTGACCAATTCCTAACCAAAATGGAAATTGAAATCATCGAGAAAGCATTAATTGAAAACGACATTGATTTTTAACCCTAAACAATCACGAAAAATGAAAATTCAACTCACCCCCCAAGAAAGCGAAAGCTACTTTTACAACTCCTTATGTAATGCGGTCGGTAGCGGTTATCTTAATGGCTATGGCATCGAACTAACCTATGAAGCAACCGATTACCAATCTGCAAAAAAATCGTTGAAGGAAAAAGGCGAATCGCCATGCTACGAAGATGTTTTAATGGAAATACTTCGAATAGGTAAGCCATTAACAATGGTTGACCACGAAAGCGGTATGGATGATGTTTCGGTATATTTGCAGGACATACATGAAAGGGTTCAGAATGCACCATCGAAGCATTTGTTGGATATGCACAACGAACAAGATGATGCCTGCACCGCAGACGTAATAATCCAATCAGTATTCTACAACGACGTAATTTTTGGTTAATATGACAATCGCAAGCAGTAAAAGAGTTTATCTGACCTACAACAAAAACTCAAAAGAAGAATTTACAATTTTAGTAACGGGTTACGCAAATCCACCCGAACCACAGACTTATGACTATCCAGGCTCGGAGGGTTCATTTGAAATAGACAATGTAGAACTCACAAGCGGAAGCGTATTCGATTTGATTATGGAGGGATTAACCATTGAATCAATCGAAGAAAAATGCCTTGAAGAACTCGATTTAGATAACGAGTATTATGAGTATAGACGGACGGGAAAGCGCAGTATGTTCGACGACCACGATTACGAGGAGCAAGCAGGTAAATGAAGCACGATAGGGCATACTTTGAGGCGCAAAGGATATTTAACCGATGCTGCCATCTTTTGCAGATTAATCAGTTTTCAGATGTAGATAGAGAGAGGGCAAAAAACATTGCCCTCCTTATCGCTGATGAAGTATTGCGTTCAAGTGTATGCCGTTGCGAATATTACGAAGAAAACAAAACAGAGAAGCAGTTTTATATTGATATTAAATACGAACTGACAAAATTGTGAGCGAAAAATTTGAATCTAAAATGGCAAATATTATTCCACATGGATTTCCCGACACAGAACATAAATTAGTCGTGGACACACTTTCTGTAACATACACCCAAGAGCAAGACAACATGAGCAATGAACAACAATTCATAGAAATAAGCACACATGACGGAGGCGGTGGAACATATCTAACCATTAAAACCGAAAGATGGGCGTTCGATGATATTGATGAATTTATAAGCCTACTGAACGACTTTAAAAAGCGAATGTAAATGAAGCAGACATCAACAGAATGGTTATTCCAACAACTTTGGGAAACTCCGAAAGACAAGCTAACATGGTTTGCTATACTTAAAGAAGCAAAAGAAATGGAGAAGGAGCAGATTGAAGATGCTTACCAAGCAGGAGATGGTGATGCGTATAATTTAGAAGAAACCAAAAATTGGGCAGAACAATACTACAACGAAACATATAAGCCATGAGAATCAAAGTAAAACACCGCCACATAGAGATTGAGGTTTCAGACGAAGGAACGCAGGATAAATCTTTGCTTTACCACAACGAAGGATATTCGTTCAAAATTCTTGATGATGTAGTCAATAAGGTGAAGGATATAATAAAACTTGATAATGAAAATTATCTAAATAGTAAGAATAACGAAACCTATGGCAACTAAGACAGCATTACAACAATTAATTGAATGGGGTGATAAGATGATGTTAGAGCATCCACTTAAACTACTTTCATTTGCAGATGCCATTGATAAAGCAGAAGAACTATTGAGTGTCGAAAAAGAGCAGATTATTAATGCAAATAACTATTGTAGAGAAATGATTAATGATGAAAATTTCTTAATTGGATTGGAAGAACAACTTGCAAAGTTTCCATACGAGAAGCACGTTGACGATGGGCAATATAATGATGGTGTTTTAGACGGCTTTGAACTTGGTGCTGAATGGGGCTATCAAAAGGCAAAAGAAAAATCGGAAAAACCGATTAATCTATTTACAATGGAGGATATGTTAAAATGTTGGAATACCGCATACGTTGATGCTATGTCAATAGATGAACTTGACTATAAGCCAACATTCTTTGAAGACTTCATCAAATCTCTTAAACAAGATAAATAAGTTCAACTATGAATACTAAAACCGCAATCGAATGGTTGGTGGAGCAGGTCAATGGAGATTGCCTCAACTCAACATTTATAAGACCCGAACTGATAGCTAAAGCAAAGCTAATGGAGGAAAATCAACACTACCGAAGTTGGAATCACGGAGTAGCCGCAGGCATCAATAATGACAACGATGAAATTGAGGGGCTACAATTTAGGCAATATTTTCAAAGGATTTATGGTAGGAAAGTATGACACGGCTAAATGAATTTATCAGAGTGATGTGTTATAGATGGATAGAGTTCAATTTATACACGATATGCGGCATCAAATACTACCGAAATTACTCACGATTCTATTGG